>WNFU01006863.1_pt1 | contig 13674 bp, 11 predicted proteins | sample 5400121 | NCBI WGS metagenome assembly WNFU01 (sample SAMN13153360, study PRJNA577476) | soil metagenome | isolation source: 100 cm soil or saprolite under grassland replicate 1 | place: USA:California | collected 2016-06-15
CACGCCTCCGCCCGAGACGCTCATCTGCTCCGCCTGGGCCTCGGCAGAACGAATGCCGACCACTCCAGCTGCCGTCCCAAGCCCCGCAAGCGTGGCGGCAAGTCGCTTGAGCGCCAGTCGTCGCCGAAATCTCACACGCATCGCCTGACCTCAGACTCCTACATCCCCAGGTTTGGCAGCAACAATTCGAATACCCCGCGTGCCACCGGTGGGTTCTCGCTTATATCGAGCTGGCGGAACGTACCAGCCGCGCCGACGAAACGACCGGTCCCCCCGGTTATGACCCCCTCAACCCCTTCTTTGGGCTCGGGATCCCGCTCGTTGATCAAGCCCGCGATCGCGCCGTCTGCGAACTTGTACTGGACGACGGTCATGCGGTGGTCAGCGGCGCTCGAGTCCGACGAGTCGTGCGTCCATGCGCCCATGCACTGATACACGCCTATCCTGGCGCCTCCCGTATTGCCAGCCGCATAGATGGACGCGTCGATGTAAAACCAGTCGCCTCGCTGCGGCGGGCCGCTCCCGGCTTGGACGATCGAGACCGGGTCAGCCGGTGCAAAATCCACCTCCAGGTGCTCCTTCCGCCAGGCCGACTGCTGTGCGCTGGCGCTTGACACGCCAAACAGCGAGTTGTCTGCGCCCACCGCCAGTCCCGCTCCGACGACACCCACCGCGGCGCCTGACCGCAGCGCCGCCCGCCTGTTTACCCGGCCTTTCCCCATCTTCTGGCTGTCCGACACGTCCGTGCCTCCCTTCTCGCGCTTTCTGTGCGACTATCGGCGCGCGTTCCACGCCAGAGCGCGGCGCGGCGACGCCAGCATACGCTGCCCGGACGCTCCCGTCAACTCGCACGACGATCGTCCAGCCGGTCGCCTGAGCATCGGTTGGGCTGCTGGCCGGTTCGCGCTCAACTTACAAATACCGTCCACACTCGTAGCACCAGGTGAACGACTCCGCGCTGAGCGGCAGCGACTTGATGATCGGGTGGCCGCTCGCCTTGAAGTGAGCCGTGTTGTGGGCGAGCTGCGACTCGCAGCACCCGACGTGCCCGCACACGGTGCAAACCCGCAGGCTGAAGTCGCTTTGGCAGCCTTCACACGTTTGCGAGCGTGGCCCGCCATCTTGTCCGTCACGTGGGGGCATTCCGCCTTCGTCGTCGCTTCCATCGGTCTTCATCCACTTTCGGCGCCGTTGCGCCCGCCTGTTGGAACTCGAAGCTTGGAGCTCGAGGGTCATTCAGTCGCCGCACCAGCTCCTCCGCCCGCCCTTCGACTCGCGCCACGTTGTCGAGCTTGATCTGCTCGTAGCCCCGGATCGCGTCCGGAAGCTGGGCGGTCTCCACGATCAGCGGTAGGGTCTCCGGCTCGAGCCGCTCGAGGGCTGACTCGACCAGGCTCCGATACCACGCAATCAGTCGTCGCTCCTCGCGACGGGCGCGCGCGTAGCCAAATGGGTCCAGAGCAGTTCCTCGCAGCCCACGCATCCCGCGCAGCATCCTGAGAGCAGGGGTGAACCACGGCCCGAGCTTCAGCTTGCGCTTCAGCCCGAGCGCGCGCAGGAGCGGAGGATGGAGGTGGTAGCTGAGCCGTTTGGGCTCGGCGAACAGGCTGCGGGTCTGTCCGAGGAACGTCTCCTTCAGATGCAGCCGCGCCACCTCGTACTCATCCTTGTACGCCATCAGCTTGTACAGGTTGCGGATCACAGCATGAGTCAGGAATGACGAATGAGGAATGAGCGATGAGGATTCGCGGGCCGCTACCTTTAGGACGAAGTCCACGTACGGCTCGGGGTAGCTGGCGTCCTGGTACTCGATCAGCTCGGCAATCCGAATCGCCAGCAGCCGACGTGACTCCTCGTCCAGATGCGAACAGCGCTCCAGCAGCCGTTTGTACGCCTGCTGGTCCTTGCCTGACAGGCGCGCGAGGGCGCTCGCCCGCTCTTCGTCGAAGCCACCCCGCGGCGGATCGACCAGGGCCGAGACGCGAGCCCGGTCGGCCACGTGCAGGCGGCCGTAACGGAACGCCTGCAGGTTTTGCTCGACCTGCACGCCGTTCAGCCTGATCGCGCCCTCGATGCTCTCGGATGACAGCGGGATCAGGCCCGACTGATGCGCCACACCGAGCGCGAACACGTTGGTCGCCATGTAATCGCCGAACAGCATCTCCGCCTGGCGGCGAGCCTCGACCACAACCTTCCGCTCGGGATTCGTGTGGCGCGAGATCGTCTCTTCCATGCCCTCGGCGCGCGCGTCGAAGGCCACGTTGCGGACCATCTCTCCGCTCGGCAGCAGGCTCGTGTTGATCACCGCCGCCGTCCGCTCCGGATCGCAGCGGTCGAGGTTGGCGCGGTTGGCCGCGGCCATCAGATCGAACGCCAGGTACAGGTCAGCCTGCCCGGCGCCCACCTTGTTCGCGGCCAGCGGCTGGCCTTCGGCGGCGATCACAAGGCTTGAAAGGACCGGCCCCCACTTCTGAGCCGCGCCAGTCTGGTCATAGCTCAGCACGCGCCGCCCGTCCATCAGGGCCGCGTAGCAGAGCAGGGCGTTGATCGTGATAACGCCCGTCCCGCCCACGCCCGGGATGTAGATGTGGTACGGCCGATCGAGTTGGGCCCTGTGACCGGGCTCAGGCACGGACTCGGCCTCCAGCGGCGGCGGCGATCGCTTGCGTAGTCCGGTCCCCGCCTTGGTCTCGATCGTCACGAACGAGGGGCAGTCGCCGCCCAGACAGGTGTAGTCAATGTTGCAGGAGGAGTAGTGGATGCGGGTCTTCTCGCCAAGCTCGGTCTCGACGTGGTGGAGCGACATGCAGTTGGTGAGCGCGCCGCAGTGGCCGCACCCCTCGCAGACCTCCTCGTTGATCACCACGTACTCGTTGGGGAGCGGTAGCTTGCCGCGCTTCTGACGCCGTCGGCGCTCGTTGGCGCACATCTCGTCGTAGATGAAGACGGTGACGCCCGGCTCCCGCTCCAGCTCCTCAAGGACCTCGTCGTACCGCTCGAGCGGGTAGACCTGGGCGTTGGAGGCCAGGTTGGCCTCCCGATAGGCGTCCGGGTCTTTTGAGATGATGGCGATCCGGCGCACACCCTCCGTCTCGAGCAGGCGCGTCAGCTCTGGAACTGGCTTGCCCCCCACGGGCTCCTGGGCGCCGGTGTTGGCGATGGCGCCGTTGTAGAGGATCTTGAAGGTGATGTTGACTCCGGCCGCGACGCAGAAGCGGATGTTCAGGTAGCTGGAGTGGAAGAGCGAGCCGTCGCCCACGTTCTGGACCAGGTGCGGCCGATCGGTGAACGGCGCCAGCCCGATCCACGGCAGGCCCTCTCCGCCAAGCTGCGTCATGGAGACGACCCGACGCTCCGGCTGCTCGATGATCGCGGCGAAGGAGTGGCAGCCGGGACTGCCCCAGGCGATCTGGCCGTCCAGCAGGCGGGTGGAGAAGTTGTGTGGACAGCCGGAGCAATAGTTCGGCGTGCGCATCGGCAGGACCTCGTACGGCCTGGAACGGATCGCCCGCAGCTGGGCCAGCCGCCGCAAGATGCCGGGCTGGGCGCCCGTGAAGCTGGCCAGACGCGGCCCCAGCCGCTCGGCGACGACGTCGCTGTCCATCCCGCCCTGGATCGGAAACAGCGGACCGCCTTTCTCGTCGAGCTTCCCCACCACCCGCACGCCGCCGGGCAGGCCGTACAACGCCTCTTTGATCTGCGATTCCAGGAAGCCCCGTTTCTCCTCGACGACGATCACTTCCTCCAGGTCGCGCGCGAACTCCCTCACTAGCTCGGCGTCGATCGGATAGATCAGGCCCATCCGCAGCAGGCGGATGCCGAGCCGCCGCAGCGCGTCGTCGTCCAGGCCCATGTCCATCAGGGCCTGGCGAGTGTCGGGATAGCTTTTGCCGGCCGTGATGATTCCCACTCGGTCGCGCGCCGACTGAACCTCGATTCGATCGAGGCCATTCGACCGCGCGTAGGCCCGCGCTGCCTGCTGGCGCTCGTAGAAGAGCTTGCGCTCGGTCTCGATGTTCGTGCCCGGGAAGAAGGTAAAGTCCGTTGTCTTCTGGAATGGGCGCCCGTCGATCGCCAGCTCGGGAACGCTTATCGACGGCCGATCCGGGCTGAGGTCGACGATCTCGCCGCCATCCGCCAGTGGGCCCACCAGCTTGAGCGCCACCCAGCAGCCGCTGTAGCGCGACATCGCGATGGCGTGCAGGCCAAGCTCCAGAAACTCCCGCACCGAGGCCGGATAGAGGATCGGGATGCCGGCGCTCACGAACGCGTAATCGTCCTGGTACGGCATGGTCGAGCTCTTCGCCTCGTGGTCCTCTCCGCTCAGCACGACCACGGCCCCGTGCTCGCTGGTTCCGGCGAAGTTGCCGTGTTTGAGCGCGTCGCCGCTGCGGTCAACGCCCGGGCCCTTGCCATACCACAGCCCGACTACGCCGTCGTAGCGCGAGTGGGGGTAGTTGTCCAGCATCTGGGTGCCGGACAGGGCCGTGGCGGCCAGCTCCTCGTTGGCGCCGGGCACGTGCACCACGTCGTGCCGCTCGAGCAGCGCGCGGGCCTGCTGCAACGCCAGGTCGTAGCCACCGAGCGGCGAGCCCGGGTAGCCACTGATGAAGGTCCCGATCCGCAGTCCGGCCCGACGGTCGCGCCGGTTCTGGTCGATCGGCAGGCGCACCAGGGCCTGCAGCCCGCTCAGGTAGACCGCCCCCTCCTCCAGCAGGTAGCGGTCCCAGAGCGATACGTCATGCGTTGGCGTCGCGGCCATCGGTTCTCCTGCTCAATGGTACGGGATCGATGGGACGCGGGGCGGAGGACAACCCGCCCCACTGCGACGGGCCGTGTGCATGGCAGACGCAAGCGATGCCGCGTAGGGGCGGACCCGCGTGTCCGCCCTACCCGGCTTTGGGCGCACACACGGGTGCGCCCCTACGTGCCCGCCGTTCCGGACGCCCGCCCCCGATCCCTGGCCATTCGACGCTTCTTTGGGCTCGCCGCTGCTTCGGGGCTACCATGGACCGTCTGAGGAGGTTCAAGCCCCATGTCTCCAGCCCTCGCTCCTGATGATTTCATCGCCGAGCTGTGGTCCTACGCCAACGAGGTTCCGATGATGGAGCACCCCTGGTTCCAGGGCATCATCCAGCATAGGTGGACCCGCGAGCAGATCATCCTCGGCGAGATCCAGCACTACCTGCGGGTGCGCACCAATCCGATCTTCTTCGGCTACATCGCGGTCAACGCGGTGGCCAACAAGGAGTACGGCCTGATGGACGTGGTGCTCGAGAACTTTATGGAGGAGCTGGGCGGTGAGCGGACCCATGTCGACATCATGCTCCAGTTCCTCGCCGAGGCGGGCATCTCGCGGGAGGAGGCCGACCGGGCCGACGCAGCGCCGGGGACGATGGCCGCCGTCGAGATGATCGTCGGCGGCTGCCAACGCCGCTCGGCGCTCGAGGGCGTCTCGATCGTGACCTTCGCCGAAGCCCAGCACGGCGGTCCGGAGGGCGTGGCGGCCCACGTCTACCGCGAGCTAACCAGCCACTACGGCTTCTCGAAGCGCGCCGCGGAGACCTACTACATCCACGCCGAGCAAGACGAGGGCCACGGCGGCCGCCAGATCGAGGCGATCCGCCGCTTCGCGACCGACGAGCAGACCCAGGAGCGCGTCCGCCAGGCCGCCAGGCTGGGCGTGACGGCCTTCAATCTGGAATGGGACGGCCACGTCCAGGCGATGACCGGCCGCCGCGAGTTCTGGCCCGGCGTGGCCCCGCTCAACCTCCGCCAGCCCGCCGTCCGGCTCCCCGAGCTCCAGCACTAGTACGCTCCCCCTCTCCCTTTGAGGGAGAGGGGGCTGGGGAACAAGTGCGCTTCGCGGGGTGAGGGCCTCCCTCAGGGTGAGGGCTACTGGGGACGGGTCAGCTACATCGGCCAGTCGGCTGGCAGGTCGCCGCGCAGCTCCTGGTAATTGGGGTCGGAGGCGTCTTCCTGGCGCATCCGCTCCAGGGTTGCGAGGAGCTCGTCCAGCTCCATCTTCAGGGAACTCGAGACCATACCCGTGGTCTCCTCGAAGTCAGCGCTTCAATTGTTGTGTCAGCCGCGCATCCGCTGGAGCACGTTGCGGTCCTGCTCGCTCAACCCCATCCTGGCCCTCCGCAGGCATTGTAGCGACGCCGCGCCCCTACGACGAACCTTTGGTCGGCTCCGTCGATATCTCACTAAACCCGACCGGATGCACCTTGACGTCCTCACAGGAAAACTCGGGCGCCCCGCTCTGGTCCACCCTGATCTCGAGCCGCGCGAACAGCCGCCACCGCCGGTCGCCAGACGCCAGGCGAACGATCAGGAATGCGTTCTCGACCACCGTCCCCGGGGGCTCTGAGCAGGCGACCGTTCGCTCGAGGCGCACCGTCTCGCCCGGCGCCAGCACGAGCGGTGGCTCGAGTGCTTGCTCGTCGGCCCGAAAGCGGCCGTGCGGCAGCCAGCTCGCCAGCAGCTCGACAGACCGCGAGCCGGCGTTCCGAAGGCGCCAGCCGGCCGACCAGTGGCCGCGGGTGGCAGTCGGGACACAACCCGCCGGCTCGACCAGCAGCCGCGGTTCAGCCGACCGCTCCGTCTCGGGCGAACCCACCGCCCTAGTCGCGCCCCAATTCGTCCAAGCGGCGAAGGAGCGCCCCGAAATCGCCCGGCCAGATGGGGGTGCCGTCGTCCTCGGTCACGATCACTGCCCGCGGCTGGCAGGCCAACGCCGCCCGCAAGACTCGCCCCTCACCCGCTCCGTTCGGATCCTTGACGACCGCCTTGCCCTCGGAGTCGAGGTCGAAAACCTCCGGCGCGATCAGCACGCAATTTTTCATCTGGGCCGTGCACAAGGAGCGCTCGATCCGAATCCGCACTGCTCCGCTGCCTTCGCGACGAACGATCGGGCCGGAATGCTAGGCCACCGCCGCGCGGGAGCGCTAGAAACGGTTCTTTGACCGCCCGGCGGGCGGGGCGTAGAATCGGTCAAAGGGCTCTCGCGTCGCCGATCAGGCAGCGCGGCTGGAAGGGAGGAACAAACCGATGGCCACTGAGGTATCTGCGCCGAGCGTGGCGCCCGCGCAAGTCAGGTTCGTTCCCTGTGAGGAGGGCGCCGAGGCGTTCGTCGAGATCGTGAACGCCAATGGCGTCGACTGCCTCTTCCTCATGCCGGGCACTGACACGTTCCCGATCCAGGAGGCGCTGGCCAAGTTCAAGGCCCAGGGCCGGCGCATCCCACGCGTGGTCTCGTGTCCCCACGAGACCACGGTCATGAGCGCCGCGCATGGCTACTTCAACATGACCCGCCGCGCCCAGGTTGGTCTGGTCCACGTCGACGTCGGGACTCAGATGGTTGGTGGGATGCTCCACAACGCCCAGCGCGGCCAGGCCGGCGTCGTCCTGTGCGCCGGGCGCACGCCGCTGACCATGGACGGCGAGCTGCGGGGCGGGCGCGACATCGCCGTGCACTGGATCCAGGACCGTCGTGACCAGCCAGGCATCGTCCGCGACTACACCAAATGGAACTACGACGTCGTCCGCATCGAGGGCATGAACCATATCGTCCAGCGGGCGTTCCAGGTCGCCAACTCCGAGCCGTGCGCACCGGTCTACCTGACCCTGGGCCGCGAGGCGTTGATGGAGCGGATCGATGGTATTCGGCTCCTGCCCCCGAGTCGCTACGCCCCCCCTGTGCCCTCGGCTGCGGACCCGCGGGCTGTCGAGGAGATCGCGCGCCTGCTGATCGCGGCCGAGCGCCCCCTCATCCTGGCCAGCCACAGCGGGCGCACTCGAGCCGGTTTCGAGGCGCTGGCGCGCGCCGCCGACGTGGTGGCAGTTCCGGTAATCGAGCGCCGCGAGCACCTCAACCTGCCGATGAACCACCCGATGCATCTTGGCGTCGACAACAGCGAGGCCTTTACCAGCGCCGACGTCATCCTGGTCGTCGATTCGGATGTGCCGTACATCCCGGCCCAGGCCCGACCGCGCGAGGATGCCCGCCTCATCCAGATCGACGTTGATCCGGTCAAGGCGAGCTTCCCGATCTGGGGCTACCCGATCGACCTGGCCGTCCAGGCCGACAGCGCCAAGGCGCTCGAGCAGCTCGCCGACGCCGCGGAATCGCTGCTGACCGCGAGCGACCGGGATCGGCTGGCCGAGCGGCGAGAGCGGATCACGGCCGCTCACCATGAGCAGCGGGCCTCGTTCCGCCGTCTCGCCGAGGAGGCCGCCGCCCGGCGCCCAATCAGCCGTGACTACCTCTCATACTGTCTCAACCAGATCGTCGACGATGACACAGTCGTCGTGGACGACTCGGTCACCAGCAGCTACATCGCCTCTCGCCACATCGAGGTGAACGCCTTCGCCGGCTATTTCAAGAGTGGCGGCTCGTCGATGGGTTGGGGCCTCGGGGCTTCCCTGGGGACCAAGCTGGCCGCCCCGGACCGCACCGTGATCAGCATCGACGCCGATGGCAATTTCATGGACTCCTCGCCCGAGTCGCCACTGTGGGCCTCGGCCGCGTACGGTGCCCCGTTCCTGTCGGTGATCTTCAACAACAGTCGCTACAACGCGGTCAAAGCCGGCCTGCTGCGCGGCTACTCCGACAGCTACTCGGCTCGCACCGACACCTGGCTGGGCATCGACCTGCCGCGCCTCCCGGCGTTCGAGCAGATCGCCCAAGCGTGCGGAGCCTATGGCGAGCGCGTGGAGGACCCCGCCGACGTTCAGCCGGCCCTCGAGCGCGGGCTCGCCCGCGTCCGCGACGGCCAGACGGCCGTCTTGAACGTGATCGTGGAGTAGACCTAACCCCCCAGCCCCCTTCCCTGAAGGGAAGGGGGAGCTTGTTGAGTAGTCCCCCCTTCCCTTCAGGGAAGGGGGCTGGGGGGTTAGGTTGGCCTGAGGAGCGAAATGACAAACTCACCCGTTCGACCCGCCCTCAGCGCCCTGATGCTCGGCCTTCTGCTGCTCACCAGCGGCGTCGGGCCGGGCGCAGCGCCGGCGGCGGCGAGCCCGCCCAAGCAGATGGTCGAGCTGAAGTTCGGGCTCCAGCGCACGATGGCTATCGCGGCCGTCTTCGTCGGGCTCGACAAGGGCTACTTCGCCGAGCAGGGGATCGACCTGCAGTTCGAGGCGCTCACCGCCGGCTCGGACATCCTGACCCAGGTCGGGGCCGGCAACCTGCACGCCGGGACCGGCTCGGGCGCCGCGCTGTACAACGCCTTCAACCGCGGCCTCGACATCAAGGTGCTCGCGCCAACCCAGGCCAATCATCCCATCGGCCCGGCCGCCAATACCGTGCTGGTCCGCAGTGACCTGATGGACTCAGGGCAGGTCCGCTCGCCGGTTGACCTGCGCGGCCGCACGGTGGCTGTTAACGCACGAGGGGTGGCCAGCGAGTATGCCGTCGACTTGATCATGCGCGAGGATGGCGCCACGGTCGACGACGTCGAGCTGGTGACCATCCCCTTCCCCGACATGCCGACCGCGCTCGCCAACGGCGCCATCGACGCAGCGTGGCTGCCCGAGCCGTACATCCGCCAGGCTGAGAGCCTTGGCGTGGCCCGCCGGATCGCCCCAAATAGCCCGGCCGGCGAGCAGATCACCGTCACCTTCATCAACACCGCCTACGTGCGAGCCAACCCCGGCGTCGACGTCGGACTGATGACTGGCATCCTCAAAGCCTCCCGCGACCTCTATGGGGAGGGCTGGGACCAACCGGAGCATATCCAGATCCTGGCCAAGTACACCCTCCTCTCGCCGGAAGTGATCCGGACCAGCGTCAGGCCGTATCTCGACCCGAACGGCCGGATCGACCTGGAGGGGCTGGATCGCCAGCAGCGCTACTTCATCGCGCACGGCCAGCTCCAGTACCGCGATCCGATCCCGGTCGCCAACCTGGTCGACCAGAGCGCCGCCCAGGAGGCGGTCCGCCGTCTGGGCGGCGAATTCGTCCCGCGCTGAGCGGGTTCTTGACACCGCTCGCTGTATCGCCTACCTTCGGACTCAACAGCTCAGCTAAGGACCCGGGCATGGGGCCGGAGACTAGGTACGCCAAGAGCGGCGACGTCCACATCGCCTATCAGGTGATCGGGGACGGGCCGCTCGACTTGGTGTTCGTGCCCGGATTCGTCTCCCATCTCGAGCTGGCCTGGGAGGAGGCCGCGCTGGTCCGCTTCTACCAGCGCCTAGCCTCGTTCTCGCGCCTGATCCTGTTTGACAAACGCGGGACCGGGCTGTCCGACCGGGTCACAGAGGTTGCCACGCTCGAGCAGCGCATGGACGACGTGCGCGCCGTCATGGACGCCGTCAGCTCGGAGCGTGCGGCGTTGTTCGGCGTCTCCGAGGGTGGCCCGATGAGCCTCCTGTTTGCCGCCAGCTACCCGGAGCGGGTCTCCGCGCTGGTGCTGTACGGCTCGGGCTCGCGGTTCGTCTGGGCCCCGGACTATGCCTGGGCGGGCATGCCAGAGCAGTGGCAGCGAATGTTCGACGAGGTGGCGGAGAAGTGGGGAGCCCCGCACATGATCGAGAACTGGGCCCCAAGCCGCGTGGACGACGCACGCTTCCGCCAGTGGCTGGCGAGCTACCAACGCGCCGGCGCGAGCCCCGGCGCCGTGATCGACTTGTGGAAAATGAACATGGCCATCGACGCCCGCCACATCTTGCCCGCGGTGCGCGTCCCCGCGCTCATCGTGCACAGGACCGGCGACAGGGCCATCAAGGTTGAGCACAGCCGCTACATGGCCGCGCACATCCCCGGGGCGAAGTACGTCGAACTGCCCGGCGAGGACCACCTCTGGTGGCTGGGCGACGCGGACACCCTCCTCGACCGGGTGGATGAGTTCCTGACCGGGGCCCGGCACGCCGTAGAGCCCGACCGCGTGCTGGCTACCGTTCTGTTCACCGACATGGTGGGCTCGACCGAGCGCGCCGCTGAGCTGGGAGACCGTCGCTGGCGAGACCTCCTGGAAGCACACGACGTTACGGTGCGGAGAGAGTTCGCCCGCTTCCGCGGCCGAGAGATCAACCGAACCGGCGACGGCTTCCTGGCCACCTTCGACGGCCCGGCTCGGGCGATCCGCTGCGCCCGCGCCGTCGCCGACGCTGTCGGTAAGCTCAACATCGAGATCCGGGCCGGGCTGCACACCGGCGAGTGCGAGATGATCGGCGACAGCGTGGGCGGCATCGCGGTCCACACCGCCGCTCGGGTCGCGGCAAGAGCCGGCCCCCGCGAGGTGCTGGTCTCGAGCACGGTGAAGGACCTGGTGGCGGGCTCCGGCCTCGAGTTCGCGGACCGTGGCACGCACGCCCTCAAAGGAGTGCCAGGCAGATGGCGCCTCTTCGCCGTCGAGCACGGGTGAAGACCCTGGGCGGTGAGTAGCGAGCGTTTGCGGCGGCTGCTCACTACGCACTACGCACTGCCCACTACTCACTAAGGTTACGACCAGGACGTGATCGGCCTCGTCTGTAGTTCGCCGTCGACGTAGATGTCCACCTTCTCGTTGAAGAATGAGACATAGCCCCGGATCCTCGGACTTTCCTGGATGGGGTCCAGATAACTCCACGCAAGATCCGCCAGCTCGGTGCTGCCTACCTTCGCGGTCCAGTAGGACGCCTCGCCTTTGTACGGACAGCGAGTATGTTTGTCTGTCGGGGTGAGCAAGTCCATGCGGACGTCCTGCTGCGGGATGTAGTAGCGAGTGGGGTGTCCGGTCTCGAATAGCAGCCGTGGACGGCTGGTCTCTGCTATCGGCTGTCCGTTGATCACCACGCGGACGTGGCGTGCGCTGTCCAGTACGTCGACGCGGTGGTACGGGTCCCGCGGGTGCGCGAAAATCTGCTCGGCCTCCTCGTACCAGGCGTCGACCTTGTTCCAGTAGAACGCCACGTACTCCTTGATGTCCTCCCGCTCAGGGAAGACCTCGAGGTAGCTCCAGGCGGCGTTATCAGCCGCCCTGTCGCCCACCCGCAGCGTCCAGTAGGAGGCGTCACCTTTGTAGGGACACTGCGTGTGCTGGTCGGTTGGCTCCAGCAACTCCATGCGCACGTCTTCTGTGGGGAAGTAGTAGACCGGCCGATGGCCGCCCTCACGCAGCAGCTTGACCCGCTTGCTGTCGGCGATCGTCGCGCCATTGAATACGACCCGCACCCACCGCGGACTCGGTTCGACCTCAATCTTGTGGTCTGGATTTCGTGCCTGCCGTTCAGCCTGCACTGTCTGTGCCATGATTTTCTCTCCTCGTTGGTGGACCCGTGATCAGTCTAATTCTACGCCTTGACCGTGCTCGCGGACCCTTCCCTGGCTGTGAACGGGGCGCCGTCAAAATCTGGCCGGGGCTCCACGTGGAAGGTCCCCCCTCTCCCACGCTTGGGAGAGGGGGGTTGGGGGTGAGGGCGGAACAAGTGCGCTTCGGGGGGTGAGCGCTTCGTCGAGTGCGATCAGCTAGCAGCCGAGAGCCTGACGATCAGCGGCTCGCCCGGGTTCACGTCCGTGGTGCGATACAGTTTGCTCGTCCGCGCCGCGATCCTGCCCAGGGTGTCGGGGTCCGGCACGCCGTGGTAGACCTCCGGCAGTTCGCCGGCATTGGGATGCGTCGAGACGATGGCGATCGCCTCATCCTTTCGCGCTGGCGGAAGGATTTGGTCGAGAATCGCAGCTGGCGGGGTGGCGTTCTGGCTGCCATGGTGGCCGACCTTGAGCAGGTCGACGGGCTGCAGCCCCGCCTTGTCGGCCATCATTCGCCAGCTCGCCTGCTCGGCGTCGCCAACGAATAGCAGACGTCGGCCGCGCCAGGTCAGCTCAACGACGAGACTCGTGTTGTTGGCAGCCTGGTCGATCGCGAGCAGGCTCTCGTTCAGGCCAGCGTTCATGCGCTCGATCAGCTCGTAGAACACGCCTCCGTCGACCCCCGCCGGCGGTCTCGGGGCGGCCGCCTGAGCCGCGCCAGGGGGCGATGCTCCACCTGGGCTGGCCCCTGGTGGCGCGAGGTGCGGGCCTGGCGAGCCGTAGTAGACACTGGTGTCTTCTTCGGGCGCCAGGATGCGCAGGCCGGTCGCCTTAAACGGGTGCTTTCCCACGATGTCGCGCCCGCGGCAGAGGTAGTCCGGCGCGTGGAGGCCGGCCTGGCGGATGTGTTCGACGCAATCGTCGGTCTTGCGCGGGTTGTTCAGCTCGAACGTCGCCATGAGGCCCTCCGGCCGAGCCGATGGCCCGAGGCGTGCGTCGAAGGCAGCCACCGTCTCGAGCAGCGCGAGCTTCTTTTTCTTCGCGTCGGGGTGCTGAGTGTAGTAATCTGGGTCCGCCGACGCGGTCATCCAGACGTTGTCGATCGTCAGGTTGCGGTTATTCCTCTTGGCGTGCAGCAGCCCCTGCACGTGGTCCAGGTGTTCGTGAGTCATGACGTACAGGTCGACGTGTCCGCCGGTCCGCGCGATCACGTCGTCGACCGCCGCCAGCAGCGGCTCGTCGGCGCCGCCACCCCCCTGGTTCCCCAGCACGTTGCCGACGTCGATCAGGATGAACCGGCGCTGGCCGTCGTCGGGCACGTCGACGAGAATGGCGTCTCCAAACAGCACGTTATAGGCGTAGACGACCAGCTCGTCGGTCACAGCGCTGCTCCCGCCAGGTGGAGCAGGCGTGCCGTGCCCCTGAGCCGAAGCGTGTCG
>WNFU01011147.1_pt1 | contig 13674 bp, 10 predicted proteins | sample 5400121 | NCBI WGS metagenome assembly WNFU01 (sample SAMN13153360, study PRJNA577476) | soil metagenome | isolation source: 100 cm soil or saprolite under grassland replicate 1 | place: USA:California | collected 2016-06-15
AAGCGAGCCAGGACCCCTGGCAAGATGATCGCGGATGCCTTCGACGGAAGCGAGTACGTCTGAGGAGCCCGGTGCGGGAAAACTGCACGCCGGGATCTGTGCGGGGGGCATTGGGTAACCGGTGTCCCTACCGCGAACTCCGGAGTGAAACAAAGATCAACAACAAAACCACGTACCGAAAAACATGTCGCAGCAAGGCTACTCGGTTCTGTAGTACTGAAAACAAACGGATAAAAGAGGAACTCATGAGCGAAGAAATGCAGAAGACGATGCAGTTCATCCTCGAGCAGCAGGCGGAGAGTGCAGTTAAGCTCGACCGGCTAACGGAAAAGGTGAACGCTTTGGCCGTTGCACAAGACCGCAATGAGAAGAAGTCGGAGAGAACTGAAGAAGGCATTCGTGCATTGCTTTCGATTGCCGAGATACACGAACGTGAAATCATCACGCAAGGCAAGCAGATTCTGGCCCTCGGAGAAACCACGCGCGCGACAGATGAGCGCCTGAATACTCTGATGAACGTGGTTGAGCGACAGATAACTGAAGGCCGCAACGGCAAACAGTGAAAGGTTCACAACCAGAGACGATCGTTTTGCGCAATGTGCGCGCCGTCTTGCCTGAGCGGCTAATTGAGAAAGGCAGTCTGGTCCTCGAGGGCGGCCGAATTGCACGTATCTTTGAAGTACCTAATGCTGATTCTTCCACAACTGCTGCCAGCTTAGATTTAGAAAGCCTCACACTCTTTCCTGGATTCATCGACGTTCACATACATGGCGCCGTAGGCGTCGATACAATGGCGGCGACCAATACGGATCTGGCGCGACTTTCACAGTTTCTGGCCGGCCAAGGTGTGACGGCCTGGTTACCGACACTGGTGCCCGCAGAGCGACAAAATTATGTGAGCGCATTGCACGCTATTGACGAGCTGATGGACCAACAGAGCCGAGATCTGGTACCACTCGGGGCGCGTGTTTTGGGCGTGCATTACGAAGGGCCTTTTGTGAATGCGGCGCAATGTGGCGCCTTACACCGGGAACATTTTCAAACGTTTTCTGGCGCCGAGGCGATCGATATCCTGCCGGCGTTAAGTAACAAGAGAGCTATTAAGATGATGACGGTGGCCCCGGAGGTCGAAGGCGGCATTGACCTGGTACGTGAGCTGACTCATAGAGGATGGGTAATCTCAATCGGCCATACGCGAGCAAGAGTTGACGTGCTCGATGAGGCTTTCGAAGCCGGAGCCCGCCACATGACTCATTTCATGAATGCTATGGCGCCTTTGCACCACCGCGCGCCCGGGCCAATTGGCTGGGGTTTGTCTCGCAATGATGTAACCTGCGACTTGATTGCGGATGGTGTGCATCTCGATCCTTACATGCTGCGCCTGTTGTTGCGCATAAAAGGTCCTGAACGGCTCTCGCTGATCAGTGATTCCATCGCAGCAGCCGGATTGGGCGATGGTGAATATCAGATTTGGGGCGAGACTATTGCGGTGAAAAAGGGACGCACACAAAACGCGCAAGGAAGCATAGCGGGTTCTGTTATCACCATCCTTGACGCCGTGCGGATGATTCTCTCTTTGGGCGCCACTGAAGTTGCAGTTGCGCAAATGGCCTCTATGAATCCTGCACGTCTACTGGGGATTGGTGGCGATTGCGGTTCGATTGAGGAAGGGAAGCGGGCTGACCTCGTGGCTCTGGATTCGCAGGGTAATGTGCGGCTGACGATGATTGGTGGGCAGATAGCGTTTGAGGCGGCATGATGCGGTGGAACATAGTGCTTAAACCTGAGGCTCACAGCAAATCTTAGATCAGAGAGAAGTCTCAGATCAGCGAGGATTCGACGATGAAGCCTCTGAGACTTGAGCGGGCGCGAGTTGAATTTACCGAACCTTGAAACTAACGACTGCCCCTACCCAACCTGCAAATTTACTCAGCTTGAATTGTCCAATCGTGTGTCATAGACTCCCGCTCGCCGATATGACTCATCTAATAACTCCACTGGATGACACACGCGCAGTTCCATTCCAGCCAGGAGTGCACCGGCGCCAATTTGCATCTGGCACCCGGGATTGCCTGTTGCGAGTATTCGCGCTCCGGTCACCTCAATATTTGCCAGTTTTTCGGCCAGCACTTCTTGCGACAACTCAGGCTCCAGCAGGTTGTAGATACCGGCGCCTCCGCAGCATCTTTCGGAACCGTGGAGTTCACTGAAGCTTAAATCGGGAATTGCTTTGAGTAATTCCAGAGGAGCCGTTCCCGCGTGTTGACCGTAGATCAGGTGACACGAAGCATCGTAGGTTGTTACCTCGGGTCCCAACGAGGCCCCCTGTTTTAAGCGCGTGTCTCCCAATTGCTGACTTACGTCTCGTACACGAGCACTGAATTTACGAGCGCGTGCGGCAAACTGTTCATCATGGTCCAGCAAATGGCCGTAAGTGGTCAACATGGCACCACAGCCGCCCGCGCTGGTAACAATCGATGATTCCCCTTCTTTCTCGAAGGCTTCGATATTCCGGCGCGCCAGCACGCATGCACCTTCCAGATCACCGGCATGTGCATGTAAAGCCCCGCAACAAACCTGCTTTTCCGGGATGCTTACCTTGAAACCATTGGCTCCCAGAACGCGAGCTGTCGCGTTGTTTACGCGGGAAAATAACCCTTCACCGACGCAACCCTTAAACAGCGAAGCAGAACCCTGATCTTGTAAGGGTTGAGGCGACTTATTGGCTAACCTGGCTTCGCTAATGTTCTCGTCTGATACTGTTAGACGAATCCGTGCTGAGCTTTCGAGCAACGCGAGTCCAAATTCAAAACGGCGAGAGATAGTAGCGGCGATACGAGACCTGATGAGCAGACGAGTGACGCCTAAATCTCGTAAAAGTCGAGCAAGTGCAAACGCAGTCTGCAACCGCGGCGGATATAACCAAAGATGCTTGAGGGCCCAGCGCACCAGTTTATAATCAATGCTTTTCCTGGCGCCTGATGCAAACAATTCCGCACGACCGGATTCCAGCAGTTCACCGTACTCCACACCAGCGGGACACACCTGCTCACAGGCGCGGCAGCCGAGGCACCGATCGAGATGTTGCTGAAAAGCGGTTGAATTGTTGGCAAGCCGGCCCTCTGATACCGCCCGCATGAGATAAATACGCCCACGCGGACTATCGTTCTCATTACCAGTGACTACGTAAGTTGGGCAGGCTTCGAGACACAGGCCGCAGTGTATGCAGGCGAGAAGTTTCTGCTCTTCGGCGGCAACCGCAGTTTTTAATTGAGTTGAAGACAAGAGAAATTAAGGGATCTTTGATAGTTACTTAGCACATCAACTTCCTGACTTGCTCTAGCAGGCTGCTGAAAAACTCAGAATTCGATTAATACCACAGGACCGGAGAGCATCTGACAACTCAGGAATCCCACCCACGGGAGTGGGTGGATTATTCAGATCCAGCCTACAAACAGATGCTTTCGAAATTTGAGAATCCCACCAACGGAAGTTGGTGGATGGTTCAGATCCGACCTTTCGCCGGCCGATAACGACTTCAAAATGATTAGTTTTTCAGCAGCCTGCTAGGGCTGGCTCGACCTGCTTCTTACAAGATTGAAACTTCTTCCAATTGAAACTTCTTCCTAATATCCCACCGCAGCGCTGTCAGTTGCCCGCGGATCGCTTGCGCCCAGGCGAACGCCGGTTTCCTCTTCCAGCATAACACCCTCAGCATCTCCCATGTACCGCGGGTGGTCCACTAAATGGTGACCCCGAGCCTCGAGCGCACGTTTAGTATCAGCCGCTAACCCGTAAGGCTCGTAAGCAAGCTCATCAGGCAACCACTGGTGGTGTATGCGTGGAGTGTCAATCGCCTGCTGTATGTTCATATCGTAATCAATAATATTGGTGATCACCTGCAATACCGTATTGATGATCGTTGGTCCACCAGGACTACCCACAGCAAACCAGAGCGAGCCATCTTTTCGCAACACAAAAGTCGGTGTCATGGCAGAGAGAGGCCGTTTCCGTGGCCCAATAGCATTGTTTTCGCTCTGAATTAGCCCGTAGGCATTTGCCGCCCCCGGTTTAGCGGTGAAATCATCCATCTCATTATTCAACAGCACTCCGGTTCCCCTGGCGACGACTCCGGCGCCGTAACCACCGTTCAGGGTGTAAGTGTTGGCCACGGCGTTTCCCTCGGCATCCACGACAGTGAAGTGAGTTGTCTCCTCAGATTCATAGGCCATCGGCTTGCCGGCCCGCACTTCCGCACTGGTTGAGGCATGATCCATGCTGATCGTCGTCCGTTGCTTGGCGGCATATTCCTTACTAACTATGCCGGCGATCGGAACCTTTACGAAATCGGCATCGCCCATGTACTCCGCGCGATCCGCGAAAGCCCGCCGCATTGCCTCGGTCACGAGATGGTAACGTTCGGATGATGACCAGCCCAGGGAACGCAAATCATAACCTTCCAGAATATTAAGCATCTCAATTAAGACAGCGCCGCCTGAAGAAGGTGGCGGCATGGAAATGATCTCGTAACCCCGATACTTAGAGTGCAGCGGCTCTCGCTCCTTGGCGACATAGTTGTGCAGGTCGGAGAGTGTAATCAAGCCGTTGTTGCGTTTCATGTCCGCAGCAATCAATCGCGCCGTCTGCCCATCATAGAACTCATCTGGTCCACTTTTCTGCAGGCGCGTGAGCGTCGCCGCCAGCTCGGGCTGCCGCAGCGTCTCACCCTCCTTATAAAAGTTTCCGCCATTTAGAAATATTCGCCGGCTGTCTTCGTAACGACCGAGCAAATCGCTGCTGCCTCGTAATGAGCGCGCGTAAGAGTAAGTAAGAGGAAAGCCGTCGGCCGCCAGGTGTCGCGCGGGTTCAATCAACTGCGTCCAGCTCAATTTTCGCGATCCATACTTTTTCAGAGCCAGCTCCATTCCACGCACCGTGCCTGGCACACCTGCCGCACGATAACCTATTGTCGACGAACCTTCACCCCTAATAAGATTACCTTTGGGATCGAGGTAGATGTCACGGGTCGCGCCGGCAGGGGCCATTTCCCTATAATCAATGGCTGTTGTTTGGCCCGCCTTAAGGCGAATCATCATAAAGCCACCGCCGCCAATATTCCCGGCAGAAGGATGGGTGACGGCCTCAGCAAAAGCCACTGCAATAGCCGCATCAACAGCATTGCCACCACGTTGCAAAATCTCTTTACCCACGTCTGAGGCGATCCTGCTGGTCGAAGCCACCATACCGTGCAGCGCGCGAACTGGTTCTCGAGAGGCCGCGCTAACCTCGATTGCCGACTTCCCGTTGAAAGACCGAAGGACCGGCACTGTAACGAATGAGAAGACAATCGCCAGAGTTAGTAATCCGCGTTTGAGATCGTTTGCAAACTGATTTTTCATCTCAACTCCTTCCCTCTATTTTCGGAAGAACGGCTATTCGGAACCTAAAGGTTTTCGAGCAACTATTTATTAATCAATTTCCATGTTGGCAAAGACTCCCGGCGAAAAGACTTCCTGAGGATCAAGTTGCTCTTTGACGCGTAGCATCAAATTGCTCGCTGAGTTTTGCCGGAAACTTAGATCTCCATTTAAGAAGGCTGACCCATTATCAATTCGGAAAGAACCACCGGACGCCAGTGTATCGCTCTGCAACTTCTCAAGGAAGCTACGAACTTCTGCGATATTACTATCCCCAAATGTTTCAATTACGCGAACTGATCCTTCTGCGAGGCTAGCTTGCCATAACGGTTGCGGCGCATGCTTATCACGCTGACTCAGACGAACAAGGAACTTGGGCAGTAAGGCGGGTAACACGTTGATTCTCCAAACTAGATTGTCAGAAAACCGCGCGGGAACAGCAGCGATCCCAGACCATAAGGGTTGATCGTTTTCCGCATACATACCCGCGCTGACTTTGTGCGCCGCAAGCAACTCACTAGTGCATTGCGTCTGATAAGTAACAGACTCAAGTGAGCCAGCGAATCGGATCATCAGCAAGTGTGATTCCGGCTCATCCACTAATTTTGCCGCTAATGCAAAGTCGGGCGATAGAACTTCGACCGCCACAGGAAATACGCGAGCGGCGAGTAGTTCTCTTGCTGCGGCAATAAGGTTTGCGCATGATCCGTCCGCAAAAACCGTTCTCGTTTCGGCAGGAAGCGGTCTCAACTTAAAAGTAATCTCGGTAATCAGGCCCAGACTGCCCCTGCTTCCAGTGAACAATTTGCAGAGATCATAGCCAGCCACGTTCTTTACTACTCGACCACCCGCCTTAACGAGATTGCCGTCTGCCATCACTACTTTCATACCGATGACATATCTGCGAGGTGGGCCATATCCGAGACTTTGGATTCCGCGAACGCCAGTGCCAACTACCCCGCCAATTGTGGCGCAACCGTCATCTGGTGGATCCAATGGCAGCCATTGATGGTTCCGGGCCAGTTGATTGTTGAGGCTGGTCAGAGTGATCCCCGCTTCAGCTGTAGCAACCAGGTCGGCAGGCTCATGCTCAAGCATCCGACATAACCGACGGGTGGTCACGAAAAGCCTGGACTGCTCAGGTCTGGTCACCGGGTTCACCCATGTCGCTGCGCCGCAGGGTATGACAGACCAGCCCAGCCGCGAGACCAGTTTTATCACCTCGCACGCTTCTTCTGCCGAACCGGGCGCGACCGTCAAAAGTCCCTTTGTTTGCGCAGGCGGACTGCTGGTTGACGAAGATGAAGACACAAGGTGATCGGAGGACAAGGAAGTGGATGGACGTAAAGTTGCAGACACGTTTTCGTGTCCCACAATCTGCGATAACTCTTTAGCGACAATTTCGGCATCGGAGCGGGAGAGCGCCATAGCTGTAGTGGCGCGGTTAGAACTCCGGCCATGTTTAGCGCTTACTCGCTGTTCCTCGATCGCTTGTTTTCCAGCATGACGGATTTCGTTTTGATAGTCTGGACTGCCGTCCGCGTGAAGCTGTGTCCCATTCGCGTCTGGCAGGATCAATTCCCCCCTGCCATTTTGCTGAAGGTTTCTTGCCTCACCGCAACCGCGCAGCATGGGTACGATTTTTCCAGGATTGCATAAACCGAGTGGATCGAATGCTGCGCGTACACGCAGCATAACGTCCATATCCTTTTCAGAAAAAACAAGAGATAGCAGATCCCGTTTGTCTAGGCCCACTCCATGTTCGCCGGTAATGCTACCCCCTGCCCGCACGCAAACCTCCATCAACTCTCTTCCTGCTTCCTTGACTCGGTGGACCTCCTCCGGGGATCTCGAGTCGAAACAAATCAGCGGATGCAAATTTCCGTCGCCCGCATGGAACACATTTGCCAGGCGCAATTGATACTTGGCTGCTATCTGATAACTTGCATCGAGAACTTCCGGAAGCCTGGAACGAGGTACGACAGCGTCTTGAATCATGGAATCAGGCGCAATCCTGCCGATTGCGCCAAAGGCTCCCTTTCGCGCGGCCCAGAGTCTCTGACGTTCTGTTTCGTCATAAGCCAGGCGGCAACTCCTGGCGCCATGTTGTAAGCAGATGCCCTTCACCCGGGCCGCCTCGGCGTCAATGCCTGCTTCAAGGCCGTCTAGTTCGATCAAGAGGGCTGCGCCGGCGTCAGGCGGTAGACCGGCAGCAAAAACGCTTGCTTCCACTGCGCGAATAATCTCGTGGTCCATCATTTCCAGCGCCGCCGGCAATACGCCAGCTGCAATAATGGCCGAAACCGCATGGCTTGCCTCATTGACTTCCGCGAATTCAGCGAGCAATGTTCTTATCGAAGGGGGAATCGGCACTAGTCGCAGCGTGGCCTCGGTGGCAATGCCGAATGTACCTTCAGCACCAACGAAAACGCCTAACAGGTCATATCCCGCAGTTTCTGTTTCGCCGCCAGACAGATCGACGATGTCACCTCCGGCGAGCACCACTCGTGCACCGAGGATGTGATCAGTCGTGGTGCCATATTTCAAGCAATGAATGCCACCGGCATTTTCGGCTATATTGCCGCCGATTGTGCAAGTCGACTGGCTGGACGGATCAGGAACGTAATGAAGTCCGAGATGGGCCACAGCCCGGGACACATGCAGGTTGACTACTCCCGTTTGGACCCTCGCGATGCGGTTTTCCTCGTCAATGCTGAGGATTTTTCGCATACGCGCGAGTTCGATCACAACTCCCCGGTTCAACGCCAAAGCACCACCTGATAGACCCGTACCCGCGCCACGCGGCGTAAAGGGTATCTCAGCACGAGCCAGAATCCGCATTACCTCTGCTGTTTCTTCGGTCGACGAGGGGAAGACAACGGCTCGAGGGATATGCTTGTGCTGTGGTAGTCCGTCGCATTCGTAGACCAGAAGCTCCGCAGGATCTGACAGAACTCTGTCGCGGCCGACAATTGCACACAGACTTTCGACTAATTGATCCAAGTTTGCTCGCCTTTTCAGGAGGGTGTCGAAGAAGGAGATGATAACGCAGCTAACCGGCGAGGCATAACCAATCGCCCAGATCCGCTGCAAAATTGAAGCCGCCTAATGTGAGATCTCGGCTTCCCCTCGCTTTGTGACCGGCACACAGCGCCAATCGAGCAAATCATCTTCACTCCGTAGCAGTGGAGTGTTTATAGACCGGAGAAACAAAAAAGAAGAACTTACGGATTGCTAGGCAGAGAGGTGAAAATGGGACATTCTGGATACTTTTTCGATCACGTCGCTTATAATACGGGCTCGATTCCGTGCGCTAGATTACAAATTTTACGGTCCACCGATCAATATGATACGCAACGCGATTACAGCTCTGACGATCTCCTGGTTCTGCTTGTCAGTAAATGGCCCGGGCTGCGGGTCTCAAATTCGCTTTGGGGCAGACAGGGCCCAGCGGCCAATCCGCAGCCTGCAAGACGTGGTTAACGAAGCAGCACGAAAGGCCCTGGAAGAGTTCGCTGATAAACATCTGGAAGATAAGCAACTATCAATCACCCTTATCGACCTGCGCGATCAACAACGTCCCGCGAAAGCTAGTTTTCGCGGAAACGAGAAGATTTATCCCGCGAGTGTGGTTAAATTGTTTTACCTCGTTGCTGCCGAACGATGGCTCGAAGACAGACGGGTTGAGGATACAGAAGAATTACGCCGGGCGTTGAAAGACATGATTGTTGATTCATCAAATGAGGCGACACAATACATTGTTGATGTCCTGACACACACAACGGGCGGATATGAGTTAGGGCCCAAAGAAATGGAAGCGTGGCAGTATCAGCGGAATGCCATCAACCGCTACTTCACGTCACTTGGGTACACGAACATCAACGTGAATCAGAAGACCTTCTGTGAAGACGCTTATGGTCGAGAGCGGGTGTCGCGTGGGCCGAATGGTGAAAACCGCAACAAGTTAACCACTGATGCCACTGCCCAGCTGTTGCTGGAGATAGTCACGGGCAAGGCAGTGACCGCCGTTCGCAGCCGGCAAATGATGCAGCTGCTAAAACGAGACTTTCACGGTACAAGCAAAGATGGGGACGATCAGGGACACGGCTTTACCGGTTTAGCTCTCAATGGCATCGAGGAAGCTCGTCTTTGGTCCAAAGCTGGCTGGACCAGTACTACGCGACACGATGCGTCGTACATTGAGCTGCCCGATGGAGTCAAATTTGTGCTGGTCACCTTTACGACGGATCACGCAAATGATCGAGAGATTATTCCCGCTATTGCGCGCGTAGTGATTAACCGACTCAGGGAAATGAAATCGCAGATGTGATGAATATTTCCTGAATCACTCTAGCTCCGGAAATGATCAAAGACCTTTCCCTTAACCACGAGCCTGTCAGCAGCATATTTCCTCGCTTTGACAGTTCCCAAATCTGGGAACGTTATCGTCTCACCGACCAACAAATAAACTTCTTCAAAGAATATGGCTATCTCTCCGGAATTCGCGTCCTCGAAGAAAAGCAGGCCGATATACTTTGTCGAGAATTAAATGATTTAATGAATCCGCTCCATCCAGGTCGACAATTCTTTTACGAATACCATCTAAACGAGTCGCGAGATCCTGCACGAATCCTCTTTCATGCGTTGGGCGCCTGGAGAATTACCAGAGGTTTTCACGACTTACTATGGAATCCGGCGTTCCTGGCGCCGGCGTCACAGTTGTTATCCGGAGCAGTACGTTTTTGGCACGATCAAATATTCTATAAACCAGCACAGAAAGGGGGTACAGTGGCGTGGCATCAGGACTACTCATACTGGACTCGAACTCAGCCGATGGCCCATCTCTCCTGCTGGATCGGGCTTGATGAATCCACTGTCGACAATGGTTGCTTGCAGTATATCCCCGGAAGCCATCGCTGGAGCTTATTACCGGTTACCGGACTGACAGATGATATGGATGCTATCTGGGAAGTATTAAATGAAGAACAACAAAGGCGGTTCAAGGCTGTCGCCATTGCCCTTAAACGGGGGGAGGCTTCTTTCCATCATCCGCTGCTCGTCCATGGCTCGTACGAAAACTTTACGGACCGCCCGCGTCGAGGAACTGTCATTAACGTATGTCGTGACGGAGTTGTATCTGCGGCAAATGAACCATTGCTCGATGGCGTTCCCATAGTTCCTGCAGGTCAGAAGCTGCAAGGACAGTTCTTTCCATTGCTTTTTGATCCTAATTCGCAGAAGTAAACGCGGGTACTCGGGCCGAATCCTAACGGAAATCGATAGTTCCGGCCACGGCCAGCTATAACGGCGTCCCTCCGTGGGCGCCCCTGTTACCAAGACTCTTTCGTTAGACTCGACCCGCTAACAGGGGCGCCCACACGGAGGGACGCCCCTACAGATGTTAAGCGCATGAACATAAAACCCAAAGTTGCCAGCATCAGCGCAGCGCTCGGAAGCATAGCCTGGCTTAGTATGGTTTTCACAGAAACTCCGGCCTCTAACGAGACAGAGTTTATTAAGAGGATCCTATTGTTGGGAGTGCTGACTATTGTACCGCTCGGTTTATCTCTTATCGCCCGCTTCAAAACTGAGAATGCACCTTTGGCCTTTCAATTCGCGGTGTTGCTTCAGCCTTTTGCAGCCGCCGCTGTGTTCATTTCATTTTTCCTGGCACCAGGAGTTCTCGCCGGCGGACTCGCCGGTCTCTGGCTTATCGTAACGGTCCTGGTCGCGGTGTTTGGCTTGCACCGACTTCGCAGCAAAGCTCGTCCTGTGGAAGAAATCTGTATCGACGCCGGACTTGTGTATTTGCCAGTAGGTGCGGCTTCGTTGATGCTGTCACGACTCGGAATTCAGCCGTTAGGTTTCGGCGATACTCTCGTTCTGCTCGCTGCCGTGCATTTCCACTTTGCCGGATTTGCTGCACCCTTTTTCGTTAGGGCTGTTTCTACTGGCACTGCTAGTCGCCGGTTGGGTCGTGCCTTTGGTAAAGTCGATTCCCGCGCAGATCCTGCTGCTCATTTCCTCTGCTTCGACTCTACCGGCAATGACCTTCGCCTGCATTTATGCCTACAGCGTTCTTTTTAAAAAGCTACTGATTGACATTCCGCAGATGGCTATGACCCACGGAGTGATCAATGCGTTCGGGTTTGTCCTTTGCGGCTTGATAGCGTGGACAATAGTCGACTTTTCTGCTGGTCGGCGATCCTAGTCTTGCGGAAGATGGCCGCATTGGAAGCGGGTTGATTCTCAAAAAACACCAAGAACTACAGAACCGAGCGCGGTAGCGCCGGGTTTCAGCTGTCTGGAGCCAAATTGCTGAGATCGACCCGGCGCTACCGCGCTCGGTTCTGTAATTAGTGCGCACTTTCAAAAACTTTGACCGCGCATCCGGGGGTTTTACAAAGTCTCTACAGGCGACGGAACATTCTCTGCTCCGCACGTGTCTAACTACTAAAACAATCTGGAGGAGCTGATCATGTTTACCGAGGTCGAAGCACAGAACAGACCGATACCGATCATACCGATCATCAATGTGACTCCCTTGATAGATGTAATGTTAGTGCTGCTTATAATTTTTATGGTTACCGTGCCTCGGATGCCAAGCCGCTTTCTCGCAAGACTACCGTCAGAACCGCAATTGGATTTTCCGGCAATCCCCGATGACCTAACCCTCGTAGTTACCATTAACCCGGATCGGACGCTCAAACTAAATTCTTTTGATGTGGGCAGTGTAGACGATGCCTCCAAACTGAGTGCGACACTCGTTAAACTCTTCGCTAAAAGGAAGACGAACCACGCCTACAGTTACGAAATGAGCCTGCGGACTGATGTCCCCGATGAGTACCGGGTCCAACGCACGGTTTTTATAAAAGCTCCACGGTCGCTTGGTTACGGTGAAGTTGCGATAGTGATAGACGCAATAAAAGGAGCGGGGGCGGACCCGGTCGGACTACAGCTGGACAATCTGAATTGAAGACTAAGGCCCTGTTGACTTCTGTTTCAGCATTGCGTATTTCCCGCCAGGGAGAGAAATAGCGAGTCCGTAGCAACTTTTCGATTTATGTTGACTGCGAGTTGTTCTCTCAGTTCCTCGATTTCCGAGATCCAGGCGGCTACGCGACTGCTATCAATCGACCGTGCGAGCATTTCCAGATCCGCGCGCAAGTCAGGATTGGTTAACTGGCCCTCTTCAACCCCGAGCGATAACATCCACGTGTCGCGAATCAGTGATTCTAGTAGATCAAGATTCGCTTCATAGTCGTCTTTATGTCGAGCGTCGTTCAACTGTTCGGCTGCCCGCAAGAGAAACTCACGGTCATTTGTCAGGGACATTGCCTTCAGTATTTTTAGCATTCGGTCACGGTCTTCTTTGAAGCTCTTCACATCGCTCGCGAGTGCCCGCGCTATGCTGCCCTCTGCAGAATGCGCGCGTAGCCGAGCTTCTATCCCGGAAGCCAATTTCTCCGATAACAGGTATTGTTCGATTTCATCAGCACTGAGCGGCGAAAACCTTATTGCCTGACAGCGCGAGCGGATGGTTGGCAGTAATGCGGCGGGGTGGGAGCTAATCAAAATCAGATGCGCGGTGTGCGGCGGTTCTTCCAGGGTCTTCAGTAATGCGTTGGAAGATGCCTCATTCAGCTTGTGGGCGTCATCTATCAAAAAAACGCGGGTCGCACCCTCGAACGGCCGTTAGTTTGCCTCTCGTTCGATATCGCGCATTTGGACCACGTGGAAGAATCTGGTGGGTGGTCGCACCATGCCAACATCCGGATGATTGGTCCAAATAATTCTTTTCGCATCCTCAGAATCCTTGGAGTCAGGATAATTCAAGGCACTTATCCGTAGGCATGAGGAGCAACGGTCACAGCCTTCGACGCCTTGAGGAGTGCGGCAATTCAGCGATTTAGCCACCTCCAGGGCGAAAAGCTTTTTGCCTATGCCCTCGGCGCCCGAGAAGAGAAGTGCACCAGGTACGCGGCCGCTTTCTAACATCCGCTTCAAGAGCTTCTTAACGCGCTCATTACCCACCAGTTGGTCTAACATTGTGATCTCGTCAACAACTGCTGGCTCTAAGGTTCAGGACTTTGAATCTTTCGCTCTTTCATTCACAAAAGCGGTGACAATTTCCTTGACGCGTGCATGAGTTTCATCAACTGGTCCACTCGTGCCTATCACACGTATACGCTCCGGGTTATCGGCAGCCAGCCGGAGATACCCGTCTCGTACACGCGTGTGGAACTCCGCATGCTCT
>WNFU01006867.1_pt1 | contig 13671 bp, 13 predicted proteins | sample 5400121 | NCBI WGS metagenome assembly WNFU01 (sample SAMN13153360, study PRJNA577476) | soil metagenome | isolation source: 100 cm soil or saprolite under grassland replicate 1 | place: USA:California | collected 2016-06-15
TCTACGTGCTCACCGCGCGGCTCTTCGAGAAGGCGAAGTACATGCTCGACGTCCCCTGGAGCTACATGATCGGCGCGACGCTCATCCGGAAGGAGACGTGGGAGAAGATCCCCGCCGACCTCCGGCCGAAGCTGCTCGCCGCCGCGGTGGAGCTCGGGAAGAAGGTGGACGTGGAGGTCCAGCGGCTCAACGTGGACGCGGTCGGGGCGATGCAGAAGCAGGGGCTCGAGGTCGTGAAGGCGGACCCGATCCCGTGGCGCGGCGCGATGGAGAAGTCCTGGCCCATCGTCCGCGGCGGCGTCATCCCCGCAGCGTTCTTCGACGAGGCGAAGGCGGCGCGCGACCAGTGCCGGGTCGTGAAGGCGTCGAAGAAGTAGCGGTCAGCGCTGCGCCGCGGCCGGCGCGTCCGCCGTCCGCAGCGGGGCGAGGAAGCGCGCCAGGTCCCGCCGGAGCGCCCGGCAGGCGAAGAGCAACGTGAGGTGGCCGCGCGGGTACACGCGCGGCACGACTCCCCACGCGTCCGCGAGCGCGACCGCCCCGGCGCGCAGCGCGATCCGGTCCTCCGCGCCCACCGCCAGGAACACCTCGCGGGCGGTCACGGCGCGCAGGTCCGCCCGGAGCGGCGCGAGCATCGCGGCGAGCGCCGCCCCCGCCGCGACCTCCGTTCCGCCTCGCAGCGCGAGCGTGAGGTAGCGCCGGCCGATGCGGGTCTCCGCGAAGACCGCAGCGAGGTCGGCGGGCGGGGCGACGAGGGCGACGCGATCGAACCGCTCCGGCGCGGTCGCCGCGAGCGCGGCGGCGAGCGCGCCGAGCGAGAGACCGACGAGCGCGGTCTCGCCGCCGCGGACGGCGGCGAGCGCGCCGAGGACGCGGAGCTCGAGGACGAGCTGCTCGAGCGCGGCGCGCAGCACGGGAAGATCCGGCGACACGAACCCCTCGCCGTTCCGCGTCCCCGCCGCGGCGCGCTCGAGGTGGCGTGGCGGGACGAGCGTCCAGACATCGTACCCGGCGCGGGAGAGAAGCCGCGCGTACCCCGACACGGTCCGGAGCGACGGCACCTTCCACGGCGGCACGAGGACCGCGGTGCCGCGCGCGGCGCCCGCAGCGGGAAGCGCCTCGACGATCATGACCGCGTCGCCTTGTGCGGCGCGCGGCGACGCTGCGCGCCAGCGGCCCGCGCGCGGCGGCGGCGGCGGGAGCGGCGGCAGCGGGCCGAAGCAGTCGAGCGGGGCGCCGTCCGCCCCTCGGAACGCGACCGCCCGCCGGCGTCGCCGGTCCTCGGTCCACATCGCGAACGTGTCGACGAGTCGGTGGAGGAGCGCGGTCATGTGTCGAGCACATGATGGCGGCGGCGCGCCGCCCGTGGCGGGTGGGACCTCTAGACTAGACGGCGCAGAGCCGGTGGACGGTTTCGACGAGCCGGTCGAAGTCGAATGGCTTGGAGAGCGCCGCGTCGGGCTCGAACCCGTCGAGCGCGTGCGCATCCGCCGCGGGCGTCGCCGAGAGCACCACCGTCGGAATCCCGGCGAGGCGCGGGTCGCGCCGCTGCTCCGCGCGGAATGCCCAGCCGTCCATCACCGGCATCGCGAGGTCGAGCAGGATGATGCTCGGCACCGGGCCGCAGAGCGCCGCGAGCGCCTCGCGCCCGTCGCCCGCGCACGCCACCTCGAATCCCCGCTCGACGAGCAGCTCGGCGAGAGCGGAGCGCAGGGCAGAGTCGTCCTCGACGAGCAGGATGCGTGCGTGCGAAGCCACGGTTGGCCGTACCTTGGCCACGCGAACCCCCGGCGGGAACCCCGAGCGGCAAACGCCGACCCAGACGGGTCGGGTCGCTCCGACACCGCGGGTCGTGCGCGGCACCGCCGTTGACACTCCCCGACGCGCGCGGGTAATCCAGCGACGCAGCTCCTCGCGAACGCGGACGGTGGGCCCTGCGAGCACCGCCCCCGCATCACCGGAGACTCCACATGAGCGAGCGCGAGGCGCCCCCCTCTTCGAGCGCGGTCCACGGCCGCGCGCCGCCGCCGCGGGTGGTGCTGTCGGATCGCGGCGTCGCGATCGGCCTCCGCTGGAGCGGGATCGAGGGGGCCGGCAACCAGATCCTCGCCGCCAAGGTCGAGTGCGGGCCGGTGCGGGCGCGGCTCGTGCGGATCTGGCGTCCGTTCTCCGACGCGCCCGGGCGGCGCGACGTCGTCACGCGCTTCGGGGCGTGGGTCGCCGACGAGGCGAAGTGGGCGGAGGGAAAGCTGGTAGTCGGCGTGGACTTCTCGCTGTCCCTCGCCGAGACGCACCTGCGCCAGCTCGGGCTGCTCCGGCAGGCGCTGCGCGGCCCGGCGGTGCTCGGCCGGAACCTGCACGATCGCTTCGTCGGCCCATCCGGCGACTTCACCGAGGCCGCCGCGCGGTTCCGCGCCGAGCTCGGCAAGGACCGGCCGCGCGCGACCGACTGCTACCGCGGGGAGCTGCACCAGCCGACGAGCGCGCGCACCCACCGGCAGACGTTCTTCGGCCTGTGCGCGGTCGCCCACGCGCACGCGACGTTCCCGCCGTGGGATCCGCCCGCGGCGGGGAAGCCGTCGATCATCGAGGTTCGCCCCGGCCACGTCGCGCGCGCGCTGCTCGGCGTGTGCAGCTACCGCGACGACGACCGCGACGGCGTGGCGCGCGCGTCGATTCGCGCCGCGATCCTGCGCACGCTGCGGACCGCCGCGAAGGTCGAGTTCGAGATGGAGCAGGCGGCGCAGATCATCGAGGACCCCGAGGGCAACCACCTCGACGCGATCCTCTCGGCGACTGCCGCCGCGGCGGCCTGGGGGGACGGCTTCAACGGCGTCCCGTCGAACGTGCCGCGCCCGGAGGGATGGATCCACTCGATTCGCGAGGAGCCATGGCGCTAGCGCGCCGCCCGAGCGACGCCGCGGTCGTCGGGCGCCTGCGCGCCGTCCAGCGGGAGATCGCGGCGTTCCGGCCGCGCGGCTTCGGGCCACCGGTGCACGGGGCTGCGGTGGCGAGCCGCATCTTCCTGCTCGGTCAGGCGCCGGGCCCGCACGAGGCGCGGCTCGGGCGGCCGTTCGCGTGGACCGCCGGGAAGACGCTCTTCCGCTGGCTCGAGCGCGCGACCGGCGCCGACGAGGAGACGGTTCGCGCCCGCGTCTACATCGCCGCGGTCGTGCGCTGCTTCCCCGGCAAGACGTCGGGCGGCGGCGATCGCGTGCCGAGCGCGGACGAGTGCGCGCTGTGGCGCGGCTTCGTCGCGCGCGAGATGGAGATCCTGCGGCCCCGGCTCGTCATCCCCGTCGGGCGGCTCGCGATCGAGGAGGTGCTCGGGCACGAGGGGCCCATCGCGGCGGTGGTCGGGCGCGGGACGAGGACGCAGCTCCACGGCGTGGACGTCGACGTCATCCCCCTCCCGCACCCGTCCGGCGCGTCCACCTGGTTCAAGATGGAGCCGGGGCGGACGCTGCTCGACGAGGCGCTCGCGCTCGTCGCTGCCCATCCGGAGGTGGTGCGGATCTTCGGGAGGGGCGGCTGATCGCGCGGCGGCTCGCCGGCGCGCTGGCGGTCCTCGCCGCCGCCGCTTGCGCGCACGCGCCCCCGCCGCGCGAGGAGCGGCCGCCGGAGCGGTCCGCCCCTGGGCGCGCCGCGGGCGAGGTAGGTCTCGCGAGCTTCTACGGCCGGCGATTCCAGGGGCGCACGACCGCGAGCGGCGGACGCTACGACATGAACGCGCTCACCTGCGCCCACCCGAGCGCGCCGTTCGGGTCGCGGCTCAGGGTGACAGACGTCGAGACGGGCCGGAGCGTCGTCGTGACCGTGACGGACCGGGGGCCGTTCGCCGCGGGCCGCGTCGTCGACCTGTCGCTCGCCGCGGCGCGCACGCTCGGCATCGTGCGACGCGGCGTCGCGCGCGTGCGCGTCGAGCGCGCCCCGGAGTGAGCTTCGCGCGCGCCGCAACGGCCTGCAGGCTCGCTCAGCGGCGGGCGCCGCTGGCGGCGGCCCGGATCGCGTCGATCGCCTCGCGGTAGTCCTTCTGGCCGAACACCGCCGTCCCCGCGACGAGCACGTTCGCGCCGGCGGCGGCGACGGTCGCCGCGGTGTCGGGCTTCACGCCTCCGTCCACCTCGATCTCGAGCGACGGGTTCCGCTCGTCGGCGAGCGCGCGCAGGTCGCGGATCTTCTGCGTGCACGCGTCGATGTACCGCTGACCGCCGAACCCGGGGTTCACGGTCATGACGAGCACCATCTCCGCGTCGCCGATCACCCACTCGATCGCGGAGAGCGGCGTCGAGGGGTTGAGGGCGATGGCGGGGCGCGCGCCGGCGGCGCGGATCGCCTGGAGCGTGCGGTGCAGGTGCGGCGACACCTCGGCGTGGACGGAGACGAGGTTCGCGCCCGCCCTGGCGAACGCCTCCACGTATCGCTCGGGCTCCACGATCATGAGGTGGACGTCGATGGGGAGCTTCGTCACCTTGCGCACCGCCTCGACGACGAGCGGCCCGATCGTGATGTTCGGGACGAAGCGGCCGTCCATCACGTCCACGTGGACGACGTCGGCGCCCGCCGCCTCGACGGCGCGGACCTCCTCGGCGAGCCGGCCGAAGTCGGCCGACAGGATGGACGGGGCGATCCGGATGGGGAGGGGCATGGGTGCGGGTAGTGTAAGCGAAGCGGGGCCCGCCGCGCCTCCGCCGCGGGATCAGCTCCCGGACGCGCCGCGGATCGCCGCCGCGATCGTCTCCACCTCGTCACGATCGCCGCCCGAGCCGAGGAGCTGCACGCCGCGCCCGCCGTCGGCGTAGCGCGGCAGCACGTGGACGTGGAGGTGCAGGACGTGCTGCCCGGCGGACCGGCCGTGGTTCCAGCCCACGTTGAACCCGAGCGGCCGCAGGGCGGCGCGGAGCTTCACCTGGACGTCCTTCACCGCGAGGAACAGGTCGCCGATCGCGGGGCCGTCGAGATCGAGCAGCGTCTCCGCGTGAACGCGCGGGACGACGAGGACGTGCCCGCGCGCCGCGGGGTGCACGTCGAGGAACGCGATCGCGCCGGGCGCCTCGTGCACTACGTGCGCCGGGACGCTCCCCGAGACGATGCGGCAGAAAAGGCAGCCGGCCGGGCCGCTGGTCATGCGGAGCTCCTCGAGCGCGTGAGCCGGCACGCGTAGAAGCCGTCCGCGCCGTGCCGGTGCGGCAGCGTCAGCAGCTCGCCCTCGGCGGTGAGCGCGTCGGAAGGGAACCCGGCGGGCGGCGGCGCGCGCTGCCACCCCTCCGCGAGCTCGGCGGCCACGATCTCCGGCCCCTCCGCCCGTGAGAGCGAGCAGACGGAGTAGACGACCGCCGCGCCCGGCCGGGCGTAGGGAGCCATCGCGCGGAGGATGCCGCGCTGCAGCGCCGCCATCCGCGGGAGGTCGGCGGGCGTGCGGCGGAGCTTCAGCTCCGGGTGGCGGCGGAGCGTGCCGAGCCCGGCGCACGGCGCGTCCACGAGCACCGCGTCGAAGCTCCCCTCCTCGAGCCCCGGGATGGGCCTCGAGGCATCGGCGCAGACGACCCGCACCGCGAGCCCGCGCCGCCGCGCCTCCTTCGCGAGCTCGTCCGCCTTGCGGGGGTGGAGCTCGATCGCGACGACCTCCGACCCGGGCGCGAGGATCTCGGCGAGGTGGAACGCCTTGCCGCCCGGCGCGGCGCACGCGTCGAGCACGCGCACCTTGCGCCCGCGGAGGTCGCCCGCCGCGAAGAGCGTCACGAGCTGCGCCGCCTCGTCCTGGATCTGGAAGGGGAGGCCGCTCGCCGCGCGCGCGACGTCGGCCACCGATCCCCCCGCGAGGACGATTCCGTCGGGCGAGCGCGGCGCCGGCGAGGCCGCGAGCCCGGCGGCGCGCAGCCGCGCGACGAGCGCGTCGCGCTGCGGAGCGCGCAGGCAGAGCGGCGCGGGCGCGTTCATCCCTCGCGCGAGCGCGAGGGCCTCCTCGGCGCCGAGCCAGGCGACCCACTCCTCGGCGAGCCAGCGCGGGAGCGCCTCGGCGGCCGCGACGTGGCCGGCGGGGTCGGCCGCGAGCTCGGGCGCAGGCGCCGGGGCGGGCGCACGCGAGAGGGCGCGGAGCACCGCGTTCACGTAGCCCGCCGCCCGCCCGTGGTCGATCGCCTTCGCGAGCGTGACGGTCTCGCCGACGGCGGCGTGGGCAGGGGTGCCGAGGTGGATGAGCTGGTAGGCGCCGAGCCGGAGCGCCACCCTCGCCGGCGCGTCGAGCTCCGCGAGCGGCCGGCGCGAGTGGGGAGCGAGGGCGGCATCCAAGGCGAGCGCGCGCCGGAGGGTGCCGTAGACGAGCTCGGTCGCGAGCCCCGCCTCGCGCGGGTCGAGCGCGCCCGCCTGCCCGAGCGCGGCGTCGAGCGCTCGGGACGCATAGGCGCCGCCCGCCTCCACCCGCAGCAGGACCTCGAAGGCGATCTTCCTCGCGGGCGTCGCGCTCATCGTGCCGTCACGTCCCGAGCATGAGCTGCCGCGCGCGCAGCCCGTTCGCGAAGTCGGCGGCCGCCTGCGGGGCCTTCCCCTCGGGCTGGACGCGCCGGACGAGGAGCGTCGCGGGGTGGGCGCAGCGGACGGCGAGGCCGCGCCCCGGGGCGACCGTCGCCGACCCGGGCACCCAGCCCGCCTCGCTCGCGCGCTCGTCCGCGTACTCTGCCTCGAGCACCTTCAGGACCTTGCCGTCGAGGGTCGTCCAGGCGCCCGGCCAGGGCGTGAAGCCGCGCAGCCGGTCGAGGGTCTCCTTCGCGCCGCGGGTCCAGTCGATCTTCCCGTCGTCGCGCGAGAGGATCGGCGCGAGCGTCGCGCGGGCGCCGTCCTGCGGCACGGGGACGAGCGTCCCGTCCGCCGCCCGCGCGAGCGCCTCGACGAGCGCCTCGCCACCGAGCGAGGCGAGCTTCGGCGCGAGGCCCTCCGCCGTGTCGTCCGGCGCGATGGCGAGGACGCGCTGGAGGAGCACGTCGCCCGTGTCGAGCCCCTCATCCATCTGCATGATCGAGACGCCCGTCTCCGCCTCGCCCTTCGCGATCGCCCACTGGACGGGTGCGGCGCCGCGGTACTTCGGCAGGAGCGAGCCGTGCACGTTCACGGCGCCGTGGGGGGCGAGCTCGAGCAGGTCCTTTCCGAGGATCCGGCCGTAGGCGGCGACGCAGAGGACGTCGGGGCGGAGCGCCGCGAGCTCCGCGGCGAGCCGGCCATCGCGCACCTTCTCGGGCTGGAGCACCGGGACGCCCTTCGCCTTCGCCCACGCCTTCGTCGCCGGCTCGCGCAGGACCTGGCCGCGGCCAGCCGGCCGGTCGGGCTGCGCGACCACCGCGACGAGCTCGTGGCCCGCTCGCGCGACTGCGTCGAGCGAGGGGACGGCGAAGGCGGGCGTGCCCATGAAGACGACGCGCATGGCGGGTCTCTACCACGGGGCACGCGGCGTCGCCCCGGGAACACGTCCCCCTACTCGACGGCCACGACGACGAGATCGCAGAGGTGAGTCCCCGTGTCCTCGCGCGGGATGGCGGCGCCGAGCGCGACCGCGGCCGGTCCGGAGCGGGCCTCGGCGAGCGCGAGGTCGAGGTCGAGCCCGGCGGTCGCGGCGGCTGCGACCGTGCCGCCGTCCACGACCGCGCCCGCCTGCTCGGTCGGCCCGTCGCGCCCGTCGGAGCCCGCGGCGAGCACCGCAGCAGAGATCCCGGCGATGTCGCGGGCGGCGAGGAGCGCGAGGTGCTGCGCGCGTCCGCCGTCGGGGGCGCGGGCGGCCTTCGGGATGGCGATCGTCGGCTCGCCGCCGAGCGCGAGCAGGCGCCGCCCGCGCCCGGCGTGGACGCGCGCCCACGCGGCGAGGCGCGCAGCGACGACGGCGACATCGCCGGTGAGCGGCGCCGGGTCCACGTCCGCGACGAAGCCGCGCGCGCGCGCCTCCTCGGCCGCCGCGCGCGCGAGGTCCACCGGGCCCGCGAGGAGCCGGTGAGCGACCGCCGTGAGCCGCGCGTCCGCCGGCTTCGGCGTCTCCGCGAGCGCGCCTCGGGCGCCCGCCTCGAGCCGCGCGGTCACCGCGGCCGGCAGCGGCGCGCCGCGCTCGCGCGCGAAGCGGAGCGCGTCCGCGAAGGTGGTGGGGTCCGGCGCGAACGGGCCGGACGCGATCGTGGAGAGGTCGTCGCCGGGGACGTCGGACAGGACGAGGACGCGTACGGGCGCGGGCGCGAGCCGCGCCGCGAGCTGGCCCCCCTTGAGCCGGGAGAGGTGCTTGCGCAGCGCGTTCAGCTCGCCGATGGTGGCGCCCGCCCGCATGAGCGCCGCGACCGCCTCGACCTTCTCCTCGAAGCCGATGCCCTCGGCAGCCGAGACCGCGAGGGCGCTGCCGCCGCCGGAGATGAGCGCGAGCGCCGGCAGCCCCGCGCCGCGCTCCGCCCACGCCAGGATCGCGGCGCCGGCCGCGGCCGAGCTCGCGTCGGGACGCGGGTGCGCGCCGCGGACCACCTGCGCGCCAGGGAGGTCGCCCGTCACGAGCGCCGGGACGACGCAGAGCGGATCTCTCGCGCGCGCGCCGAGCACGTCGAGGGCGGCCTGGGCCATCGGGAGCCCCGCCTTTCCGAGCGCGAGGAGCCGGACTGGACCGGGGGGGAGTGGCTCCGCCGCGAGCGCCGCCCGGACGAGCGGTCCGGCCTGGATCCGGCGCAGCGCCCCCCGCCAGATCGACTCGCATTCGGCCGCGATGCCTCGCCGCGTTCCCGTCACGCCGTCCCCGCGCTAGAATCCAGCCCTCGAAAGGGGAGCATCGCATGAGCGAGGCATCCTTCGCACCGACGGCGACGCCGGTCACACGGCGCCGCTACCTCGTGGACCGGGGGTTTCAGCTCAAGTACGCACTGCTCATGGCAGTGGCCGGGCTCCTCGTCGCCGCGGTGTTCGGCGTCTGGCTCCATCAGGCCCACGCCCAGGCGACGGCGCTCCTCGCGCCCGACCCGGACGCGCGCGCCCTCGTCGAGCGGAGCGATCGGCTCCTGCTCGGTGCGTTCGCCGCGATCGCGGTTCTGCTCGCCGCGGCGCTCGGCCTGCTCGGCGTCGTCATCACGCACCGCGTCGCCGGCCCCGTGTTCGTCATGGGGCACTACCTGCGCATCCTCGCGGAGGGCCGCTTCCCGCGGATGCGGACGCTCCGCCGGAGCGACGAGCTCAAGACGTTCTTCTCCACGTTCATCGACGCCGTCGATCTCATGAAGGTCCGCGAGGCGCGCCACACCGCGGTGCTCGAGGACGCCGTCCGGCGGATGCGCGCCGCGGCGGCGGTGGCCCCCGAGCTCGCGCCGGCGATCGACGCGCTCGCCCGCGCCGCCCAGGAGCGGCGAGCGTCGCTTGCTCAAGACGACCTCGAGCTCACCCCCATCGCCGTCCCCGCACCCCGCCAGAAGACCGGATCGAAGTAGGAGCCTGCCCATGCGCCACGCCGCCATCGCCGCCGCCTGCTTGCTCGCCGCCTGCGGGAACCCGAACGACCCGGAGGGCTGGGCGAAGCGCGCCGCCAGCCGCAGCCGCATGGACGAGAAGCTCCAGGCGCTCGCCGAGGTTCGCAAGGCCCCCGGTGACAAGAAGGCCGCCGTCCCGGCGCTCGTCGAGGTGCTGCAGCAGGCGCCCCGCGCCCGCGCGCAGGCCGCGCTCGCGCTCGGGGAGATCGGGGACCCGGCGGTGGTGAAGCCGCTCACGGACGCGATCGTCACCCCGACGAGCGACCGCGACGTGCTCGACGCGAACCGGCACATCGCCGACGCGCTCGGCACGCTCCGCGCGAAGGAGGCCGTTCCCAAGCTCACCGAGCTCGTGAAGTCGCCCGACGGATACGTCCAGGTGGCGGCGGTGGACGCGCTCGGACGGATCGGCGACCCCGCGGCGATCGACACGCTCGTCGGCGTCGCGACCGGCGAGGGCTTCGAGCCGTTCACCGCGAAGAAGGCGCTGCTCGCGCTCGGTCGGATCGGCGACGCGCGCGCGGCGCCGGCGGTGCTGAAGATGCTCTTCGAGGAGCGGCCCGGGGTCTCGTTCTTCCCGGAGGCGGCGTTCGCCGCGTCGCAGATCGGCCGCCCCATGGCGCCGGCGCTCCTCGCGGTGCTCGAGGGGAAGGACGCGGCGCTCGCGGGCTGGGCGAAGGCGCGCGGGGTGGTGCCCGGCGCGCTCTACGCGAAGTCGGCGCAGCTCCTCGGTGACGTGGGAGGTGCGGACGCGGTGCCGGCGCTGCTCGCGAAGCTGACGTACAAGGACGCCGACTCGGGCGTCGAGCTGTACGTGCGGGTCCTCGCCGCCGAGTCGCTCGGCCGGATGCGCGCCCGGGAGGCCGTGAAGGCGCTCGGCGATCTCGTCGCGAAGGAGAAGGACCCGAACGTCCGCGATCGCTACTGCGACGCGCTCGTCCGCATCGGCGATCCCGCCGCCGTCCCCGCGTTGAAGGCCGCCGCGGCCGCCGGCGACTGGGATCTGCGCGAGGGGCCGCTCGCCGCGGTGTCGCGCCTCGGGGCCGCCGCTGAGCGCCCGTTCGTCGAGGCCGCAAAGGCGAAGGACTGCGCGAAGGGCTGCGCGCCCCCGGTGGACGCCGCGTTCGGGCGGATGCTCGCGCGGCTCGATGCCGCGACGGTCTGCGGTGACGCCGCGTGCTGGGCGGGGAAGATCGCCGACCCGAGCGCCGCGGTGCGCGACCGCGCCGCGCTCGAGCTCGGCCGCCTCGGGGGCGGGTCGCACGCCGCCGCGCTCGGCGACGCGATCGTGCGGCCGGTCGGTGACGACGCGGAGCTCGCCGCGCGTTATCACGCCGTCCTCGCGCTCGGGTGGATCGCGGGGCGCGAGAAGGTCGGCCCCGCGGGCGAGGGGATCGCCGCGAAGCTCGACGCCATGATCGCGGCGGACCGCGGCCGGACGCTCACCGCCGGCGTGAACGAGGAGGCGCTGCGGCTCGCCACGCGGCTGCGCCGGGGCGCCACGCCCTAGGCGAGCTCCCCGCACGGCGGGCGCCGAAAGCCGGCGCGCGCGGCTTAACGGACCGGATCGGCCTTCGGCGGCTTCGCCGCCGGCTTCACGTCCTTCGCCTCCGGCCGATCCCACGCGCTCGGCAGGAGGTTGAAGGGGAGCAGCTTCGCGAGCAGCGGCAGGAGCAGCATTCCTCCCGGTGCGGCGAAGATCGCGAGCGCCGGGACCGCCTTCGCGAGGTCGATGAGCTGCGCGCGCACCTTCCGCCGCTCCTCGGCGGTGAGCTTCCCGCCGGACGCGGCGCGGGCGACGAGCTGCCCGAGCTCGCCGGTCTGGCGGATCTCCGTGACGATCGCCCCGAAGTTGTCGGTCACGGCGGAGGAGACCCGCTCGACCACCGCGTCGGTCGCCGCCTCCCACTCGCCTGCGAGCGCCTGCCAGTCGATCCGCCCCGCGTCGTCGAGCGCCTCGAACCAGACCTGGTGATCGCCGTGCTGCGCGGCCGCCTCGATGCGCGCCGCCGCGACGGTCGCCGCGTCGAGCCCGGACGCGGCCACGAAGGCGTCCACCCAGCGCGCCGCTCCGTCGCCCGCGAGCCGCGCCCGCAGGCGCGCGAGAAAGAGCTGCTCGACGAGGAATGGCCGGATGCGCTCCGGCGCCGCCGCCGCCAACGCCTCGGGCGCGCGCGGGGCCGCGATCGCCGCCCGCGCCTGGCGCGTCGCCGCCCGCGAGACGCCGAGGCGGGCGGCCTGGCGCTGGCGAACGGCGCGCGCGCGCTCGTCGAGCGGCTCGTTCGACCCGAGGAGCCCCGCCATCGCCTCGACGAGCAGCACGGACTCGCGGTCCGCGAAGGCGGCGTGGCGCGCGAGCGCGTCGGGGTCGAGCTTCCCGTCGCGGTGGAACCCCATGGCGACGCGGGCGAGCCGGCGGCGGAGCGTCGCCACGAGCCCGGGGTGGAGCGGAAGCCCGAGCACCGGGTCGCCGGGCGGGTGAAGGCGCGCGACGAGGGCGCGCTCCGCGTGGTGGAACGCCTCCTCGACGTCCCGCTCGTCGGCGGGAACCGGAACGAGCGGCAGCGCCTCGAGCGCGGCCGCCACCTCGCCGACTGCGGCGGCGATGAAGGCGGCGATCTCGACCCGCCGCCGCGCGCGGTGGAATGGGAGGCCGCGCAGCACCGCGAGGTCGAGCAGCAGCGCGACGTGGAGCCGGACCTCGTCGAGGAAGGCCGCGGTCGCGTCGGCGGGCTCCGGATCGAGGCGGCGGAGCCGGAGCGAGCGGGCGACGAGCAGGTGCGCGGCGGGCGCGAGATCGGTGTTCGACATCCCCGCGTCGCGGACGTCGAGCGGCAGGCGCGCCAGGGCGGCGGCGGGGTCGTGCCGTTCGAGCTCGGCCGCGACGAGCGCGTCGAGCCAGCCCTTCTCGATGGGGGTCCTCGCGGTCACGGGCGTTCCGGGAAGCGGGAGTCTAGCGCGGAACGGGGCCGGCGCCCTGTGCCCGGGCAGGGGAGCGGGCGCCCGACGGGCGGGCACCCAAGAAAATGGGCCGGCTCCTTTCGGAGCCGGCCCGCATCTCACGGAGCCGCGCCGCGGCCGCGTGGAAGCTCGTCCTTCGACTCCGCGGCGCCTCGAGGCGCGGCTACGCTCAGCATGAACGGGGCGCCCTACTTCGCGGCCTTCCGCCCCTTCTTCTCGTCGGCCTTCTCGTCCGTCTCGTCGGACGCGGGCGCCGGGACCGGCACGAGGCCGCGCCGGATGCCGAACTTCTCGAAGAGCCGGCCCTCGACCTGCTGCAGGATCTCGGGGTGCTCGCGAAGGAATGCCTTTGCCTGCTCGCGCCCCTGGCCGATCCGCTCGCCGCCGAAGCTGAACCAGGTGCCGCTCTTGTCGACGATGTTCTCCTGCGCGGCGATGTCGAGGACGTCGCCCTCGCGGCTGATCCCGTGGCCGTACATGATGTCGAACTCGACCTCCTTGAAGGGAGGGGCGACCTTGTTCTTCACGACCTTGACGCGGGTGCGGTTGCCGATGACCTGCTCGCCGTCCTTGATCGCGCCGATGCGCCGGATGTCGAGGCGCTGCGTCGCGTAGAACTTGAGCGCGTTGCCGCCCGTCGTGGTCTCCGGGTTCCCGAACATCACCCCGATCTTCATCCGGATCTGGTTGATGAAGATGACGATGGTCGAGGACTTCGAGATGGTGCCCGTGAGCTTGCGGAGCGCCTGGCTCATGAGCCGCGCCTGCACGCCCATGTGCGCGTCGCCCATCTCGCCCTCGAGCTCGGCCTTCGGCACGAGCGCGGCGACCGAGTCGATGACGAGCACGTCGACGGCCCCGGAGCGCACGAGCGTCTCGCAGATCTCGAGCGCCTGCTCGCCGGTGTCGGGCTGCGAGATGAGGAGGTCGTCGGTCCGCACGCCGAGCTTGCGCGCGTACCCGACGTCGAGCGCGTGCTCGGCGTCGATGAACGCTGCGATTCCGCCCTTCTTCTGGGCCTCGGCGATCGCGTGGAGCGCGAGGGTCGTCTTGCCGGACGACTCCGGCCCGTAGATCTCGATGATGCGGCCGCGGGGGAGCCCGCCGACGCCGAGGGCGATGTCGAGCGAGACGGAGCCCGTGGACACCGCCTGCACGTCCTTCACGAGCGCCTCCTCGTTGCCGAGGCGCATGATCGAGCCCTTGCCGAAGGCCTTCTCGATGGACGAGACGGCCA
>WNFU01008902.1_pt1 | contig 13671 bp, 14 predicted proteins | sample 5400121 | NCBI WGS metagenome assembly WNFU01 (sample SAMN13153360, study PRJNA577476) | soil metagenome | isolation source: 100 cm soil or saprolite under grassland replicate 1 | place: USA:California | collected 2016-06-15
ACCTGTACCTGCCACCGTAGTCAACAAACCACCGCTAGGGATCCGCGCCTGCCAGGCCGGCCACCGGGTGCTGTTTGCCACCGCCGCCCACTGGGTCGCCCGCCTGGCCGACGCCCACACCGCTGGGCGACTGCAGGCCGAGCTGGTCCGGCTGGGCCGCTACCCGCTACTGGTCGTCGACGAGGTCGGCTACATCCCCTTCGAGCCCGAGGCCGCCAACCTGTTCTTCCAGCTGGTCAGCGCCCGCTACGAGCGGGCCAGTCTGATCGTGACCTCCAACAAGCCGATCAGATGGGGCGAGGTCTTCGGCGACGACATCGTCGCCCCAGCGATGATCGACCGGCTGGTCCACCACGCCGACGTCGTCGCCCTCAAGGGTGACAGCTACCGGCTCAAGGACCGAGACCTCGGCCGCGTCGCCGCGGCCACCACCGACGAGCAATGATCACCAAGGGGGTCAATTTTCAGCCGTCGCGAGGGGGTCAGTTTTCGGATCTGGCCCACATTTCGTGATGGAAACGGCTCCATGGCTGGATCTGGGGTCGGTGATGATGCCGGGCATGTGATGACCAGGGTCTCGATTCCTCCTACCGCACCTGGCTGGCGTCCATGTCGAACGCGTCGAGCAAGCTCTCGACCTGGTGCAGATCGTGGCCCGCACTCGAGCAGGGCGGGCGTTATGCCCCAGCTGTGGGGTCGCCTCGGGCAGGGTGCACAGCCGCTATCGACGGCGGCTAGCCGACGTGGGGGTGGGCGGGCGCCGGGTGGTGATCGTGCTGTCGGTTCGGCGATTGTTCTGCCAGGAGCAGGCGTGCCGGCGGCGGACGTTCGCCGAGCAGGTCTCGGGCCTGACGACCCGGTACGGGCGGCGCACCCCGCTGCTGCGCGGGCTGTTGGAGCAGGTCGCGGTGGCGCTGGCCGGTCGGGCTGGCGCCCGACTCGCCGAGCACCTGCACGCCCCGGCCAGCCGCTCGACCCTGCTGCGGCTGCTGCTGGCCCTGCCTGATCCCGGGCATGCGGCCGTCACGCCGCGGGTGCTGGGCGTCGATGACTTTGCGCTACACCGCGGACAGGTCTATGGCACCGTGCTGATCGACTGCCACAGCGGCAAGCCGGTGGAGTTGCTGGCGGGCCGGGATGCCAAGCCGCTGGCGGACTGGCTGGGGCACCGGGCGTCGTGCAGGTCGCCGACCGGTTCCATCTGTGGCAGAACCTGGGCAAGGCGGTGGAGCGCTGCGTGGCCCACCATCGCGCCTGCCTACGTCCGGTCCAACCCGAGCCGAGCCAGCCACCGCCCAGCCCCCAGCCGGACGAGGTGCGGCCCGTGGGACGGTTCGCCGAACGCGCCCGCCGTCACCACGCGCTCGTGCACGACCTGGTGGCCCAGGGCCACGCCCTGCGGGCGATCGCCCGACAACTGGGCTGGGGCTTCCACACCGTGCAGCGCTACGCCCGCGCCCAGACCTGGCAGGAGCTGGTCGACGGCAAATGGCAAGACCACCGCCCCAGCAAGCTCGACCCGTTCAAGCCACACCTGCAGCAGCGCTTCCAGCAGGGCGCCACCAACGCCGCCGCCTTGCACAGGGAGATCACCGCCCAAGGCTATACCGGCAGCTACGCACTGGTCCGCGACTACCTCGATCAGTACCGCCGCATCCCCGATCCGATCGCCCCGGCGCCACCCACGGTCCGGGAGGTGACCGGCTGGCTCACCCGCCACCCGGACCGCCTCACCGAGGACGAGCACCTGGGGCTGAAGGCGATCCTGGAGCGGTGCCCGGAGCTCCAAGCGGCTGCCGACCACGTCCGGGCCTTTGGTGAGATGCTCACCCACCTTCGCGGCCAAGAACTCCCGGCGTGGATCGCCGCCGTCCGCGCCGACGCCGACGGCCTGCCCGGGCTGGGCTCGTTTGCCGCCGGGCTGGAGCACGACCTGGACGCGGTCACCGCCGGGTTGACGACTCGATGGAACTCCGGGCCAGTCGAGGGTCGGGTGAACCACATCAAAATGGTCAAACGGCAGATGTTCGGCCGTGCCGGCCTACCGCTGCTGCGTAAACGCGTCCTGCTCACTGCCAGCAGGCAATAACAACGGGCCAAAGACAGGACGGCGGCGACAGTTCAGGGCGTGGCCGGTGGCTGCTGGCCAGCCTGGTCCACGGCGGCCCGGAGATAGGCGACGGTGTCCCAGACCCGGCCGTTGACGGTGCACCGCTGGTCCTGGTTGGGTGCGCGTCGATAGCCGGCGCGTTCAGCGACCAGACGGGTGTTGCCCGCCACGGAAAATGAGCACGAACGCGACGCTGCCGATGAGCACGTACGAGTCGTCGAGTCGGGCCTCGGCGGTCACGTTGTCGCCGCCGCGCTCCCGTTGTCGGCTCCTCCGTACCGGCACGACCAACCGTCAACTCGGGGAGACAGGTTCGGTTCGCCGGAGGAGGGCCTAGCCCACTTCGCCCGCCGGTTCGCTGACTTCGTCGCCGCGGTGGATGAGGTTGAGGCTATGTCGCAGACCGATGAGGCGATCAGGAACGCCTGGTTTCAAGACCCCAAGGCCATCCCTGACATCACCCCCCGGCGGCAGAATGTTCGATGCCGGCCGATGGGGTTTCGCCGCTCCGCCGGTTGACATGACAGGACCTCGAGAAGGGACAACCAATGACCGAGCCACAGACCCACACCCTTGACGTGCCCGGCGCCGTCCTGCACTACGACGTACGGGAGGTCGAGGCGAGTACCGCGCCGATCCTGCTGATGATCGGATCGCCGATGGACGCCAGCGGGTTCGCCAGTCTGGCCGAGCATTTCCGGGATCGTACGGTGGTGACCTACGACCCGCGCGGGGTCGGGCGGAGCAAGCGTACCGACGGCGCCAGTGAGTCCACGCCCCAGCAGCACGCGGACGACTTGCACCGGCTGATCTCCGCGCTCGGCGGCGGACCGGTGGACATCTTCGCCAGCAGCGGCGGTGCCGTCAACGGGCTCGCCCTGGTGGCCCGGCACCCAGAGCAGGTGCGTACGCTCGTGGCGCACGAGCCGCCGGCGTACCAGGCCCTGCCGGACCGCGAGCAGGCGCTGGCGGCGACGGTGGACATCCGCCGGACGTACGAGGGGGACGGCATCGGCCCGGCGATGGCGAAGTTCATCGCGCTCACCAGCCTGCGGGGCGCGATTCCGGCCGATTTCGCCGACCAGCCCGTGCAGAATCCGGCCGATTTCGGGCTGCCGACGGAGGACGACGGCTCCCGTGACGACCCGATGATCGGGCAGAACCTCATAGCATCTACGCACTACGAGCACGACTTCGACGCGCTGCGTGCGGCATCGACCCGCATCGTGGTTGGCGTCGGAGCCGAATCGGAGGACGAAATAGCCCACCGCGCGGCGGTGGCCGTCGCCGAACGGCTCGGCACGAAAGCCGTCACCTTTCCCAGCCACCACAACGGTTTTCTTGGCGGCGAATTCGGCATGAAGGGCGATCCGGACGCCTTCGCCGTTACGCTGCGCCAGATCCTCACCGAGGAGCGCTGAGGCCGATACGATTCCAGGTCATGCTGTCGACGACCGGCAGCCCACCGCGACGAGAAGGTTGAAGCCGAGGCGGAGCACCACGTCCGGACAGGTCGCGACGCGCCCCGAGACGGTACGCTCGCCGAGCGAACGGCCGTTCACGCGCAGCTCGCAGATTGGTGTCGAGCTTGACCGGGTGGTGGCGGTCGTCCGCGGGGTGTGCCACGCCGCCCGGTCGACGGTCTGCCGGACGTTCCGCATGCTGCGCCCGGCCAGGCTGAAGTCGGACACCTGCACGACCGCCTCACCGCCTTCTATCAGTTCACTGACTCACCAGAGCTTGACAGTAAGGGGCCGCCGGGCTCGCCGACGGCTGCCGGGAGCGAGGACGCGTGCCCGAGGCACGGGCGCTCTGGGCGCTTGCTGCGCATGGTGGTGTCGCACACGAACGCGGGCGGCCTTCGGAGTTATCCACAGTCCCTGCTCGTCCGCAGTGACGAGACGCCTTCATTTGGAGTGACGCCCAACAGACGGGAGGCCAGGTTGTCAGCGTGGGTCCACAGCCGAATCTCGGACAGCCCCAGCGTGGCAAACGCCCACGCCGACAGCAGCCGCAGCGCGCGGGTCGCCACGCCACGGCCCCGCGCGGACGCGGCCACCCAGTAGCTGACCTCGCCGACGGTGGCGCCGAGGCGCAACGCGATGTTGCCCAGCGGCTGCCCGCTGGTGGCGTCGCAGATCACCAACCCGACCGCGTAGGGCTGGTCGGCCAGGGCGAGGATCGCGGCGCGGACCTCGGCTGCGGTCAGCGTCGGCGACTCGCTGGTGTAGCGCTGAATCTGGGGGTCGTGGGCGGCGTCGGCATACCAGTGGGCGTCGGTGGGGCGCCACTGACGCAACACGACAACACCGTCGGTGAGACCTGGATCAGGCATGGCATCAGTCTGCCCGAGTCGTCGCCGTCGCCGTCGGCGCCTGCAGGCCGGGAGGGGAGGCGTCGTCAGCCAGCGCCGCCCGCGGCGACGGATCGTCCAGGAAGCTGCGCCGGGGGTCGCCAGCCCCGGTCGGTGCCCCAGCTGCAGGCTGCGCCGTCAACACTCGGATTCCACCACAGCGCGGGATACTCGGGGCCGGCCGGTCGCGGGACGGTGAGATCACCAACGGAGGGTCGAGATGGATGAGCAGCCGGGGTTCGTGGTCGAGGGCCAGCGGGTGGCGCTGGGGCCGCTGCGGCTGGACCTCGTCGCTGTGTACCAGCGCTGGGAGAACGATCTGGAGGTGGCCAACGGCAACGGCAGGGTCATACCCTTCACGCTGGAGGCAGAGCGCGACCGCGTCGCCGGCCGCGGCGGCAAGCCCGACTGCCTGGACTTCACCGTCTACGACCGCGTCGACCAGACCCCGACCGGGTGGAGTTCGTTGATGAACATCGATCATCGCAACGGCACGGCCGAGTTCGGCATCCACCTGGGCGAGCGGCGCGGTCAGGGGCTTGGCACCGAGGCGACCCTGCTCACGCTGGATTGGGGCTTCACCATGCTGGGCCTGCACAACATCATGCTAGCGACCGCAGCGTGGAACGAGCGGGCGATCCGGGTCTACAGCAAGGTCGGCTTCCGCGAGGTGGGCCGCCGCCGTGGCGCGGGCGTGACCATGGGCCGCCGCTACGACGCGGTGTTCATGGACCTGCTCGCATCGGAGTTCCGGCAGCACGGCTGGTCGGTGCTTGCCGGCCGCGCTCCCCAGGGCGGCAGCGCCAACCCGTAGCGTAGGCGGAGCGTGGCCGTGGAACGGACCGCTGTCCGTACGGGGCGATCCCCAAGGCAGCATCAGTGGGACGCCGGCATGGATCAGAGCAGTTCCGCCGCGACCGGACAACAAGGTCAACGGGCCGTTTCCATCACGAAATGTGGGCCAGATCCCACTTCTCGTCTACAAAGCCAGACCAGCTCGTCGGAGGCCAACGACGAGAGAGTACTGATACGAGGTGGCGCATCCACTGACATTTTCCTGACGCTCTACACCAGTTGGCGTAGCCCGTTATCCACAAGCTGACGCCGAGCGGTAGCGGTGGCATTCCGGTTACGCGAGGCTGGCCGCAGGCAGACCCACCGCCGACCAGAGGAGCCGGCCATAACCCTCCAGCAGCAGCGCATCCACGTCGCCTCGGGATCGTCCTACGAGCCGGAGATCGGCTTCTGCCGGGCGCTGCGGGTGGGCGACCGCGTCCTGGTCTCGGGCACCGCGCCGGTGTGGCCGGACGGCTTCTCGGCTCTCCTTCAGCCGCCGTGGACTTGCTGGCTGTCGAGATGTGGCTTGCCCGTGATCGGGTCGACGCCTGCGTAGAGGCGGACCTCCCAGCCGTCTCGGCGCTCGATGATCGCCAGTGCGCTGACACCTCCGGCTAACGATGAATCGGCAGAATGGTTAGCCGGAGGGCCATCGAGAGAAGACCGAAAAGTGCCGCTGACCTGGAGCCCGAGGGGGGATTCGAACCCCCGACCTGCCGATTACGAGGACACAGCAGGCCGGCAATCATGGTCAGGGCTGGCAGGGGTGGCGCAGCTCAGGATGGCTGACCGTCAAGGTAGGAACGACTCCGTCAACGGTGAAACGTTAGCCGAGGGTTAGCCGAGCAGAGCAGGCCATGCCGTCCAGGCGAGGCATGCTTGCTGCATTCGGCCACGCCTTGATGGATCGACGACCCTCCAGGCTGCTGGACACAGCGGACCAGGTACAGCTGGGCCGGACTTGCCATCCACCTTTCGGTTGTAGGTGAATCTACAACCATGCTCGAGCTGCGGCCGTATGGCCCCGGTCCCTCCCTCTTGAGCGCCTTGTCGTAATTGACCCTTAGCACCGGTACGTCGGGCTTAGCAACGCGCACGATCGGGCCAAGGCAGCGAAAGGTGGCTCTCCATGTCATTGAGCTGGCTTCTCAGGCGGTCAAAGACCCCAACGCTTATAGCATCGGTTATCGTGGCCATAACCGATCTAAGGAACGAGCTGGGCGTAGCCGGCGCATTCATCTATGGGTCATCGCTGTTTCGGACGCTGGACCTCTGCGGTGACGTTGACGTCGTGGTCTTGACTCTGGGACGACACAGATTGAGCCACATCGCCCTTACATGTTCCGGTCTTCCTCGCATCTCAGTCACACTAGTGGATACGCGTACGCTTGATCTCGATCTGACTAGGCTCACTTCTGCCGGCTTTCTCCTTAACAAGTTCATTAATCCTCTTTTGCCCATTATCGGTCTATCGCGCATTGCGCTATGGCAGATCCAAGCTATGACGACATTGATGGTGCTATGTGGACAAACCCCGCAAAATGTATTGCGATGGAAGGAGGAGCAGTTTCCCGAATGGCGATCGACCCATAGCCCTGTATGCCTGCGGAGGGCGTCGCCGGGACCACCCGTGCGCCGACGGCTAGACGATCTCCAACGACCGGCAGGACTGCGCGGACACTGGGATGTATACAGAGCGCTCCGGTGAATGTGCTCCGGTTGGGGCGGTCAGTCTTGAAGATCCAGGGTTGGCAGTGAGCTTCCCTTATAGTATTTTCCCGAGATGTCCGCCTTAGCTACAGAAGCTCTCCGTCGGGGGTCGAAGCGTGACCAGCACTTCCCCGTCTGCGGTTGGCTCGCCCGAACCCAGCACCGATCGGCCATTCTTCTCTCGACCCGAAACGAAGCAAGCGATCGAGGACATAGCTAACGCCAAGCGGCTCACCATAGTCGTCGGTGCGGGCGCTTCCTCTGAGGTCGGGCTGCCAAGTTGGCGTGAGCTCGTGACGAGACTCCTGACTAGGGTTGGTCGAAGCGAGAACCTGACAGGTACCGACCTCAAAGCATTCCTCGATTGGGCTATAGCGTCCGAGGGCCTTCCCGCAGCTGGCTCAATAGCTCGCGCAGCATTCGGCGATGTATTCGCACGCGAGCTACGACGATCACTCTACGAAAACGTGCGTGAGCCCCTCCAACCGGGCGCCACTGCACGCGCCGTCGCCGAACTTTGTAAACTATGGGGCGACAGCTGTGAAGTCGTAACCACGAACTATGACGATCTCCTCGAGATCGCACTAATGTCAGCCTTGCCCAAGAGTAAGGTACAGTCCCGCACCGATGAATACGACGGCGTACCCGGAGTCATCGAGGTACGCCACTTGCACGGTCTGATGACGCGAGCAGGCGCGGGCTCACGGGGGCGTCTAATCCTTTCTGAGGCTGATTACCACCGACTTGCCAGCCCGGAAGCCTGGCAGGAAACCTATTTCCGCAAGCGGTTCGGAGACTCTACATGCCTATTTATCGGATCAAGCATGTCCGATCCCAATCTACTAAGGTATCTCTATCGCCATACCAAGAGGCGTCCGGTCATCATTCTCTTAGTTCGCCAGGCTGATGAGTGGCCGGGAGTCGAGAGCCTGGATTCTCCAATCCGATTAGCGCGCGAACGCGTGACCCTGGTCCGGTGGCAAGAGATAGGAGTAACTGCTCTCCAGGCGGACTTCTACAACCAGAGTGCTCAGTTTCTGTGGGAGGTCGCACGGCGTCGTAAGCTTGGGCGATCGTACCAATCATACGGAACGCGAATAGATCGTTGGGCTAGCCAAACGGCCGAAGATATTCTATGCTTGAATAATCAGGAGGCTTTTGCAAAGAGCCAGGATAAACTTCAGCAGCTGGCGCGCGCTTGGCTTAACACGGTGGTAGCTATCATCGAAGAGTCGACTCACATAGCTTCCAATGAACGACTGGCTATCCATTTATGGACGAGGATTCCCAACGCCAGGTCGCTCATAATGACCGTTTCATCAGACAGGTCATGGCGCGATCCGAAGATACTGCGACCACAAAAGATTGCTCTCCCTTCGACTTGGGCCGCAGTTAACGCCTTCTGTAGGGGCGTACCGTGCGTTTGGCAGGTCGATCAGATTCCGTCCAAGTGGGGATATATTCGAGCGATTCCCGTCCACCTCGAAGAAGAGCCGCTAGGTCGCCTCCCGGTTGGAGTTGTATGTATAGCATCCACACAGCCCGCTCATTCGAGCGCCCTGGCACGGCTAAAGCCGAGCGACATGGATGCCATATCCGTTTATCTTACCAAAAATGCTTCAGATCTACTCACACCGCTCGCATAGCAACTATGGAGGTCAATAAGTTGCCCGATAGCGATAGGCAGGATGCCGGAGGCACGAAGCTCTATGTTGCTAGAGCCCTTCCCGGGCCCGATTACCGGCTAACCGGCTCACTGGCCGACGCACGGGAGCGAGACCGAAAGCAGATTGCGGCACTCAAGCAGTCGCTTAAGCGCCCCAGAGCCAGTAACTCGACGTGAGGTCGATTCAACCTGACCCAGCACCGTGACTCCCAGCCCGGCCATGGTGCGTCGCGGAAGCGCGAGGCGGATGCCTGCCTGGCGCATAGCACGACGCGCATAGCCCAGGACCTCCGAGAGCGTAGAACGGCTCCATTGGGCGGGGCACGAGCGGCTAGTGCTACGTTCCTTAGATCCGGTAGGTGAAGGCGTGGCGTCGGTGGCGAGGGGACGGTGGCGGGCGGCCCCACACCCACGGGCGGGCGCGGGCGTTGAGCTGGCAGGTCGCCACCCAGGTGGCCAGGGTGATCTCGGCGGGGGTGGCAAACGACTGCCCGGCCAGCGCCTCGCGACGAAACAGCCGCCACCAGCCCTCCTGCAGGTTGAGCCAGCAGGCCCGCTTGGGGATGAAGGCGTGCTGGATGCGCGGATGGTCGGCCAGCCAGGTCCGGGTCGAGCGGCTGTGGTGGCTGGACAGGTTGTCGGTGATCACCATGATGGTCCCGGTCGGGTTGGCGGTCTCGACGGCGGCCAGCAGCCGCTGGTAGCCGGCCGAGTTGCGGGACGGGGCGGTCATCGTCTGCTCCTGCCCGTCGCGAACGCGCAGCGCGCCGTACACCCAGGTCTTTCTCCGGGCCGCGGCCGTAGTCCAGCGGGGCCTTGACGCGGTGGCCGTCGGCGGTCCAGCCGGGTGCTGGCGGGAAGCTGCGGGGGATCACCGCCCCCGAGCTCGTCGGCGCAGATCACCGTTGTTTCGGCGGGCGGGTCGGTGTAGAGGGCGATGACCCGCGCTTGTTTGGGACGAACTCCGGGTCGGTGCTGGTCGTCCACGAGCGGGTCGGTCGCCAGCGCACCCGCTCGGCCAGCAGGATGCGGCGGACCTGGCTGCGGCCCACCCGGATGCCCTCGGCCTGGGCAGTCTCGGCGAGCGTGTCCAGGGTCCAGTGCGCCGGCGCCTGGGGCTGGGCGGGGGCCAGCAGCCCCTCGCCGCCCTGCTGCAGGCGGCCGGGCGGCTCGCTGCGGGCCAGGGCGATGATCCGGCCGCGCTGGTGCTCGCTGAGGCGCCGCGGCAGGCCCGGGCGGGGCAGGTCGGCCAGCCCGTCCAGCCCGTGGGCCTGGTTGTAGCGGTGCAGCCACTTGTAGACCGTTTTGGGGTGGCAGCCGAGCCGCTGGGCGAGCTCGGCGACGCTGGCGCCGTCCCAGCTTGCGGTGATGATGCGGGCGCGCTGGAGCAGGCTGGCGGGCGCATGGCGGGCAGCGGCGAGCCTGCGCAGGGTGCGTTCCTCGGCCGGGTCGGTGGGTGGTCGGGCGTACAGCGGCGGCCTGGCCATGTGGTCCCCCTCGTCCGCCGGCGGCGGCACGACGAACACGAGGCGGACAGGCAAACTATACCGCGCTTAAGGAACGTAGCACTATCGGTAGTTTGTTGACTATGGTGGTAGGTACAGGTACAGGGGCTGTCCGGCCCCGACCCACTCAAGCGCCTGCTGCAACGGCGGGGGCGGCGGGCCCGTCGACCATCCGCGCCAGCAGCGCTGCAGCCACACCCACGGGGCCAGCCAGGCCCGCACCCGACGCAGCGCCTTGGGCCACGACAGCACCGCGCCGGCCGACGCGGTGCCAACCGTCGGGATTGCGACGTTTCCGGGCCCCCCGCGCGGCCGCCCGGGCGGCGGCCGGCACCGACGTGGCCTCCGGCGGTGCGGGCACCGCAGCCAGCGCCGCCTCGGCTTGGCCGGCGTGCCAGCAAAACGAGAACGCGCAGCACACCAGCGTCCAGTGCCGCCGGATCGCCCGGTCACCTCGGACCTGGAAGTCGGCCCAGCCGAGCTCGTCCTTGACCTGCTTGTAGCCCTGCTCGACCCAGTTGCGCAGCCCATAGGCGCCAACGATCTCCGAAAGCTGGGCCTGCTGCGCGCGACGTGCGGCGGGGCGGGCCAGGTTGCACAGCAGATACCAGGTGGTCAGCTTCGGCAGGCGCTCGGGGTCGGTGGTCGCCACCACCAGCCGATGCGGCCCCTGCGGCCCCCAGCCGCCCAGCGCCGCGTCGGCGGCCCACCAGGTCTGGGTGTGGCCGTCGCGGAAGCGCCGGACGACCCGCCGCCACGCCCCCGGCCGTCGGGGGCCACCCCAGCCGAGCTCACCGGCCGCCTCGGTCGGGGTGTGCGGCTCCTCGGCCGGTGCCCAGGTGCCCTTGCGGGGCTTGAGCGCCAGCACGAACGCCACCCCGGCGCGACCCAGCGCCTCCACAAGCCGGGGTTGTCGCCGTCAAAGCAGTCGGCCACCACCGCCCGAAACGGGATGCCGGCCGTACGGGCGGCCGCCACCAGCGCGGCGGCCAGCTGCGGCTTGGTCCGAAACCCCGGGTCGGTCTTGCCCCCGGCCAGCCGCGACGCCGGCGTGTAGGGCACCAGGTGCGCCGGCCAGTAGCAGCGCGCATCCGCCCACAGGCTGGTCACCGCGACAATGCCGTTGTCGGTCTTGCCGACCGACCCAAGATACTGGCGGGCCACATGGTCGGTGGCGCTGCCGTCCTTGCGGTCGCCGGTGTCGTCGATCACCAGCACCCCCCGCCCGTGTGGCGCGGTCGCCGGGTCGGCCTGGAGCAGCCCGATCCGCTGCTGGTTGACGGCCTGGTGGTCCCAGGTCGACTCCGACAGGAACCATTGCAGCCGCTGGGCCTGGCGGTGCTGGGCGCCCACGACTGGTTCGGTGTCGGCCAGGGCGGTCAGGGTCTTGTTGCGGTCTCTTGGCAGCAGCAGGCCTTGCAGGTAGTCACGCAGGCCGCGGCGCTGCGCCAGGCTCAAAAGCAGCGGGTCGAACCGGGCCGCGTAGTCCTCCAGCGGGCCGGGGGCGGGTGGGCAGGGGCGGCGGGTGGTCATCGGCGTGCTCCTGGCGGCGGACAGGACGATCGACAGGACCACAAAAGCTTACCGCCGCTCTCAACAAACTACCGTTACAGAGGCTCGCCCGTTCCCGTGACACGCACGGACGGTGCCCCTGCAGCTCATTGGGCTGCAGGGGCACCGTCGCTGTCGCCCGAAAGCGCGAGTTTCTGTAAGGAACGTAGCACTAGTGCAGCGGTTCATTGAAGCGTTTCCGGTCTGGCGGGCTGTTCATGCGGCTTGGCTGACGGGCTGGGGGTGGCGCTGGAGGTAGCGGGCGTGGTCGGCGTCGGCGTCGTACCTCCATTTGTAGGGGTGGGCGGTCTGGTTGTACTGGATCGTGAACGCGGTGATCTTGGCTTCCAGGTCGGCGCGGGAGGTGAAGTCGCCGTAGCGGACCACGCGGCGGGTCAGCACCCCGAACCACTGCTCGATCATGTTGAGCCAGGAGGCGTGCTTGGGGGTGTAGGTGACGGCGAACCGGGGGTGGGCGGCGAGCCAGGCGCGGGTGGCGCGGGAGGTGTGGGAGGACCCGTTGTCCATGATCAGGTGGATGCGCAGGTGCGGCGGGGTGGCCTGGTCCAGCATGGCCAGGAACCCGGTGAAGGTGGCGGAGTCGTTGCGGGTGATGCGCTCGGCGATGACCTCGCCGGTGGTCACGTTCATCGCGGCGAGCAGGGAGATGGTGCCGTGGCGGGCGTACTCGAACTCGCGGCGGGCGTCCCGCCCGCGCCTGGGAAGGGCGCCGGGATGCTTGCGGGACTTGGCCTGGATGCCGGTCTTCTCATCCACGCTCAGCAGCAGCGTGCCTGGCGGCGGGTTCAGGTACAGCCGGCACACCGCCCCGGCGCGCGCCCAAAACGAGGGGTCATCGGCCCGGTTGAGCCAGCCGCGGACCTTGTGCGGGCGGACCTTGGCCTCGGCGAGCACCCGGGAGACGGTGGCCGGTGAGATCACCAGGCCCCGCGCGGCCAGGTGGGAGCAGATCAGGGCCCGTGACCACTGCGCCTCACCTTCGGTCGGCACCGAGGTCGCGACCGCCACGACCGCCAGCCGGGCGCTGGGCCATGGATCTCCTGGCGGCCTGGCCGCGGCTTGTCAAACAGGCCAGGTACGCCGCGGGCGGCGAACCGGCGCCGCCACTTGCGCACCGTCGGCAGCGAGCAGCCCACCTGGACGGCGACCTGCGCGTTCGGCATGCCGTCTCCAGCAGCCAGGGCGATCCTGGCGCGCAGCACCAGCCGCTGCTCGCTGGTGCCGGCCGCGGCGATCCGGACGCCTTCGGGCCCTCATCATGGTCTCCTTCCGTGACCAGCCATTCACGAAAGAATCCCGCTATGACACCTGAAATGGCGCAGGTGGCGCTCAGCGCGCCCCGGCGTGTCGCAGCCGGCCCCGCCCGGCACCCCCGGGTGCGACACTGAGGGCATGCCAGTGCCGCCCCGCAGGCTCAAAGACCTGATCGAGGGAACCGTGGACCACCACGCCTCCCAGGCCTGCCCCGCCCTGCAGGAAGTCACCATCACCTGGCGCGGCGGCCACGGCTACATGAGCGCCTGGGCCGGCCCAGGAGACGACACCGACGAGCAGATCCCGCTGTGCCGCATCGACTACCTCGGCGACCAAGACGAGTGGGGGTTCGCCCTGTGGGACCCCGCCACCGAGACCTACACGCCCTCCACCCTGCGCACCGGCGAGCCCACCGGCCACCCCAACGACGCCTTCGACACAGCCGCCATCGTCCACCTTACCGACTACCAGCAGTAACACGCCGACGGCCGCAGCAGACCCGAAACCCTTCAATGAACCGCTGCACTAGCAGTACTTCGTTAGCTCTTGCGAAGGTGCTGTCCTCGGGTGTACCTGTGGAGCGATATCACCCGAGCTGAAAGGAGCCCGCCACCACCACTGGTGGCAAGGAATGACACCCGCACAACTTCGCCGCATTCGAACC
>WNFU01006872.1_pt1 | contig 13663 bp, 16 predicted proteins | sample 5400121 | NCBI WGS metagenome assembly WNFU01 (sample SAMN13153360, study PRJNA577476) | soil metagenome | isolation source: 100 cm soil or saprolite under grassland replicate 1 | place: USA:California | collected 2016-06-15
CGTTGACGGGCTCGACCCTGGGAAGGGGGGCATCGAGCTCGACGACCGCGGTGGGCTGGTGCTGGACGAGACGCTCCGAACCACGAACCCCAACGTCTTCGCGGCGGGCGACGTGACCGGGGGCCCGCAGTTCGTCTACGTCGCCGCCGCGCAAGGCACCCTCGCCGCGACCAACGCCCTAACCCCTGTGGGTCGCCGGATGGACTACACGGCCCTCCCGCGGGTGACGTTCACCACGCCCAACATCGCGGCGGTGGGGCTCACCGACGTGCAGGCCGTCGCAGCTGGCTACAGGTGCGAGTGTCGCGTCGTCGAGCTCCGTCACGTCCCCCGAGCGCGGGTCAACCTCGACACCAGGGGACTGTTCAAGATCGTGGCCGACCGCTCGACCGGCAAGATCCTCGGGGTGCACGTGTTGGCCGAGAACGCGGGCGACGTGATCTTGGCCGGCGTCTACGCGGTGAAGGTCGGAATGACCGTCGAGGAGCTGGCGGACACGTGGGCGCCGTACCTCACCATGGCAGAGGGCATGAAGCTCACCGCCCAGAGCTTCACGACCGACGTCGAGTTGCTCTCGTGCTGCGCCGCCTGATGCATCACCGGCGGTAGGAGGCTGGATGCAGGCACTCGCAAGGGTCCGACAGGTCGAGGCACCAGGGCCGTGGGCCGCGGCGTGATGGCGGCGATGCCCGCCGCCCTGACCGTTCCGGTGTGCTGTGGTGCGCCGCTCGCGGCCTTCGCCGGCGGAGCAGCGGTGGGAACCCTCTTCCAGCTCACCCCCTGGCTCATGGCGGCAAGCTTGGTCCTGCTCGTTTCCGACGCGGTGAGGCTTCGCCTCCGAATCAGGGAGGCCGCTGGTGCCTGAGCGGCCGCGCGTGCCCGCCGAAGTGCTGGCGATCGCGGCGGTGGCGATCTGCTGTGCCGTGCCAGCCATCGCGATCGTCATCGCAGGCGTCATCGCTTCTGGGTGGGGCGCCGCCCTGCGGCTCTGGCCGGTGTCGGTATCGGGGGTTCTGCTCCTGGGCTTGGGCAGTGTCGCGCTCCTCCGCCGGATCCGCGGTCGAACGAACAAACCGCTCGATCGGGATGAGGCCTCGCGGTGACGGGTAGCGCGACGCCGCTGGGAACATCTGCCCAACGGCTCCTCGTGATCCTCCTCGCCCTCTTTGTCGTGGCCTCGGCGTGCACCTCCGATGGCGCCTCGACAGCCGGCGGCAGGACCGAGGTCTCGCCGGCCGAGGTCAGCGTCACCTCGTTAGAGAAGGTGTCGCAACTGCGGAACGGGTTCAACGCCGACGCGGGGAAGGTGCGCCTGGTCCTCCTGCTCTCCCCCACCTGAGTGACGTGTCTTGCTGGCGCCAGTTGGGTGCAGTCGGAGATCCTCGAGAAGAGCCTGCAGTCCGAGATCGCCGTGTACGCGGTGTGGCTCCCCTTCCTTGGCGGCTCCGAGGATGCCATCGACCCGTCGATGAGCGCCCCCTTTCGCTGGGCCTCCTTGCCCAAGAGGATGAACACCACCGGAACGGTCTTCGCGGCGATGACCCGGATCACCTCGTTGGTGACCGTCTCCCACCCTTCGTGGCGGTGCGAGTGCGGCGCTCCTGCGCGCACCGTCAACGTCGTGTTGAGCAGTAGCACCCCTCGGCGTGCCCACGGTTCGAGGTTTCCCTGGTCGGGAATCGGCACACCCAGATCCTCACGCAGCTCCCGATAGATGTTCATCAGCGACGGCGGAACCCGTACGCCCTGGTGGACGGAGAAGGCCAAGCCGTGCGCTTGGCCTTCTCCGTGGTACGGGTCCTGGCCGAGGATCACCACCTTCGTCTCGGCGTACGGCGTGAGACGCAGCGCGGTGAAGACTTCTTCGCGGGGTGGATAAACGCTGTAGCGCGAGCGTTCTGCCGCGACGAACCTCTGGAGGTTGGCCCAGTACGGCTTGTCGAACACCTGCCTGAGCAAGGGATCCCAGTCGGTGCCGAGCAGCGGATTCCAGTCGGGCACGGTTTATCGCCCCATCTCCTAGCATGCCCGGAGTCTTCGGTCACCTCCATCAGGCTGCGCTCGGCGCCCCCCACACCCGAGGAATCCTGACCTTCCGGCGCCTCGGTCCGTCTCCCTCTGACCTGGAGAGCCTCGGTTGGCTCGGCCTCAAGGGGTTGTGGTCGACGCCGATAGTAATGGCGAGTTTGACTGCGGGGAGAAGATGCTGAGTTTGCTGCTCCAGGCCGGGACTCAGACCGATAGCGGCGCGGCCGCGGTCGGCTTCATTTTCGGGTTCATCATTTGGCTCCTCATGTTCTGGGGGCTCCACGCTCTCGCTCATCTTCTGCCGTTCCCGGGCAAGGACAAGGCCCACGACCATGCAGCGTCTTTGCCACCGTGGTACGGGGCGAGTGATCCTCTCCCGCCGGTGCCGCCGTCGTGAGGTCGGAGTATCGGCGACGGCACGCCAATTAGGAGCGAGTCGACCAACCGCCCGTGCCATCGCGCCGCAAGAGGATCGAACCGCCCAGGTAGTGCACGCCTGCCGGCGGGCGGCTCGATGGTCTGGCGCTGGTCCTGGTGCGCACCTGTTTTAAGCCGCCGTCTTCGGACCCTGATCCAAGCCCGGGAGAACCATCTCTTCCACCGTTCGCGTCACGTGACATCGGCGAGGACATGAGGATCGTGGTGGGGATCATCGTCGCTGCTGTGTTCGCTGTGTGCTCCGGCGATGCGTCCGACGTCGTGACCAGTGCCGCGGAGGCGACGGTCGCGAAGGCGACGTTTCGCTTCGAACTCACGATCGAGTTGCCGGGCACATCCCTTCCCGATCCGACGATCTTCGAAGCGACCGGACACGTCGCCATGGGTGCGTCTCGTCGAGCCAATCTGTCGGTATCCGAGATGCTGATCGAGATCCCTGGTGCCGGACCAACCGACATCGTGATGAACGGCGACGACGTGTACATACGGGGAGGGGTGTTCACGGATATCCCTGGATGCTCGCGTCATCAGTGGGTCTATACCGATCCCTCCTCAGCTGAGGCAGACCTGGATGACGCATGGATCCTCGCAGGGGGGATGAGCGACGTTCGCTTGTTCATCTACTACCTGTTCGGCGCATCAGGCACTTCACGGGAGCTCGGGGAGGAGAGCATCGACGGCTCGTTGGCGCGCCACTATTCGACGACACTTGATCTCCAGAAGGCCAACGACGTGGCTCCGACGGACATCCGCACGGTGCTCACGGCCGATCTGGCAGAGATGCGAGAGGCCGGCATCCGGACCAAGGTTCCCGCCGACATCTGGATCGACGGCAGCGGGCTCGTCCGGCAGACAGTGTTCTTGTTCTCCTTCGACGATGGCGGGCGGATGCGCGTTACGGCGGCGTATTCCGAGTTCGGATCTCCGTTGCGGGATATCCCAGACCCAGCAGAAGTCTGCCAGCGCTAGGTGCGAACCCGGACCTGCGAAGCGACGGGCGTTGGGATCCTTCAGCGCTCTGGCAGATCCTCGCTGTCTCTGCCCGGGGAGGAGGTTTCGACGGACGTCTCAACCACCGGAGCGCGTTCGACTACCTCAGGTGGCAACTCGGCGATGTCACTAGGCTCCACACCAACGAGATCAGCTACAGCCGCCTCTGGCGGCACTTCTCGCTCTGCAGGCTTCTTCAGCTTGGGTGGCGCCGGCTTCCACGTGCGCAGCTTCTGAAGGACGTCTCCGTAGAACATCTCCGCGGCCTTGACGACGCTTTCAACGAAGGACCCACGGCCGCTGTCACGCTTCAGCCCCATGTTTGAGGCGATGCCCAACGTGAAGGCCCGAATCTCTCTGTCTCCCTCCGGATAGAGGGTGGACGGGTCGTCTCGAACCGCGGAAAGTGGGGCCGCAAGGGAGGTTGACTTGTAGGCGACCCGAGCCTCGATCTTCAGGTTCTCCGGTGCTGTCTGCAATTGCCGGAGCAGCCACGACACACGGCCCTTCGAGGTGCCTTCCTTCGGCGCGTCGATAGATGTCGAAGCGATGACCTGACGCGAGCGAAGGTCCGCCGAGATTGACAGAGGCCCGGCGACGTTCGGAATCTGGAGGTCCCCGTATAGGCGTCCAGAGGAAACGAGCGACTCGGTAAGGGCCTGACGACGAACGTTCGGCGTTCGCTCGCTGGCTGCAAGGACGTGCTTGACCTCCCTACCGAGTTCGGTGGTGAGGCTGAGTGCCAAGTAACGGACGAGGTCATCCCATCGAGCGACGGTAGCGATGACCGCGGCATCGGATTTACGGATAGTCTGCTCGCGAGCCCCGTCTCGAACCGCCGTCCAGCCGCCCCCCATTCCGTCGAAGGCCACAGCCCCCGAGCGGGGATCGGCGAGATACCGGATCAGCTCGCCGAGGATGTAAGCCTGATCTGGGTCGCTGATGCCCCGATACTCCTTTTGCACGGTGGCCTGCGTCAGGAGATCGACCCAGGACCAGTGGTGCAACTTGGTGCGTCGGACCTTGCGCCGGTCGATCTCGATGGGGTACTCCGTGGACGAGGTGACGTACTGGTTCGAGACCGACAGGACAGCCTGGAAATCGAGTTCGCGGGCCAGGTCCAGGTACGCGTTGATCTGGACCGGTTCGAGGGGGTGCGCCGCGATCTTCGCCTCCAGCAACGCACTCCACGACTTCCCGGCTCTCGTGACTACGATGATCCCATCTGGGCGCACCGCCTTGCCCTCAAGCTTGAACGGGACCTCGATGAACGTTTCGATTTTCCCCGAGGGAGCTCCAAGGGGCTTCAGCAATGCGTAGCCGAACTCAGGGACGGCTCCCATGACCGCAAGGAGTGCAGACGCCAATCGACGTTCCTGGGCTTCGACTCCCGAAGCCGATGATATGGGAATCAGGCGTGCGACCGGCCACTTCTCGTCTGTGATCACGAGGCATCCCTCACCCCAGGCTCTGGCGAACTCAAACACTGCAACGACGAGCACGCAAGCGGACACACCACGAGCCCCAGTCCACCCCCGAGCCCCACAGCGAGCAGGAGCCCACCGGCGAGCCTCACACCGAGGGCCAGAATCCCCAGGAGACCGTCCCCACCGTCCCCACCGACCCCACTGGCAAGGGGGAGGGCACGCCCCAGAGGGAGGGCGAGGGCGACACGGGGCGGACGGGCGGGCGCACGCAGCACCCCCACCCCCTCTTTCCCTTGACCGCCGCGGGGCAGACGCGGGGCAGATCTCTCCCGGACAAGCCGAGCCGAACCCAAACAGCGCCTCTGAGCAGGGCTTCTTCTCGTGGGGCGGGCTGGACTCGAACCAGCGACCGACGGATTATGAGTCCGCTGCTCTGACCGACTGAGCTACCGCCCCTCGGGTGGAATGTACCGCGCCTCCGCCCGGCTGGGGACAGAAATCCGCAAAAGTCCCGGCCGGGCCCTGCGTACCACGTGACGGATCATGGGGCCCATGCTGGCAGGACTCCGTGAGGCTCGTACTCGAAGCCTGCACGTTCGGACGCGGGGTGGAGGAGGTCAGGGCCTACTTCGAGGCCAACCTGCCTGTCCCTCTCAGGATTGGCTCGACGGAATTTGACTCTTTCGACGATGTCCCACCGTTCGAAGGCCTTCTGAGCAGCTCCTGCGGATCAGTCCTTGGCCTTCCTCGCCTTAGCTCTCGTCCTGACGATGGATCGGAACATCAGGAAGGCCACCATGGCCACCGCCCCTCCCACGGCCACCACCCGATTGACGTCCACCGCGGGCTGCCATGTCACCTCGCCGTTGTTGATCACGTATGCGCCGGCGGGCCGGACGGATAGCCCGAACCCGCCACCCCCACCCTTGCCCTGACTATCGGGGCCTTCGCCTCCTCCCCCACCACCGCCTCCCTGTACCGTGGCCGCCGGGATGATGGTGACGCCGTCCTTCTCGTAGGGATCGCCGAAGACACGCTTGACTGTGATCACGTCCCGGGCCTCGGAGATCAGTCGCTGAACATCCATGAGTCACTCTCCTTCCTGATGTGGCGCCGGCGAGCCTGAGGCTGATCTATCCACCACCCGACCGACCCGGCCAGCCTACGACGTTGCTGATCTGACGTGGGCCGGGCGAAGCGAACCTCCCGTTCCTGACGGGAGTCAAGATTCATCCACCCCCTCACGTGGGAGGATCGCCGCGATCAGTATGGAGGAAGCGGCTACCAGCCGACGAAGAGCGCTATGGCAGCGTCCGCCACCTTCCCCACTTCCACGTCGGCGAACGTCTGATCGAGAACCTCCAGCGCCTCCTCGATCTCGGGCTCACTCAGGGTGAGCGGCGGCGTGAGCGCCGGCACGTTCGAGTGCAGCCCCACATAGAAGGGCACGACGCGGAGCTCGAACGCCCGGTAGACGACCTTGGCGGCTTCCCAGGGTGCGGGCTCGCGAGTCGCTCGGTCCCGGACGAGTCGACGCCGACCTGAACGGGAACCTTCGTGACACTCCCGACGTATCTTGGGTCGTCACGAGCAGCGAGGATGTGGCGATGGACCTTCGGGATCAGCCGTGAGAAGGGTGGGGGTCGTTGCTCTCTTGGCCGCAACGTCGATGTCGTGCACGGGAGCCGCGTCACCGGCTGGCGGTGGCTCGTCACCCGCGGCGACGTCGACGGCCGCTCTGTCCCCCCAGGCGTCAGGCTCGCCGATCGACTCGCGGGTGCCCGTCGAGGTGGGCCGGCCGATCGACGTCGCCACGCTGATGGGTCGGATCGTGCTGTCCACGGAGGACGACATCTACGTCGTGAACGCCGATGGCACGGGCCTCGTCCAGATAACCCGAAGGCCCGGCCCTGAGTTCGATCCGGCGTGGTCGCCCGATGGGCATCGCATCGTCTACCGGGACTCCCGGCGGGGGATCAACCAGAACGACGAGATCTTCGTGATGAACGCCGATGGAACCGGCTCCAGGAACTTGACGAAGGACCCGGGCAACGACTGGGGGCCGGACTGGTCCCCTGACGGCCGGACGATCGTGTTCAACTCCGACCGAGACGGTCTGCCGATGGGTGGCTTCCTCGTGCATCCGGATGGGTCGAAGCTTCATCGCATCGCGACGGACGCGTACGTCGAATATCCGGCGTGGTCTCCCGACGCGAAGCGGATCGCCTTCATGGGCGGAGACAGTGCCGCGGAGTACGACATCTGGATCGTCGACGTCGATGGAACGGACCTGGTCCAGGTCACGGACTCGCCCGGCCCGGATGGATGGCCGGCCTGGTCTCCGGACGGCACCCAGATCGCTTTCACCTCGGTTCGGGACGACTGCTCGTACTCCGATGCCGCCGAGTGCCGAACCACCGGGGACATCGGGCCACACCACGACGTGTGGGTGGTGAACGCTGACGGGACCGGCCTGGCTCGGGTCACCCCGGAGTTCGGTCAGTTCGTTACGTGGTCACCCGATGGCAAGTACCTGCTCGTCTCGGGCTTCGATCTCTACGTGATCCGTCCCGACGGTACCGGCCGCGCGTCGCTTGAGATCCCGGGACTGTCGGGCGGCCTGTTCCCGGACTGGATCGAGTAAGCGCATGCTCGTCGCGACCGGGTGGTCCTGGGGACGAATAGGCTGCGTTCATGAGCGTCGATGCGAGCGCGTGCGAACTACTTTTCGTGGCATCGGGTCCTGCTCTTTCCGACGCGAGCGGGCCTGGCATCTAGCTCCTGAAGCAGAGATCGATCACGCTCCTGGCGGGCAGCCGGAGGATCTCGGGCAGTCCGCGGGAAAGCTGCCGGATCCGGCCCAGTAGATCCGCCCGCGCCGCCGCAGGTAGGGAGGCCACGTCGCTCGAAGTCGCGTACAGGTCCGCGAGACGCTCGGAACGGATGAGGTGAGTCATGGGGAACTCCCGGCGCTCGAACGGACCGAACCCATCCGCAGCGTTGGGCGGTTCCGTCCAGGTGCGGTACGCCGTCGCGATCTGGCTCGACCCGCGCGTGGACTCAACGACCTCGTCGATCTCCCGAAGTCCCGGATAGCGCAGAGACTCATCCTCGAGCGGCCATGCCCAGAACAGCGCGAGCATCCTGCGGGGCCGGAGGACGCGGGCGATCTCCGCAAACGCCCGCTCGCGATCGAAATGGTGGAATGCGTTCCCGACGACGACCGCGTCGACCGCACCGTCGTCGAGTGGGATCGACTCTGCCGTTCCGTCCAGGACGCGGACCGCGGGCAGCCGCGCTTCAAGAACGGCGCGCATGTTCGCCGCGGGATCGACCGCGACAACGTCAACACCGAGGGGGATGAACCGTCGCGACAGCTGGCCCGTTCCCGCAGCGAGATCGACAACGAGCGAGCCGGCGGTGAGGGCCCCGAGCTCAGCGACCCAGGCGACGGCGCGAGATGCGTATCCAGGTCGCAGCTCATCGTAGTCGAGCGCGTTCACGACCTCGAAGCTGAAGTGGGCCGACATCATCACGGATCGTAGCGATACCGCACCGATCTGTGTCGTCACGTTTGCTACTCGCGGTCGGCACCGTCTCTCTCAGTGTGTCTCACTGATTCGCGAGTGCACGTGCATGTCGTGCCACCCGTCGGAATGAAGCAGCGCGCTCCGCAATGTCCCTTCGGACTCAAAGCCCGCGTTCGATGCCACTCGACACGAGGCGACGTTGGTAGTCGAGTGGCGAATTTCTAACCGATGAAGCCCAAGCTCGGCGAATGTCCAGTCTCCCACGGCGCGACATGCCCGCGTCGCGATTCCGTGACCACGGAAGGCGGGCAGCACCCAGTAGGTGACCTCGGCGTAACCGAACTCGAGGTCGATATCGCGTAGGGCAACGTATCCGAGGGCTGCGCCATCGCGTGTCGTGATCGCCCAACTGGCGTCAGTCTCAGCGCGCCACCGCTCATGCCAAGTCTCGATCCAGGCGAGCGCCTCTTCCTCCGTATCGAGCCGTCGCATGTGCCACAGCTGGATGCTCGGCTCGTGAAACGCGACCATCGCGCGTGCAGCGTCTGCTCGTGTCCAAGGACGCAGCGTGACGGACCCTTTTGCCCTCAGCACGGGCTGATCCCGATTGGCCATGCGGCCAGCGGGGACAACAGGCGGGATCAGGCGTGGCACGAAGGAATCTTGTCATCGAGCGGGGCACCGTGCACCACCCGTTCAGAGCCGGATGAGCGGATTCCGCGGACGAACGTTCCGAGTGCGTGGGTCGCGGGTCCAAGGGACCACCACGGTCGGGCGCCGCCCCTCCGCTATCTCGTCCCCTTGCCCTCGAGGAGTTGCTTGAGCTTCTCGAGATTTGCTCCAACTGCCTCACGAACGCGACCAGAGAGGATCGGCGCTGCGAGCCTTTTGATGCCGCGCGCCTCGAGGTCGGCCTTGTTGGTCACTCGCGTGCTGCCGCGGACGTCCTCCAACTCATAGGTCAGCGTCCCCACGAACGGTCCCAGGCTGCCATGAACGGCGAAGCGTCGGTCTGGTTCGAGCTCGGTCACCTGAAGGGTCTCCTCGCTTCTTGAGGGAAGAGAGCGAACCTGCCGGTAGGTTGTCCCGACGTGCACAGGCTCGTCTGAGGTCTTCCGTGTCTCGACGATCGCGTAATTCCACTTGGGAACGTTCTCCAAGTCAGCGAGGAATTCGAAGACATCATGTCGGGATCTATCGATGGTGATCGTGTTCGAGAACTCCATCCATCAACCCCCCTTCTGTTACCGACCCTAGCAGCATCTGATGCATCGCCAAGCAGGCGGAAGCGACCGGACAGGCCCCCTTCTCTGTTCCAGCCAGGATCTCGATCGCGAGAAGAAGCTCCATGGGAGGGAAGATCTGATGAGCGGAGATCGGAGATGTAATGCTATGAGGCCGATGAGCGGCGTTAACGTGATCCCGTTCCTGGTTTCGGAGGTGCGATTGCCACCCGACGACCAGGCGCTGCTCGGCCGCGAGTGGTGGCCGAGCTACGCCCACGCCATCGTCCACCCGGATGGCGTGTTCCTGTTCGACAACGGCGCGGGGATCGGCAACGCCGAGATCGAGGCAACGTTCTCGCCTAGGGTACGACCGATCGAGGACGCCCTCGGCGAGCACGGGATCTCGCTTGCGGACGTGACCGCCGCCGCCAACTGCCACCTGCACTTCGACCACAGTGGCCAGAACGTCCGCCTGAAAGGTATCCCCATCTTCGTCCACCGGCGCGAGTGGGCGATGGTCCACGAGCCCGACTACACGATTGCCGAATGGATCGACGCCCCGGGCCTCACCTACGAGGTCCTCGACGCCGAGACTGAGGTCGCTCCGGGCCTCCGGCTCGTCCCCACCCCCGGCCACTCGCCCGGCCACCAATCAATGATCATCGACGCGCTCGACGGCAGGATCGTCCTGGCCGGCCAAGCGCTCCAGTCGAAGGCGGAGTGGGAGGGCGAGACGGACCCCTCGGTCTCGGGCGTAACCACCGCTCGTCAACCGGAGGAGTACGTCGCCTCGGTCCAACGCTTGCGTTCCCTCGAACCGGTGCGGGTTCACTTCGCCCATGACCCGACCATTTGGGACCGCGCCTAGGGCGTGTCTTCCAAGTTGTGCTGGTGATCGCGAGAGTCTGGGTGGTTGACGCATTCAGCAGAACTCAGCGAGGAAGGGAAAGGAGAGTACCCACTCCCTTCCACTTTCATTTTACGGCACACAGGAGGGCTTGCGGCAAGCCCCGGGTCGTGCCGCATAATCGCCGGCCGAAGCCAGAACCCACGGAAATGGAAGTCACGAAATGCGTGTCTTGTTGACGACGACCGGGTCGCGCAGGGACGCGACGAAAGACCGCGAGGGGAGTGGCCAGTGATGGACGCCGACGTGATCATCGTGGGCGCCGGCCCGACCGGTCTGATGCTCGCCTGTGAGCTTCGACTGGCCGGGGTGGGGACGCTGGTGCTGGAGCGGCACCCGCAGATCCGGGACATCCCGAAGGCCGGCGGTCTCAGCGGGCAGATCCTGGAGCTGCTGCGTTACCGGGGCGAGCTCGAGCGATTCGAAGCAGCCGGCACCACTGCCAGGCCGGCCCCCCGGCTCCCGTGGGGCGGGATGCACGTGGACTTCACCCAACTCGCGGATCCCCCGATGGAGGTGCTGCCGCTCCCGCAACCGATCCTCGAGCGCGTCCTCGACGACTTCGCCCGCGAGCTCGGCGCCGAGATCCGCCGCGGCCGGGAGGTGGTCGGGTTGAGCCAGGACGACGCCACGGTGACCGCGGAGGTGCGCGGCTCGGACGGGCCCGACCGGGTGACCGCCCGATACCTCATCGGCTGCGACGGCGCGAGCAGCCGGGTGCGCGACCTGGCCGGCCTCGCGTTCCCCGGCACCACGTACCCGGAGGTCCAGCGGCTCGCCCTGGTCACCGTGCCCGAGCCGGTGACCGTGCTCGAGAACGGCGACATCGACGTCGCCGGCGTGGGCAGGATCAGCTTCGGGTTCACACGAACCGAACGCGGTGAGTTCGCCCTCGGGTCGACCAATCCAGAGCTCATGGGTCTCTTCACCAGCGAGGAGGAGCCCGTCGAATACGACGACGACGAGCCGATGACTCTCACCGAGCTCCGGGACAGCATCCGCCGCGTGCTCGGCGTGGAGCTGCCCCTGGGAGCACCGACCCGGCTGACGCGCTTCACCTTTCACGCTCGGGAGGTCGAGCGGTACCGGGACGGGCGGATCCTGATGGCCGGCGATGCCGCCCACCTGTTCCCCTCCCCGGGCGTCGCACTCGGCGCCGGCCTTCTCGACAGCGTCAACCTCGGCTGGAAGCTGGCCGCCGACATCCACGGCTGGGCGCCGGACGGCCTGCTGCACACGTACCAGGACGAACGCCGGCTCGCCTGCGCACGCAACATGCTGCACGCGCAAGCCCAGGTCGCGATCCGGCGCGGCCACGACCCGGCCGCCGTCGCACTCCGGGAGCTCTTCCAGGAACTGCTCATCGACGATCAGCCACTGCGCCGCCTCGGCGGTCTCATGGCCGGCTCCGACGTTCGCTACCCGTTCCCCGGCCACGACCACCACGCCCTGATCGGGACCTTCGCACCCGACCTTGCCCTGCACACCGACCAGGGCGCAACGAGCGTCGCGGACCTCATGCACACCGCACGGCCCATCCTCCTCGACCTCGCCGACCGCCCGGACCTTCGCGAGACCGCCCGAGGCTGGCAGTATCGCATCGACATCCACACCGCGGAAACCGATCACCGACCAGCCGACGCCCTCCTGATCCGCCCGGACGCCCACATCGCCTGGGCCGCAACCATCGACGAACCCACCGAAACCGCCGCGCTCGCGCTGCGAGAAGCGCTCTCCGGCTGGTTCGGCACACCCCTGAAAACGACAGTGCCCATCATCGATCGGCCCTCCTGATCGGCCGACCGAACATCGCCAGAAGCGCCCTTCCCAAGATCATTCTGTTAGGAGTTCTTAGGAGACACGTCCTAGCCGGCACGCACCCGACGACAGGTGGATCATGCTTCCTCCGAGCTGACTGCGAGCTGTCGTTCGAGCCACTCGAGCTCCGAGCGGTCGTCGGTCGGCACTTCCGCCCCGAGTTCGTCGAGCGTCGATCGCGCCCGATCCAAGAGCTCGGCCGACCGCTCACGGTCCCCTCGGCCGAACGCGATGACGGCGCGGTTGAAGTCCGTCATCGCCGCGTCGTATCGATCGTTGGGGTCGGCGCGCTCCGCTGCCTCCGCGAAGCATCGTTCGGCTGCATCGACGTTCCCGCGACGCGCCTCGACGTGACCGAGGTTGAACAGCTCGACCGAGATCATCCTTTGGTCGCCGATCCGCCGGTTGAGCGCCAGGCTCTCCTCGAACAAAGGCGCTGCACGGTCACGGTCTCCGGACGCTCGCACACTCTGCGCCAGCATGTGCAGCGGCGCCTGCTCCATCGCTGGTTCCAGCCTTCGTGCGAGCTCCCGCGCTTCTTCGGCGAACGAGCGGGCGCGTTCATGGTCCCCGTCCTCGAACGCTACGCGGCTGAGGCCAAGGAGACCGAGGACCTTCCCCTCGGCATCGCCGACCTCGGTCGCGACCTCGAGGGCGGCCTGTGCCCGCGCACGCGAGGCTTCCAGGTCGCCTTGCTTGATCGCGAACAGCGCGTCCCCGTACAGGGCGAGAGCCCTCGGACGCGACGGCCGGCCTGTGCCCGCCTCAAGCACCAGGGCAAGGAAGAATCGCCCGCCACCGAGGTCTGGGACCAGCAGCCACAAGCGCCAGACGTTCGCCGCCAGCTCGACCGCATCCTCCTCGTCGCCGCTCAGCGCCAAGAACGCCGCCGCTTCCGCGAAGGCCGGGCGTTCTGCCGACAAACGCTCGAGCCACGTCCACTGCCCGGATGTACCAGGTTGGAGTTGCTGAACGAGGTGGGGAACGCCCATTCCGCCTCGCGGGAGAGCTCCAGGAGGCGTTGCGCCTCCTGGTTGTTCATCCGGCGCACCGTCGTTTCACGGGACCATCGTAGTGGCTGCCCGTCACATGCTCAGCCCGGCCCAAGGCGGCGCTCGACACCCCTGTACCTGTCCCTGGCGCTCCCAGGACGTATCCCGTGGGCTGCCAAGTCTTGCGAGTGAGTGGGTCAGTTCGTTTCTGAGTAAGTGAGGGTCGGCGGTCATGGCAGTCATTCGGCCACCAAGCTATCCGCAAGCGTGTCGATGGCCGCCAGGATCCTCCTTCGTGAAGTCTCGC
>WNFU01007393.1_pt1 | contig 13663 bp, 11 predicted proteins | sample 5400121 | NCBI WGS metagenome assembly WNFU01 (sample SAMN13153360, study PRJNA577476) | soil metagenome | isolation source: 100 cm soil or saprolite under grassland replicate 1 | place: USA:California | collected 2016-06-15
TCACACGGATCGTTCGCGCCCTCGGGGTCGCTGCCGCCTTGATCGTCGCCTGCGCCGCTCCGCCGAGCACTGGATCCGCGGGCGCCGCGCCGGCGGCGACGGCAGCCGGGACGCAGGCCGTCGCCACCGCGAGCCCGACACCGTCGGCAGCACCGACGCCGCGGCCGACGCCGCTCGTGTCATCGATGGGGACCATCACGGTGAGCGAGCCCGCGACAGGGGACCAGCTCGCGAGCCCGGTCATGATCTCGGGCGAGGCCACGGTGTTCGAGGCGACGCTCCTCTATCGCGTCATCACCAGCAGCGGGAAGGTGCTCGCGGAGGGCCAGACGACGGCGACCGCCGGAGCGCCGCAGAAGGGCACGTTCAAGGTCAGCGTGCCGTTCGAAGCCCCGTATTACGGAGAACCCGGATCCGTCGAGGTCTTCGAGCGAAGCCCGAAGGACGGAACGATCTCCGATATCGCCCGCGTCCCTGTCAGCATCACCGGCAGCTACTGATGTCCGATCGTCTGACCCTCCTCGCGGACCCCGCCGTGGGGAGCGCGCTGTCCACCGAGATGGGCCGTCCGATCGAGCATCACGCGCTGCTCGGCTCGACGCAGGAGCGCGCGCGATCGCTGGCGGACGAAGGGCGGGAGGCGCTCATCGTCGCCGACGAGCAGACCGCGGGGCATGGCCGTCAGGGACGGCCATGGCTCGCGCCGGCGGGTTCGGCGCTGCTCGCCTCGTGGGTGTTCCGGCCGCTCCCGGCGGATCCAGCGCTGTTCGCGCTGCTCGCCGGTGTCGCCGTCGCGCGGGCGCTCGCCGCGCTCGGCGTGAACGACGCGCGGGTGAAATGGCCGAACGACGTCGAGCTCGGCGGCAAGAAGGTCGCGGGTGTGCTCGCGGACGCCGTGACGAGCGCCGACGATGGCGCGCTCGTCCTCGGGATCGGTATCAACGTCCATCAGACGGCGCCGCAGCTCGGTGACCTCGCGGCGTCGGCGACGTCCCTCGCGCTCGAGGGCCACGCGGTCGACCGCCTCGCGCTCCTCGCGCGCGTCGACGGCGAGCTGCGACGCATCACGGCCGACGTCGAGGCGCGGCGCGCCTTCCTCGCGGAATGGCGGGCGCGGTCCGCGACGCTCGGGCACGAGGTCGAGGTGCGCTCTTCCGACGGCGCCTCGGTCCGCGGCCTCGCGAGCGCGCTCGCCGACGACGGGGCGCTCGTGCTGAGCACCGCCTCCGGCGAACGGCGCATCCTCGCGGGAGAGGTGGGGCAACTGAGATGAGGTTCGCGATCGTCGTGGACGGCACCGCGTCGCTGCCGGAGGACGCCGTCCGCGCGCATGACATCCATTGGCTGCCGCTGCGCGTCATCTTGAACGACGAGGCGTTCGTCGCCGCGACGAGCCCCTCCGACGCCGGGAAGCCGACGCACATCACGACCGCGGAGTTCTACGAGCGCATCCGTCCGAAGGACGTGCGGCCCGAGACGTCAGCGCCGAACATCGAGGAGGCGCTCACCGCGTACGACCTCGCGCTCGCGACGGGCGCGCGCGAGATGCTCGTCCTCACGATCGCGACGGAGCTGTCGGCGACGCATTCCGTGGCCGCGACCACGGCGCAGCAGTGCCAGGATCGCGCGCGCATCGAGGTCGTCGACACGCGTTCCGTCGCCGGCGGCATCTCGCTCATCGCGACCGCGTGCGCGCGGCTTCGCGAGCGCGGCGGCTCCTTCGACGACGCGGTCGCGCTCGCACGAGGGATGGCCGGGACGGTCCAGATCCTCGCGGCGGCCGACCAGCTCGAGTACCTCCGCCGCTCGGGCCGCGTCTCGGGCGGCGCCGCGCTGTTCGGCACGCTGCTCGCGGTGAAGCCGATCCTGGAGGTGGCGAACGGCGTCGTGCACCCGATCGACCGCGTGCGCACGCGGGACAAGGCTGTCGCTCGGCTGAAGGACCTGATCGCGAAGCGCACCGCGGCGGGCACCCGGATCCACGCGTGCGTGCTGCACACGAACGACCCGGACCGCGCCCGCACGCTCGGCGAGTGGGTCCAGGAGACGTACCACTGCGTCGAGTACTTCCTCGCCGAGGCCGGACCGGTCATCGGCGCGCGCGCGGGCCCCGGCCTCATCGGGCTGTGCTGGTACGCGGAGGGGACGGCGGCATGAGGCTGCGCATGCCGTTCGGGCGGCGCAAGGAGCTGCCCTCGCACCTGTGGACCCAGTGCCCGGACTGCGGGGAGATGTTGTTCAACAAGCAGCTCACGCGGAACATGAACGTCTGCACGAAGTGCGACCACCACTTCAAGATCGGCGCGCGCGAGCGCATCGATCTGCTCGTCGACAAGGCGAGCTTCGAGGAGCACGACGCCGAGCTCGTCTCGGGCGACCCGCTCGGCTTCGTCGACAGCAAGCCGTACCCGCAGCGCATCGAGTCCGCGCGGCTGCGCAGCGGCGCGCGCGACGCGGTCATCACCGGATCGGCCCTCATCGCGCACGACCCCGTCGAGATCGCGGTGATGGACTTCGACTTCATCGGGGGGTCGATGGGGAGCGTCGTCGGGGAGAAGATCACGCGTGCCGCGGAGCGCGCGCTCGCCGCGCAGGCGCCGCTCGTGATCGTGAGCGCGTCGGGCGGTGCGCGCATGCAGGAGGGGACGCTCGCGCTCATGCAGATGGCGAAGATCCTCGGCGCGCTCGGCCGGCTCGGCGATGCCGGCATCCCGTACATCAGCGTCCTCACCGATCCGACCACGGGCGGGGTGCTCGCGTCGTACGCGTCGCTCGGCGACGTCATCCTCGCGGAGCCGAAGGCGCTCATCGGGTTCTCCGGCGCGCGCGTCACCGATCAGACGATCGGCGAGCGCCTTCCGGCGGGGTTCCAGCGGGCCGAGTTCGTCATGGCGCACGGGTTCGTGGATCAGGTCGTCCCGCGCGCGCAGCTGAAGGAGCGCATCGCCTTCTTCCTCGGCGCGCTGCGCCCGCGCGCCGACCTGCGCTGGAGCCTCTAGACGTGTTCATGAAGGAGCTCGGCACGCTCCTCGGGACGCGCAGCCCGGCGGAGGGGAACGGACAGGTGCCGTCGGACGGCTACCTCATCGTCGACAGCAAGGAGCTCGGGAGCGCGCGGGTGTCGGCGTGGGAGGCGGTGAAGCTCGCGCGCGACATCCACCGCCCGCACGCCCTCGACCTCATCGAGCGCATCTTCACGCGGTTCCAGGAGCTGCACGGCGACCGGTCCTTCCGGGACGACCCCGCCATCGTCGGCGGCATCGCGGAGCTCGACGGTCGCCCGGTCGTGGTCGTCGCCCAGCAGAAGGGCGCATCGACCGAGGAGAACATCCAGCGCAACTTCGGCATGCCGCATCCCGAGGGCTACCGGAAGGCGATCCGTCTGTACCGCCTCGCCGAGCGCTTCCACCTCCCGCTCATCACGCTCATCGATACGCCCGGCGCGTACCCGGGCCCCGAGGCGGAGGAGCGCGGCCAGGCCGAGGCGATCGCGAAGAGCATCGACACGATGACGCGCCTGCGCACCCCGATCGTGGCGGTCGTCGCCGGCGAGGGCGGGTCCGGCGGCGCGCTCGCGCTCGGCGTCGGAGACGTCGTGCTCGCGCTCGAGAACGCGATCTACTCCGTCATCTCCCCCGAGGGCGCCGCGGCGATCCTCTGGCGGACCGCGAGCGAGGCCGAGCGCGCCGCGAACGCGCTGCGCCTCGCGGGGCCCGACCTCCTCGAGCTCGGGATCGTCGACGGCCTCATCCCCGAGCCGAAGGGGGGCGCGCACAACGACCACGACGCGACCGCGGCGAACGTGAAGGCCGCGATCGTCGCGCAGCTCGACCGGCTCACGCGGCTCACCGTGCCCGACCTGCTCGTCGCGCGATACGAGCGCTTCCGCCGGTTCGGCGTCGTTATCGAGCCCGCCGGCGAGGCCGCGCCGCCGCGCCACGCGTGGTGGAAGCGCGTGCTCGGCCGATGACCGAGCGCGACGAGGTCCTCGCCATGCTCGACGAGATCGCGCAGCTGCTCGACGGCTCGAGCGCGACGACGATCGAGGTCGAGACGTCCGAGTACGCGCTGAAGGTGACGCGGCGCGCGGGCGCGGCGTCGGTCGAGCCTGTCGCCGCGGGCGAGCGCGATGCCGTCGCCGAGCCCGAGAAGGTGCAGCGCGTGCGGGCCACCACCGTCGGGATCTTCTCCGCGGCGAAGGAATGGCACAAGGGCGAGGCGGTGCAGCGCGGCGCGGTCCTTGGCGCGATCCAGTCGCTCGGCCACATGGCCGACATCACCGCGCCGGCCGACGGGCGCATCGAGGAGATCCTCGTCGCCGCCGGCGCGCCGGTCGAATACGGGCAGGCGCTCTTCGCGATCACGCTCGCCCCGGCCTGAGGCCGTGGACGGATGGCTGCGCGTCCGGATGCTCGGCGCGTTCGAGATCCAGCGCGGCGACGAGCGCATCACGGCTCGGGCGTGGCGGACGCGCCAGGCCCGCTCCCTCGTGCAGATCCTCCTCGACCAGCAGGGTCGCGTCGTGCCCGCGGACCGCCTCGTCGACCTCATCTGGCCCGACAGCGATCCCGGCGCGGGCAAGCACAGCCTGCAGGTCGCCGTGCGCACGGCGCGCACGGTCCTCGAGCCCGTCCTCCGCAGCGGGGCCGCGTCGCGCTTCATCGTCACGGAAGGGTCCGGCTACCGGTTCTCGCGCGAGCGCTGCACGGTCGACGCCGACGACCTCGAGCGCGCACATCGCGAGGGGATGGCCGCGGAACGCAGCGGCGACGCGCGGGCCGCGATCGACGCATTCCGCACGGCCGTCGCGCTGCATCGCGGCGCGTATCTCGAGGAGCACGACAGCGAGTGGGTGCTCTCGCCCCGCGAGCGGCTGCGGGAGATCCATCTGGACGCATCGCAGCACCTGGCCGACCTGCTCGTCCGCGCCGGTGGCGCCGACGAGGCCGTGGCGGTGGTCGAGCGGGCCCTGGTCGCGGACCCGCTGCGCGAGTCGCTCTATCGGGCGCTGATGGAGGCGCACATCGCGGCCGGGCGCAGGTCCCACGCGCTCGCCGCGTACGAGCGCTGCGCGCGCGTCCTCCGCGGCGAGCTCGGCGGCGAGCCCGAAGAGCGGACGCGCGCGGTACGCGATCGCGCGCGCGGCGGTACGGCGACCGCATCCGCTGACATGCCGGGCGAGCTGCGCCTGCCGTTCGTGGGACGCGCGCCGGAGCTCGCGCGGCTCGCCGATGCGTGGGCCCGGGCGCAGCGTGAGGGCGGGATCGTCGCGATCGTCGAGGGCGGGGCCGGCACGGGGAAGACGCGGCTCGTGCGCGAGCTCGGCCGCACGGCCGCGGCGCGGTCGCGCGCGCTGTGGCTCGCGGGACACGAGTCGGAGCGCGCTGCCCCGTTCGCGCCGCTGCGCGCGCTCGTCGCCTCGTGGATCGAGCGCGGCGGCGCGACGTCCGTCCGGCGCCTCGGCCAGCACGCCGGCGTGCTCGTCCCGCTCCTCCCGGCGATCCTCGACGTCTGGCCGGACGCGCCACGGCCGGAGGCGCCGCCCGACGAGACCGCGCAGGCGGAGGCATTCACGCGCGCGCTGATCCTCATGAAAGGCGAGGCCAGCGCGCTGGTGGTCCTCGATGACCTGCACTGGATGGACGCGCCGACCATGGGATGGCTCACGTACGCGCTGCGCCGCGAGATCCCCGGTCTCCTCGTCGTCGCCACGCGGCGCCCCGCCGAGCCGGGAGCGGAGCCGCTCGATGCCCTCCTCGGCGACCTGCGCCGCCGTCCGGGGTCGCTCACGCTGCGGCTCGGTCCGCTCTCGCGCGCCGAGGTCGAAGAGCTCAGCAGCACGGTCGGGCTGGATCCCATGGTCGCGGCGTCGGTCGCGGCGCGGCTGTACGAGGCGACAGGTGGTCATGCGCTCTTCGCCGTCGAGATCCTCCGCGAGCTGTGGGAGCGCCGGACGACGGCGCATCCGCCGGACCTGCCGATCCCCGCGACGCTGCGCGAGACGATCTCGTCGCGCATCGCGCGCCTCTCGGCCGCCGCGCGCTCCGTCATCGGCGCGCTCGCGGTCCTCGACGTGCCCGCCACCGCGAGCGAGATCGCGGCCACGACCGAGAGCGCACGGCGCGACGTCGTGAGCGCGCTCGAGGAGCTGCTCCTCGCGGACCTGGCGCGGACCACCGACGACGGACGGCGCTACGCGATCGAGCATCCCCTCGTCGCGCGCGCGACGTACGAGGCGCTCACGCCGGCGATCCGCGAGGATCTGCACCGCCGCGCGGCGTCGGCCGCCGTCGATGCTCCGGCGAGCATCCGGCTCCGCCACCTCGAGCTCTCGGGCGCCGACGACGCGGCGATCGTCGCCGAGGCGACCGCCGCGGGCATCGCCGCCCTCGACCAGGGTCAGCTCGCCGACGCGGCGGCCTGTCTCGAGATCGCGGACGGGCGCGGCGCGCGCCTGCCGGCCGACGCCGACGCTCGCGTCCGGGTCGTCGAGCGGCTCGCGGAGGCGCTACACGGGATCGGCAGGTGGCGCGACGCGATCGCGCGATGCCGCGCCGCGCTCCTCGAGACGGTCGATCCCCTCGTGCGCAGCCGGCTCCTCCGCCGGATCGCGCTATCGCTCGGGGATGTCGACGGCCGGTCCGCCGAGGCGCTGGAAGCGCTCGATCAGGCCGGGACGGAGATCGCCGGGCGGTCCGACCCCGCCGCGGTCGTGGAACGCGGGCTCCTGGCCGCCGCGCGAACGATGGCCCACTTCTATCGCAGCGAATACGCCGACGTCATCGAGCACGGCGAGCGCGCGCTCGCGCTGCTGCGGCAGGCCGACGATCGCGAGCATGAGATCGCCGATGCGCTCGAACGCGTCGGCGCGGCGCATCAGCGGCTCGGACATCTCGACGATGCCGAGCGGTGCCACCGCGAGGCCGGGGAGCTCGGCCGCCGGCTCGGCGATGCGCTCCTCGAGGCGCGCGCCCGTGATCAGCTCGCGCTCGCCATCATCCACCGCGGGAAGCTCACCGAGGCGCGCGACCTCCTCGACCGCGCGCTCGCCGCGTACCGCGCGGCGGGCGTGCCGAAGTTCGAGGGACGCGCGCTCGTCAATCTCGGCTGGGCGAACACGCAGCTCGGTGACCTGGCGGCGGCGCGCGACGCGTACGACGAGGCGATCGCGCAGAGCGATCCGCTCGGCGCGCGCTACACGGTCATGCACGCGCTCGTCGGCGTCGGTCAGGTGCTCGCGCGGCTCGGCAGCTTCGCGCGCGCGCGCGCCGATCTCGCCCGCGGGATCGCGATGGCCGAAGCGATCGGGACGAAGCAGCGGGTCGCACACGGCTACCTGCACCTCGCCGAGCTCGCGCTCCTCCAGGGTGACGCGTCGGGAGCGCGCGATCTCGTCGCACGGGGGACCGCGGTCGGTGAGCCGATCGGCGACGCGCACACGATCCGCGAGGGGCAACCTACGCTCGCGCGCGCGCTCATCGCGCTCGGCGAGATCGATGGCGCGCTCGCGGCGGGGCGGCGCGGCCTCGCGCGATCTCGCGAGAGCGGGTTCGTCCTCGGCGAAGGTCGGGCGCGCGTCGCGCTCGCCGAAGCGGAGGCGGCCCGCGGCGATCCGGCGGCCGCCATGACCGAGCTCGAGCCCGCCATCGCGCTCTTCCGCGCGACGCACGCCGCGTACGACCTCGCCGTCGCGCTGCAGGTCCTGTCCACGCTCGCGCCGAGCCGCGCCGCGCTCGACGCGCGCGAGGAGGCCGAGGCGCTCGCCCGGGCCTGCGGCGCACGTCCGCTGCTCCGGCGCCTCGCGGAGGTCGCGACCCCCGCCGGCTAGCCCTGTTTGAGCGGCTTTTGAGCGGCCGCCCCTACGTTGCCGCGCCATGGACCCCGAGCGGCGCGCGAGCTTCGTCCTGCGCCTGACGCGCGACGCGTCGCGTGCGTGGCGAGGGGTCATCGAGCACGTCGGTGCGGACCGCCGAGCGGCGGTCGCGAACGAGCGCGAGATCGGCGACTTCATCGAACGGTCGCTGGACGCGCCCACCCGGGAGGAGAAGGACCGAGATGCCTGACGAGAAGACGCCCGAGCAGCCCCGAGCGCCTGGTTCGCACACCGACGCGGCGCGTGAAGCCGACCGGATCGACCGCATCGGACGCCAGCAGCAGCCCGGCGCGACCGAGGGCGGGGTCACGCGCGAGGACGCCGACCAGGCCGCGATACGGATGCGGCAGATGGACAACGAGCTGTTCGACCGACCCACCGAGGACGAGGACGTTCTACCGCCGAGCCTGCAGCTCGACACCGAGCCGCAGCCCGAGGAGTCGATCCTCGACGACCTCGGTCCCGAGGCCGAACACGCCGCGATGCTCGTCAGCATGTTCACAGGCGAGGGCCAGAGCGCCGATGACGCGCCCGCTCCACCGCCGGCGCCGCCGCAGGAGACGAAGCCGTTCGGCATCTCGCTGCCTTCGGGCACGCTCCCGTCGCGGAGCGAGCTCCGCGGCTGCCTCCTCTACCTCGCCGCCACCGGTATGACGCTCGCCGGTCTCGCGCTCATGGCGTGGGCCTTCACGGGCGGGCGGACCGAGTACGGCATGGTGCGGTCCGAGCCGCTCGCGACGTTCACGCTCACGCCGCGTCCCGTGACGCCGACGCCGTCCCCTCGCGCGACCGTCGCGCTGTCCGCCGGGGCGATCGTGGCGACGCAGGAGGGAACGACCACCAACTACGCCGTCGAGAGCGTGACCGGCGAGGGGCTGCGCTACGAGTGGCGCCACTCGGCGACGTGCGGCTCGCACGGCGGCGAGGACACGAAGGCCTACTGGTGGGACCACCCGCACACGGCGCAGCCGGGCACGTGCCCCGCCGAGGCGTTCCATCCGTCCTTCATCACGGTGCAGATCACCGACGCGAGCGGCCTCGCGGTGGTGCGCCAATACACCCTCGGCTCGAGGGAGGGACGTGGCCAGGTGCCCGCCGGCGGCGGCGTGTTCACGCCGCAGCCGACCGCGGGCCAGGCACGGACGGCGACACCGGCGACCTCGACCGCGACCGCGGCAACGAGCCCGACCGCGTCGCCCGCGACGGGCACCGACACCGGCAGCGACGTGAACTACCCGCTCGCGGGCGCGGGACTCGCTCTCATCCTCGGTGGGATCGGTCTCGGGCTCGGCGGCAAGAAGCTCGGCGGCGGCGCGGTCCTGGTCCAGGAAGAGCAGCACCCCGATCCATGCGTCGAGCAGCGGCGGCGCGAGGCGCGAGCCCGCGCGCGACGCGAGGCCGCGAAGCGGCGATCGGAGGAGATCGAGCGACTGCGCGGCGAGAACGACCGCGCGCAAGCAGAGCTGCGGCGAGCCCAGCAGGAGGAGGCCCGGTCCAAGGACGATCGCTTCGTCTCGTGGGGCGAGGACGTCGAGACCGGGCGACGCATCTACACGAACCCCGACCAGCGCGCGCGGATCGACCGCGCCGAGGCCGCCCTGCGCGCGGCCCGCGAGGCCGCCGATCGCGCCAAGAGCGCATATGACGGCGCCGGCGATGGTGCCGAGCAGAGCGCGGCGCAGGAGGAGCTGCACGGGTCCCAGACCGAATGGGAGGAGGCCGATGCCGCGCTCCGCGAGTGCCTCCACCAGAACGCACCGGCCCCCGCACCCGAGCCCGCGCCGCCAGTACCTCCACCGACGCAGCCGGAGCCGACCCCGCCTGCGCCGCCAACGCCACCCGCGCCACCAGCACCGCCGGTCTCGACCGCGCGCGGCGGCCCCGAGGTGCAGCGCGTCTGCACGCCGGGTCAGCGCAAGCCGGGCAGCGAGCGGACCAGCACGCACGGATTCCGTGTCATCGACATCCGCTCCGCAACCATCGTCTCCGAGCAGAGCGCGGTGCGGACCGAAGAGGTCCCGCTCGGGAATGCCGGCGATGGCAACGGACCGCAGGGCGAGCGTGGGTCCGGCGCATTCGACGAGCTGTTCCGGTACTGGCGTGACGCGGGCGACACCGGCGCGAGCCGCGCCCGCAGCGCCGTCTCGCGCGACGAGCGTCTCCAGGTCCTCGGCGAGTACCGGCTCCGCTACACCACGCGCCTCTGGACCATCACCTGCACCCGCTGGGACGAGTGCAACGCGCAGGGCACCGGGTTCGTGTCGCGGCGGAGCCTGATGATGTCGGAGAGCGGCACGGCGGATGGCGAGACGCCGCCTGCCACCGCGAACGTCCAGCATGCGGACCGCAACACCGTCACGCGCGAGGTCATGCGCGTCGTGCAGGCGCTCGTCCGCGATCTGCAGGCCGCGAACCAGAGCGCGGAGCAGGACGCCCGGCGCTTCTGCGACCAATGCCGCTGATCCATCATGTCCGCGATGGCGAAGGCCGGCTCGACCATCGCGGTGTACTTCGAGCGCGGATCGAAGCGGACGTTCGCGTGCGCGACCGACTGGCCGGGCTGGTCGCGCAGCGGTCGCGATGACGCCGCGGCACTGCAGGCGCTGCTCGACGCCGGCGCGCGGTACGCGAAGGCGCTGACGGGGACGCGTCTCGGCTTCACCGCACCGACCGCCGTGTCGGCCTTCCGCGTCACGGACGAGGTGAAGGGCGACGCGACCACCGACTTCGGCGCGCCCGGTGCGACGCCGAAGTCCGATGAGCGACCGATCGACGATGCCGACCTGCGCCGCTCGCGCGCGATCCTGCGAGCGTCCTGGCGCGCGTTCGACGCGGCCGCCCGATCGGCGAAGGGCAAGACCTTGCGGAAGGGACCGCGCGGTGGCGGCCGCGACCTCGACGCGATCGCGCGGCACGTCGTCGAGGCGGACGCCGGCTATCTCGGGGCGCTCGGCTGGGCGTATCGGGTCAAGGGCGGATCGTCCGCTGACCAGCTGACGCGCACGCGCGACGCGATGCTCGAGGGTCTCGCGGCCTCGGCGCGAGGGGAGATACCGGCGCGCGGGCCGCGCGGCGGCGTCCGCTGGGGGCCCCGCAAGATCGTCCGGCGGAGCGCCTGGCACTGGCTCGACCACGCCTGGGAGATCGAAGACCGATCGGCATAGCCCTGCGGGCGTTCGTCGCTCGTCCTCACGCGTCGGCTGCGGCCGCCGCTCTCGTCCTCGCTCGAACATAGCGTTCGGCCACCGCCGGCGTTACACGGCCAGAGTGGCGGAGGCAGAAGCCGCGGTGGACCCGCGCCTGGTGGCGCTCGGCCTCGCGACCGAGATCGTCATCGAGTTCCCCGAAGGAACGGTGGAGGAGGACGCCGTCGCCGCCGAGGTGGCGCCACCGCCCCGGCCGATCGCGCCTCCCGCCAAGCCGGTCGCGCCGTTGCCGATCCTGGTCATGCCTGCCGCCGCCCTGGTCCCGCCCGCGCCACCGCCGATCACGTACGTCGCGCCCCGGCCGGTCGTACCCGTCGCCGACGAAGTACCGGTCGTCATGCCCGAGATCTCAAAGGCGCCGCCGGACCCGAGACCGCTGGTGATCGAGGCGATGCCGGTCGTGGCGCCCGAGCCGCTCGCTGAGAGCCAGGTCCTGCTGCGCACGGCGGTGATCCTCGGGCGTTGGCCGCGTCCCGCCGAGCTCACGCTCCAGCAGCTCGGCTTCCGCGTCGCGGCACCGCGACCTGTGGCCGTCGCGTGGAACGACGTCACTGCGATCGAGCCCGGTCGCGCGCACGTGCGCGTGCGCACGCAAAGCGAGCGGATCGATCTCGTCGTCGGGATCGACGGCGTCGCCGCGCCCGAGCTCAACGAGCGATTCGCGGCTGTCCTGAGCGAGGCTCGCGACGGCGCCCTCGACCTCGAGGGCACCGCCGTCCACGAGCTGCAGAACGCGACGGATGCGCTGCGCGATGGGTTCCACGCAACGGATGACGCGTTCATCCCGATCGCGCTCGGTGGCGCGCTCAGCCTGCTGACGTTGATCCTCGCGCTCGCGCTCCCCGAGCTGCTGTCGTTCGCCACACGGCCGTCGGTGCCCGCGAACGCGTTCCTCCTCGAGGGCCGTCTCGCGATCGTCGATCCGCGGGTGCTGATCGCGGCCGTCGGCGGTGCCGCCGCGATCACCGCGCTCGTCGCGCGCGCCTCCCTCGGCGCGCAGGCGGGATCGTGGGCACGCGGGACGCTCCGCGGCTGGCACATCGAGCGGCCGTCGATCGTCGCGCCCCTTCGACGGGCTCTCGCCCTCGTCTTCCTCTCTCCGGCGGTCGCGGCCGCTGCGTTCGGGCTCGCTCTCGTGCTCGCGCTGCCGAGCGCGCGGGTCCACGCGACGGTCGATCAGCTCGGTGTGCAGCGCTTCGGACCGCTGCCCGCGTTCGACCAGAGCGCGTCATGGACGGAGGTGGAGGAGATCGTCGCGACCGCGGTCTCCGGCGGCGGGCATCCGGACGGCCTCGCCGTGCTCATCAGGTCCATCGATGGCAGCACGCTCACGACCCAGGATCTACAGGTGCGGAACGGCACGGATCGCTACTTCTACGACCTGACGCGCAAGTGGCGCGCGCAGGCGGTCGACACCGCGCGTCATTGACCTCGGATGCTCGAGGCGTACTCCGGGAAGTAGCGCTCGATCTCGGTGATGCGGAACTCGCGCAGGATCGACGTGTTCGGCTCGCGCGCGAGGAGGAACTCGAAGGACCGCCGCACGAGATCGGCCGCATCCGTCGCCCGGTACCGCGCCAGGTCCTCGTCGCGAACGGTCACGCGGTGCTCGGTGCGAGACCCGCGCTGCTCGACGCCGACCGTTGCGGTCCAGCCGCCGTCCCCGCGCTCGACCTGCACCTCGACGCTCGCCGGCACGGCGCACAGGCTAGCCTTCGACGACCGTGCCTTCCGACGTCGTGTGGCTCTTCCCCGGCCAGGGCGCGCAACACGTCGGCATGGGCAAGGCTTTGTCGGACCGGTACACGGCGGCCGTGCGCGTCTTCGACGATGCCGGGCCGATCCTCGGCATCGATCTGCGCGCGCTGTGCTTCGACGGTCCCGCGGAGACGCTCGAGCGGACCGACAACGCACAGCCGGCGATCCTGGCGATCCTTACGACGTCGATCGCGGCGCTGCGGAGCGCGGAAGAGGCGGTCGGCCACGCGCTCCCGGAGCCGCTCGCGGTGGCCGGCCACTCGCTCGGCGAGTACTCGGCGATCGTCGCCGCCGGCGCGCTCTCGCTGAGCGATGGACTGCGGCTCGTTCGCACGCGCGGCGAGCTCATGCACGCCGCAGCGGCGAAGGACGGCGGCATGGCCGCGGTGATCGGGCTCGACGCGAGCACCATCGAGCGCGCCATCGATCGGACCGGGATCGTGATCGCGAACGACAACGCGCCCGGTCAGGTGGTGATCTCGGGACCGCTCGAGAAGTTCCCCGAGGCCATCGACGTGCTGAAGGGCGCCGGGGCCAAGCGCGTCATCCCGCTACGCGTGTCGGCCGCCTTCCACTCGCCCGCGATGCGTGCCGTCGCTCCCGACCTCGCGACCGCGCTCGCGGCCGCGACGTGGGAACGGCTGCGCTACACGCTCATCGCGAACGTCGATGCCGACGCCCACGAGGACGCGCGCGAGCTGGCCGCACTCCTCGAGCGCCAGGTGTGGTCGCCGGTCCGCTGGGTCGAGATCGTCCGCCGCGCGGCGGACATGGGCGCGACGACATTCGTGGAGTTCGGACCGGGCAACGTGCTCACCGGCCTCGT
>WNFU01011511.1_pt1 | contig 13657 bp, 14 predicted proteins | sample 5400121 | NCBI WGS metagenome assembly WNFU01 (sample SAMN13153360, study PRJNA577476) | soil metagenome | isolation source: 100 cm soil or saprolite under grassland replicate 1 | place: USA:California | collected 2016-06-15
AGGGAGAGCTCGATCCCGGCGAGCGCCGTCGTGATGTCGAAGACGTCGAAGTACCCGATGTGCCCGATGCGGAAGACCTTGCCCTTCAACGGACCCTGCCCGGGCGCGAGGGTGATGCCGAGGCGGTCGCGGAGATCGAGCAGGAACTGCGCGCCGTCGACGGGCTCGGGCACGCGCACCGTCGTGACGACGGCCGAGCTGTCCTCGTCGGGCGAGAAGAGCTCGAGGCCCATCGCTTTCACGCCCGCACGGCAAGCGCGGCCGAGCCGGACGTGGTGCTCGAACGCCGCCTCCAGCCCCCGCTCGAGGATCAGGCCGAGCGCGACGTCGAGGCCGACGACGATCGAGACCGCGGGTGTAAACGCGGCGTCGAGGGCCTCCTGGGCCGCGCGCGTCCGCTCCCAGTCGAAGTAGAAGCGCGGAAGGCTCGCGCGGGCCTGCGCCTCCCAGGCGGCCGACGAGACCGAGACCATCGACAGGCCGGGAGGCGTCATCAGGGCCTTCTGCGAGCCCGAGACGACGGCATCGAGCTGCCACTCGTCCGTCTCGCAGGGAACGGCGCCGAGGCTCGAGATCGCGTCGATCCCGACGAGGGCGCCGGCCGCTTTCGCCGCAGCCGCCAGAGCCCGGACGTCGGTCACGACGCCGGTCGACGTCTCGGATTGCGTGACGAGGACGGCGCCGGCCCCACCGATCTCTGCCAGGCGGGAAGCGAGGTCGTCCGGCGAGGGGTCCTCGCCCCACTCGTAGCGGATGTGCTCGACCGCGCAGCCGTAAGTCTCGGCGATCGCAGCCCAGCGCTCGCCGAAGTAGCCGGCAGAGACGACGACGATCCTGTCGCCCGGCGAGCAGAGGTTGGCCACCACGGATTCGAGCCCGCCCGTCCCGGAGCCGGTGTAGAGGAGCACGTCGTTCTCGGTGCGGAAGACGTCTTTCAGGCGCTCGAGGCAGCGCGCGTAGACCGGCTTGAAGTCGGGACTGCGGTGATGGACGACGGGAAGCGCCATCGCCGCGAGCACCTCGGGGGGCACGGGCGTCGGCCCCGGCGTCATCAGATGGCGCTTGGCGGACAAAGAGGCTTCTGAGCCTAGCTCAGTCATAGGCTGACACCTGATGGAGGTCCTGCTCGCGTTTGCGGCCGCGCTCGTTTCGTTGCGTCTCGCCGGCGCGCTCGCGGCCCGCTGGCGCGTCCGCCGCGCGCCCGAGCTTGCCGCCTGGGCGCTTTCCCTGCTCTCCTACGCCGCGGCGTCGGCCGCGCTCGCCTGGGGCGCGGCCGCCGGCTGGGACGATCGCGCCTTCCGGGTCTACTACCTCTGCGGAGGACTGCTGACCGCGCCGCTGCTCGGGCTGGGGTCGCTCCTCCTCAACGGCCGGCGGTGGGCGCTTCCGCCGGCACTCGTCTACGCCGGTCTCGCTCTCGGCGTCGCCGTCGCCGCCCCGCTGCACGATGGGATCAGCGGGACGAGCATCCCGGAGGCGCAGGCGCATCTCGATTTCTTCCCCGCGAGGCTCGTTGCCGTCCTTGGCAACACGCTCGGAACAGCGGCCGTTCTGGCGGTGGCGATTGTCACGATCGAGCGCCGCCCGGCGGGAAATGCGCTGATTGTGGCGGGTGTCGCAACCGCAGCCGCCGGAACGGCTCTCTCCGGCTTGGGCACTGCGAAAACGGCCGTTTTCGCTGCAATTGCGGCACTTCTTCTTTACGGAGGTTTTACAGGTTTTCCGAGCAGATTCAAGCAACCGAAGCTACCGTCCGACGTCTTACACAGAACCGACAACAACCCGGGGGCCTGAGACCAGGTTCGCTCGCGGAGGCGCTGCGGCATAGTCGCGCCGGTGAGCGAGGCCCCCGACTCAAGGGGGTTTCTCTTGCTCCGCCGACTTCAGCGGCTCACGCCTGCGTTGATCCTTGCCGGCCTGGCCGTGTCCGTTTTCTCCGGCCCTCATCGGGCCGCCGCCACAACCGAGGTTCATCCGGCCGGCGACGCCGTCGTGAGGCAGATCCACCGCTATCAGCGGCAGACGTGGCGCTGGCAGTCGCTGATGGGAGTCCGCCGAACACCCGCCTCCCGCGCCGCCGAGAGGGATCCGAGCATCCGTTTCAAGCTCTGGGTCCGCGACCTCTGGCACCACCGCGCGAACCGCGCCCGATCCAGGGCCGTCCGCCCGCCGCACAAGTCGGGCTGGCTCTGCATCCACCGCTACGAAGGGCCGTGGCACGATCCGAACGCGCCCTACTACGGCGGTCTGCAGATGGACATCAGCTTCCAGCGCATGTACGGACGCGACCTCCTGCGCCACAAGGGCACGGCCGACCACTGGACGCCGCTCGAGCAGATGTGGGTCGCCGAGCGCGCGCACCGCAGCGGGCGCGGCTACTACCCGTGGCCCAACACGGCGCGTTACTGCGGCCTCATCTAGAGTCGTCTCGATGGGCCGTGGATCGAGGGCAACTCGCCGCTGGGCAAAGGACCGCCAGCGCAAGAAGAAGGAACGCGAAAAGCGAGCCGCCGAGGCGGCCGCCCCACCCGCGGCCGCGACGACTACGCGCCGCCGCTCGAGGTCGTCGGCTACGTAAGGCGCCGCTTGCGGTGCCGCGATGCAGGACGGCCACGCCGGCAAAGCCGGCATGGCCTCTATCGGCATCGCAAGCGATGCCGAGGGACGCCGGGCTCCGCCCGGTGTCCGTCTGAAACGACCGGTCGATCCAAACCGGGGCCTACACGCGACGATCACTAAGCAGCTTCTCCCGGAGCAGCTCGTTGACGAGCTTCGGGTTCGCGCGCCCCTGCGACTCCTTCATCACCTGGCCGACGAGGAAGCCGAGCAGGCCCTCCTTGCCGGCGCGATACGACTCGACCTGCTGCGGGTGCGCGGCGATCACCCGGTCGATCAGCGGCTCTAGGTCACCAGCCTCGGTGATCTGCCCGTCGCCGAGGTAGCTTTCGGCCGAGAAGCCGGCGTCGCCGCTCGCCGCGAGGGCCTCGGTGAAGGCCTGCCGGGGAATCCGGTCGCGCGCCTCGATCAGTTTCGCGAGCTCGTCGGGGTTGACCGCGGCGGGCTCGACGCCGGTGGCGGCGAACTGGTTCATGAGCACGTTCGCGACCTGGCGGCGGTCTCCGGCAACCTGGACGAAGAGCCGGTCGCGGCCGCTCGTCACGAGCCCCTCCGCGAGCTCGAAGCCGATCTCGTCGGCCAGGCGCCCGATGCGCGCGGCCGGCAGCTCCGGCAGCTCGCCCCGCAGTCGCTCGACGAGCTCGAGCGGCGGCTCGAGCGGAACGAGGTCCGGCTCCGGCAGGTAGCGGTAGTCCTGCGCCTCCTCCTTGGAGCGCAGCGGCGGCGCCGACTCGTTGCCGGGGTCGAAGTGCATGGTCTCCTGCTCGACCTCACCGCCGGCCTCGTAGATCCGGATCTGGCGCAGGATCTCGCGCTCGATGCCCTTGGCCGCGAAGTTGAACGAGTTCATGTTCTTCAGCTCCGTGCGCGTGCGCAGCTCGTCCGAGCCCTCGGGCCGCACGGAGACGTTGACGTCGAACCGGAGCGAGCCCTTTTCCATCTCCGCGTCCGAGATGCCGAGCTCGACGACCGTCTGGCGCAGGAGCTGCAGGAAGCGCTTCGCGTGCTCCGCGGAGTGGAGATCCGGTGCGGTCACGATCTCGACGAGCGGCGTGCCGGCCCGGTTGAAGTCGACGAGCGTCCGGTCGGCGCCCGAGATGCGCCCCTCGGCCCCGCCCATGTGCACGTTCTTCGCCGCGTCCTCCTCGAGGTGGGCGCGGACGATGCCGACCTCGATGGCGCCCTCGGCCGTCGGCAGCTCGATCCGGCCGTTCACGCAGAGCGGCTCGTCGTACTGGGAGATCTGGTAGCCCTTCGGCAGGTCGGGATAGAAGTAGTGCTTGCGGTGGAAGACGGCTCGCTCGGCGATCTCGCAGCCGAGTGCATGGCCGAGGAGGATCGTCATCTCCACGGCCCGCTCGTTCGGGACGGGGAGCGCGCCCGGGTGCGCGAGGCAGACTGGGCATGTGCGCGAGTTCTCGGGCGCGAAGTACTCCAGCTCGCAGCGGCAGAACATCTTCGTCCGTGTCTTCAGGTGCACGTGGATCTCCAGCCCGATGACCGGTTCCCAGGTCATTGCAGGCGACCCGGGACGAAGTCGAACTCCAGCGCCCGCTCGAGGGCGTGGCCGGCGCGGAAGAGCAGGTTCTCCGAGAACTGCGGGCCGATCAACTGGAGGCCGAGAAGGCGACCGTCGGCGAGGTCGGGCTGACGAGGACGTCGAACTGCTCGAGCGCAGCGGCGAACTCCTGCCGGATGATCGTCCGCACCTTCTGCGCCTGGCCGTAGTACGCCTCGTAGTAGCCCGCCGAGAGCGCGTAGGTGCCGAGCATGATCCGCCGCTTCGGCTCGTCGCCGAATCCCGCGTCTCGAGTCCGCATGTACAGCTCGCGGATGTCGCCGTCGGTGACGCGGAGCCCGTAGCGGACGCCGTCGTAGCGCGCGAGGTTCGAGGACGCCTCCGAGGGCGCGATCAGGTAGTAGCACGAGAGGCCGTACTCGACCGAGCGCGGCAGGTTGGTCTCCCCCACCTCGGCGCCGAGCAGCTCGCAGAGGTCGATCGTCGCGTTGACCGCCTCGCTGACGCCGGGCTCGATGCCCTCGGCCTCGTTCAGCTCCTTCGGGACGCCGACCTTCAGGCCCTTGAGGTCCTCCGCTTCGGGGATCGCGACGGCCTCGGGGAGCTCGACCGTGGTCGAGTCCTCGGGGTCGCGACCGGCGATGACTTCGTAGAGCCGCGCGCAATCACGGACCGTCTTCGTGATCGGGCCGACCTGGTCGAGGCTCGACGCGAACGCGACGATGCCGGAGCGGCTGACCGTGCCGTATGTGGGGCGCAGGCCGACGAGGCCGCACAGCGCGGCGGGCTGCTTGATCGAGCCGCCGGTATCGGAGCCGAGCGCCCAAGGTGCGAGGCCCGCAGCGACCGCGGCGGCCGAGCCCCCGGAGGAGCCGCCCGGGACCCGCTCGGGGTCCCACGGGTTCCGGCTCGGCCCGTAGGCCGAGTTCTCGGTCGACGAGCCCATCGCGAACTCGTCCATGTTCGTCTTGCCCAGGAGAGGCAGGCCCGCGGTCTTGCAGCGGGCCGCGACCGTCGAATCGGCGACAGGTACGTAGCCGGCGAGGATCTTCGAGCCTGCGGTCGTCTCGACGCCCTTCGTCGAGATCGCGTCCTTCAGCGCGATCGGGACGCCGTTCCCCTCAGCCTGGTCGACAGTCGTCAGGTAGGCGTGCAGCTCGGGATCGCGCTCCGCGATCGCGACGAGATAGAGGGAGTGCAGCTCCGCAGCCGAGACGTCGCCGCGCTCGATCAGGCCGGCGGCCTCCTCGGAGGTTAAGCGCAGCGTGTCGATCACGCCGTGCCCCCAAAGGCCGTGTCCGGTGCCTGGCACCGGACAGGTCCCGTTTGGACGGTCACGCCGGCGGCACCCGGAAGAAGCCGGCCTCGCGGTCGGGCGCGTTCGCGAGCGCCTCCTCGACGGTCAGCGAGGGCCGCGGCTCGTCCTCGGCCCAGACGTTGACGAGCTCGAGCGGGTGCGCAGTCGGCTCGACGCCTTCGAGGTCGAGCTCGCCGACCTTGCCGACGGCCTCGAGAATCGCGTTCAGCTGCGCCCCGAGCCGCTCGACCTCCTCGTCGGTCAGCGCCAGGCGCGCCAGCCGAGCGACGTGCAGCACTTCATCGCGTGAGATCCGCACCGAGCAATCCTCCCAAAATAAAGCGGGCCCCTTCCGGGGCCCGCGTACTGTCTCGAGTCCGGAAGTTCCTAAGCCGCGGTGACGTTCGCAGCCTGCAGGCCCTTGTCGCCCTGCACGACCTCGAACTGCACCCGCTGGCCCTCGGTCAGCGACCGATAGCCGTCCATCTGGATCGCGCTGTGGTGGACGAACACGTCGTCCCCACCCTCGCGCTCGATGAAGCCGTAGCCCTTCTCGTTCGAGAACCACTTGACGGTGCCCTCAGCCAACCTTCCTCCTTCTCACAGCAAACGACGGCCCGGGCACCGAGCCGCCGACCCGTTCTTGAAGCGGGCGAAAGATAGCGTCAGGCCCCGGGGAACGCAAGGAACCCGCGACGGTAGCGCGCGGCCCGAATCGTGCCCCTGAGCAGCATCGCAATCGTCATCGGCCCGACTCCTCCAGGAACCGGCGTGAGGAGCCCTGCGACCTCAGCCACACCGGGATCGACGTCGCCGACCAGCGCGCCGTCCGCGCGGTTCATTCCGACGTCGATCACCGTCGCGCCCTCGCGTACGTCGCCGGGGCCGACGACGCCGGCCTGCCCGACGGCGACCACGAGCACGTCGGCCTCGCGCGTTTCGGCCCCGAGGTCGGCTGTCCGCGAATGACAGACGGTGACGGTCGCGTTCGCGAGCAGGAGCAGGAGCGCCGCCGGCTTCCCGACGATGTTGCTCCGGCCGACGACGACAGCCCGTGCGCCCTCGAGCGGGACGTCGTACTCCTCGAGGAGCGCCATGATCCCGACCGGCGTCGCACCGACGTGTGCGGGCTCGCCCAGGTAGAGCTGCCCTCCGTTCAGCGGATGAAGACCGTCGACGTCCTTCATCGGGTCGATGGCGCGGATCACGCGCGCCTCGTCAATGTGAGCCGGAAGCGGCAGCTGCACGAGGAGGCCATCGATCGCCTCGTCGCGGTTCAGCTGCTCGACCTCCTCGAGAAGCTCGTCTTCCGTCGTGCTGGCCGCCAGACGGACGTCGCGGGTGCGGATGCCGGCCTCGCCGGCCGCCTTGTGCTTGAGCCGGATGTAGATCTCGGAGGCCGGGTCATCGCCCACGAGCACGGTCGCGAGCCCGAGGTCTCCGAGCTCTCGAGCCTCGGCCGCGACCTCGCCGCGGATCCGCTCCGCGAGGGCCTTCCCGTCCATCAGCGTCGCCGTCATCGGACGCAGGAAATCAGATCGCTCAACTCCTATGCTGCCGCCGTGCGCCTCGACGAGACAGAGCGCGAGGAGACCCCTGTGATCTGCGCCGTGAGTGCGGGGACACCCGAGGACGTCCCGGGCGCGGCTCAGCGCGCGTGGCATGACCTCGAGGCGGCGATTCCTCCGCAGGGAAGAAAGGCGTACGGCTACTGGGACCCACAGGCGCTGGAGTATCGGGCCTGCTATTCGCTCCAGGAGGGCGACGAGCACGAGACCTCGGGTCTCGAGCGGGCCGTTCTCCCGGGTGGGCGTTACCGGCGTGCCCGCCTGAAGGGAGACGACGTCTACGCCAAGATCGGACCGGCCTTCGACGCTCTCGCGGAGGCCACGGCGATCGAGGAAGGTCGACCCTGGCTCGAGTTCTATCGCCGGCATGACGAGGTCGACGTCCTCGTCCCGATCCGAACGTAAACGGCGGACTACGGAACAGGCAGCTCGACGTCGCCGACCTCGAGGCCGAGCGACTCCGCGAGGCGGACGCCCTCCTCGAGATCCTCGCGCAGCCGCTGCACGTCTCGGTCGCGCATCGCGTTGCCGATGAACGCGCGCTCCTTCGGGCGCCAGAGCGCGTGCTCGACGAAGATCGGCAGCAGTCGGTTCGCAGCGTCGATCAGCTTCTGCTTCGTCTTCTTCGAGGCGCTCTGGAGCAGGACGCGCTCGTACGCCATGCCGGCGCCGTGGTGGATCCCGTCGTCGGTGGCAAGACGGTTGCAGAGGTCCTCGAGCACGGTGCCGCGGGAGGCGCGGGCGATGAGCCGGAAGCGCGAGATGATCAGCCGCTCGTAGAAGACCTGCATCTGGAAGACCTTCTCCTCGAGCGTGTCCGCCTCCAACGTCATGTGCGCGAGCTGGTCGAGATGAGGGTCGCGCTCCGCGATCCCGCCGACCTCGCCGATCAGCTTCAGCCACGCCTCCGTGTGGCGCGACTCGTCCTGCACCATCGTCGAGTAGTAGAGCTTGGCCTCGTGGTCGGGCGCGATGTTCAGGAGCTGCGAGGACATGTCACAGGCGAGCATGTCCGCCTGGAGCTGCTGCGTGAGGACGGAACGCCAGAGGTCCTTGCGGCGCGCCTGCCGCTGGGCTGATCCTCTGCCCTCGGGAATCGGCGGCCGCTCGCTCCACGGGAGATCGCGAACCTGCCACTCCTGCTTCTTCGCGAGCTCGTAGAAGCGGAGAACGCCTGAATACGCCTCACGCTCGTCCGGCGCGTGCTCGACGACCTGCTCGGTTGCCATCCAGAGGACATTATCGTGCTCACCGTGGAGCTCAGGAAATGGCCGCGCAAGAACGACCCTGATTCGATCAAGGCGCGCCAGGCGGCGCTCGACGGGCAGGTCGACGCCGAGGTCTTCGAGGGCGACCTGACGCCCTGGGCGCGCGCGCAGGAGGCTTTGACCGGAATCACGGTCATTCCGACCGCCGTCATCGGGCCGCTCACGATCTCGCTGGGCGAGTACGAGCTGACCGAACCGGCAGGCGAGCTGGTCGAGCGCGGCCGATCGACCGAGGAGGTCTTCGTCCCGCTCGCGCACACCGAGGGCTCGCTCTCGGACTCCCTCTACCGCGGCGCGCGGGCCGCCGCGGAGTCGGGCGGGTTCCGAACCGAGGTGCTCCACGACCGCATGACACGGGCCTCCGCGTTCGTCTGCCGCTCGACGGGGGATGCTGCCGCGCTCGCGCGCTGGATCGAAGGCGAGCTGCCGAAGATGCGCGAGTGGCTCGCCGGGCGCGAGGAGGACTGGGTCTCGCGGTACGCGAAGCTGCGCGAGGTCGAGACATACGTCGCCGGGCCGCTCTGCCATGTCATGTGGGCGTTCACGACGGGCGACGCCTGCGGGCCGAACATGATGACCCGCAACGCCTATGCCCTGAACATGGGCTACGTGATGGAGCACGCGCCGCTCAAGCCGGAACGGGCGATTCTCGAGGCGAACATGGGCGGCGACAAGAAGGTCTCGCACCGCTATTTCGAGCGCGGGGGTCACGGGAAGACCGTCGTCGCCGAGACGACGCTGACGGACGAGGCGGTTCGGCGCGTGCTGCGGACGACGATCGACGACCTGCTCGAGCTCTCGTGGGCAGGAACGCACGGCGCGGTCGCGTCGGGGATGCAGTCGGTCGCCTTCACGCCCGCGACGGCGATCGCCGCGATCTTCGCCGCCACCGGGCAGGACCTCGGCATGGTCGGGACGAGCTCGATGGCCCATGGGACCGGCAAGCGCGTCGAGGGCGGGCTGAACGCCGCAATCCGGCTGCCCGGCCTGGAAGTCAGCACGGTGGGCGGCGGGACAACCCTCCCCTATGCCCGTTCCTGGCTCGGGCTGATGGGCTGCGCGGGGCCCGGCAAGGTCTACCGCTTCGCCCAGATCGTGGCCGCCGCGACGCTCGCGCTCGAGATCTCGGCCTCGGCGGCGATGGCAACCTCGGGCTCGGAGAACTTCTTTAAGGCGCACTTCGAGCGCGGCGGGCTGCGGTGACCGCACCTCCAGGCGAGCCGACCTCGCCGGAGGCCGTCCGCGAATGGATCGGCGCGCACGCCCGCGATCGCTACGCAGACGTACGGGCAGCGTCCGAGCAGCATCGCCGGCAACATGGGCGCGGCTGCACGGTCTATCCCACCTCGAGCGGGCCTCTGCTCGCCGTGCTCGTCGGAGCCACCGGCGCGAGGCGGGTCCTCGAGGTCGGCACCGGGCTCGGGTACAGCGCCCTCTGGCTGGCCGACTCCGGCGCCCACGTCGACACGGTCGAGCAGGACGAGGCGCACGCCGCGCTCGCCAAGGAGAACTTTGGAGGAGCCGACGTTGCGATTCTGATCGGCCAGGGTGCCGACGTATTGCCCACGCTCGACCCAGGCTACGACCTCATATTCAGCGACGGCGAGCCGATCGAGTTCGAGGCCGACCTCGACGAGTTCGAGCGCCTGCTCAGGCCCGGCGGGCTGCTCGTAAGCGCGAACCTCTTCCTCGGGCAGTTCTCCGCGGATGTCGAGGGGCTCGAGCACGCGGCGGTCTATCGCCAGAGGCTGCTCGACGAGATCCGCTTCACGACGGCGATCCTCGGCGACGGCCTCGCCCTCAGCGTGCTCCGGTGAAGATCCCTCCGCACCATGATCCGGCGTGTTTCGGCTGCGGGGAGAGCCCGATCGGCTTCCACCTCCCGCCACCGGAGGAGGACGGCGCCGACCGGTACGAGACGACGTTCACCTTCGACGAGCGCCATCAGGGCGGGCCGGGGCTTGTCCACGGCGGCCTGGTCGCCGCGCTCATCGACGAGGCCTGTGGGCTTGTCGCAACCTGGTTCCGCTTTCCCACGGTCACGGGCCGCATGTTCATCCGCTACCGCAGCCCGGTGCCCATCAACCGTCCGCTCTCGGTGCGCGCCTGGGTCGTGGAGGAGAAAGGCCGGCGCGTCCACGTGCGCGGGGAGCTCTGGGACGAGGAGGAGCTGCTCGCCGAGGCACGGCTCGCCTTCGTCCACGTCGCGCTCGAGCACTTCCTGGGAACGCCCGAAGGGCGCGCGGCAGGCGAGGCGTGGCGCAGGCGCCTAAGGGCTTAGCAGAGCCGATTCTCAGGTCCCGGCTCGTTGGAGCCGATACAAAGTCCCATGGTTGTCCGAATAGTGCTCGTCGGCGCCGTCCTCGCGGCCGCACTCTCCTTCGTCCGGCAGCAGGACGTGCTTCAAAACGCGGGCCTCATCGGCTATTGCTCGCGCGTGGTCACGCCTGCCGGTCAGGACGGAGTCTGGCACGAGTGCCACTCCGGCACGATCACCGGCACGCCGGAGCTCTCTCTCAAGTCGTGCAGTCGCGTCCTCCACAACGAGGACCGCGATCTCTGGCGCTGCGAAACCGAGCTCGAGTCGAACGACGTCCGCGGCTAGACCCGCCGGCCTACAACGATTCGCCCTCTCGCGTTCCTGACGCGTCGCTGCGTGCCCGTACGCGAGCGGAACAGTGCTGGACCGCACGGGCCGCTCGCAGGAGGGTGCGCAGCGGCGCGAGGCGGGCCCAAGGGGGCGGGAGTTCACCTCCCGCGACCGCACGATTGCTTCTGCGGCTCCGCCGCGGGAGGCCTCGCCGGTCAGGGAAGCGAGAGAGGCGCCGGCCCGCGGCGAAGTGTCCTCTCTCGGTTTCCTGACGCGTCGCTGGGTGCCCGTATGCCGGCGGGACAGTGTCCGGGCACACGGCCCGTCGGCAGGAGGGTGCGCAGCGGCGCGAGGCGGGTCGCGGAGCCGGGCTTCGCCCGGCGCGAGCGACTCGCCGGTCAGGGAAGCGAGAGAGGCGCCGAGCGGATTCGAACCGCTGTACGGGGCTTTGCAGGCCCCTGCCTAACCACTCGGCCACGGCGCCCGAGGGGCCGAATGGTATCCGCGGCTCCGGGGTATCCAAGGCCCGAATGGCCAAGCAAAGCCTCCTCGACGAGACGGCCGCCGGTCTCGTCCCGGCGCGGCCGAGCCGGAAGAAGCTGCGCGAGGCGGCGGCAGGCTGCCAGGCCTGCCCGCTCTGGAAGACGGGTACGCAGACGGTCTTCGGCGAGGGCGCCGTGAAGGCCGAGGTCATGTTCGTCGGCGAGCAGCCCGGCGACCAGGAGGACAAGGCCGGGAAGCCCTTCGTGGGCCCGGCCGGCAGGCTGCTCGACAGGGCGATGGAGGAAGCCGGCATCGACCGCTCGCTCGCCTACGTCACGAACGTCGTCAAGCACTTCAAGTGGCAGGCGCGGGGCAAGCGCCGGATCCACCAGAAGCCGAACTGGTCAGAGGTCGCGGCGTGCCGTCCCTGGCTCGACGCCGAGCTCGCGGTCGTCAAGCCACGCGTCCTCGTCTGCCTCGGCGCGACGGCGGCGCAGGCTCTGCTCGGGCGCCAGTTCCGGGTCAGCCGCCAGCGGGGCGAGCTGGTCGAGTCGGACCTGGCTCCGGTCGTTCTCGCCACCGTCCATCCGTCGGCGATCTTGCGCGCCGAAGACGAGGACCGCGAGGCCGCGCTCGCGGCCTTCGTCAGCGATCTGAAGACGGTCGCTGCGTACCTCTAGTCGCGGCTGAACACCACGACGAGGGGTCAAGGCGCAGAACCCCCCGAAAAGGGGACGGTTGGTTCGCGAATCGCGCTGAAGGTGTGACTGTCAAGAGGCCTGGCTGGCGTCGAACGAATCGGTCCAGGCACTGAACTGCGGAGAGGATGCGTTAACCCAATGCGATCGGGAAAGCTTCTTCTGACTGTGCTCGGCGTGGCGTTGGTCTTCACGAGCATGGCGCTCGGCGGCTCGGCGCCGGCGAGCAAGAGCAACATCATCAAGGGTTGCGTGAACAAGAGGACTAAGGTCGTCCGGATTGCGTCGAAGTGCAGGAAGAGCGAGCGCAGGGTCAGCTGGAATGCTCGTGGTGAGAAGGGTGCCCCCGGCGCGCCGGGCGAGCAAGGAGCCGCAGGCCCGAAGGGCGACCGCGGGCAGGACGGCCTGAACGGAGCCCAGGGCCCGAGTGGCCCCGAGGGCCCGCAGGGCGCGACCGGCGAGCAGGGTGCCCAGGGTGAGCAGGGTGCCCAGGGTGAGCAGGGTGCCCAGGGCGATCCCGGTGCCCAGGGCGATCCCGGTGCCCAGGGCGATCCCGGTGCCCAGGGCGATCCCGGTGCCCAGGGCGAGCAGGGTCCGGCGGGCCCCGCCGGCCCGGCCGGTCAGGATGGAGCACAGGGGCCCGCAGGCCCCGCCGGTGAGACTGGCGCACAGGGACCCGCCGGTCCAATCGGTGAAACTGGGCCGCAGGGCCCGGCCGGAAACGACGGCTTCATGCTCCTGCGCGACGACACGGCCAACAGGAACATGCCGAGCAATAAGTCCAGCGTGTGGGTCGGGAACTCCGACTGGGGGGACGGTGCCGCGAGCTCGTCCCAGCACGTCTTCTACATGCCGAGAACGCTCACGTTCACAACGTTCTACTGCGCAGTCGGGACCGCGAACAGCGCAGGCACGACGATCACATTCCAGGTCTTCGACGCCAACGGTGATCCTGTGGGTGGCGGGGATGCGGCGACCTGCGTGATCGGGACCGACTCGGCGTGGACGGCCAACACGAGCGCGTCGATCACGCTCACGGGCGGCCAGCTCTACGCAGTCAAGGCGACAAAGTCGACCGGGAATCTCCAGGCAGCGCCGGCCTGGTGGGCTCTCGGCTAACACAGCCAAGCCAGAAGCTCGACAAGCAAGCGCGCCAGGGAGGCCCCGCCGAGGGGCCTCCCTGCATTAACCTGAGGCCATCGACGGCGACGCCGCTCTTGAAGCGGGTGGGCTACCTCGTAAGAATGGGTGCTCGGCACCCGGGTGGAAGAGGCCATGACCGCATTGAGACCCTCGTTCTTCGAGGGCGTCCCGACCGAAGCACTGGAAGCGATCCTCGGCCGCCTCGAGCGCAGGCGATATCCAGCACACTCGATCGTGATCGCGGAGGGCGACCGGCCGCGCGACATCTTCATCGCGCAGTCCGGCAGTGCTGACGTCTTCGTGACCGACCGCCGGGGCGTCGAGCACCCGGTCGGACAGATCGTGCCAGGCGCGACGGTCGGCGAGATGTCTCTCTTCACCGGTCAGCCGGCGGCCGGAACCGTGCGCGCGAACGAGGACCTCGAGGTGCTGATCATGACCGAGAGCGATTTCGAGCGTACGTGCATGAGCTTCC
>WNFU01006875.1_pt1 | contig 13656 bp, 9 predicted proteins | sample 5400121 | NCBI WGS metagenome assembly WNFU01 (sample SAMN13153360, study PRJNA577476) | soil metagenome | isolation source: 100 cm soil or saprolite under grassland replicate 1 | place: USA:California | collected 2016-06-15
GAGAGAAATGATCAGCACGAGTCCCATCAACACGAGTGCGGACGCCCACGCCAGCCGGTGCCATTCGTCGAACGGCCCCGTGGCGTAGACGTAGATCTGGAGCGACAGGGTCTGCATCGGCTGGTTGACGTTCAGCGTGAAGTTCAGGTTCCCCAATGCCGTGAAGAGCAGGGGTGCCGTCTCGCCGGCGATGCGGGCGATTCCCACGAGACAGCCGGTGACGATGCCGCCCATCGCGGTGCGCGCCACGATCTTCAGCGACGTCCGCCAGCGCGCGTATCCCAGCGCCAGGGCCGCTTCGCGGAGCGAGTTCGGCACGAGGCGCACCATCTCCTCCGTCGTGCGCGCCAGCATTGGGATCATCAGGATCGCCAGAGCGACGCTCCCCGCCACAGCCGAGAAGTGGCCGCTCGGTTTGACGATAAACGTCCAGCCCACGATGCCGATGACGATGGATGGCGTCCCATTGAGCACATCGGCGACGAAGCGCACCAGGAATCCCAGCCGTCCGGTGCCGTATTCGGCGAGGTACATGCCCGCGCCGACGCCAATCGGCACGCCGATGAGGGCCGCCAGACCAACGACCAGGGCCGTTCCGACGATGGCGTTCGCCACGCCGCCGCCTGATTCGCCTGCGGGGACGGGACTCCTCGTGAAGAACGCCCAGTCGATGGAGGACGCGCCCTTCGCAACGAGGTTGCCGAGGATGAGCAAGAGGGCGAGCACCGCTGTGAATGACAGGACGACGACGAGCGCGGTCATCACTCGGCTGGTGAGGTGGCGCCGGAACGCGCTCACAACGCCTTGCTCCCCACCGCGGCACCCCGGGCCACGCGCCAGATCAGGAGGCGCGCGATCGCGTTCACCACGACCGTCAAGACGAACAGGATCAGACCGACCTCGAAGATCGCGGCGAGGTACATGCTCGTCGTGGCTTCGCTGAATTCATTCGCGATCGCCGCGGCCATGGTGTATGCCGGCTGCAGCACCGACAGTCCGATGTCGTGACGGTTGCCGATCACCATGGTGACCGCCATAGTTTCTCCCAGCGCGCGGCCGAGGCCGAGGATGATCGCCCCGATGAGGCCGGCACGTCCGTATGGCAGCACCGCGGAGCGCACGGCTTCCCAGCGCGTCGCGCCCATGGCGAGGGCCGCCTCGCGCTGCGCCATCGGGACGGCCAGCAGCACTTCCCGCGACACCGCGGCGATATACGGCACGATCATGATCGCGAGAATGATCCCACCGGCGAGCAGGGAATTGCCGTAGAAGACGCCCTGCAAGAACGGCGTCCACCCGAAGACGGCTTTGAGCGGCGGGACGACGTAGCTCCGTAAAAAGGGAATGAGGACGAAAATCCCCCATATCCCGTACACCACGCTGGGAATGGCCGCGAGCAGCTCGACAACGAACGCCACCGGTTGGCGCAGCGCGCGGTGCGCGAACTCCGTCAGGAAAATCGCGACGCTGAGCGCCAGCGGCACCGCGATCAGCAGTGCGAGCAGCGACGAGGCCACGGTCCCGAAGATCATCGGCGCCGCGCCGTAGATCTCGGCCACGGGATCCCAAGTCGACGTCCATAGGAAGGAAGGCCCGAACTGTTTCACCGCGGGCAGCGCCCTGACGAGCAGCACGCCGAGGATGACCAGAATCAGAAACGGCAGCGCCAGCGCCAACGCGGTGAGGATGCCGCGGTAGACGCGATCGCTGCGGTCCACCCCTCGCAACGCATCCCAGCGGGACGGACGACTGCTGGTACCGGGAGGGATGGGTTCGATGGGGAGCGTCGTCATCAACGCCGGAAACCTACCGGTGGGTGATCGAGAGTCCGTCACGACGGTGTAACGGAATTGTCACCGCCAAACGGCGCACCTCCCGGTGCCGGACAGCGCACCGGGAGGTGGCCCTATGTCAGCGGCTCGCGGTGGGTCCGCTCCAAGCCGGACGCCCCGCGGCGGTGATGCTCTGCAGCCGGGCCTGGATCCAGGGCCGCAGCTGCTTGGGCAGCGGGGCGTACCCGAGTTCGGGTCCCATCGCCTGCCCATCGGTTTGGGCCCACCAGACGAACTGGACCAACGCCCTCGTTTTGGCAGCGTCGGGATACGTCTTGTGCAAGAGCAACCAGGTCATGGACGCAATGGGGTAGGCGCCGGCGCCATCCGGGTTGGTGATCGAGACGCGGAAGTCGGTGTTCGGACCCATCGCCTGCATGGCGCCGGCTGCCGCGAGGGTGATGCTCTCGATCGTAGGCACAACGAACTTCCCGGCTTTGTTCCGCACCGCGCCCGCCGGCAGCTTGTTGATGAGCGCATACCCCAACTCGACATAGCCGATCGAGCCGGGCGTCTGGCGCACGGTCGCCGTCACGCCCTCGTTGCCCTTGTTGCCGATCCCGACCGGCCAGTTCACCGATGTCCCCCGGCCGACGCGTTGCGCCCACTCAGGGCTGACCTTGGAGAGGTAATCGGTCCAGATGTATGTGGTCCCGGAGCCGTCGGAACGATGCACGACCACGATATCCTGACTGGGAAGCTTCACGGCCGGATTCGCTGCGGCGATCCGCGCGTCGCTCCAGTTCGTGATCTTGCCGAGGAAGATGTCGGCGAGGATGTCCGGCGTGAACCGCAGCGTCTCTTTCACATCGGGCAGGTTGTAGGTTGGCACATCACCGCCGAGCACGGTGGGAATGTGGAGCACGTTCCCTTGGATCGCCGCAATCGCAGAATCGCTCATCGGCGCATCGCTGCCGCCGAAATCCACGGTGCCATCCGAGAACTGGCGGATGCCACCGCCCGAGCCGATGGACTGGTAGTTGAGCTGTGCGTCGTGGTGGGCCTGATTGTAGGTCAGGATCCACTTCTGATAGATGATGTTGGGGAACGTGGCCCCGGCGCCGTTCAGCGTGACCTGCGCGGCCGCTGGGACGGCGGCGCCGAGCAGTGCGGCGAGAGCGAGCAATCGCGTGAGCTTCATGAGTAGTTCTCTCCGAGTTGCGTTAGAACGTGAATTGTGCCTGGAACAGGGCCTGCGAGCGCGTCGCCTCGAGCGCCGGCGTCGGCGCGCCGCCCTGGTACGAGAGCAAGTCCAGGTCGGCGAGCAGCCGCAGGTTCGGCGAGAGCTGATACGAGGCGCCGCCGATGACGCGTGTCTGGCGATTGTTGCCGGTGTCGGTGTTGGGGTCCACGAGATCCACGCGTCCGATGAGGCCGACCTTGGAGTTCGGAACGCGGTACACCGCGAATATGCTCGCCACTCCGCCGGACACTTCGGGAGTCGGGGCGGTCGTGGAGCTGTCCTTCGTTATCGTGTATTCGGCTGCGAGCGTGATTTGACGTGAGCGGTAGGACAGCTGTCCGAGCGCGCGCGTACGAACGCCACCGCCCGTCGGTTTGCCGTATTGTCCGTAGAACGTGACGCGTACGCCGCCCGTCCGGCTCGAATCGTCGGTGCCGGCTACGCGCACGGACACGCGTGCCATCAAATCCTTGCGCTGATCGCCCGTGCCACCGTTGTAGTTCTCTCCGTTGTACAAGCCGGCCTGCATGTTGATCTTGTCGGCGCCCCATTTGCCGTCCACGCCCACGCCGAAGTCGGACGACGAGAGATACGCGTTGCGGTCCAGCGCGATGGTGCCCTGCATGCGGTAATCCCACAGCGTCTCTTCGTAGTCGACAAATGGCGTTTGCATCTGGCCGAGCTTGAAGGTCAGCGGGCTGCCCTGCGGGGTGTACGCGACAAACGCGTACTTGAGGCGGTAGCGCAGTGAGTTGTCGCCGGCCTGCCGGTAGATGTCGGCGGTCACGCGCGAGGTGACCCCGCCCGCGAACCGTCCGTTGACGTTGATGTAGGCACGCGTGATATCGAAGCCGTTCGCGTGATTCGCGGTGTCCTTCAACTGATAGAAGAACTGGGTGTAGCCGACCCCGCCGACGGTGACTTGTGGTGCTGCGGGCGCTTGAGCCGCGAGCGGCGCGCTCGACAAGCCCAGCGCGGCGATCGCCAGAAGGGCATGCGACAGCCTTGTGTGCACGGTTACTCCTCAAGACTTGGGTGATTGTTGACTGCGCTCACGAGTGAAAACCTGGCCGATGGGCATCACCAGCGTGAGTCGCCGATGTCACGATTTCGTAACGGGTACCGGCGCAGATAGCGGAGCCGTGCTGGCCCCCGCTACCTGGGCACCCGGACGGTCGGCCGTGCAATCCGCCGCCGGGCACATACCGGACTGTTAGTGCAGGATGAGGGCGGAGGCGCCGATCGCCCCGCCCAAGCCCAGTACCACACCGCCGATGACGTCGCTCACGTGATGTACGCGCAACGAAACGCGCGAAATGGCGACCAGTGTGACAACCGGCAGGAGAATCGGAGCGAGCAGGGGGTGCGCGAGAGCAATGGCGCCGCTCACTGCTGTCGCGGCTGCGGCATGCCCCGACGGGAACGAGAAGGGATCCGGCAGCTCGATGAGCGCGAGGGGGCGCCCGTTCGCATCACACGGCCGCGGCCGCGCCACGGCGCGCTTCAACACCTGTACCGCCAGGTGTGAGGTCGTCAGCGCAAACAGCGCGGCAAGACCGAGCAGCTGTTCACCGGCCGCGACGAGCAGCAAGGCGATACCGATCGTCACGCGCGCGCCGCCGAGGTGTGTGAGCCAGCGCATCAGACGCCTGCCTTGACGAGCACTACGCGGCGCATGGAGCAACTCCCGCGCCTGCGAGACCGGCTGCACTCGCGTACTGCTTCAGCAGCTCGAGGTTCTCGGGGGCGACATCGCGCGCGACTGCCCCCGCCCGCGCGCCCGTGGCGATTTCGGCTCGCCGCTGTGGCGCGATCACCAGCGATAGAATCTCGGACGCGAATCCGACCGCGTCGTCCGGTGCCACAAGCAGACCGCTGCGCCGGTGTGTGATGCTCTCGCGGAATCCGCCCGCGTCGGCGGCCACTACGGCCAAACCGGAAGCCATCGCTTCGAGCGCAACGAGGCCGCATGTCTCGGTCCGAGACGGAAGGACGCAGATGTCCGCGCTCGCGTACACGTCCGCGAGCTTGTCGCGATCGAGGAAGCCGAGCTGACGAACCCAGGGCAGGTGGGTGAGCAGGCGGCGCCTCTCTGGCCCCTCACCGGCAATGACGAACGTCGCGCGCTGCCCAACCCGCTCGCGCGCGGCGATCCACGCCTCGGCGAGTACGTCGATGTTCTTTTCGGGCGCGAGCCGGCCCACGTGCAGCACGATGGCGGTGTCGTCACCGCCGGCGAGCCACCGGCGCCAGCCCACACTACGCCGCCCGGGGGTGAAGTGCGTCGTGTCGACGCCGCGACCCCAAACGACCGGCCGCCCGATGCCGCGGAGTTCCAGCTCGCTCGCTACCGCTTCGCCGGGTGTCTGCGTCAGCACGGCGGGCCGATGAAACCAGCGCAGCCATTTCCAGACGAGCGGCTCGATGATGCCGGCGCCGTAGTGCCGCGCGTACTGCGGGAAGTTCGTGTGATACGACGTGACGAGCGGAACGCCGCGCCGCACCGCGTAGCGCCGGCCCGTGAGACCCAACGGACCTTCCGTTGCCACGTGCACGACGTCGGGCTCGAACGGATCGAGGAAGCGCGCGACTGCCCCGAACTTCGGCAGAGACAGCCGGATGGCCGGATACGGCGGAAAGGACACCGACGGAATCCGCAGCTCTTGCGGATCCACGGGCGCGTGGCCGGGATACCGCGGTGCGACGACCACAACTTCGTGGCCGAATTCCCGGAGCACGTTCGCGATCCGGACGACCACGGTCGTGACGCCGTTGACCTGCGGCGTGTACGTGTCTGTTACGAGCGCAATTCGCACGCGCTAACGTTGCACGTCGGCAGTCAACGGTCGGTGACGCCCGCGTTACGGCTGTGTAACGAGGGCTAAGTCGGTAAGTACAAAAGGATTGTGGTGCCGCGCCCGATCTCGCTTTCGGCTTCCACGCGGCCGCCATGAGCCTCGACGAGGTGTTTTACGATGGCGAGCCCCAGCCCCGTTCCGCCTTCCTGGCGCGAGCGACCAGGGTCCACACGGTAGAAGCGCTCGAAGATCCGGGGCAACTGATCGGCGGGGATTCCGCTACCGGTGTCGCTGACTCGCACGACAGTGTCATGGCTGGTACGCTCCGCGGTGACACGGATGCGACCGCCGGGCGGCGTGTGCCGCAGCGCATTGTCGAACAGGTTCGTGAAGATCTGGCGCAGCGCCTCCGGATCGCTGTTCACGGACCCTGAGTCGGTTTCGAGCTCGATCTCACGACTCGCGGCCCGCTCGGCGAACGGCCGCCACGCTTCTCGGGCGGCCGCGTCGATCCCGATGGTCCGGGGCTCTGGCTGCCAGCCGCCCGACTCGATGCGCGATAGGTCCAGCAGATCATCGACCAAGCGCTGCATGCGGCGAGCATTGTCCACGATCGTCCGCGAGAATCCTGTGGTTTGGGAGTCCGACGACTCGGCGGCGAGCGTCTCGGCGTAACCCGCGATCGCGGTGAGCGGAGTCTTCAGCTCGTGCGACACGTTCGCGACGAAGTCACGCCGGATCGTCTCGAGTCGTCGCACGTCGGTCACATCACTCAACACGAGCAGCGTGCCGCCATCTTCGAGTGGCCGCGCCGAGACGACGACGGTCCGGTCGCCGAGATTGAGCTCGCGTCCTTCCACCACGGCGCCGGTCAGGACCTCGCGCATCAAGGCGCGATGGGCGCGATCATGAAAGAGCTCCCCGAGCGGGGGGAGCGGCTCCGTGTCGCCATAGCCGAGCAGGCGCCGAGCGGCCGAGTTCGTTGAAATGACGGTCCCGCGCTTGTCGGCAGCCAAGACGCCGTCGGAGAGCGCCTCGAGCAACGTACCCGATTCCTCGCGCTCGCGCCGGAGGTCCTCGAACCGGCGCTCGAGCTCGTGATGCATCGCGCGCAGCGCGTCGACCTGATGAGCTAACTCAGGCACGTGCACGTCCGGGAATTCTGCGGGCCGGCCGGCTGCGATGTCGCGAGCCGCCTCCCCGATGCGGACGAGCGGTCCAGCCAGTAAACGCGCGAGCAACCAGGCGACGACCCAGGCGGCAAGCAGCATCGCCAGGCCGGCGATAGCGACTGCCCGCTGGACAGCATGGACCTGCGTATCGACGGCGGCGAGCGTCGTCGATACGCGCACCACGGCGAGCCCCGGGGGGCCGTCCCGGATCGCCACGTACATCTGGCGTTCATTGGTCGACGCACTCAGCCGCTCGTTCATCCCCACGCTCTTGGCGGAATCCAGTACCGCGCGCACTTCGGGGCGACCGCGGTGGTTCTCCAGTCTCGCGAGCGACGCTCGATCGAATTCAGTATCGCCCCGAACGTGGCCACCGGAATCGATGAGCGTGACACGCCGTCGCAGGCGCGCGCCGGCCAGGGCGGCGAATTCGGGCCATTGCGTCGGGTCGGGGGGCGTGAACGCCGCGACGAGGTGTGCCTCGCGCTCCAGCTCCATCGCGATTTCCTGCTCGAGGTGCCGGCGCAGCAGCACGTCGGTGGCGAGGATCGAACCGGCGACCGCGGCAGCCACGAGCAACCCGATGCTCGCGAACAGCCGCGTGACGAGCTTCATGACCGACGGCGGCGCGGCGCCGGCGCGGCCCGCTTCGGCACCGCGACCGGTTCACGGAACCGATAGCCGACGGCACGCACGGTTTCGATCCAATCGCCGGCCGCGCCGAGCTTGGTGCGCAAGCGCTGCACGTGCATGTCCACAGTGCGGGTCTGAATATCCGGCTGTGCCTGCCACACCGATTCGAGCAGCTGAGACCGTGACTGCACGCGGTCCCGGCGTTCGATCAAGCGCTCCAATAGTTTGAATTCTGTCGCGGTGAGCTCGACTTCCTTGCCTTCCGCCGTCACGCGATGAGCCGTGCGATCGAGGACGATCGGACCGCCCACGAGGCGGCCGCCGGCGGCCACGGGCGGCGCGGCCAGGCGTCGCAGGATCGCGCCCACGCGCAGTACCAGCTCTTTGGGAGAAAACGGCTTGGCGAGATAATCGTCGGCGCCGAGCGAGAGGCCCTTGATGCGATCGGGCTCGTCCTTGCGGGCCGTCAGCAGCAGCACGCCCACGTCGCGCGTCTCGTCCCGGCGCCGCAGCTCGGCGAGAACTTCGAACCCGGAGTGCCCCGGCAGCATCAGATCGAGGACGACCAGATCGGGGCGCTCTTCGCGGGCCGAGCGCAGCGCGTCCGCACCGGTGCCGGCGGTCGTGACGCGATAGCCTTCCTTGGCGAGATGATAGGCGACGAGCGCGGTGATGTCGGGCTCGTCGTCCACGACGAGGATGCGGTGCACCGCTCCGGTGTCGGTCCCCATGAACAGGCGGGAAGGTAGCGTGACGAACGCTTGAAACACAACCGTGACGTCGCGACGACGGTCGCGTGATGTGTCGTGTCGAACATTGGGGACCAACTCACCCGAGGGGTTTCATGCAACGTCTCACGCTCTTCTCGCTGCTGACCGTCGTCGCGTCGCTGCCCGCCTGCCGCGACGGGGCGACCGCCCCACCGATCAGCCAGCAGGTGTTCCAGGCCGTCAGCACGTCACTCGCCGAAGCTTCGACCAGCCAACCCGCCCAGGCGTTTGGGGTCGTGCCGTCCGCGCGCGTCATCCCCATCATCACCTCCGGCGACGCTATCGGCAGCGCGGGTTACGTCTTCGGCCCGGTGCCGGACGGACTCGGTGGATACAGCGACGGCCAGAACCTCGTCCTGTACGCGAATCACGAGCTGGCCTCGGGCGGCGTGCGCAAGACCGACGGAACGTCAGACTGGAAGTTCGCGCGGGTGTCGCGCCTGGTGATCGATACCAGGACGCTCGCGGTGTCGGATGCCACGTACGTAGTCGACGCCGCGGGCCAATATCAGCGGCTGTGCTCCGCCACGTGGGTGGGTGCCGCGGAAGGTTTCCCGAGCGGCTACTTCCTCACCGGCGAGGAGAACACCGGTGGCGCGCACGATGGCATCCAGCTGGCCATCGGCCGCGATGGCGTGCGCCATGAGCTGCCATGGCTCGGCCGCTATGCGCACGAGAACCAGATCGCCATCCCAGGTTTCCCCGGCAAGGTCGTCCTCGCCGGATTCGACGACACTCGCGGCGCGTCGGAGCTGTACCTGTATGTCGCGAACAATGAAGCCGACGTGCTGAGCGGCGCGGGACAGTTGTATGTCTTCGCGAGTAGCGGCGCCGTGGGGTCCGGATATCTGACCGAAGGCCAGACGATCAGCGGCCACTTCGTCGCGATCCCGAATTCCGCCACCTTGTCGTCCTCGCAGCTGCAGTCGGCGGTGAACGGCCTCGGCGCCTTCCCGTTCGTGCGCCTCGAGGACGGCGATTACGATCACCGGCAGGGACGTTTCAGCACGAACCCCGCGATCTATTTCGTCGACACCGGCGCGCCCACCGTGCTCTGCAACGGCATCGCTTGCGATTCGTTCGGGTCGATCTATCGGATGGAGTTCGATCCGAGCAATCTCATCGCGAATGCGCGTCTCACCCTGCTCCAGCGCTCGCGCGGCGCCGACATCGAGTGGGCTTCCCCCGACAACATCGCGTCGGGCAAGAACAGCTTGATGGTGCAGGAGGATCCGGCATATCCCCAATTCGCCCGCGCGCCGCGCATCTACAACTTCCACGCGAATGCCGCGGGCGCCCTGGTCGACCGTGGCCAGGCCGTCGTCGAAATGGACAACGCCGATTGCGTGGATGCGAACGGCACGTGCTGGGAATCGAGCGGCATCATCGATGGCTCGGCGTGGTTCGGCGCGGGGGCGTGGCTGTTCGACGTTCAGGCGCACACCCTGCCCGTGCCGTCGCAGAACCTGACTGCCGAAGGCGGGCAGTTGTTGCTGTTGCGCTTGCCGGGCAGCTGATGACCTAGCACGACGCAGAGGAGTCGCGGTAGTTTTCTGCGCACTATGCGGCTCCTCTGCTCGCTACTCCTCGCGCTCCAGAGTCCCCCCCGCGCCGATACCGCACACATCGTCATCGTCGCCACGACCGACGTGCACGGCCGGGTGTTCGGATGGGACTACGTTCGTGACGCCGCGGCCCCGGGCGGGCTCTCGCGCGCCGCCACCGCGCTCGAAACGCTGCGCAGCCGCTATCCCGGCCAGCTCGTGGTGGTCGATGCCGGCGATCTGCTGCAGGGCAACCCGTTCGCGACGTTCTTCGGCCGCTACGACAAACGACAGCCGCAACCGATCGTCGACGCGCTCAACGCCCTCCAGTACGACGTCGTCACACCGGGCAACCACGACTTCGATTTCGGCGTCGACTTCCTGCGCCGGGCCGCTACCCAGGCCACCTATCGCTACGTCTCGGCGAACGTTGAAGACTCAGCCGGCGCGCCGCTGTTTCCCAAGACGGTGATCCTGCCCCGCGGCGCGGTGAGGGTCGGCATCACCGGATTCACGACGCCGGGCACGATGCTGTGGGATCGCGCCCAGCTCGCCGCGGCGCGCGTGCGCGTGCGACGTATCGCCGGCGCCGCGACCGCGGCGCTCGCGCGCCTGGAGGGCGAAGGGGCCGACGTGAAGGTCGTGCTGATCCACAGCGGCTTCGGCGAGTCGAGCTACGACACGACCGGTGTGGGCGCGGAGAACGACGCCGCCGCGCTCGCGACGGTGAATCCGAAGCCGGACATCGTGATCGTCGGGCACACGCACCGCGAAATGCGCGACACCGTGATCAACGGCGTGCATTTCGTGCAGCCAAAGAACTGGGTGCAGAACATCGCGGTCATACACGTGTCGCTCGCCCGGGACTCCACACGACGCTACCGCGTCACCGCGGTCCACAGCGATCTGATCCCGCTGGGTAACGTGGCTGAGTTGTCGCGCTTCACTCAACGGCTCAGCGCCGCGCACCAGGCGGCGCGCCTCTGGGCCGGCTCGGGCGTCGGCACCGCGGGACCAGGATTCGATGCGCGGTACGCGCGCGTGCAGGATACGCCGCTGCTCGACTTCATCAATGAGGTACAGCGCCGTCGCGCGGGGGCGCAGCTGTCGGCCGCTGCGGCCTTCGACGTGCAGCCTGGACTGCCGGAGGGCGACGTCCATCAACGCGACGTGGTGGGGATCTACCCATACGAAAACACGCTCCGCGCGGTCAAGATCTCGGGACAGCAGCTGCGCGAGTACCTCGAGCACTCCGCCCGGTACTTCCGCACCTACGAGCCCGGCCAGCCGATCATCAATGACAGCGTCCCGGGCTACAACGACGACGTCGTGAGCGGCGTGGTCTACAACGTCGATCTCTCCCGGCCGGCGGGGCAGCGCATCCGAGGACTCGCGTATAACGGCAAGATCGTGCAGCCCACCGACACTTTCACGATGGCTCTGAACAGTTACCGGCAGGCCGGCGGCGGTGGCTATTCGATGCTCGCGGGCGCACCAGTCATCTACGACAAGGGCGAAGACATTCGCGAGCTGCTGGTGGACGAAATCCGCCGCGCCCGCACGATCCAAGCGGCCACCTATCTGCGGCCGAGCTGGGCGATCATCCCCGATCCTGCGCGCGCAGCCGCGCGCGCCGCGTTCGCGCCCGCGGCGGCCCCGGTCAACACGAGAGACAGTACGCTGCTGCGCGTGCTCACGACGAGCGACCTCCATGGACAGCTCGAGCCGCGCGTGTGGGATTGGTCGCAGGGACGGCCGGTCGGCGGCGTGGCGGCGCTGAAGCCGTGGCTCGACAGCTTGGCCCGGGTGTGCGGCTGCACATCGGTGCGGCTCGACGCCGGCGACGAGATGCAGGGCACCCTACTGTCGAATGCCACCTTCGGACGCGGGACGATCGACGCCATGAACACGCTCGGCATCGATGCCGCGGCGATCGGCAATCACGAGTTCGACTGGTCGCTGGACACGCTGCGTGCGCGCATGAGCGAAGCGAAATACCCGTTCCTCTCGGCCAACATCACGAACGCCGCGGGTACCGCGCGGCCGGAGTGGGCGACGCCGTGGAAGCTCGTGACCAAGAACAATGTGAAGATCGCCGTGATCGGCCTCACGACGACGGAGACGCCCACGAGCACCGCGTCGCGCAACATCCAGGGTCTCGCGTTCGGGGACGGCGCGCAGGCGGTCAAGCGCTATCTGCCGGAGGCGCGGGCCGCCGCAGACTACGTCATCGTCGTCGCCCACGTCGGGGCGGTTTGCGACTCGAGCACCAGTGGGGGAAACACCGCGTCCTGTCACGGCGAGATTCTCGACGTCGCGCGCCAACTCGATTCCGGATCCGTCGACTTGATCGTTGCCGGCCACACGCATCTGCGGGTCAACACCACGGTGCACGGCATCCCCATTGTGGAGGCGCAATCGAGTGGCCGCTCGATCGGCGTGGTCGACTTTGTGCGTGTCGGTGGGCGACGCGAGGTGCGCGTGCAGCTGGTCACGCCGTATGCCGACCAGGTCACCCCCAATGTCGCCATGGCCGACGCGCTGGGCCGCCAGCAACAGGCGGTGCGCAACATCTCGGAGCGCGTCGTCGGGCGACTCAAGTTCCCGCTGAAGCGGGCAGGTGACGAGTATGGCCTGGGACGCCTCATCGCCGACGCACAGCGCGCCGCGGGCCGCGCCGACGTAGCGATCATGAACAACGGCGGCATCCGCGCGGACCTCCCGGAGGGCGAGGTGACCTGGGGCCAGGCGTATCAGGTGCAGCCGTTCCAAAACCGGTTGCTGCGGCTCACGATCAAAGGCTCGGTGCTGCGGGAGGCGCTGGAGCAGTGCGTGGCCGGCCAGGATCATCTCCCCGACTGCCACATCGCGGGCGCGGAAGTGTGGTACGACCCGCGCAAGGCACCGGGGAAGCGTATCAGCCGAGTGCGCGTGGCCGCCAAGGACATCGATAACAATCACCCCTACACCCTGGTCGTCAGCGACTTCATGGCGACGGGTGGCTCGGGATTCCGCATGCTGGTCGGCTCCCCGAGGGAAGACATCGACGTCGTCGATATCGACGCTGTGACCCGCTATCTGGGTGTGCTGCGGTCGCCCGTGGAGGCGCCCGACGACGTGCGCTTCCATCGGACCGACCGCTGATGCGGGTTTTCGTCAACGACAAAGCCGTCGATGTACCACGGGGCGCGCGAGTGCGCGACGCGGTGGCACAGGCGGACGACGGCCTGGCGCGGCTGCTCGGCAGCGCAGCGTACGTAACGGACGCCGCGGGGCGTCCGATCGATGCCGGTGACGCAGTCGGCGAAGCGGGCTCCGTCTATCGCGTGATCGTCTCCGCGCGGCGCGAAGGCAAGCCCAAGCTGACCAAGGACGCGCTGCGGCGCTGGCCCAAGGCCGAGCTGCACGTACATCTCGACGGCGCGTTGCGGCCGGCGACAATGCTCGAGCTGGGGCGCGAACAGGGCATCCGGTTGCCGGCCGACACGCCCGACGCGCTCGCCAAGGCGATGCTCGTGCGCGATGCCAAGAGCCTCGAGGAATACCTCCAGAAATACGAGATCACCCTCTCGGTCCTGCAGACGGCCGCGGCACTGGAGCGCGTCGCGTACGAATTCGTGCTCGACAAGGCGGCAGAGAACGTCCGCTACGTGGAGGTGCGCTACTCGCCGCTGCTGCATCGGCCGGCGCTGACCCTGTCGCAAGCGATCGAGGCGCCCCTTGC
>WNFU01010944.1_pt1 | contig 13655 bp, 10 predicted proteins | sample 5400121 | NCBI WGS metagenome assembly WNFU01 (sample SAMN13153360, study PRJNA577476) | soil metagenome | isolation source: 100 cm soil or saprolite under grassland replicate 1 | place: USA:California | collected 2016-06-15
TGAACTCCCACTCCCGCGCGGGCACCTGGAAGAGCCCCAGCACCGCGCCATAGCGCCGGATCGCCGTGAGCGCCTGCTGCGCAACTGCCGAAGAGAGACCGGCCGCGAGTTTCGTGTTGAGCTCGCTTCGAAACGTCTGCAACGCGGCGAGCGCGGCCGGCGTGTTGAAGTCGTCATCCATGGCGCGCTCGAAGTCCGCCGCCACGGCCTTGAGCGCGCTTCCAACTTCCTCGTCGGCGGCCCCCTTCGACACCGTGATCTCTTCTAACCGCAGAAAGAGGTCGTAAAAGTTACTGAGGCCGGCTCTCGCTTGGCGCAGCGCTTGGTCTGAGAAATCAATGGGACTGCCATACTGCGTCGAGAGAAGGAAATACCAGACCACCTCGGCTGTCACTTTCTCCGGCGCGGGGAATTTCTCGAAGATCTCGCGGACCGTGAAGAAATTGCCCAGCGATTTTGACATCTTCTCGCTGTCCACGGTGACAAAGCCATTGTGGACCCAGTACCGGGCGAGCTCCTTGCCGGTCGCCGCGCAGGACTGGGCGATTTCATTCTCGTGGTGGGGGAAGATGAGGTCCTGGCCTCCCCCGTGGATGTCGAACGTGTCGCCGAGGTGCTGCAGCGACATGGCGGAACATTCGATGTGCCAGCCTGGGCGGCCGGACCCCCACGGGCTCGCTGCGCTTCCGCTCATCCACTTCGACACGAGCGCCTGCTTGTAGCTCGTCGAGCTTGCGCTTGGAGAGCCGCCCGTAGGCGGGATACTTCTGGACCTCGAAATAGACATCGCCGTTGACCCGGTACGCGACGCCTTTCTCAAGAAGGGTGCGGATGAGCCGGGTGATCTCCTCCATGTGTTCGGTGGCCTTGGGTTCCAGCGTTGCCGGGCGGACCCCAAGTCGCCCCATATCGCGGTAGTAGGCGTCGATGTACCGGGCTGTCACGGCCTGCCACGGCAGGCTCAGTTCCCGGGCCCGATTGATGATCTTGTCGTCCACGTCCGTGAAGTTCTTGACGAACGTGACGATGAAGCCGCGGTATTCCAGGTATCGCCGGATGACGTCGAAGACGACGGCGCTACGGGCATGGCCCAAGTGGCTGTCGTCGTAGACCGTCACGCCGCACACGTACATGCGAACCTGGCCGGGCACCAGCGGCTCGAACGGATCCTTCCGGCCGGTCAGCGTGTTGAAGATCTTCAGCATGCGTCCGCGTTCCATGCGAAGGCCCCGATGAAGGGGACGAAAACACAGTCGCCCAAGTCGCTGACGACCAGTTGTCCGCCTTGCTTCACGCCCACCTGCAGCCGCTGCACGTGGCGGTCGCCGACCGGAATGACCAGCCGCCCGCCTTCCCGCAACTGCTCGACGAGCAACGGCGGTACGCTCGGAGACCCGGCCGCCACCAGGATGGCATCGAACGGCGCGGCGTCTCCCCACCCGTAGGTCCCGTCCCCGATCCGGATAGCCACGTTCCGGTAACCCATCCGGTCAAGCCGCTCGCGCGCCTGAAGGGCAAGCGACTTCACCCGTTCGATGGAATAGACCCGCTCCGCCAGCTCGGCCAGGATCGCCGTCTGATAGCCGGACCCCGTCCCGATCTCCAAAACCTTGTCGGTCGGCCGGAGTGCGAGAGCCTGCGTCATCAGCGCCACGATGTACGGCTGTGAAATGGTCTGCTTCTCGCCGATCGGCAAAGCCGAATCGTCGTAGGCGCGATCAGCCAGGGCTTCTTCGAGGAACAGATGCCGGGGGACCTTTCGCATCGCTTCCAGGACCCGCGAATCGGTGATGCCCCGGGGAACGAGCTGCTCCTCAACCATTTTTAATCGGGCGTGGTCTGGATTGATCATCACGGGAAGCACTCACCGTCAAGCACGCGAGGTTATGAAAAAGTAGCGAGGGTTGGTCGGGGCGGCGGGATTTGAACCCACGACCACTCGCACCCCAAGCGAGTGCGCTACCGGGCTGCGCTACGCCCCGAACCATTCAGACTTGTCGGGCCAGGTTCGACCTACGTCGAATCGCTGAGAACTTTCAGCATCTCGTGGACTTCGTGCTTCACGCGCCGGACCACTTCGACCGTATCGCGCGAAGGCCGCCGTTCCTGCATGCCTGCCCGTGTATGCCACCGACGCTTCAAACCCTCCAGCGTGAACCCCTGCTCGTACCGCATCCGTTTGATCTGGAGGAGCGTCTCGATGTCCTTCGGGGTGTACTTCCGCTGCCGGCCCCTGGTCTTCTGGGGACGCAGGAACCCGAACTCAGACTCCCAGAACCGCAGGACATACGCGGGAAGGCCAGTCAGCCGGCTCACTTCGCCGATCTTGTAGAAGAGCTTCTCGCCGACTGCGGTGCTTGTGCCGTGGTCGGATGCTGACGTCCCCATCGCCATGACAGCCACCGCCGGCGGCTAGTTCACGTATTTTTTAAAGATTTGGCTCGGTCGGAAGGTCACCACGCGTCGAGGGGTAATCCCGATTTCTTCACCGGTCCGCGGATTGCGACCTTTGCGAGGCCCTTTGCTTCGTACAATAAAATTTCCAAATCCGGCGATTTTAAAAGATTCTCCTTTCTGCAGGACGCTCTTGATCGTATCGAGGACCAGCTCGACGAGGTCCGCAGCCTCCTTCTTTGAAACACCCACTTTTTCATAGATTTCGGTCGCCAGGTCTGCTTTCCTCATCCCTCTCCCCCTCTCATCCAACAGGGCAAAATCCCTTTAGAGATCATCAGGATACGAAGGCGTTCGCCAGAAGTCAAGCAGAAGTGTGTTTGGCAGAACGCCGGTCTTTCACCATCTTGTATTCAATGCTGTCGGCTAACGCCTGCCAGCTTGCCTCCATGATGTTCTCGGAAACTCCTACCGTCCCCCACTTTTCCTTGTGGTCTCCCGATTCAATAAGCACGCGGACCCGCGAGGCCGTGCCTTTATTGGCGGCCAAGACACGAACTTTATAGTCAAGCAGCTTCACCTCCCGTAACTGCGGATAGAATTTCTCGAGCGCCTTGCGGATGGCATGATCCAGGGCATTGACCGGACCGGTACCCACGGCCACGGTATGCTCCACCGTGGAGCCGACCTTGACCATCACCGTGGCCTCCGAGATCGGGTTCTCGTCCGCCCGCCGCTTCTCCACAATCACGCGGAACCCCATCAACTCAAAGGACGGCTTGTGCTTGCCGAGCATCCGGCGCATCAAGAGCTCGAACGAGCCCTCGGCCCCTTCGAACTGGTAGCCTTGGTTCTCCAGGTCCTTGAGCGTCGCCAGCAGCTCCTGGGCCTTGGGGTCTTTCTTGGGCAGCTTGATGTGAAACTCCTCGGCCTTCGCCGACAGGCTGCTCTTACCGGCGTAGTCGGAGATCAGCATTCGCTGGCGGTTGCCGACCGCCTCCGGGCGGATGTGCTCGTAGGTCATCGGGTTCTTGCGCACCGCATCGATGTGCACGCCCCCCTTGTGCGCAAAGGCCGAGTCGCCCACGTAGGGCTGGTGCTTGTTCGGGACCAGGTTGGCGATCTCGGCTACGAAGTGGGACACCTCGCGGAGGTTCCGCAGCTGATCCGGAGTCACCGACGGCATCTTCATCTTGAAGTGCAGATTCGGGATCATCGAGGAGAGGTTGGCGTTCCCGCACCGCTCGCCGATCCCGTTGATCGTGCCCTGCACCTGGAGCACGCCCTCCTGGATCGCGATCAGCGAGTTGGCGACCGCCATCTCCGCATCGTTGTGGGCATGGATGCCGAGCGGCACGCGGACTTCGCGGGCGATTGCTGCGACGATCCGCTTGACCTCCCACGGCATCGTCCCGCCGTTTGTGTCGCAGATCGGCCTTGTAGCCGTCGAAGAAGTGCTCGGCGTCATAGAACACCTGTCGCCCCTTGCCCTTCACATACGCGATGGAATCCTCGATCAGCTCGAGGTTCTTCTTCAGCGAGACGCCGAGCGCGTCCGTCACGTGCAGGGTCCAGCTCTTGCCGAACAGGGTCACATACCGGGTGTCCGCATCAAGGATGGCCTTCAAGGTGGGATCGGCATGCACCGGGTTGGTTGCCCGCCGCGTCGAGCCGAAAGCCACGACCTTGGCCTGCTTGAGCGGCACGGTCTTGATCATGCGGAAGAAGTCGATGTCCTTCGGATTGGCCCCGGGCCACCCGCCTTCGATGAAGTGGGCGCCCAGTTCGTCCAGCTTCTGGGCGACCATGACCTTGTCCTCGGCCGAGAACGAGACGTCCTCGGCCTGCGCGCCGTCGCGCAGGGTGGTGTCGTAGATTTCGACTGGGCGCGCGTCGTCCGCTTTCATCTCACCCTTTCCCCGGTCCAAAGGCCTCGTGCAGGGCCCGGATCGCTAAGTCTAAGTACTTCTCCTCGATCACGCAGGAGATCTTGATCTCCGACGTGCTGATCATCATGATGTTGATCCGTTCGCGGGCGAGGGTCTCGAACATCCGCGCGGCCACGCCGGAGTGGGACCGCATGCCCACCCCCACCAGCGAGACCTTGGCGATCTGATCCTTCACCTCCACGCTCCGTGCCCCGATATCCTTCGCGATGCGGTTCGACAGGTCCACTGCCTTGTGCACGTCAGCCCGCGGGATGGTGAACGACAGGTCGGTCAGATCGCCCTGGCCCACGTTCTGGATGATCATATCCACCAGGATATTGGCCTGCCCGAGCGGCCCGAAGATGCGGGCGGCGATCCCCGGCCGGTCCGGCACTCCAATGAACGTGACCTTGGCCTGGTTGCGGTCGCCCGTCACGCCGGACACCACGACTTGCTCCATGTCCCGATCCTCCTTCGTTACCAGCGTCCCGCTCCCCTCGACGAACGTGGACTTGACCACCACCGGTATCCCGTACTTGGCGGCGAATTCGACCGACCGGCTCTGCAGCACCTTCGCGCCCAGGCTCGCCAGCTCCAGCATCTCCTCGTAGGAGACCTTCGCCAGCCTGCGCGCCGACGGGACCAGGTTCGGGTCCGCCGTGTACACGCCGTCCACGTCGGTATGGATCAGGCAGCGGTCCGCTTTGAGGGCCGCGGCCAGCGCCACCGCCGTGAGATCCGATCCGCCCCGCCCCAGCGTCGTGACGTCATCCTGCTCGCTGATCCCCTGAAAGCCCGCCACGACGGGAATGATGCCCTTGTCGAGCGCGGCCTGGATCCGATCGGCCACGATCCGCTCGATCCTCGCCTTCGTATGCGTGCTGTCGGTGATGATGCCCACCTGGCGACCCGTGAAGGAGCGGGCGTCGAAGCCCATCGCGCGCAACGACATCGCCATCAGGGCGATCACCACACGCTCCCCGGTGGAGAGCAGCATGTCCATCTCCCGCTCGTCGGGGAACTCGGTGATCGCGTGCGCGAGCTTGACCAGACGATCCGTCTCGCCGCTCATGGCTGAGACCACCACGACGACAGTGTCGCCCGCCTGCCGGGTCTTGGCGATAAGACCCGCCACGTGCTTAATCCGGTCGATGTTCGCGACCGAGGTCCCGCCGAATTTCTGAATGACTAATGCCATTTATCTGCCAAGCAACTTTCCGATCAGCTTCGTCGCGTCCGCCAAGACCACCTTCGCCGCCTGGGCGTCCGCCTCGTTAAAGCCCCGCCGTGCATCGGCCCGGTCACGGGTCGTGGGTCCTTCGTAGAGGGCGAACGGCACGGGGTCGTTCGTATGGCGTCTGAGCGCGACCGGCGTCGCGTGATTGCAGACCGCCAGCACGCGATGCGGGCCCCGCTTCGGCAGTTCCTTCAGCAAGTGACCGACCGTGTGTTCGTCGAACGACTCGATGGCCTTCATCTTGGCCTGCACATCCCCCCGGTGGCTCGCGTCATCCGTCGCCTCCAGATGCACGTAGACCAGGTCACGCTTCTCCAGCTCCTTGAGCGCGCACTCGGCCTTCCCGCGATAGTCGGTGTCCAAGGCTCCCGGGGCGCCGGGCACCTTCACCACCTCGAAGCCGCAGGCGAGGCCCAGGCCCCGCGGCAGGTCCAGCGCCGAGATCATGGCCGCGGAGAGGTTGTACCGCTCGGTCAGCTTCGGCAGCTTCGGTGCCTTGCCGTGCCCCCACAGCCAGATGGCGTTCGCGGGGCGCTTGCCCGCCTCGACCCGCTCCTGATTGAACTGATGTCCGCGCAGGATCGCCAGGGCCTCCTCCATCAAGGTCCGCAGGACCTTCTCGCCTTCGCCTTTCGGCAGGTACTCGCCCACCGGCTGACCGACGATGTCCTGGGGCGGGGTCAGCGCCACGCGGTGCTTACCCTCGGCCCAGACCATGAGATTCCGGTACGACACGCCGGGATAGAACTGCACGACTTCGGTGCCCAGTTGCTCGTTGACGTCGTAGATCAGCTCCTTCGCCTCGAGCGAATCAATCTCCCCGGCGCTGTAGTCCTCCATCACGGCATGGGGCCCCAGCTTCTTCACGTCATAGCCGCCGGTGTCCGCCCGCAGTGTCACCAGGTTGCACCGGTAGGCGACGTCGTCGGGACTCAGCGTGACGCCGAGGCCGGCCGCTTCCAGCGGCGCAAGGCCTGTGTAGTACTTCCTGGGGTCGTAGCCCAGGATCGCCAATTGCGTCACGTCGCCGCCCGGATAGAATCCGTCCGGCGTCGTCTTCACCAGCCCGAGCTCCCCGTTCCGGGCCAGGAAATCCAAGTTGGGGGTCTTGGCCGCCTGTAGCGGCGTGCGCCGTCCGAGTTCCGCCAGAGGATGGTCGCCCATCCCGTCCCCCAGCAGGATCACATATTTCATGCGAACCAAGTGCGCCCTCCCCCGCGCAATGGTCAGTAGCCCAAGACCCTCACGACGTCTTCCATGTTGGCCTGAATGGTGGCCGGCTTCTGCGACACCGAAATCGCGATGTCCACGTCCTTGAGCCCGTGTCCCGTCAGTGTGCACACAGCCGAATCGCCGTCCTTGAACAGCCCCGCCTTCTGCATCTTGATCACGCCGGCCACCGAGGCCGCGGAGGCGGGCTCGCAGAAGATGCCCTCCAGCGCCGCGACCATGCGGTAGGCCTCCACGATTTCATCGTCCGTCACCAGATCGATCTTGCCGTTCGACTCCTGCATTGCACGCACCGCCGGGACCCAACTGGCTGGATTGCCGATGCGGATTGCCGTGGCAATCGTCTTGGGCTTCTCCACGACGTGCCCCAGCACGATGGGCGCGGCCCCCGCGGCCTGAAATCCCATCATCCGCGGCAGCCTGGTGCACTTGCCGTTGCGAAAGTATTCCTGGTACCCCTTCCAATAGGCCGTGATGTTGCCCGCATTCCCCACCGGGAGAAAATGGTAGGCCGGCGCGTCGCCCAGTTGGTCGCATACCTCGAACGCCGCCGTCTTCTGCCCCTCCAGCCGGTACGGGTTGACCGAGTTCACGAGGATGATCCCGTACTTGGTCGAGATCTCCTTCACGATCGACAGGGCCTGATCGAAGTTTCCTTCGACCTGCAGGACCGTCGCCCGGTGCATCATCGCCTGGGCGAGCTTGCCCAGCGCGATCTTCCCTTCGGGGATCAGTACGAAGACCTGGAGCCCGGCCCGCCCCCCGTAGGCGGCCGCCGACGCCGAGGTGTTGCCGGTGGAGGCACAGATCACCGCCCGCGCGCCCTCCTCCACCGCCTTAGAGATGGCCAGGGTCATGCCCCGGTCCTTGAAGGAGCCGGTCGGGTTGGCGCCTTCGAACTTGAGGTGGAGCTCGAGTCGGGGCGCGATCGCTTCGGCGAGGCGCGCTGCCCGCACCAGCGGTGTGTTCCCTTCTCCCAGCGTCACGACCGGGGTGGACGCGGACACCGGCAGGTAGGGCCGATACTCCTCGATGACTCCACGCCAGGCACCCATGTCACCGGTCCTCACCTTCGATCCGGATCAGCGTGGTCGGAGCGGAAACAAACGGAAACGCGGCGATCTCGCGCAGCGCCGCTTGCACGTTGCGCTCGACGGCCGTGTGGGTCGTGAGCACCACCGGCACGGTCTGCCCCTCTTTGCGGCCGCGCTGCAGGACGGAGGAAATGCTGATGTCGTGCTTGCCCAGGATGCCGGACAGCTGCGAAAGGACCCCGGGCCGGTCCAGCACCATGAACCGCAGGTAGTAGAGGCTGCTGATCTCCGCGATCGGGCGGATGCGCAGCGGCCGCCGCTGGTCTGGCTGGAAGGCGCACGGCGGCACGCGCCGCACCGTCCCCTTGAGAATGTTGCGGGCGATGTCGATGACGTCGCTCACCACGGCACTCGCGGTCGGGAAGCTTCCCGCTCCCTTGCCGTAGAGCATGATGTCTCCCACGGCGTCCCCCGTCACTTGGATCGCGTTGTAGACCCCGTCGACGCGCGCGATCGGCGAATCCGACGCGATCATGGTGGGATGGACGCGTGCTTCGACCTCGGCTCCGGCCCGGCCGCCAGACCCGCTCTCATGCATCTTGGCGATCGCCAGCAGTTTGATCGTGTAGCCGAACTCGGTCGCGTAGGCGATGTCCAGCGGCGCGATGCTGGTGATGCCTTCGACGTACACGTCCTTGAAGTTCACCGGCGTCCCGAAGGCGAGGTTCATCAGGATCGCCAGCTTGTGGGCGGCGTCGATGCCCTGTACGTCGAATGTCGGATCGGCTTCCGCGTAGCCCGCCTTCTGCGCTTCCTTCAGGACTTCGTCGAACGGGCGACCGGCTTCGGTCATCTTGGTCAGGATGTAGTTCGACGTCCCATTGACGATTCCGTAGAGGGACAGTAACCGGTTGGCCGCCAGCCCTTCGGTCAGGGCCCGCAAGACGGGAACGCCGCCGCAGACGCTCGCTTCAAAGCCGATGTCCACGCCAGCCCGGGTCGCCGCTTCAAAGAGCTCTTCCCCGTGGACCGCCAGCAGCGCCTTGTTGGCGGTGACGACGTGCTTGCCGTGGGCCATCGCCTCGAGCAGAAACCGCTTGGCCGGATCGTAGCCGCCGATCAGCTCGATGACGATGTCGATCGCGGGATCGTTGATGACCTCGCGGGCGTTCGCGGTGAGAATCCCGGGCGGGAGCGCGATGCCGCGGTCGGTCGTGAGGTCGAGGTCCGCGACCTTCACCAACGCAAGCGGCACGCCGAGGCGCTGCCGGATCACGCCTGCATTGGTCGTGAGGACCTTGACAACCCCGGTCCCGACGGTGCCGAACCCGATCAAGCCGACTGCGATACGGTCTTTCACGGAGTCGGCCCTATTCTTCCCCACCGGAGAGTTTGAGCGCCTTCTTGATGCCGCGGATCGCCTGTCGCGTGCGGTGCTCGTTTTCGACAAGACCGAAGCGGACGTGCTCGTCGCCGTACTCGCCGAACCCGATGCCCGGCGACACCGCGACCTTGGCTTCGTGCAGGAGCAGCTTGGAGAATTCCAGTGATCCCATGGCGCGGTACGCGTCGGGGATGCGGGCCCAGACGAACATGGTCGCCAGGGGCTTTTCGACCTTCCATCCGACGCGGTTCAGTCCGTCGACCAAGACATCGCGCCGGTCCCGATAGAGCTTCACGGTTTCCTTGACGCAGTCCTGGGGTCCGTTCAGCGCGATGATGGCGGCGATCTGGATCGGCTGGAAGATGCCGTAATCGAGGTAGCTCTTGATTTTCTGGAGGGCTCCGATCATCTTGGGGTTGCCCACACAGAACCCCACCCGCCAGCCCGGCATGTTGTAGCTCTTGGACACGGTGAAGAACTCCACGCCCACGTCCTTGGCGCCGGGGGCCTGGAGAAAGCTCGGGGCCTTGTACCCATCGAAAACGATGTCCGCATAAGCCAGGTCGTGCACCACGTAGACGTTATTTTCCTTCGCGAAGGCCACGACCTTCTTGAAGAACGCCAGGTCCACGACGGCCGTGGTCGGATTGTGTGGGAAGTTGAGGATCAGCATTTTGGGACGGGGCAGCGTGCGGCGATAGGCCTGCATCAGATCTTCGAAGAAATCGCTGTCCTGGCGCAGCGGGATTCCCCGCACCTCGCCACCCGCGATGATGACGCTGTACGGATGGATCGGATAGGTGGGCGTGGGGGTCAAAACCACGTCACCCGGCGACACCATCGCCAGCGCCAAGTGGGCCAATCCTTCCTTGGATCCGATGGTGACGATCGCTTCCGTCTCGGGATCGTGTTCCACACCGTAGTTGCGCTGGTACCAGGCGGTGATCGCATGGCGGAGCTTGGTGATGCCTCGCGAGGCGGAATAGCGGTGGTTGCGCGGGTTCCTGGCAGCTTCGATGAGCTTCTCTACGATATGCGGGGGCGTCGGCCCATCCGGGTTGCCCATCCCGAAGTCAATGATGTCTTCCCCGCGCCGGCGTGCCTCCAGCTTGAGCGCCTGCACCTCGGTGAACACGTAAGGCGGTAACCGATTGATTCTAAAGAAGCCTTCGTCCAAGCCCGCGCCTCCCCTGCCCGCACGCCGCCAGGAAATGTGACCTGTCGCAGAAACGGATGCGATTCTATGTCACACGGCCGATTTTGTCAAATAATCTAAAGCGTTCGGCGGGTCTAACTATAATCTACTTACAGCGAATATCCTCGTCCGCTTCCCAGAGGAGCTCATCAGCGGTCGCCGGAGGATCCTGGCTGCTGGACACCCCGATGGCACACTGGATCGTGACCGGAAGCCCGCGCCGCAAGGCCAGTTCGGTGAGCTGGTCATGCACACGGTTCACGACCACCTCGGTATTGGCCGGACCAGCATCCACCAGAAGCGCGGCGAATTCGTCTCCTCCGTAGCGGGCGACCAGGTCGGTGGTGCGGATCGCACGCCTGAGGGCATCAGCCACTGCCCGCAAGGCTTCGTCGCCGACCATGTAGCCGAAACGCTCGTTGATCTCACTCAGATGCACGACATCCACCAGCAGCAGGATCACGCCGCTCTGCCGGCGACGCGGACCGGCCGCGAGACGCTGGTAATGGTCATGGAAGGCCCGCCGGCCTGGCAGCCCGGTCAGCGGGTCGGGCGCGTAGCGCGCGAGCAGGCGGTCGGCGTTGGTCAGCCTCCAGGCCAGGGCGCGCAACAACCCCATCGCCAAATCCGGCGAACGCTGGAGCACTTGCATGAAGTCGTCGGGATCGAGCGCCAGGCACCGGGTGTGCTCGACGGCGACGACCGTCGCCGTGCGCGGCTGGTCGGTCAGCATGGCCAATTCCCCGAACACCTCCCCGTACCCAATCTCGGCGAGCACCTGCCCCACGAGCGGACTTTCGAACGTCGACTGAACGACACGCACCAGCCCGGACAGCACGACGAACACATAATCGGCCGTCTCTCCCTGCCGAATCACCGCGTTGCCCGCCGTAAAGACATGCTCGGACGCGCGCGACACGAGGCGCAGCAATCGTTCTCGAACCAGTGACCGAAACAGCGGCATCATCGCCAACGTATCAGCGTAGCTGGCAGCAGTGGCGACGTCAGCCCGCGCCGCTTCGGCGCCGGGCACGCGCGGGGGTGGCGCTGACTTGGGGATGCCACGGCTGATAGTCTCGTCCGAGCGAGCCTTGCCGGGCGGCAGCGCGCGGGTCAGCCAGGCCAGCACCCTCGTGCGCAGCATGGGTGTGCTGAAGGGTTTTGTCAGGCAATCGGTGGGTGGCATGCCGCTGACCCGCAAGTCGCTCTGCAAGGTCATCTCATTCGTGAGCAGGATGATCGGGAAGTCCGGACGGTCCAGGCGCGCGCGCAACGGCTGAATCAACTCCACCCCCAAGCCATCCGAAAGACGTCCGTCGATAATGGCCAGGTCGGGAGAGACATCCGGCGCGCACTCCAGCGCGGTCCGCTTGCCTGATGTGGGCAGCAGGACCAGGTTGTCGTCGGCCAGCAGGTGACCGATTGCGGCGATCTCGGTCTCAGAGGAGCTGACCACGAGCACGCGCTTGCCCGCGACCGGCGGACGCCGGATCGCCGTCACGTCGCCCAACGCCACGGACGGCCGACTGCCGCGTACGTGCAGCTCGAGCCCTTCCGCGGCGGCAAAGACCTCCAGCGCGGGGCCGCGCGCAGCGGCGCGATCTTGCGCGATCGCTTCCAGACGAGCCACAGTCGCGTCGTCGTGCGCGGGGTCGTGATGAAACAGCGCCAGGCGGCTGCTTCCCGCGGCCAACGCCACGTCGGTCGCGTACTCCACCGTGCTGTGCCCCCAACCGATCTTGCCGGCGTACTCCTCATCGCTGTATTGGGCGTCATGGATGATGAGGTCCGCCCCCTCCAGGAACGCCACATGCCGCTGATCGCCAGGATGATGGAACCCCCTGGCCGTCGGCTTCCAGTACGGCTCATGGTCCGTGACGTAGGCCAGCGTCGTCTCATGACTGGAGATGCGGTAGGCCAGCGTCGGCGCAGTGTGATTCAGGTGCTGCGTCTGCACGAGCACCTCACCGATGCGGAAAAACCCTTCATTCAATTCCGTGAAATGGATGCGGCTCCGGAGATCGTGCAGCCTCACGGGAAAGTAGGAGTACTGCATCTGCCCGGCGATGGCGTCCTCCACGCGGCGATGGAAGCCGGAGTGGGCGTAGATGTTCAGCTCGGTGTTGGGGTGGAAGGCCGGGCCGAAGAACGGAAAGCCCTGGATGTGGTCCCAATGGGTATGCCCGATGAAAAGGTGGACGCGGAGGGGCTGGGGCGCGGACTGCAGGAGGTGATGGCCCAGCTCCCGGGCGCCAGTCCCGCAGTCTAGGACGATGATCGTGCCGTCATCGGTCCGGACTTCCACGCACGCGGTGTTCCCGCCATACTTGGCGGTCCGCTCCCCCGGCACGGCGATGGACCCGCGGGTTCCCCAGAAGCGTACGAACAAGGACTCTCCTCCTTTCAGGAGGCGGGGGTCCGGAGGTTGAAAAAGCATCGCATCGTATTGGAATACCTAACAGCGCATCAATAGAAAAGTCGTAGCTGGCCGGATATGTTATTGCTTGTCAGGGCAAAACCATGCGAAACCGCTAGCCGGGCGCGAAAGGCTTGATGTGATATGATGACAGAATTGTCATATTCTTCCTATGGTTACCCGCTGAGTCCAGCATGCTTTTTTATGGATGCGCTATTCTGCCACTATTTTAGACAGTGTTCACGTGGGCGCTATCAGGCGAATCTCGCAATTGACGCGCGGGAAATACCTGACAGGCCGCACGGCGGGACCTTAGAGAGCACGGTCCTACGCGTGTGATATCTGCGACCTACAGTCAGCCTATGGCCACCCAGCACGAACTCATCATCACCGGCGCGCGGCAGAACAACCTCAAGAACATCTCCCTGCAGATCCCGCACGATCAGGTGACCGTCATCACCGGCGTGTCTGGTTCCGGGAAATCCTCGCTGGCCTTCGACACGATCTTCGCCGAAGGCCAGTGGCGCTACATCGAATCGCTCTCCACGTACGCAAGAATGTTCCTTGAAAAACTCGACCGCCCCGATGTGGATCGGCTCGAGCACATCCGGCCGGCCATCGCGATCGAGCAGAAGAACCCCGTCCGCACCGCGCGCTCCACGGTCGGGACGACCACCGAGATCGCCGATCTGCTCCGGCTCCTGTTCGCGAAGGTCGGCCATCCGGTCTGCCCCGCCTGCGGCACCGAAGCGCGCGCCTACCATCCGGGGGACGTGGCCGAGATCCTGCTCAAGGAGCATAGCCAGTCTCGCGCCATCGTGCTGTTTCCCGTTGGTG
>WNFU01012535.1_pt1 | contig 13650 bp, 10 predicted proteins | sample 5400121 | NCBI WGS metagenome assembly WNFU01 (sample SAMN13153360, study PRJNA577476) | soil metagenome | isolation source: 100 cm soil or saprolite under grassland replicate 1 | place: USA:California | collected 2016-06-15
AGCTCCATCAGCGTCGCCCGTCTCCTCGCCCTCCGCCTCGCCCCTTGAGCCGACGCCCTCGCCTTCGACCGCCACGCCCACGCCGGCCACGGCCTCCTGCGCCGCTCGAACGCTGGCGTCTCTGACCGAAACGCAGCGGATCGGGCAGATCTTCGTCATCGGCCTCATCAAGGACCGCCTCGACGCAGCCGAGCGCGCCGGCGTCGCCCAATACCACTTCGGGTCGATGACGTTCACGACACAGACCTCTGTCGGCGTCGCTGCGGTCCGGGCGTTGACGGACGCCGTCCAGGCTCAGGCGACCCAGGAGGCGACCGGGGGAGTGAGGTTCTTCGTGGCGGCCAACCAGGAGGGCGGCCTGATCCAGGGGCTGTCGGGTCCGGGGTTCGACACCATTCCATCCGCGCTCGTTCAGGGAACGATGGCGCCCGTAGTGCTCCAAGCGAAGGCCGCGCGGTGGGGCGCCCAGCTGCGCGCCGCCGGCATCAATCTCAACTTCGCGCCCGTTGCCGACGTCGTGCCACCCGGCACGGACGCGGAGAATGCCCCGATCGGCCAGTTGCAGCGCGAGTACGGGAACGACTCGGCAACAGTGTCGACTCACGTCGCGGCATTCATCGCCGGGATGCGGGAGGCGGGCATCGCCACGACCGCCAAGCACTTCCCCGGCCTGGGCAGGGTCACCGGGCATACGGACTTCACGGCGAACGTCGTCGACTCGGTCACGACGCGAACCGATCCATACCTCGCACCGTTCGCGAAGGCGGTCAAGTCTCACGTCCCGTTCGTGATGGTCTCGCTCGCCACGTACGAGCGGATCGACCCCGCGCACCTGGCCGTCTTCTCGCCGACCATCATCGGCGGGATGCTGCGGGGCGACCTCGCCTTCCGCGGGGTCGTGATCTCGGACGCCCTCGGGGCCGCGGCCGTGTCCGCGATCCCGCCCGGTATCCGCGCCGTCGATTTCCTCGGCGCCGGCGGCGACATGATCGTCGTGAACCAGCTCACGCCGGCCATCGAGATGGCGAAGGCCGTCGCGTCTCTGGCCGCCGCGAAGCCGTCGTTCCGCCAGCGTGTCGACAGCGCCGCTATCCGCGTCCTGCGTGCCAAGGAGGCGGCCGGCCTTCTGCCCTGCGTGGGCTGACGCGCGGATACAGCCGGTTGGCCAGGGCCGTCTGTCACGATATTCGCAGGGTAACGCGGGTTACTCACGCGGATATCGCACCGGTTTCGGTGTTACGCCGCACCGGCCCATTGCCCTGTGTCACGACCCGCATTACCATCTGCCATCCGTCGGGTAGCGCGACGTGCCGGGACGTCTCGAGCGGCGGAACAGAGGAGGGTGGCTGAAATGTCGGAGCGTTGGCCCAAGTTCGGTTCCAGCCGGCCCACCGCCGAGTCGGAAGCGAGCGGTATTCCGAGCGGGAACGTGGCGGAGGCCGAGGCCGCGGTCGGCGTGTCCGACAGGCCCGTCGATCCGCCGATCGTCGCCTCCGCGGACGCGGCCGACGAGTCGACGCCGACGGCCCGGATCGTCGCCGCGGCGACCTCCCGGCCCGCCTCCACCGAGGCTGCCTCCACCGAGGTGGCCTCCAACGAGGTGGCCTCCAACGACCGGGCGGAAGACGCTGGCGCCGAGATCGCGGCCGCGGCCAGCGAGCCGCAGGAGCCCGCGGACGACGGAACACTGTTTCTGGCCGAGCTCGTTCGCGCGATGCAGACGACCGCCGGCCTCGAGCGCGCCAGGATCGGCGAGGACACCGACCGGCGCCGGGAGGCACACATCGACGAGGTGCGCGCACGCGAGGCGTCCGAGGCGGACCGCATGCGCGAGCTCGCCGGCGAGGACCTGAAGGCGATCGAAGCGTGGGCCGACGGCGAGACGAAGCGCATCCAGCGCGAGCGCGACCGGCGCGAGGAGGAGCTGAACGCGGATCTCGAGACCAGCCTCGCGGGCCATCGGGCGAAGATCGATCGAGAGATCGAAAGCGTCGAGGCCGCGATCGCCGGGTACCGAGCCGAGGTCGACGCGTTCTTCGAGGCCCTGGATCGAGAGACGGACCCGGTCCTCATCGCCCAGCAGGCGGCACGGCGCCCGATCTTCCCGAAACTCGAGGCGGTCAGGGAGATGCCTGGCTCAACCGAGCCCGTGATGGTTGGCGTCATGGATACGGAGGCGCTGGCGGCGCGGATCGGCTCGTGGCCGGGTTCTCCCGTCGGCGGCGAGGCCCATGAACCGGCCGAGCCCGGGGTCGCGGCAGCGGGTCCCGGCTCCGGAAGCGCCGGCTCCCTCCTCGAGACGGTGCCCGCCGTGCGACCGATGAGCTGGCTCAGGCGGGGCGGGAACGGCGGGGACGACAGCTCGAGCCGGCCGGAATAGGCGAGATCGGCGGATAGAGGGCGAGTCCGTCATCCGGCGTCGGCCGGTGGATCGGCCCATTCCCTGCGACCATTCGCCCGCCGCCCCGCACGACGGCCGGCTTCTGTCGCGCCCAGGTCGCCAGTCGGCGGGCAATATCCCTCGCCGGCATCGGGCGCCCAAAGTAGAAGCCCTGGGCCAGCTCGCAGCCGAGCTCGGTCAGGCGCATGGCCTGCTCGTTGGTCTCGACGCCCTCGGCCACCGTATCCAGCTCGAGGGTGCGGCACAGCTCGATGATGGCATGCACCAGCGCCGCCTGACGGGTGCCCTCAGCCACGTCTTCGATGAATGAGCGGTCGATCTTGACCGCGTCGAGAGGGAAGCGGCGCAGGTAGCCGAGCGACGAGTAGCCGGTGCCGAAGTCGTCGATCGCCACCCGCACGCCCAGTCCCCGGAGCGAGGCAAGCCGATCGATGGTGGCGGTCGTGTCGGCCATCAGCACGCTCTCGGTGATCTCCAGCGTCAGGCGTCCTGCCCGAAGGCCGCTGCCGCTCAGCGCTGCCGCCACGGTGGCCTCGAGTCCAGGTTCCAGCAACTGACGCGCGGACAGGTTGACGCTCAGTCTCAGCGCCACCCCGGTCTCGCGATCGAGACCGACCACCGTGCGGCACGCCTCGCCGAGCACCCACGCTCCGAGCTCGACGATCAGGCCGGTCTCTTCGGCAAGCGGGATGAACTCCGCTGGGGAGACCAGGCCACGATCGCCGCGGTCCCAGCGCACGAGCGCTTCCACGCCCTCGATTCGGCCGCTCGGGAGAGCCACGATCGGCTGATAGAGCACCCGGAGCTCACCGACCTCCATCGCCGCACGCAGCTCGCCCTCGAGCTCCAGCCGGCGCACCGCGCGCTGATCGAGATCCGGATGGAAGAGAGCGACCGCGCCACCTCCGCGGGCCTTGGCCTCGTACATCGCCAGGTCGGCGCCGCGCATCACATCGGCGGCGTGGTCCACGCCCGCACGCGCCAGACGGACCCCGATGCTCGCGGTCAGCGACAACCTCCGGCCGCCGACGGCGATCGGCTGGCGCACCGCCTCGAGCAGCCGGTCCGCAACGACCAGCGCCTCACTTTCGCCGGCGATCTCATCGAGCAGCACGGTGAACTCGTCACCGGCAAGACGAGCGACCGTATCCTCGGTGCGAACGGTCGCCGACAACCGTCGCGCGGTCTCGACCAGGACCTCGTCGCCCACGAGGTGGCCCAGGCTGTCGTTGATTCGCTTGAGGGCATCGACGTCGAGGAACAAGACCGCGGTGGGAGGGCGCGTCCGGCGGCCGCCAACCAGGCGCTGGTCGAGCCGATCGCTGAACAGCGCCCGATTGGGAAGTCCGGTCAGGGCATCGTGCAGGGCGGAATGCAGCATCTGGCGCGTGCGTCCGGCGTCGGTCACGGCCAGGCTGGCATGCTCGGCGAAGGCGACGAGCGCAGCGCGCTCCGTGTCGCGATAGCGCCGTCCGGCCACGGTCGAGGCGACCACCAGGCTGCCAACCGGCCGGCCGTCCTGACGGATGGGAGCTGCGGCGGCGGCCCGCACGCCGAGCTTGGTCAACGCCGGCAAGGCGGACGCATGGTCGAGGTAGTCCTCGATCACGACCAGCCGGTCTTCCTCCAATGCCAGCCCGCCGGCGCCGGCACCCACGGCCCCGCGTGCCACCTCCGGGTACGTGTCCAACGGGATCCCGTGCGAGGCCACCATGCGAAGGACGCCCGACATCTCTGGGTCGAGCAGGCGCAGGCCGACCAGCTCGTCACCGACCAGCTTGGCGACGCTGGCCACGATCACGTCGAGAATTTCCGCCAACGGCGCGCGGTCGGCGATCATGCGTTCGACGATCGAGAGCTCCTCGAGCAGTCGCTGGCGCTCGCCGATCTCGGCGGCCTGGCGCTGGCTGGCGCGTCGCGCCGCTCGCTCGCGCTGGAGCAGGCGCAGGTTGCCCAGCGACAGGCTCAGGACGCGAGCCATGCCGCGCAGGAGAGCTCGTTCCTCGCCGCTCAGTGGGACGTCGCCGGCACGGGCTATTACCACCCGCATGTCGTCGTCGTCGCCAAGCCGGCCGGCGACCGTGCGACAGCGGCCCAAGCCCTCGATCTCGATGGGATCCTCGCCCGCGGCGATGCGTTGCAGCAGCCCGCGTGGCGCGCCAGCCGGCGGAAAGCCAACCTGGGCAGCCGGGCGGCCACGGATCAGGATCGCCGCGACTTCGGCCTCGACCGCTTCGGCCACACGCTCAACGGCCAGCCGCATCGCGGCCGCACGGCTTGACGCCGTACCGATGGCGGCGAGGAACTCGGTCAGCTGCTGGGTCGACCAGCCCAGTGCGGGCACGCTCAGCTGATCGCCAGGACGACGAGGGTCTGGTTGTGGAAGCCCGATACGCCCCTCGTGCGGGCGATCTCGCCGTAGGTGTAGAAGCCGGCCACAGGCGCGGTCCCCGCGTGGTTGGCCACGCGAGCGACCTCGTCGATCACGCCCGTGCCCAGGACGCCCCGGCGCGCGATGCAGTCGAATGCCAGCATGCCGATCGGCGGCCGGCCGGCGAGCGCTGCCAGGGCCTCGCTACAGGCGGCATCGGTGGCGTCGAGGACGGAGGTCGAGTCGCCCTCCATGATCCAGGCCAGGCCGCCCTGGGGGACGGCAGCGATACAGACGAGGGCGCGCTCCTTGAAGTCGGCTTCGGCCACGAAGCGCACGTGCTCCTCATCGCTGCGGCGCGAGAGGCCGAGCGGATGCGTTTGCGCGAAGCGCGTGAACACGGCGGCATCGGTCCAGGCTTCGGGAGGTGCGTCGAGCCGCTCGAGATAGGCGTCGAGCGCGGGGCGTTCGTCCAGCAACTCGACGCGATTGCCGCCGCTGGCGCTGACGACCAGGGGCTCGCCCACACGCCGCCAGCCGTGGCGCACGCCGATGCCGAACGGCGCGTCGGAGCCGATGGCGGCCGACACCACCGCATCGGTCAGGACGTCAGCGTCGAAGAACTGGCGGGTCGCGACCATGCGCAGGTCGTCGCCGGCGCAGCCGCCGACCAGCGGCACTGCCGCGCCCGCCACGCCGTAGGCGCCGCGCACGATCTCCTGCTGATCGCCGGCCAGGCCGTCGGCCAGGAGCAGCAGCACGCGATGCGGCCGGCTCTCGAGGTCGTTCAGCGCCTCGGCGGCCCCGGCACCAGCGCTGCGAAGGTCAGCCGACGCCCGGGTCGCGACCCGGGTTGCGACGCTGAATCCCGGCCCGCCGAGTGCGGTGACCACCACGCCAGCGTCACCCGGCCCACCGCTGGCGATCTCGCCGGCCGTCGAGCAGCCGATGAGCGGAAGTTCGCCCGATGATGCGCGGATGCCGGCCAGCAGCGCGGCGGGGTCATAGCCGTCGGCGGCAAAGACGATCAACAGGCGGGCGTCATCGCCCCCCGCCAGCGCGGCCGCCACGGCCTCCGAGCCGGCTCGATGCGCATCGGGATCCTTCGAGTGGCCCACCGCCATCCAGCGGTCGGTTTGTGTGGCGAGGGTCATGTGGTGCCTCGTGGTACGACGGGCGGAGCCCCCGCCCGCACGGTATACGCGCTGCCGGGCCGGCTGGCTGTCACGCGATGGGTTGCTCGCGACCGGTACCAATGTCGGCGCCAAGTCAGCGGCATCCGGCCGTGCCGGGCGCAGCGAAAAGGGCCCGGCCGAGTGGTCCGGGCCCTTCCCTTGGCGGTGCCGGCCGCGCGAGGCGCGGCCTGCGTTACGCGCCTGGGATGCGGATGAGGAGCAGCTGCCCGCCCTCCCGCTTGAACCAGAAGTCCGGTCCGCTTGGAGCGGTGAGGTCCGGTCCGGCCTGCTTCTCGATCCACAGGCTGTGGGCCTGGACGTCGATCAGGAACGCGCCTGGCCCGAACGCCGCCGACGCATCCAGGATGCCGCTCGACTCCCACGCACCCAACCGGGCGGCCGCCGCCGCATCGACGTCCGTCGGCCCCTCATCGGCCGACTGTTCGACCCTGGCGGCCACGATCTTGACGCCGCCGTCGAGGTCATGGAGCCAGAGCCGCGCGGTCGTCGCATTGGCCTCGCCGGGGTTGAACTGCTGGCTGCTGCCGGGATCTTCGGTGATGAGGAGGCTGCCGGCGGCCGTCGTCTCCAGGTTGTCCGGCTGGTGGATGCTGCCGGGATCCTTGACCGAGGCGTTGTCGCCCTCGATCAGGATCGACAGCGAGTCGACCTGGGTCGGATCGCTCGGATCGAGGACCATCCTCCAGATCCGGCCGTTCGTCGAGCGGCCGTTCTCCGGAGCTCCCGTCGTCCCGCGACCGGAGTCTGCGATGTAGACGACGTTGCTCATGGCCGGTCGCTTGTCGTAGGCCATGTCCTCGAGGCGGACGAACCGGAAGACGCCGTGGAGCTGCGACCATCGCTCGAGAACCCACTGGGGCCCGTCGATGCCGACGCCGGCCGAATCGCGCTGCCAGGTGCCGTCGTTGGGAGGCGGGAGGTAGGGTCCGCCGAGGGCGCGCGGGACGTCGGCGGCCATGAGATCGGTACCATCCGCGTTGCGGCCGGTCGCGATGAGTCGCGGCACCTGGATGAAGTGGCCGCTCACGGACGTCGGATCGCCGATCGTGAAGTCCTCGTATCGCTGGCGGGTCGGATCGTCCGAGACGAACGCCCACAGTCCGCCCTGGTCGTTCCAGACCGCGGCGGCGCTGGCGGCGATATACGAGTACATCTGCGACTGGGACGGGCTGTTCGTGAACGTGTCGTCACCCGACAGCACGACCGGGTGGCCGTAGCCGGGGATGGCGACGTCGTTCTCGTGGTTATGGCGGCCCATGCCCCAGATCGTGCGGTAGGAGCGCGACTTGACGTCGAACGCCACCACCGCGCCGGCCTGGCGAGCCTCGTCGGCGCCGATGGTCGCGGGCCAGGCATTTCCCTCGCGGTTGATCCAGTCGACGGCCTCCTCGTTGGTGAAGAGGAGGTCGCGCTCGAATCCGTTCGCCTCGGTGGCCAGGAAGTTCGAGCAGAAGCGCTGGTAGTTGGCGGCGCTCGGGATGACGTAGCTGCCGCTCAGGACGCCCGCGCTCTGGCGATTCAGGATGACGTGGCTGACCTGGGCGTTGTCGAAGTCGTTCTGCGAGTTGCCCTCGGTCGCCGCGGCCGGCGTGTACGGGAAGGGCACCCGTGAGGTCTCGTGGTTGATATACAGGTCCACGCGGCCGCTACCGCGGGTGGCCAGGGAGATCCCGTCGGGGATCGACTCGAGCCGGAACTCGCCATCGTCCGTGGTGATGACATCGCCGACGGTCAGCAGGGGTGTCACGCTGCTGCCGGGGGCAACGCCCACGAGCATCGCCGGCCGGGCCGTTTTGAAGCCGCCGCTCGCCGCGTTCGCGGGCACGACGCCGGAGGCGATCAGGCCGGTCACGAGGATGCTGGTCAGCGCTCGACGGCGCGAGACGCGATGCGGAAAGCGTTGCACTGGCTCCTCCTTTGCCATGGACCGGGCGGCGACGGACCCGTGGTCTCGGGACGGGATTCGGCGTCGGCGCGGGGCTCCGGCCTGGCTCGACCATGGTGTCTCCGGGCCCCGGTTTCGGCAAGCGCCTGGTGCCCAGGCGCACCGCGAATCGTCATGGCCTGGCGATTCGCTCGTCCGCGGCCGGCCCGAACCTGCGGCGGATCGCGATTGAGCGCGCCGTTGCCGATGGACGCTACCGCCACCAAGCGGTGTCATCACCCCAGCCGTTCACGACTTCTTGGCATCTCGATGCTATGATGCCCAGATGGCGAAGGTACGCACCACATTGACAATCGACGACGCCGTTCTACGTGCGGTCAAGATTCGCGCTGCCAGGACGGGACAGGGCGACAGCGAGGTCATCGAGCGGGCGCTGCGGCGGGACTTGGGGCTTGACCTGCTCGAACGACTGTGGGCGCGTGAGCAGCTTCCCGAGGACGAGGCGAAAACCCTCGCTGTCGAGGCGCAGCACGCGACGCGGCCCCGATCTCGACCGCGCCGCTGATCCTTGCGCGCCGTCCTCGACGTCAACGTCATCATTTCGGCCTTGCTCTCACGGAGCGGCTCGCCGGCGTCAGTGCTGCGCGCCTGGCAGGAAGGTCGCTTCGAGCTGATCGCCTCGCCACTCCTCCTCGCCGAGCTCGAGCGTGCTCTCGCCTATCCGAAGCTCCGACGTCGCATTCCGGCCGAGGAGGCCAAGGCCCTCAGCGACTGGCTGCGACGCGCCGCAACCGTCGCGCCCGATCCGGGCGCCCCGCCGCCGATGCGATCGGTCGACCCCGGAGACGACTACCTGCTGGCGCTCGCGGCTTCGGAGCATGCCCTTCTCGTGTCGGGCGACGACCACCTGCTCATGCTGCGAGAGGATGCGCCGATCTACTCACCGGTGGCATTCCTCGCGTTGCTCGAGGGCGGTATCGATGGATGATGCGGGCGATATGCCTCGAAGGCTCGGAGGTGGCGCGCGGTCCACTCCGATATAGTTGCCGCCGCCCCGAGCGGGAGTAGCTCAGTTGGCAGAGCGTCAGCCTTCCAAGCTGAATGTCGCGGGTTCGAGACCCGTCTCCCGCTCCAAGCTCCTACCGGCCGCTTCGGTCCCCTCGCGGTCCCGGGCGATAGCTTCCTCCGCCTCTCGGGCGTCGTCGATGACGCCGAACAGGTCCAGTTCGTCCGCCTCAACAACTGAAGCCCGGCCGCGCTCATCCACGATGACGAACCGAAGGATAGGCTCGGCGCCCGGTCCCTCGCTGACAACCAAGGCAACAGCTTCAACGGGTGCTCCTTCGCGCCTCGCGGAGTAAGCCGTGAAGAACGCGGAAACGGCGTGCATAAGTCTTCCTCGGTCTGTGGCCGGCCGACATCTGGTTGCGACGGACAGCCTATATCTCAGGCGGTGACCGGCTGGAGGCTGGCGAGCACCCGAAGGGTGGCGTCGGCGAGCTCGTCCACGTCGCCGGTCGTGGTCGGCAGCGCGATGGCGCCCATGCCGCGCGGCGCGAGGTAGAAGCCCTCGAGCAGGAGGCCCAGCCAGAGGCCGGCCGCCGGAGCGCCGGTGGCCGTGGCCGCCACGGTCTCCCCGGCGTGGACCTGGAAGAGCGACGCCGCGCCCTCGACACGCGCAGCCAGGCCACCGGCCGCGATGCCATCTGCCACGCGACCTCGCAGGCGATCGCCGAGTCCGGCCAGCTGCTCGAATCGCGCGGGCGTCAGCGCGCGGAGTGTCGCCAGCCCGGCCGCCGCTGCGATCGGGTTGCCGTTGTAGGTGCCGCCGTGGGTCAGCGCGCCATCCCGCCGGGCATTGAACAGCTCCATGACGTCGGCTCGGCCGCCAAATGCCGCGAGCGGATATCCGCCGCCGATGATCTTGCCGAGCGTGGTCAGGTCCGGCCGAACACCGAGCATCTCCTGGGCGCCACCGGGGCCGACCCGGAACGAGATGACCTCGTCAAAGATGAGTAGAGCGCCGTTTCTCGTGCACCATTCCCGCAGGAACTCAAGGAACGACGCCTCGGCCACCCTGATGCCGCCGGCCCCCTGAATGGGCTCGATGATGACCGTTGCGACATCGCCCTCGCGCCCGGCCAGCGCGCGCTCGACGCCGGCGGCGTCGCCCCACGGCAGCTCCACAACGAGATTGCCGACCGCCGCCGGAACGCCCGGGGAGCCGGCCATCGCGGTGTCGTGGGTGCCGTGATAGTGGCGCTCGAACCGCACCACGACCTGGCGTCCGGTGAAGGCCCGGGCCACCCGAATGGCGAACATCGTCGCCTCCGTGCCGGAGCTCGTGAACCGGATCCGCTCGACCGACGACAGCCGGCGGCAGAGCTCCTCGGCCAGCTCGACCTCGACCTGGGTCGGGGCCCCGAACGCGGAGCCACGGCGGACCCGGTCCTCCACTGCGGCGACGACGGCCGGGTGGGCGTGGCCCAGGATCAGCGCGGTGTAGTTGCCCAGGAAGTCGCGATAGACGTTGCCGTCAATGTCACGGACGCGGATGCCCTCCCCGGCGGCCATGTACGGCGGGTAGGGCGGCGCGTAGACGGTCGTTCGGGTCGACCCGCCGGGCAGCGACGCGGTCGCCCGCCGGAAGAGCTCCGCGGAACGCGGCGTCCGCGCGAGGTAGTCGTCGAGCTTGGACATCGCCGGGCCCGGTCTCCGTGACGGTTCGACGGCGACATCGTACGACGCCGTTTTCACATGCTACGTTTCGGCCATGGGTTGCCTGCCGCGATGACCGTGGTGCTGACCGGGCGTGACCTGGCCCGGGCCGAGGTCGTGCGCGTCGCCCGTGGCGCCGAGGCGGTCCGCCTGGATCCGGCGGCCGCCGACCGGATGCGGTCCACCCGCGAGATCGCGGAGCGGGCGCTGGCGCGAGGCGATGCGGTCTACGGCCTGAGCACCGCGGTGGGGGTGCTGAAGCGGGTTGCCGTTTCGGGTCCCGAGGCCGCCGCCTACGCCCGCCGCCTCATCCGGCATCACCTCGTGGGCCAGGGCGACCCGGCGCCGGCCGACGTGGTCAGGGCCACGATGCTGCGGCTGGCCAACGGCTTCGCCGAGGGCAGCACCGGGGTCCGCCCCGAGCTGGCCGAGCGTCTGGTCCAGGCGCTCAACGACGACCTCCAGCCGCGCCTGCGGATCCTGGGCTCCGTGGGCCAGGCGGATCTCGCCCAGATGGCCGACCTCGCCGCGTCGGTCTTCGAGGGATTCGAGCTCGCCGCCGGGGAGGGGCTGGCGCTCGTCAGCAGCAACGCGTTCTCCACGGCCTGGACGGCTCTCGCGGTGGCCGATGCGGATGACCTGCTGGCGACGATGGAGGTGGCCGGAGCGCTCAGCCTGGAGGCCCTCGCCGCCAATCCGTCCATGCTCCACCCGGCCATCGGTCGGATCCGACCGTATCCGGGGCTGCGGCGAGAGCTCGGCCGCATGCGGGATCTCCTCGACGGCAGCTTCCTGTGGGAGGGTGATGCGGCACGCAACCTCCAGGATCCGCTGACCTTCCGCAACCTGCCCCACATCCTGGGTGCGTGCCGAGACGTCCTGGACCACGTCGACGCGCAGCTCGCGATCGAGCTCAACGCCTCCCAGGGCAACCCGATCGTGGTCGCGTCCGAAGAGCGGGTGGTGTCCGTCGCGAACTACGAGATCCTGCCGCTCGCCGTGGCCGTGGATTACCTGCGGATCGTTCTGGCGTCGGCCCTGTCGGCCGCCAGCGAGCGCATCGTCAAGCTGCTCGAGACGCCCTGGTCCGGGCTGCCCACGGGCCTGACGTCGGAGCAGGACACGACGGAGGCGGGTCTGTCCTATCTCGGCATCGCCAGCCAGTCGCTGGCCGCGGAGGCGCGCACTCTGGCAGCGCCGGTGTCGCACGAGATGGCGTCGACCGCGCACGCCGAGGGCATCGAGGACCGCGCCACCATGGCTCCGCTTGCCGCCCGGCGGGCCACCGAGATGGTGGGCCTGGGACAGCGCATCGTCGCGATCGAGCTGGCCGTGGCGGCACAGGCTTGCGAGCTTCGCGGACTGGGGCCGCACGGGCACGGAACCGCCTTGGCGGTCGAGGCGGTCCGCGGGGTCGTGCCGTTCCTGGGGCTCGGCGGGGAGGTACCCGATCTTGAGCCACTGGTGGCGATCGTTCGATCCGGGGACCTTGGACGACAATAGCCGCGTGACTCCTGAATCGACCACCCGTGAGTCGACCGCCCGCGACCGCCCACCCGAGGAAGCGGCGGAGGATACGTCCTTCGCCCGCGGCCTGCGCCTGCTGTTGACGATTTCCGACCGCGGGGAGGTCCGCGCGGACGAGCTCAGCTCGATCCTCGACATGCCGTCCTCGACCGTCTACCGATACCTGCGCACGCTGGGCGAGTTCGGCTTCGTCGACCGGCACGACGGCCGCTACCGGCTCGGGCCGCGCCTCCTCATCGGGGCCGGATCCAAGGTGACGAGCGAGCGGCTCATCCGCCTTGCCGATCCTGTCCTGCGCATGCTGGCCGAGGAGACCGGCGAGACGGCCCTCATCGTCCGCCGGGTGGGACTGTCGGCCCTCTGCCTCCACCAGGTCGAGGCGAAACAGCCCCTCCGGGTGGCGCTGGAGCCCGGTGCCATGACGCCGCTCTATGCAGGCGCCATGTCGAGGGTGCTGCTCGCGTTCGCCCCGCCGGAGATCCTCGACCAGGTGGTGGCCCAGGGCATCCAGCCCGTCACGGATGGCACGCCCAGCGAGTCCGACCTGCAGCTGGGGCTGGCCGAGATCGTTTCGAAGGGTATCGCCGTGAGCGAGGGCGAGTTCGTCGCCGGCTCCGTGGCGATGGCCGTTCCCATATTCCGAGAGGATGGGATCGTGGCGGCTCTGGCGGTGACGGGGCCCGAGTCACGCTGCGGGCTAGCCTGGCGGTCCCGCGTTCGCCGGCTCCTGCCTTCGGCCGCCGAGTCGATCATGGCCTCGCTCGCCGAGGATCTCCAGGCCTGAGGGGCGCTTGCCGGCGTGGGCCTCTCGTACTGCGGGTAGCAGTACTCCCAGAATGTGGAAATTCAGCCGCGAAGCCGTGTAGCATGGCGGACCAATGGGCCGTCCGTCACGCCCCGCCTTCGATCGCCTGGAGCCGAGCTGCCCGGATTACGCTCGTCTCCCGGTCGCGGCCGCGTTCACCTGGGCCGACTGCGCGTCCGCGAGCGATGCCGGAGAGTGGTACCTGGTCGCCTTCCGCTCGGTCCTCCGTGAGCGGGCCGATCGGGACCGCCTGCGCGACTACGACGACCGTGCCCACCACGAGGCGCAGTCGGCGCGTGGCTTCGTCCATTACTTCAAGGGTCCCGCAAACGACCGCGGCGAGTGCCTCTCGTTCTGCCTCTGGACGAGTCGTGCCCACGCGCGGGCTGCCGCCGGCCGGCCCGCCCACCGCGAGGCGGTGACGGTCGCGCATGACACGTACGCGCTGTATACGCTCGAGTTCCTGCGTCTGATCAAGCGCGCGGGCGCCGCCGAGTTCGAGTTCCAGCCGTTCGATCTACCGTTCGACATGCCCTCGCCGGCGGCGACCCTGCGACTCCAGCCGCTCCCCGCCGCGGACTGATCAGGCCGGCAGGCTCGCCAGGAGGCGGAAGACCGGCAGCGCGGCCTCGAGGGCATCGGCCAGCAGGTCCGGAAGACCCGGCGAGAACGCGTCTCGATCGGACAGTCGACGCCCGAACACCACGTCCTTAAGCTTCAGCAGCTCCGCATCGGGGTGACCCGCCG
>WNFU01018324.1_pt1 | contig 13648 bp, 19 predicted proteins | sample 5400121 | NCBI WGS metagenome assembly WNFU01 (sample SAMN13153360, study PRJNA577476) | soil metagenome | isolation source: 100 cm soil or saprolite under grassland replicate 1 | place: USA:California | collected 2016-06-15
GGTCCATCAGCAGCGTCCCGAGGCGGTTGCGCTGCAAGGATTCCGCGACGAACCGGTTCCGGGGGCTGAACCGGCTGCTCCCCGATCCATGCGCGAACACCACGACGCCCACCGGATCGGAGGGCAGGGCCAGGTCCCCACCCAGTGCAACGTCGCCGACTCGAATCTCCACCGCACGCTCGTCCACGTCCACGCCACGATAGCTCCGGGTAGGGTTCACATGGGCTGTCACCGGATCAGGGAGAACGCCATGCCAACGCCCATCGATCGCCACGAGGTCGGACGGCTCGCCCAGCGGGGCGCGCAGCTCGTCGAGGTCCTCCCTCGCGAGGAGTACGAGGAGCAGCACCTTCCCGGCGCCGTCAACGTGCCGGTGGGGCGGATCGAGCGGGCCCACGAGACCCTCGACACCGGCCGCCCGGTCGTCGTGTATTGCTGGGACGGCGCCTGAGACATGAGCCCACGAGCCGCGTGGCGGCTCGAGACCCTCGGCTTCGGGGAGGTCTACGACTACCGGGCCGGGAAGCTGGACTGGCTGGCGGCCGGCCTGCCGGTCGAGGGCGAGCTGGCGGGGCGAGCCACGGCCGGCTCGGTGGCCCGGCGGGACGTGCCCACCTGCCGGCTGGACGAGCCGATGCACGAGGTTCGTGAACGCGTCCACGCCGCGGGATGGGACGCCTGCGTGGTGGTGAACGAGCAGCGGATCGTCCTGGGGCTGTTCCGGGCGAAGGAGCTCGAGGAGCCGAGTGGGGCCGGGGAGACGACCGCGGAAGGCGCCATGCGCCCGGCCCCCTCGACGTTCCGGCCGCACGTGTCCATCATCGAGATGGCCCAGTACATGCAGGAGCACGACCTGGCGAGCTCGCCGGTCACCACCTCGGAGGGAGAGCTGGTGGGGCTGCTCCTGCGCGAGGACGCGCAGCGGGCCGCGCTCGAGGAGCACCGGGCGCACCACGCGCATGAGGAGGACGACGATGACGGAGGCTGAGGCCGGGAAGGCCCGCCGGGCCTGTGGAACCTGCGACCGCGAGGTCGATGACTGCTCGTTCTGCGGCGAGGAGGACTGTCCGAGCCCCATGTGCTACCCGGACATGCTCACGGCGCTGGGCCTCCAGATGGCGCAGCCCCACTCGCACGGCGGCTAGCCCGTCGTTTCCCGGCCGCGCCGGGCGGGTAGACCATGGAAGGCGATCCCACCCGGTCCATCGAGCCGCCCGCATGCCGGCGGCTCGCCGCCTTCCCGAGGAGACTCGACCATGCGAACGCTGCTGGCCATCGTGTACGTGGTGATCGGCGTGATCGTGGCGTCGACCCACCACTACCTGGCCCATCTCGGCAACATCAAGGCCATCGCGTCCGCGGTGCTGGCCATCCTGCTGTGGCCGCTCGTGCTGTTCGGTGTCAACCTGCACCTCGGCACGTTGCACGCGAGCGGCTGACCGGGGCTCAACTCCCCGCGGCGGCCTCCAGCCCGGCCAGGCGCCGGAGCGCCGCGACCTTCTCGGTCCGTCCCGTCCGCGCTTCCCGGACCGCCCGCGCGCCCCGCACGGCCAGCAGCCCCGTGTTAGTCCTCGGGCTGCGCCTCGTAGGCCGCGAGCAGCACGCGATGGAGCCGTTCAGCACGCCCTGGCCCTGAGCGCCAGCCACCGCCGCGTGCGGGTCCGCGTCGAACCGGGGCGGGGTGAGCCAGTGGTACCGGCGGGCCCGCCCGGTGGCCTCGTTCATGCCCTGCTGCACCACCGCCCACGTCCCGTCCGGCGTGAACAGGAACGTGTGGTGGTAGAGCTGGAACCCGTCCTGGACCGCGGCCGAGTCCACCTTCGCGGAGAGCCGGCTCCTCCGACATCCCCGGACCGGGTCGCGAACGTCGATCCCGGAGGGGGAGGACTAGACTCGACCCGATTCCCGAAAACCCCGTCGAAGGAGCCGGCGTGAGCACGAACTCCCCGTGGGAGGCCGCCCTGTCCCAGCTCGACCAGGCGGCCGCCCTCCTGGAGCTCGACCCGGGCGTCCACGAGATCCTGCGCAACCCGAAGCGGATCCTCACGGTCGCGATTCCCATCCATCGCGACGACCGAAGCGTCAGCGTGTACACGGGCTACCGGGTGCACCACAACACCTCGCGGGGCCCGTCCAAGGGCGGCATCCGTTATCACCCCAGCGTGAGCCTGGACGAGGTGAAGGCGCTCGCCATGTGGATGACGTGGAAGTGCGCCATCGTGAACATCCCCTACGGCGGGGCCAAGGGCGGCGTGGTCGTCGACCCGAAGGAGCTGTCCAGGGATGAGCTGGAGCGCCTGACCCGCCGCTACGCGTCCGAGATCCTGCCGCTCATCGGACCGGACCGGGATGTGCCGGCCCCCGACATGGGAACCGACGAGCAGATCATGGCCTGGATCATGGACACGTACTCCATGAACGTCGGTCACTCCGCGCTCGGCGTGGTGACCGGCAAGCCCCTGTCGGTGGGGGGCTCGCGGGGCCGGGGCGACGCCACGGCCCGGGGCGTCATGTACGTCACCGAGGCCACGCTGAAGCACCGCGGGATGAAGGTGGACGAGACCACCGTGGCCATCCAGGGCTACGGGAAGGTGGGCTCCCCGGCGGTGCGGCTCCTCGAGCAGCTCGGCTGCATCGTGGTCGCGGTGTCCGACGTGCACGGGGGCGTGTACAACCCGAAGGGCATCGCCGCCGACGCCCTCGCCGAGTACCACGTGGAGACGGGGACGGTCGTGGGGTTCCCGGACGGCGACGCGATCACGAACGAGGAGCTGCTGGAGCTGGACTGCGACGTCCTGATCCCCGCGGCACTGGAGAGCCAGCTCACGGGGGAGAATGCCGGCCGGGTTCGGGCCGAGGTCATCATCGAGGCGGCGAACGGCCCCACCACGCCGGAGGCCGACGTCATCTTCGAGGAGCGGGGCATCCTGGTGGTCCCCGACATCCTGGCCAACTCCGGCGGCGTCACGGTGTCCTACTTCGAGTGGGTCCAGGACCTCCAAGCCTACTTCTGGGACGAGGACGAGGTGAACATGAAACTGCGCTCGATCATGGAACGCGGCTACGTCGACGTGCTGGGACTGGCCGAGGAGCGAAAGGTCCCGATGCGCGTGGCGGCGACCGCGCTCGGCGTGGCCCGAGTGGCCGAGGCGCACACGACCCGGGGCCTGTTCCCCTGACCCTGGGGCCGCCCGGCCGGTACTAGTCTGGCCCAGACTAGTGCGAGATGCTTGCACGCGGCCACCACCGTGCTAGCGTCGGGGCATGAGCACCCCCTCCCGCCACCACCCCGCCGGCGGCGGCCTGACCGGCGTCGGCGAGCTCGACGAGCGCTCCAGAGCGATCCTCGATTTCGAGCGCAACTGGTGGAAGTACCCGGGGCCGAAGGAACGGGCCATCCGGGAGCGCTTCGAGATCTCGGCCGCCCGCTACCACCAGCTGCTGGGTGGGCTGATCGACCGCCCCGAGGCCCTGGCGTACGACCCCATGCTCGTGCGGCGGCTGCGCCGGCTCCGCGAGGCCAGGCGGCGGAAGCGATTCGCGCGACAACTGGGGCTGGAGCGGTAGGATCGTCGCCTCCGCGGCCGCCGGGAGGCCGCGACACCAGCTCGCCGGCACGCCGGGATCGGCCCGTGCCGGAATGAGCTCGAAGGGGTCGATGGAGTCGATGGACGTGCTCGTGAAGGGTGGGGGTCGGTGGGCACCGGCGCGGTGAGGGCCGCCATCGTCGCGGCGGCGGTGGTCGTCGGCGCCCTCGTCATCTCGAAGGGTTTCGCGAGCCTGGGCGGCACGACGGTTCCCGTTCCGTCCGGAAGCCCCCCTGCCTCGGTGACCACCGGGCCCACGCCGTCCAGCTCCCAGACGTCGAACCCGGCGCCGAACGTGTCCCCCCGCCAGCAGGGCGTGAAGATCGCCGTGTACAACGCGACCACGGTCCAGGGGTTGGCCGGCGTGACCGCCGACAAGCTGGCAAAGGACGGTGGCTACGTCGTCCCCACCGTCGACAACGCCGCGCCCTCGCCGATCACGCTGATCTACTACCGCGACCCTCAGGGAAAGGCCGACGCGGGCCTGTTGAGGAAGCTGCTGAAGGAGGGGCAGATCAAGCACCTCCCGGCGAAGGGGAACGACTTCCCGAAGAACGTCGAGCTCATCGTGATCCTCGGGGCCGACTACGCGTCGACCCATCCCATCACCTGACCCCACCTCCGGACCCGCCGGACACGGCAGTAGGCTGAACCGGTGCGAATCGGCGTGATCGCACCGGTGTGGGTTCCCGTCCCGCCTCCCGGCTACGGCGGCATCGAGGTCGTGGTGAGCCTGCTGGTGGAGGAGCTCGTGGAGCGGGGACACGATGTGACGCTGTTCGCGTCCGGGGATTCCACCACCAAGGCCGAGCTCATATCCGCGTACGAGAAGGCGCCCACGGATCGCCTGTGGGAGGTCGAGCCGGACGCCACGCACGTGGGGTGGGCCTACCGGGTGGCGTGCTCCTCGCACGCGGCGGGCCGGGGATTCGACCTCCTGCACGACCACTCGGACTACCTGGGGGTGGCGTTCGCGGCCTGCATCCCGGCGCCGGTGGTCCACACGGTGCACCTACCGCTCGAACGGCACCGGCGGGCCTTCCTTCGACGCTTCGCCGACGACATCGCGCTCACGGCCATCAGCGACTACCAGCGCGATGCGGCGCCGGAGCTGCCGTGGCGGGCCCGGGTCCACAACGCGATCGACGTCGACTCGTTCCCCTTTCGCCCCGGCAAGGAGGACTACCTGCTGTGCCTGGGACGGGTGTGCGAACGCAAGGGCCAGGACATCGCCGTCCAGGTGGCGCGCCGAGCGGGAATGCCCCTCGTCATCGCCGGCCGGGTCCACCCGGCCGAGGCCGGGTTCTTCGAGCAGCGGGTGCGGCCGTCCGTCGACGGCGACGCGGTCGCCTTCCTGGGGGAGGTGCCGAACGAGCGAAAGCGGGCGCTGGTTGCGGGGGCCCGGGCCCTCCTGATGCCGATCCGGGAACCGGAGCCCTTCGGGCTCGTGCTGGTGGAGGCGATGGCCTGCGGGACGCCAGTGGTGGCCGCCCCGCTCGGAGCGGTGCCCGAGATCGTGGTGGACGGCGTGACCGGGTTCCTGGCCTCCGGTGTGGACGCCATGGCGGAGGCGGCCGGGAGGGTCGGGGAGATCTCGCCGCAGCGATGCCGCGACGAGGCGGTGGCCCGGTTCCACCCCAGGGCCCTCGCCGACGGCTACGAGGCCGTGTACAGGGACGTCCTCGCCGCGCGGTGAACGGCGACGTCGGGGACCGGGCCCGGGCCGATCCGCTGGACGCCCTCCGTCGAGAGCCGGAGTCGGCCGCGATCATGCTCGACTTCGACGGGTCGCTGTCGGAGATCGTGGCCCGCCCGGAACTCGCCACGCCGGCGAGCGGCGTGCGGGAGGTGCTGGGCGATCTGGCGGCGCGGTACCGGCTGGTGGCGATGGTGTCGGGGCGGCCCACCGAGGACCTGTACCCGCTGCTTCGTATACCAAGCGTGCGCTATGCGGGCCATTACGGGCGCTTGGTTGACCAAGCACCGATCCGGCCGGAGGCGCTGGCGTGGGCGCGGACCGCCGCGGGAGCCGTGCCGGGCGCGTGGGTGGAGGACAAGGGCTGGTCGGCCGCCGTGCACTACCGGCAGGCGGAAGACCCGGTCGCCGCGCGCGCCGCGCTCCTGGAGCCGCTCCGGGAGATCGCCCGGGCCGAGGGCCTCGAGGTGATCGAGGGGAAGATGGTCCTCGAGCTGGTTCCCGGGGGAGGGGGGCGAAAGGGCGAGGCGGTGACGCGGCTGATCCGGGAGGCCGCCGCGCGCGCCGCGCTGTTCGCCGGCGACGACCGGGCCGACCTCGACGCGTTCGCGGCCCTCGACCGCCTGGGGCCGGAAGGGGTGGCCGGCGTGAAGGTCGCCGTGCGGGGGCAGGAGACGCCGCCCGAGCTGGTCGAGGCCGCCGACGTCGTCGTGGAGGGCCCGGCCGGCCTGGTGGAGCTCCTTCGGGGCCTGCTGCCGTAGGCGGTGAGTGTTTTACCGGCGGGCGGCCGCCAGTTCGAGGTCCTCGAGCTGCCGGCTCACCCACCGCGCCGGCGGGTTCCGCCACACCGCCGACCGGATGGCCCGGGCTCGCCGCGATCGTTCCTCTCGCGGCATCGCGAGGGCGGTCTCGAGGGCCGCGGCCGTCTCGCCGACGTCGAATGGGTTCACGCCGACCGTGTGGCGTCCGATGAGCGAGAACGCTCCCGCGTTGCGGGACAGGATCACGGCGCCGGCGTTCCTGTTCACCACCGGTCCTTCCAGCGCCACCAGGTTCATGCCGTCGAACACGGGATTCACGATCAGGGCGTCGTACATGCCGTACGCGGCGAGCGCCCGCGGGTAGTCGTCCCGGACCACGACCTCGATCGGTGGAGGCCCGTCACCACCGAGCTCCCGGTTGATCCGCTCGGCGGCCTGGAGGCACTCCTCCGTGTAGGTCCGGTACGCGGGGATCTCGCGCCTCGAGGGGTTGAGCAGGGCCAGGAAGCGGACCCGGCCCACCCACGAAGGGCGCTCGCGCAGGAACGTCTCGAAGGCCACGAACCCCCGGAGGATGTTCTTGGACAGCTCCGTACGATCCACCCGCAGCACCATCCTGGCGTCGCCGCGCCACCGAAGGAGCTCGCGGCGGACCGCGCGGACCTCGGCCGTCGCCGCCTGTGCGGAGATCGCGTCCGCGTCGATGCCGATGGGGCGCACCCGCACCACGGTTCGATGTCCCTCCAGCTCCAGCAGCCCCCGCAGGATGGCCTCGGCCATCGCGGTGGGCAGGATCCAGAAGTACCGGGGCCCCGCGAACGGGGTGTGCGAGAAGTGCGCGATGAGCGCGTCGGGGCGGCGCCGCCGGAGCATCTCGGGAACCAGACACAGGTGGTAGTCCTGGATGAGGTACGCGGGGGAGGCCTCCCCGTCCCCCTCCGCGGCGAGCGTGTCGGCGAAGGCCCGGTTCACCGCCACGTAGTCCTCCCACGCCCGGACGGTCTGCGCGCCGAAGCTCGGGGTGTGCACCACGTCGAACAGGAGGTGGTGCGCGAACCACAGCACCTGGTTCGAGATCACGTCGTAGTAGTTCGCGAACCGCTCCGGCTCGATGGCCAGATACCGCACGTTGTACTTCGCGTCCTCGGTGAGGACCTCGATGCGGCCCTCGGGCGATGCCCCCGCCACGGCCCGATCGCCCTCGGTCATCGCCGCCGCGACCCACAGCCCGCTGGTCATCTGGAGCGCGCCGGTGAGGCCGGTGACCAGCCCACCGCCGCCCCGCCGCTGGACGACCTCCCCGTCCGGCGACACCTCGTGCGCCACGGGGCCTCGATTGGATGCGATGACGACCGGGCGGCCGCCGGGCGCGGCGGGCATCGCCGGGCTGCTCCGAGGCATGCTCAGGAGTCTACCCACGCCGCCCCGAATCACGGCTCGGCCATGTGGTGGACACCGGGGCGGCGGCGTCAGGAGGTTGCGTGGGGGGTATACAGGGAGCCCGGAGGCGCCGGGTTCGCCGGATGGGCGCTCGCGCCGGCGAGCCCGGACGAGCGCCGGGGCCGATGAGCGCCGGCGGGTCGGAGGCCGGCGGTATGATCGCCCGGAGTCCGCCGGGGGGCGGGATCGGCGCGGCCGCGCCCGGCGGTCCGCCGCGCGGGCCCGAGCCGAGGACGAGCCGTGGAACGCCCCCGAGAGCCCGAACAGTCACCGCCGGCCCGCGAGCCGCTGAAGCGCGTGGCGCCGGCGGAGCCCGCTCGCGCCGGCCCGCCCGATCCCCCGAGCCCCCGGCCCGATCCCCCGAGCCGGCCGGAGCCCGGCGAGCCCATCCTGTCGAGCACCCTGATCGCCCGGGCCGCCCGGGTGGCCATCGTGGCGTGGGCCATCGTGGGCGTGGCCATCCTGGCCTACCTCGTCGGGCGGTTCGTGCTGTACCCGGTCCGGATCATCTTCCCGCCGCTCGTGCTGGCCCTCGTCATCGTCTACCTGCTGAACCCGGTGGTGAGCATGCTGGAGCGGCGGGGCCTGAAGCGGCTGTGGGCGACCCTGCTCACGTATCTGGTCTTCCTCACCGCCGTGGGGTTCGCGCTCGCGTACCTCATCCCCCTCGTCTCGCACCAGGTCACGGCGTTCGCGAAGGGCATCCCGGCGCTGCTCCAGCGGGCCGAGGACCAGATCGCGGACTTCGCCCGGCGCCTCGGCCTGCACGTGAAGGCGGGCGACTTCGTGGCCACCTTCCAGCGACAGGGCGGCGTGGGGAAGTTCATCGGCCGCATCAGCTCGCTGACCGGCCAGGTCCTGCACGTGGCCCTGGTCCTGGTGCTGGGGCCGGTGCTGGCCTTCTACATCCGAAGCTCGCCGTCGCCGTGGGGGGGTACTTTCGGGGGCAGCTCCTCGTCGCGCTGTTCGTGGGGATCGCCTCCATGTTCGGCCTGTGGCTGATCGGGCTCCCGTACTGGGCGCCCGTCGGGCTCATCGCCGGGCTGTTCAACCTCATCCCGCTCATCGGGCCCTTCATCGGGGCGATCCCGGCGCTGTTCATCGCGTTCACCACGCCGCAGGCCGCGGGCGGGCTCCTGCACCCGCGGCCGGGGTGGCCGCTGGCCGTCGCGGCGTCGATCGTGCTGCTGCTCGTGCAGCAGATCGACAACCATCTCCTCAGCCCGCGGGTGCTGACGCGAACGGTCAGGCTGCACCCCCTCACCGTGATGCTGTCGCTGCTGGCGGCCGGCGCCGTGCTCGGCCTGTGGGGCATGCTGCTGGTCATCCCCGTGGTGGCGGCGGCGAAGATCCTGGTCATCCACTACTGGGACACGCGGATGGTGTGGCCGCCCCGGGGAACCGGCCCACCGCCGGCGCCCGCGGGACCCGCCGCCGACGAGGCCGGGGCGTCGGCCCCGGCGGCAACCCCCGGTGCTCCGCCGGAGCCGGCGATCGATGCCGGCACGAGGCCGCGGGACCAGGAGCCGGGGGTCCCCGGCACCCGGCGGGCGGCCTTCGGCCGGTGGTTGTCGCAGCGCGCGGGCCGAGGCCGGGAGACGCCGGCCGGGCGCAGGCCGAAGTAGGGCCCCGGCCTCAGGGCTCCCGGCCGAGCAGCGCGGCCACCGCCTCGGCGAATCCGTCCCCCGCCGCCGAGGGCGTCGCGAAGACGTTCGCCCTGCCGTCGGCCGCGCCGCCGATCCCGGCCACCCCGTTCGCCACGACGAAGAGCGCTCCCACCTCGTCCGCCATCATCACGTCGGACGGCGAGTCGCCCACCGCGGCGGCCTCCTCCGCCCGCACCCCGGCCCGCTCGCGGTGCAGGCGAACGGCGGTGGCCTTGTTCACGCCCTTCGGCACCAGGTGGTACGCGTGGACCTCGGGCACGTCCAGCGAAGGGTAGGTGCGCCGGATGACGCCGTTGTCGAGGACCTCCAGCCACCGGTATCCCGCCGCCTCCAGCCCGGCCGTGGCCTTGGCCTGATCGAGCAGTCCCCGGAAGAGCATCGTCGCCTCGCGGTCCTGGAACGCCCACGGCGTGTGGGGCTCCAGGCGCCCGGCGTAACGCTCCAGCAGGAACCCGCCCGCGCCCGACCGGGCCATGGCCGCGAAGGGCGTCCCCGTTCCCGTTCCCGTTCCCACGAACGAGCCGAAGTTCGGCAGGACCGTCTCCGCGGGCTGGTCGTCGCGCACGACCACGTAGGCGCCGAGCTCGGCCACGTACGCCCGCGCCCCCAGGACCCGCGCGGCCTCCCGGGTCTGGTCCCGGGTCCGCCCCGACACCAGGACCACCTGGACGTCCGCCTCGTGCAGGGCCCCGATGGCGCGCGCCGCCCTCGTCGAGACGCCGTCGGGAGTCGCGTACATGGAGCCGCCCGGCCCCGCCAGCGTGCCGTCGAGGTCGGCGTACAGGACTTGCAGGGGGGCGTCCCGAGGGCGCGGCGGGATCTCGGCGAGCGTCCTCACCGGTGCGCGGTCGCCGTGCCCCACCACACCGCCGGCAGTGGCGGCGCCGCGGGGAACCCGGGCACCGTCGCCGCGGGCGGACGCTCGCCGATCGTGATCGTGGACGGGACCGGCCGGTAGCCCTCCCCGACGTTCCGGAACTGGTGCAACGTCCGGTGGAGCTCGGTTCGGAGCTCGATCCGGCCCAGGGACTCCAGGCGCAGCAGGGCCGCCTGGAGCACCTCGAACGCCATGCGGGACAGCTCGGGCATGGGCTGGTTGCGGTGGAGCCGGCGGTCCAGGTCCGCCTGGGCGATGGCGTCCAGGCCCCGTCGCGACACGATGTCGACGAGCAGCCCGAGCTCGACGCCGTAGCCGCCGATGAACGGCACCGAGGCCAGCAGCTCGCGGGTGCCCGCGTACTCGCCGCCCAGCGGCTGGATCACCGCGGCGAGCTCCGGGAAGAACAGGTTCAGCAGGGGCCGGGCCAGCAGCTCCGTGACGCGCCCGCCGCCCCCCGCGTCGACGCCGTCACCGTTCACCACAGGCCGCTCGTAGAAGCCCTTCACGTAGTCGACGCCCGGCACGAGCAGCAGCGGGCCGAGCAGGCCGGTCACGAACCACGAGTGGAACTCGCGGAGGTCGGCGTCGACGAACACGACGATGTCGCCCCGCACCACGAACAGTGCCTTCCACAGGGCGTCGCCCTTCCCGCCGAGCGGGGGAAGCGCCGGGAGGATCTCCGAGTCCTGGTACACGATCGCGCCGGCCTCCTCGGCCACGCGTGCCGTGCCGTCGGACGAGGCCGAGTCCACCACGACGATCTCATCGATGAGGGGGACAGCCCGAACGAGCTCCTCTCGCAGCACCGCCACGATCGCGCCCACGGTGCCGGCCTCGTTGCGCGTGGGGAGGCACACGCTGATCCGCGCACCTCGCGCCCGTTTCGCGCGAAGGAGCGCCCCCACGTCGGCGAAGGCGGAGTGGTGGAACGTGCGCCGCTCGAACCAGTCCCACGGGTCGATGCTGCGGGTGTCGGCGGCGCTCAAGGCCGCGATGATACTTCGCCCGGCCCTCCGGGCGCCGTGCGGACGACGGCTTCCCCCGGGGCGTTCCGGTGTCCTGGCCTGCGAGAATGTGGGAAACTACCGCAGACCGCCTCACGGGCCGGGTGATTCCATGTTCAAGGTCTCGCAGAAGACCGAGTATGCCCTTCGAGCCATGATCGAGCTCGCGCTCCGCCGCGGCTCGGGTCTCGTGTCGGCGCGCGAGATCGCGGAGGCGCAGGCGATCCCGGTCCGTTTCCTGGAACAGCAACTCGGCGCGTTGCACAAGGCCGGGCTGGTGGAGAGCTTCCGAGGGGCCGGGGGCGGGTGCCGGCTGGCCCGCGACCCCCGGGAGATCCGGGTGGCGGACATCGTCGACGCCATCGAGGGCTCCATGTACCCGATGTTCTGCCTCGACCCCATGGACCACTCGTGCGTGCAGGACAGCCGGTGCGGGCTCCAGGAGCTGTGGGGCGACGTCCGGGTGGCCGTTCGCGCGGTGTTCGAGCAGACCACCCTGGCGCGGCTGGAGGAGCGGCACCACCGGCGCATCGCCGCCCCGCTGTTCGCCCCGAGCGAGCTCATCCGCCCGCACGGCTGAGGCGGTTCGCGTCCGAGCTCCCCTTCACGGCCGACGCTGATCAGCCGGGGCCCGGGTCCCAGTCCCGCGCCAGCATCGCGTACACCCGAAGGTCGTGGTACCGGTCGCCCACGCGCTCCGCTTCGCGAAGCGTGCCCTCGAGGCGGTAGTCGAGCCGCTCCGCGACGGCGCAGCTCCGTGTGTTGCCGGTCGCGCACAGGATGGCGATGCGGTTCAGCCCGAGGTCCGCGAAGCCGGCGGACGTGAGCGCCTGCACCGACCGGGTGATGATGCCGTGTCCCTGGAGCGGGCCGGCCACCCAGTAGCCGATCTCCCCGTGCCTGGACTGGGTGTCGACGTCGAGGCCGATGGTCCCGGCGAGCTCGCCCCGGTGCCAGATGCCGCACACGTACTCGCGGCCGGCGACGAGCTGCTCGAGCGCCGTCTTCACGAACGCGCGGGTGTCGGCCGCGGATCGTGTCCCGTCGACCCACGGGAGCCACGGCCGGAGGTGCTCCCGGTTGGCGTCCACCAGCGCGAACAGCCCGTCGGCGTGGCGCTCCTCCAGCAGGCGGAGCTCGATGTCCTGGTCCACGCGGAGGGCGAACATGCCCGTCACGCGGCGCTCACCACGCTCGTCACCGGGCGGCCTTCCACCCCCGGAACGCGTGCAGGAGCGTTTCGCCCGCTCCGGCCGGCAGTGTGTCCTCGGAGAGGTGGCCGGCCAGACGGATGGTCTCCCGCATCTGATCGAGGAAGACGCCGCATCCCTCGCAGATCGCCAGGTGCTCCTCGAAGCGCGACCGCTCATCCGGAAGGAGCGTGCCCTCCAGGTACTCGGTCACGATCTCGACCAGCTCGATGCACGTCAGCTCCGGCGCGCCCATCCTCACGACCCCTGGGGTTCCCGGGACCCTGCCGCGTCCGCCTCGTCCAGGTAGCGCTCGAGCGCCCGCCGGACCCGGCTCCGGGCGCGGTGCAGGATCACCCGCTGATTGGTCTCGGAGAGCGACAGCACGTTACAGACCTCCGCCGACGTGAACCCGTCCACGTCGCGCATGGTGATGACCTGCCGCTGCACGGGCGGGAGGGCGTCGATGGCCCCGCGGACCCGGGCCAGCGTCTCGGCCGAGAGCAGCTGGTCCTCCGGGATGCGGTCCCACGACCGGGGCGCCGCCGCCCACCCTCCGGGATAGGCCGCGTTCCGTCCGTGGAAACGCGCCGGGTCGACCGCGGCCTCCTCGGGGCCGTCGCCGGGCTCCGCGAAGGAGGACACGGGGAAGCTCCGCCCCTCCCGAACGGCCCGCTTCTTGGCTGTGTTCGACAGGATCCGGAAGATCCAGGTCTTGAGGGAGGACCGGCCCTCGAAGCGGCCGAGGCCCCGCAGGACCCCGAGCCACGTCTCCTGGACGACCTCCTCTGCCACCGCCCGGGTGCCGACCCACGTCATGGCGAGGCGGAGCATGGACGCGCCGTGGCGGTTCACGAGCGACTCGAAGGCCGCCTCGTCGCCGGCCCGGAGCGCGTCCACCAGCCGGAGGTCCTCCGCCGAAGCGACGGGGGCCACCGTCACGACGGCGTCGCCCGGCATGTCGCGGTCGCTCATCCCATTTCCCCGTACCGTGGAATCCGCACATGATGCCAGGGGCGCGGCGCGGTGGGAACGGCCGGGCCGACTCACGGCGCGCCGGCGACGGTGACGGGTCGACAGCTGAAGTTGGAGGAGGGTTCGAGGTGGCCGAGATCCAGGTGTACGGGGCGACGTGGTGCCCCGACTGCCTCCGGGCGAAGAAGTTCCTGACCGAGCGCGGGTGCCGTTCGACTGGTTCGACATCGAGAGGAACCCGCGCCTGGTCCGGATCGTCGAGGAACGAAACGACGGCAAGCACATCATCCCCACCGTCGTGTTCTCGGACGGATCGCACCTCTCCGAGCCGACGAACGAGGAGCTCGCGGACAAGCTCGGGCTGGTCCGGACGGCGGGCCAGCACCTGTACGACCTGGTGGTGGTGGGGGGCGGGCCGACGGGGCTGACCGCGGCGATCTACGCGGCC
>WNFU01008542.1_pt1 | contig 13647 bp, 6 predicted proteins | sample 5400121 | NCBI WGS metagenome assembly WNFU01 (sample SAMN13153360, study PRJNA577476) | soil metagenome | isolation source: 100 cm soil or saprolite under grassland replicate 1 | place: USA:California | collected 2016-06-15
ACGCTTCAAAGAGATTCGCATCACTAGTTTATTCAAATCCAAATCCTCAATTAAGTATGTGGGCTCGCCATCTGGGTCGGAGGGCTTGCGTTTGAGAGAAGGAAGGAACGCCTTGCAGCAACTTAATTGAAGGGGAGCCGCAATAACACGTCTGCACGGCATTAATTTGAAGCACCCGGCAGGCCCTTAGGACAATGTGTTGAGTGCGAAGTGCTGCTCAAAGAAAATGCTTGCTTTATTTTAGCTTTGCATAGTCCTGCTTCGCTTCCTCAAGGACGCGAATGTCTTGATCAGCATCTTTCCAGAGCGCGAGAAAGTTCTGATATGCCGTGCGCGCTTTCGTGGTGTCTCCAGCCATTGCGGCAGCGCGAGCCAGACCGAGCTGCGCGAGTGGGTATAACGCTGAAAGCGGCGCCTCGCCGCGGTGATCCAATATCCTTTGGAATTCGACTGCTGCTTCCGCACCCTTCTGTTGCCGCAGATCGGCTTGGCCGCGCAGGTACTGCGGCCAGAACTCAGCCGCCGCTTCATAGCGACGCGTCGCCTCTAATAACTGAACCGCCTGGGCGGGGTTGTTACGATTGAGTTCGATGGCAGCACGGATGGTCGGCAGCCAGATGAAGTTGATTAGCGTATCTTTGGGATAGCGCTTTGCGAGTTCATCAACGAGCAGTTGCGCCTGGCCAACCTCGCCGCATAACGCCAGTGCGATGGCGCTGCGAGTCAGAGACACCGTGTTGCGTTCAAAGGCGAGGGCTTGCGCAGCATCCGCTTTCGTCTGCTGACACTGGCCAAAGGCTGCCCCTCGCAGAGCTTCTTCGGCCGCAAACTGCGTGGCCACTTCTTTCGCGTCGCTGCGCAGGCCGAGGTCAATCGAGCGGTGCGAGAAATCCTGGGCCAGCTTATACTGAGCGGCAAAGGCTGAAGTTTGGGTCTGCCAATCCAGTGCCACATACTCATCTGGCTTGCCGCTGGACCAGTCAAGTTGTTGCTTCATCGCCCCTGCGTCGCCGCTAACGAAGGCGATCTGATAGAGCCGAGTGTGAAAGTCTGTCGTATCTATCTTCTGCTGCTGCGCTTGCTCAAAAACCTCCCTAGACTCCGCGAAACGATTGAGACGAAGGAATGCCTCTCCCAGGTTCGCATGCCAGGCGACCGCGTTCGGATTGAGACGCAATGCTTCCCGGGCTTCGGCGACGGCTCTCTCGAATTGCCCAATCCGCAAATAACGGTCAGAAAGGTTGCCGGGCCCCCGATGATCGCGCGGGTACGTCCGCTTCATGAGTTCTTGAACTTCAATCGCCTTGTCCACTTCCCCGGTGACTTGAGAGTAATAGAAAGAAGAGATGCGGAGTTTCTCGTATTCGCTCACCCGGTCTTTCAGCGCAAAGGCCTTGGCCGCATTTTCTGCCGCCAGCCCTGGCTGATTGCTATTGCCATATTGTATTGCCAGTCCGATGTACGCGAGGGCGAAATTCGGGTCAAGCTCCACCGCGTGTTTGTAAAATGGAATCGCTTGCAGCCACTTGCCGCTGATCGACTGCTCGTTCCCCAGGGAGTAGGCTTTGAGTGCCTCCAGCGATGAGGTCGTGGCCTCTTCCAGTGGCGCGTCGAACTTGTGAATCGAGCCGAGCGACTCGCCCAGCTTCTCACGCAGGTTGCTCGCCGCCTGTGAAAGCGTCTTAAGCACTTGCTCCTTGGCTCCGGCTTCCGCCTGCTCGCTCGCAATCTCTTCGCCGTTCTGTCCGTTCACCGCTTCCAGCGTGATGACGTAGCTCGTACCGAGGTTGCTGATTGAACCGGCCAGGAAAGCCTTCAGTCCCTGGCGCTGGCAGATCTCCCGAGCCACCTCTTTCGTCACACGATCATCCGGGGATCGACCCATCAGGCGCAGCGTCTGGCGTACCCGCGCGTCAGGAAAGAGATTCAGAAACGGCGACTGGGTAAGTTGCACGGCCAGGCCTTGCTTGAGCGTGCCGTCAAAGACGGAATCGCCTGTCGTGTTGACGAAATCCGCAATAGACAATCGTGGCGGCTGCCGCGAGGACGAGCACTCCGAGAGTGAGACCGACGCCTCGCTTGTGGCGTTTGATCTCGGTGATAAGGTACTCAGCGCTTGAGGTCGTTTGACTGGCGCTCGGTTCGGTCGTCTGCGCCGTGGCGGCTGTCACCGTTGCTCCTGAAGAGGTTGATCGTCCGCCACCCACCGCCAGCCGAGCACTTACACGCTTGGCTCCCTCTTCAGGCGTGATGCTGCGCTCGAGTTCGGCTTCCACCTCTAAGCGTTGCTTCAGCCTCTTTAAATCTAATCCCAAGTCTTTCGCTGACTGATATCGCTCTTCGCGCTCCTTCGTCAACGCTTTTTCTACAATCCGCTCTAGCTCAGCGGGCACATCGGACTTGTGGAGCAACAGCGATGGCGGCTGCCGGTATAGGATCGTCGCTATCACATCGCTCGTCGTCGTGCCTTCAAACGGTAGCCGGCCTGAAAACATCTCGTAGAGCACCACGCCCAAACTCCAAATGTCACTGCGCGCATCCACCTGCAGACCGCGTGCCTGCTCTGGTGACATGTAGCCGGCCGTCCCCATTACCATTCCGGGCTCAGTGTTGACCACGCGTGTCTTTGTCGGTGCTTCTGTTTCAATCGCTTCCTGTCTCGCTCCTAAGTCGGCGTCATCGGCTAGTTTAGCCAGTCCGAAATCCAACACCTTTACTAACCCGTCACGCCTGAGCATGATGTTCTCAGGTTTGATGTCGCGGTGAACGATGCCGGCCTCGTGTGCCGCAGCCAGTGCTGCGGCGACTTGTGAGGTGACATCTAAGACTTCTCTTAACTCGATGCGCTTGCGCGATAGGTGATGGCGCAAGCTTTCGCCTTCAATGTACTCGGTGGCAATGAAGTGGTTTCCGTCCTGTTCGCCGATCTCGTAAATAGTCAGGATGTTGGGATGATTGAGACTTGAGGCGGCATAGGCCTCACGCTCGAAACGGCTGAGGCGAACTTTATTTTGCGTGAATTCAGCAGGGAGCAATTTGATGGCGACCTGGCGACGCAGGCTGGTGTCATAGGCGAGATAAACTTCACCCATGCCGCCAGTGCCAAGCAAAGAGCGAATCTCATAACGGCCAAGACTCGTGTTAGGTGGTAGGGGCATCTGCGAAAACAGACTTGACTTACTGCATTAGGGGCTCGACTTTAATATATTCGAAGGGAAAGTCAAGAAATTCAGCTGCGCTAAAATTCTATTTGAAGTCTTTCATCGGCCAGATGCTTGCTCCAGATCATCTCCACAGTACGCCTGCGCTGAAGAGCAGGAATGGGAGACAGCTGGGGCCTGTCCCTACCAATACTCCGTCCTCAGTATGCTCATTGAAGTTAGCAGTATCGGCTGCTAACCTGCGGTGCCATGAAAGCTGTCTTATCGTCGTTTCTCTTGACGCTATGTTCCTGCCTCCGGACACGAGCAGGTATGCACATCGAGATTCTTCTTTTCGGTGCCGGTAGACTGCCGAAGCTGGCACGAGCCTTGGGAGAGAGCAAGCGTGATGTTTTCAACGAGTGCCCGCTTTAAGAGGCGACCGGAAGATTTTTCACACGGCATGAGTTCGGTCCGATGCAGCGTGGCACTCAGTTTTCATGTCCCTTTCTAAGAACCGGCGCGATGGATTAAATTGAACTCGAAGCAGTTGATTGGTAGATTCGCATCGCCGGAAGTGATCTAGCTCTGTTTGTTCGATTAGGCACCGCCATAGTAATTCGGTTTTAAGAGCGTCATGAGAAAACATTTTTTTGTATCTGTTTGGTGTCTATTATTGGAGAGCACCAGAGAGATTATTTAGACCTCGGAGCACTAAAGAGAAGTTCGGCAAACCACGACTAGATAATTGGTTGCGCGAACGTCGTTGGTGTATAACAAGTTAGCAGAATTGCCGAAATCGTTCCCCCCCTTCGGCACCAGGATTTTTGTTTTTCTCAGCAAATCCGCGCATCAGGATTACTGCCACATCGCTCCAATGCGATCCGGTCTAAGCCATTATTCTCCCCGCCAACCGCTCCAATTCTCGGCCTGCTTTCTCGCTCGATTCCTGGTCGCGTGCGGGTAGTAAAGAGCAAAAGCAGAGTCGGACCATCCCGTCCATTCCTTCACCGTCGCAGGGCTCACGCCGCTGTCAATTAGTGGGTTGTCGCTTTGTACCTGGCGACGTAGAGCCCTAACCACTCCTGCCGTTCAAACGGTGACTGGTAAGACCCACAGGTATACATGTTGTAAATTGGTCAGAAAAGGGCTTGACAGATTTCGTGAGCTGACAGAGAATACGGCCGTTTCAGATTAGCGCAATATAAGGTTGTGTCTTGCAGGGCAAAGCTTGAACCCCGCTTAAAAAACCTAGGTTGTAACTGTTCTTTATTGGCTTGTTGAACCGAGAGCCAGTCGGTTCTCGAAACGAGTCCAGCAAAGGCCATCCTTGGCCATTAACTGCTTGCCGGAAAATCTGAGACTTAGGGAATTCGGCTAATTGGTAAGACCAAGGAGCTTCTCGTAGGGGTTAGGTCCGGATCATTCCCGTTGAGAGGGGGGTGACTTGCCCTGTCCTGAATTTCGAGGCCAGCATCCGCTCGGTTTCAGAATGACAATCATTGCCCGGTCGCGCGCAAGCGCTGGAGCCCACGCGGGCTCCGGCTTCTTACAAGGCAAACATCCTGAGGGATAGACTTTTCTCTTCAAGACTCTGGAGGTTGAAAATGACTTCTCTGAACTATCGGTTTGGCATCTCGGTGATTGTGTTGCTTTTCGTAATGGTATCGTCCGTCGCCGCTCAGGACTATCGCGGCAAGGTCCAGGGAAGCGTCACCGACGAGTCCGGTGCCGCAATTCCCGGAGCCCAGGTAGTGCTGCGCAATATTCAGACAACTGTGGAGGTTACACGCCGGTCAAATGGCGAAGGGCATTACATCTTCGACTTCGTGGAGCCGGGCGAATATATCGTTGTCGTTGAGCTGACAGGTTTCAAAAAAGCTGTGCAGGAAAATGTGATCGTCCGAAACCGGGCTGACATTACAGTGGACCTTAAACTGTCAGTTGGTGGAGTTCAGGAAACGGTAACCGTTGAATCGCCACCCATCGCGGTCCAGTTTGGTTCGAGCAGCACGCTCTTGACGATCGAAAACAAGCTGATCGACCAATTGCCGGTTAGAGGACGCAATCCATATAACGTAACTAATCTGGATCCGACTGTTTCCCCAGGCACCGGTTCGACGTCAAACGAAAACCGGCCCTACCACCACGCGTATGCCAGCGACTTCGATGCGGGCGGCGGCACCATAAGAGCCAACGATGTTCTGCTCGACGGCGTGCCACTCACCTCCAGCTATAAGAGTTCCTACACGCCGGCGATGGACGCCGTACAGGAAGTAACGTTTCAGAAGAATGCCATCGACTCGGAGTTCGGCTATAGCGCAGGCGGCGTCATCGTGCTGAACATGAAAGGCGGGACAAATGCGTATCATGGCAGCGGCATTGCCAACTGGCGCAACCCCAGATTCAATGCCGTAACCGATCCGACAATCAAGCGGACGGCCGGCGCCGACGAAAGGAATTTCCGAGGGACGAACCTGAAGATTTATGGTGGCACGTTTGGTGGTCCACTCATCAAGAACAAGCTCTTCACTTTCACCTCGTATGAGCATTGGAATGACGCTCAACCGCTGCCATTTACTCTAACCGTACCGACCGAGCTGGAGCGGGCCGGCAATTTCAGTCAGTCGGTTCGTAACGGCGTCATCCGCAACATCTTTGACCCGCTGACTTCCACCGGCTCCAGCGGCACGCGCACGCAGTTTAATGGAAATATCATTCCGACCGGCCGGCTTGACCAGACAGCGTTGAAATTGCTTGCGGAGCTGCCGCTTCCCAATCTGCCGGGCAGCCAGGACAATCTACAGGGCTTCAAGGTCAATCAGACATCCTACTGGAATTTTTCTGAGCGCGTCGATTGGGTTTACTCAGATAACTGGAGGACATTTGTCCGGTATGGCCAATTCAAGGCACGTCTCCTCGAGTCGAACCCCACGAGCAAAAAACTTTTGCCGGTCAATGGCAGTAATCGATATGGTCTGAGCATCGCTGCCGATTCTGTTTACACTGTTTCGCCCAAGATGACGGTGAACGTTCGCGCCAACTACCACCAACTTACAGATGAGTATGCCGCCGACCCAGCCTTGATTGGCAAAGACGGTATAGCGAACTTATTTCCAACGAACTTCTGGTCATCGCTGTACACACTAGACCAGTATTTCTATCCGGCCTTCGACTTTGTTCAGGGAAGCACCACTACTCGTTTGGGCCGCCCCGGCCGTGAGTTTTGGCAGCATCCGCAGGGCTTTGGCGGTTCGGCCCGTTTGAATTACTACGCCGGCAAGCACTCAATGAAGTTTGGCGGTGAATATAGAGTCGATAAAGGGAAGGGAGCGCGATTTGAGCCTCTGACCTTTAGCATCAAGCAGACACTCACAGCCAACGCCAACTCAAGCCCCAACCTAACCAACTCTGGCAGCGAATGGGCCACGTTCATGCTGGGTTACATCGATAACTCTTCGATTGCGGCACGCGTGCCAATCCAGGAGACGGTTGAGAAAGGGTATGCCGGCTACTTTATGGATGATTTCAAAGTTAACAGCCGGCTTACTCTTAATCTCGGTCTGCGTTACGAGTATGAGCCGGGGCCGGTTGACGCGCAGAACCGCTTGTCGCAGCGGCTCGATCTAACCCAACCAATTCCGGAAATGATCGCCACTCCACCCGCGATTCCAGCCACAGTCACGAACTTGCTGGCAAGCAAGGGCGAGAAGCATATTTTCAATGGCGCATGGATCTTTACGAGTGCGGACAGTCGCAGCGCCTGGCGCCGGGAGAAGATTACAGTGCAGCCTCGGCTCGGTGGGGCCTTTCGACTCAGTGAAAAGTCGGTGGTCCGGTTCGGCTGGGGCCGGTACGTCTCTCCGTCGTCGAGAATCCGCGATCCGCTCGGCGATTTCGTTAACCAGTACGCCGGTTTCTCTACCAGCACGCCAGCGCCCGGAACAATCAGCAACGGTCGGCCGCAAGCTACTCTGTCTAACCCATTCCCAGTCGCCCTTGCTCCGATTCAACAGCCCGTGGGCCAATCGCTTGGCCGCTATACAAACCTGGGTAATTCCATTGGAGCCGCCGGAAATGCAACCAACGGCATAGACCCGTTTGATGTGAAGCCGCAAGTTAACGATCGCTTCAGCTTCTCATATCAGCGCGAGGTTTGGGGTCGATTTATCCTCGACGTCGAGTACTTCTACAACAAAGGACGGAACGTGCCTTATGCGGTTGACTTGAACATGGCTGATCCCGCGTTTTCTTACGAGACGCCAAGATCCATCTTCAACCTATCGATAGCCAACCCCTTCCTGAACTATCTGACACCGAATAAGTTCCCGGGCACACTGCGCAGCCAGACCACGATCACGCAAGGCGCGCTGTTGCGGCCTTACCCGCAGTATGGCGTGATCAACCAGACAAACACGGCCGGCAAGGGAGAACACTTGCACTCTTTCGAGGTTCAGGCGCAGCGTCCCTTCGCTAAGGGTCTAAGCGTGCTTTTTGCCTTCGCCTACCAGCGGGAACGGACACAGGAATTCTTCGACGACTTCGCTACTTACGCGCGCAAGTTTGAGTGGCGCGATACGGATACGCCTCGACGTCGCTTGACCAGCGCCGTGAGTTGGGACATCCCGGTGGGCAAAGGACGCTCGTTATTAAACGATGCCCCGAAAGGAGTCGACATGATCGTGGGCGGCTGGACGGTTACAACGATTACGCGCCTCTATTCCGGCAGACCACTCTTCTTCAACCAGAACCTGATTGTGGATGGCAATCCAAAGCTAAGCAATCCGACTCAGTCCAAATGGTTCGACACCAGCAAGTTTCATCCGTTGCCGACGTCGACGAATCCAGCCCTCCCCCCAAACCTCCATCGCCGGGACAACCCCTGGACATTCCCGGGAGTCGAGGGCCCGGGGATTTGGCAAACCGACATGACCATCAGCAAGTCATTCAGCCTAACCGAGAGATTCAGGTTGGAGGTACGCGCTGAGTCATACAACGTCTTCAATCACGTCAATCTTGCGAATCCGATCGTTGACTTCAACAACGCGAATTTCGGCAGGGTCACCACAAAGCTCGTGGCTTACAACGGCCGCGAAGTCCAGTATGGTTTGCGGCTCGTTTTCTAGCCAACCTGCGGCAGGCGTTTACCATTAAAGAGGGGCGCTTCATGCGCCCTTCTTTGTTAAGGAGATGAATAAGTTTGATCGATCACGCATGTTACGCGCGTCAGGGACGACGATGAGTGCCTGCCGCTGCGCTACCCGTTGAACTGTTTAGCCAGGAATCTGATCGAGGATTAATGCGATATAAACCTGATTGGGTTCATCAGTGAAGTCATTTCCACGCGTCGCTGGTGCAGAAAGTTATGTATCCATCGGTTTCGTCGGCCGTTTCGGTTTACGCCCCGGCGGGCCCCGACCTGGACGAACATTTGAAACGTGTCGAAGCCTATAACACACGATCCGCGAACCCGACCAAGTGGGAAGAAAAGCTCTACATCGGCTCCGATTTCTTCGAGCGGATGCTGGCCGAACGGCCGGGTAACGTCGTCGTCATTGCCGGCAATAATCGTGACAAGATTGATTACATCAAAGGCAGCCTGAATGCCGGCCTCCATGTCCTGGCCGACAAGCCGATGTGCATTGACGTTGCCGGTTTCGAAGAGCTCAAGGCGAGCTTCAGGACCGCAGCAGCAAAACACCTGCTGCTCTACGACATCATGACGGAGCGTTATGAGATTACTACGATCCTGCAAAAGGCGTTGGTCAACGACCCCGCGATCTTCGGTCGTTTGATCAAAGGCAGCGTCGATCATCCGGCGGTAACCAAGGAGAGCGTGCATCACTTCTTCAAATACGTTTCCGGCAAACCGCTGCGTCGTCCCCCCTGGTTCTTTGATATCGCCCAGCAGGGCGAAGGCATAGTTGATATCACGACGCATCTGGTTGACCTGATTCAGTGGGAAAGCTTTCCCGAACAACCACTTCTCGATCATGAGAGGAACGAAAGCGAACGTCATTATTCATCAAGGCAAGGAAGAGAACTATCGCCCCGAGCTTTACGTTGAAGTCGCGGGGCACACCCGGCCACGGGAGTTTTGGTTAGCTTTGCAGCAGGCGGTAAACAAACTGGAGGCAGTCTATCCGGGGCTGGAACTTCGCACTGAGGGAAATCGGTGGCACCTCCTAATTCCTGAAAAGCATCGCACCGATCACGAAGCGCACTTCGCTCAGGTCATGGAAAAGTTTTTGACGTTTCTCAGGGAAGGAAAACTACCTGCCTGGGAAGTGCCTAACATGATCGCGAAATACTACACCATCACCCGGGTGCCGCAGATGGCGCGGAGCCCTTCAATGTCGAATTGAAAGCAGTGTTGGCGGAACGGCTTTCGATGGTAATTTGCCGCGGATGAACGCGGATCTTGCGAATCTGAAAAAGCGACAGTCAATAATCGAGTGAGACTGTAGGAAGGCCCCTATGAAGCGAGTCAGACGTCTTCTACTGGGCCTCGGAGCAATGGTCTCTCTGTTCGTGTCTATTTCGGCTTGTGGACAGAGCGGGGTAACTCCGGGAACCCGAGGACGAACCGATCCGGTTCAGCGTGAGTTACAACGCCGTTTTGAATCGGAATCGATCGAGAGGGCGTTGGCTGAGGGCCCGCGCCGTCACGCTGAACGGGAGTGGCGCATAACCCTGGCCCAGATCAGAGAAGATTTCCTGCGCATTCAGATCCTTAATGACCATCTGCAGAGATTTGCGTCGCGTAGCGAACCCTTCGATCGGAGGGTAGTCGCAAAATCTGCGTCTGAGATCACAAAGCTCGCCGAACGACTCAGAGAAAATCTGGCTCTGCCTGAAATCGAAAAAATTGCTGAGCCCTCTGACCCGAACATTGAGACCGGAATAGCGCAAGTGCGTTTGTGGCTGTTGGATCTGGGCAATCTTATTAACGCATTTGTTGAGAACCCTGTTTTTGAAAAGTCAGTGGTGATTGATGCGAAGTTGTCGACACAGGCGCGACGCGATCTGGAGCGAATCATCGAAGTCAGCAGACAGGTGAAGAGAAGCGGTGAGAAGTCGAAACGCGTCGGGCCGCAAGCTGCCTCGGCAGTGCGCGAATCGCGGACGATGCCGGCATTCCCGGGCGCCGAAGGATTTGGCTCGACAACGCCGGGTGGACGTGGAGGCCGGGCCATACTTGTTACCAACCTCGACGACGCGGGACCCGGCAGTTTCCGAGCAGCCTGTGATGCTGAAGGGCCACGGGTGGTGGTTTTCCGTGTCTCCGGTTTGATTACGCTCGCGAAGCCCATTGTGATCAAGAATCCTTACCTTACGATCGCCGGACAAACGGCACCGGGCGACGGCATTTGTATTCGCAACTACACGTTCGTTATCGCCACACATGATGTCGTTGTGCGTTATCTGCGCAGTCGTTTGGGTGATTTGAGCGGACAAGAGGCTGACAGCATCACGCTGGCTTCAGGCGCGGAAAATGTGATACTCGATCACTGCTCGGCAACCTGGTCTGTAGACGAGGCGCTATCGCTAGCAGGCAATGTCTCGAACGTCACCGTGCAATGGTGTCTGATTGCCGAAGGTCTAAATCACAGCAAGCATACGAAAGGAGCGCACGGCTACGGCTCGCTCTCACGGGCAAACGGTCCTGTAACCTGGCATCACAATCTTTGGGCGCACAACAACTCGCGCAACCCGCGGCTGGGCGACAACTACGGACGGCCGCCTTACCCTACGTTCGATGTTCGTAACAATGTCATTTACGACTACGGTGAAATTGCTACCGGCTTAACTCAGGGAGTGCTGAAGGTAAATTACGTGGCGAACTACATTCGCCCGGGTCCAGCTAGCAAAGCCGGCACTCCGATTCATATTGGTGGACCTTCAGATTTGAGCTTCTACATTCGAGAGAACGTGTTCGAAGGCAACCGAGTTTTGACTGCCGACAATTCGCAGTTTTTTGATCCGGTGATGATCGATGGCAAGAAACAAGTGCAGCCCGTCGCACAACCATTCAGCGCGCTGCCAGTTGAGACCGTCTCCGCCCAACGCGCTTATGAAGCAGTGCTGCGTATGGTCGGCGCTTCACTCCCGCGGCGTGATTCAGTCGATGCCCGGATCGTAGGCGAGGTGCGCCGGCGCAAAGGGTCAATCATCGATTCGCAGGCGCAAGTTGGCGGCTGGCCGCCGCTGAAATCCAAAGCCGCGCCGGTTGACAGCGATAATGATGGCATGCCGGATTCGTGGGAGCGTCGACATGGATTGAAACCGCACGACCCGGCTGATGGTTCCAACGACAATGATCGCGATGGATACACCAATCTCGAGGAGTACCTGAACAACACCGATCCAAACAAGCCTTAGACGATGAACTGAAGATGTTCGCCGGAAATGAATTGCATGCTAACGACACTAATCGCTAAGTTGGTCAGGTCTCTGATGTTCGCGTTGCTGATGTTGCTCAGTGTTTGCGTGGGCCAGGCGAGCGCTGCCGACGCCACGGTCGCCCCAAATGGTGACGGCCAATTCAAGTCGCTTCAGGATGCAATCAACGCCGCGCCACAGCGAACCAGTCGGACAAAACCGTGGGTGATACACGTCAAACCTGGTGTTTACAAGGAACTGATTTACGTGCAGCGCGAGAAGCGCTTCATTAGTTTGATAGGCGATGACCCAACAAAGACCATTCTGACTTACAACCTGCACGCAAACATGCCGGGTCCGGACGGCAAAATCATCGGCACCTTCCGCACCGCTTCAACATACATCGACGCCGATGATTTCACTGCGGAGAACCTGACATTTGAAAATTCCGCCGGCCCAGTGGGTCAAGCGCTCGCGATTCGCATTGAAGGTGACCGGGTGGCGTTTCGTAACTGCCGGTTTCTGGGTTGGCAGGATACGATTCTGGCTAACCGCGGCCGTCATTATTTCGAAGGTTGCTACATCGCCGGACACGTGGATTTCATCTTCGGCGGCGCGACCGCGTTTTTCGAAAGCTGTCACATCCACTGCCTGCGCAACGGCTACATTACCGCCGCCTCCACGCCAACCGAACAGCCCTTCGGCTTTGTTTTTTCCCACTGCAAGATTACCGGCGAAAGCACCGACGTGAACACGTATCTCGGCAGGCCGTGGAGGGATTTCGCTAACGTTATTTTCCTGAACACCGAAATGTCAGAAGTGGTCCGGCCAGTTGGTTGGCACAACTGGGATAAGCCGGGCCGTGAAAAGACATCACGTTACGCCGAGTTCAAGAGCGCTGGCCCCGGAGGACAAAAAGCGGCGCGCGTGTCGTGGTCCAGACAATTGTCCGCTGCCGAAGCCAGCAGCATCACTTCCGAGAAAGTCTTGCGTGGAGTTGATGGGTGGAATCCGAAAGCTCGCGAAAAAACATCTGCGACCGCGGCTAATGTAGCCAATACGACCGCTGGAAGGAAAAGGAATTCTTCCCGAATTGACTGTGCTTCAAAGATCGGCGTCAGGAAGGACCTGGAATACAGTCGCGCCGGCGGAGAGAGTCTGCGACTCGACGCTTGTGTGCCGAATGGCAAGGGCCCGTTTCCGGCTGTCATTCTCGTGCACGGTGGTGGCTGGACCAGTGGCGACAAATCAACAGGCGTTGATCCCCTCTTTGGGCCTTTATCGAAGTCCGGTATTGGCTGGTTTTCGATCAACTATCGACTTCCTCCGAAGCATCGTTATCCGGCATCTGTGGAAGACGTCGAAGCGGCGATTCGCTGGTTGAAAAAACACGCCTCGGAATTTAACGTCGATCCGCAGCGCGTGGCGCTGCTGGGTGAGTCGGCGGGCGGACATCTGGTGGCGATGGCCGTCGTGCGAGCTCAGGATGACACCCGCGTCGCGGCAGCAATTCCGTTTTATGCTCCGGTGGATTTGGAATCCGACACTCAGCGGCGCGGCGGCCTTAGTCTGTCATTGAGAGATCTTTTCGGGCGCTCTCATGAAGTTGACGCCCAAGCTGTTCAACTCCTGCGCGAAGCTTCGCCGATCAACTATGTTCACTCGGGCCTGCCGCCGTTTCTGCTGGTCCACGGTACGGCCGACATGAGTGTGCCTTACAACCAGTCGGTCCAGTTGCAGGCAAAACTACGAGCGGTTGGAGTGTCGTGCGATCTGATAACGATCGATGATGGAGTGCATGGCATGACGCGCTGGGAAGCGACTGATCCGGGTTACAAAAACAAAGTAGTCAACTGGATCGCGGGAAGGCTGGGTATAACGAGTGGCCGTACGGGCCCACACTGAGATGCTTGGGACCAGTGCCGCGGCCGAAACTACCAGCCACAATGGCGGCCTGAGGGTGTTGATTGCGCTATGTGAAGGAATCGCTCTTCATAGCCGGGCGCGTATAAATCGACGCTTCGCTTTATTCTACTAAAGAGCAGACAACGGAAGCCGTCCTCGGCAAATCGATCGCGAAGAAAGAGCATGGCGTTTGTTTCACCCCAATATTCACGATCTTCCC
>WNFU01017405.1_pt1 | contig 13647 bp, 12 predicted proteins | sample 5400121 | NCBI WGS metagenome assembly WNFU01 (sample SAMN13153360, study PRJNA577476) | soil metagenome | isolation source: 100 cm soil or saprolite under grassland replicate 1 | place: USA:California | collected 2016-06-15
GCTGGTGCTCATCGATCGGCCGGGCGGGACCTACTGGAAAACGTGGGACAAAAACGTGCGCGAGCACCTGCTCCGCGACCAACTCATTTCGCCCGACGACCTGCACCTGTACCAATTCACCGATGACACCAACGAAGCGGTGCGGTGGATTACACGCTTTTATCGGAACTATCACTCCAGCCGCTTCGTCAACGACCTGTTCGTCATCCGCCTCAAGCGCGCCCCATCCGACGCGGCGATCGAGGCCCTGAACGAGGACTTCGGGGATATCATCACCGACGCGAAGATCAAGGTCATCGAGGCCACTCCCGAAGAACGCGAAGACGAGGATTGTATCGAGCTGCCGCGGATTGCCTTTGGCTTCAATCGCCGCGATTACGGCCGCCTGCGGCAGATGATCAATGTGCTGAACAACTTTTGAACTGGGAGCTTTGTACCACCAGCCCCCTGCACGGAAAGATGTGCTCCGAGCGTGGGCCGATACGTCTGCCTCGATGATATGAGTTGCCGTGGCCGCTTGAACTTTGAACTCCCGCCGCGTACCCGGCGGATGCTTCCAGCATCCAGGCTGATTGCTTCACTGTGCCTCGGCTTTGCAGGGTTGTGCGAAGAGGCGGTTCAGTGGGATGAGAAGACGAAGATTCTGTTCGCCGGGGTTGAGGAGGCCGGTCGAATTCTCGCGCGGGATGACTCCTTCATTCGTTCCCTCAGTCCGTTTGACCGTGCTGCCCGGCTCAAATCGGAGAAGCCTGTGGGCAAAGACGAGTTTCTGTCTTTTGCGTCGGCTCAAGCTCGGGCATGGGATCCAGAGGAGGCGAGCGCATTCAAGGCGGTCGTGGCGGCAATACGAACGCCGGCAGCGAGGTTTCGTCTGCCCTTACCGGAAAGGATCCACTTCGTGAAAACGACCGGGAAAGAGGAGGGGCAGGCCGCCTATTGCCGGGGCAACGCGATCGTGGTTCCGCAACGCATTGTGAGCGGACCTTCCGCGGATCTGGAAGCCCTTTTGCTCCATGAATTCTTCCATGTCTTCAGCCGCAACAATCCCGCGTCACGCGAGCGCCTTTATCACCTGATTGGGTTCCGACCGTGTGGACCGGTTGCCCTGCCAGCCGACCTGCGCGAACGGAAAATAACCAACCCCGACGCTCCCGTCAGCGAGCACTGCATCGACGTCGCATTTCAGGGTGGTCGGCTGACCGTTGTCCCGGTCTTGTTCGCGCGCGAGGAGAAGTATTCCCTCGCGCGGGGAGGCGAGTTCTTCGCTTACCTGACGTTCAAGCTTTTGGTAATCGAAAAGACCGGCGACGGTTGGCAACCCAAACTTGCGAAAACCGGACCGCAACTGCTCGATGTGAGCGAGGTCCAGGATTTCTTCGAACAAGTTGGCCGCAACACAGAATACCTCATCCATCCCGAGGAAATCCTCGCCGACAATTTCAGTCTTTTAGTGCGTGGGGAACGCGCTGCCGCAACGCCTGAAATCATTGAAAGGATGCGGAAGATCTTGATGCCGCCAACGGATCACTGATCGCCCGGAGTTCCCTCACGATCCCTTTCGCGTAGCTCACCAGCGCTTCGTCATCACCGATGGTCAACACCCTCACCTGCTCGGGCGCCAGCCAGAGCGGAAAAGTACCGGCGTAATGCTCGATGGTCCGCATTATTGTGTTCCTGCGCAAATCCTCTAAGACAATCTCTTGAAGTCCGCGAAAGTTTTCAATGGCCAGGCGAGTGATCATAGATTGAAGTTATGAACTTCGTTCGCGTATCGCAGCTAGAATCTCAGAGATTACCACGCCCTTCGGCTTCGCGCCGACGTTGCCTTTGCCGTGCAACCGAACCGAAACGTTGCCGGACTGCAGGTCGCGCGGCCCGATGACGAGCATCGTGTGTACTTTGGCCTGTTCGGCCTTTTGGCTTTTGCCGTTGATCTTGTCGGTGCCGAAATCGCCGTCGCAACGGACCATGTTGGCGCGGAGTTCCGTCACGATCCCTTTCGCGTAGCTCACCAGCGCTTCGTCATCACCGATGGTCAACACCCTCACCTGCTCGGGCGCCAGCCAGAGCGGGAAATTACCGGCGTAATGCTCGATGAGGAATCCGATGAAGCGCTCGTGCGTGCCGAGAGGCGCTCGATGGATGCAGAGCGGCGTCTTCTCGGTGTTGTCGCGGTCCTTATAGACCAGGCTGAATTTGCGTGGCACAGCGAAATCCACCTGGTTGGTCGCCAGCGTGAATTCGCGGCCGATGACGCTCCAGACCTGCACATCGATCTTCGGGCCGTAGAACGCGGCTTCGTTCGGCACCTCCACGTAGTTGATCTTCGAATCAATAAGCGTTTGACGGACGAGGTCTTCGGTTTTCTTCCATAGCTCGGGTTCGTTGACGAACTTCGCGTTGTCGCCGGTCAGGCGCGACGGGTCATGGGTGCTGAAGCGCATCACGTATTTCTCGATGCCGAAGATCTTGAAATATTTAAGATACATCTCGTTCACCGCGTTGAACTCCTCCGCAAATTTCTCTGGCTGGCAGTAGATGTGTGCGTCGTTCATGTTAAGCGAGCGCACGCGCATGAGGCCGAAGAGTTCTCCCGACTGTTCGTACCGGTAGTTGGTGCCGTATTCGGCCAATCGCAACGGGAGGTCACGGTGGCTGCGCGGCTGCGCCGCAAAAATGCGGTGATGATGCGGGCAGTTCATTGCTTTGAGGTAGTAGCGCTCGGGTTTGAAAGACGCGCGCATCATCTCAATCCAAAAAGCCTTTAGAGCCAAATCGTTCAAGTCCGCACGAATCTGCTCAGACACATCCTTGAATGGGGCCTTGTAACCTTCTTCAAACCCTTTGATTAACTCATCCGGCCTACCCGCTTTAGGAAGGTGACCGGACTCATCGAGAATTCTTCGAAACGCTAAGTTGGCATCTTCAATTGTCTTGTCGAACTTTTCAAGAACACTCCCAATAATACCTTCTAATCGAAGACGCATCGGCGGGAACATCGACTCCGCGTACAGCACCGGCAGGTGGCCGCTGGTAAGATACATCTTCTCCTTCGCGATGTGCGGCGTCTTTACACGCACGTAGCCGGCGGCGAATTCAGTTTCCTTCGCCAGCTTTTCCAGTTCTTCGCAGATGGCCGTGCCTTTGGGCAGCCACAGCGGCAGGCCCGGCCCGACGTATTCGGTGTCGATCACGTAGAGCCCCATCTCCGCGCCGATCTTGCGATGGTCGCGTTTCTTCGCCTCTTCGAGCATGGCGAAGTAGTCGTCGAGTTCCTTCTTCGTCTTGAACGCGGTGCCGTAGATGCGCTGGAGTTGCGGATTGCGTTCGTCGCCCTTGTAATAGGCGCTGGCCACGTGGGTCAGCTTGAATGCGCCGATGTTGCCGGTGCGCATTACGTGCGGCCCGGCGCAAAGGTCGATGAAGTCGCCATTTTGGTAGTAGGAAATCTCCTCGCCTTCCGGGATGTCTTCGAGGTTGCCAATCTTGAATTTGCTGGCCGCGGGCCGTTCACTCAGCGCGCCAAGCCGGCCGCTCTGCGCGTCCTTGAGCGCCTTCTCGCGCGAAACCACGATCCGTTCGAACGGGTGGTTGGCCTTGATCTCCTTCTTCATCTCCGCCTCGATCTTTGGGAAGTCCTCGGGCGCGATGCGATGGTTGAGTTCCACGTCGTAATAAAAGCCGTTCTCGACTGGCGGCCCGGCGGCGAATTGGGCGGCGGGCCAAATCCGCAGGATGGCGGTGGCGAGCACGTGGGCGCAGGAATGGCGGAGGCGCTCCAGGTCGGTCATCTTCTGGCGTTCGTCGGGTGATTTGTGTTCCGATTGCATAGGTCAAAAAGAGAAACGACGTGTTTAATTTCCTTTGACACTACCCGCTCAAATCAAGGCTTCGGGCGTCAACCGCTGGAAGGCGGATTTTCAGACGCCGGGGGGTTATCGGACGGCAGTCGGTTTTCAGGCGGTTGCGGCGAACCCTCCGACGGCCGTTCATCGGCCCATTGAACGGCGTTGAGCATCAGCCCCTGCCAGCTCTCGTTAATGGTCTGTTTGGGAATGTGCGACGTGCCGGCTTCTTCGACCTTCCCTCCGCGCCAGCTCAGGATTTCGTAGAAGGCAGCGACGCCCTCTTTACAGGCCGCACCCGAGGGTGGAGTGACCTCGGCCTGCACGATCTCTCCGTTGTTCAAATAGATGCGGCCAAGCGTGCCATCGCGTTTGGAAAAATCCAGCCGGACCGTCGCGCGCGCCAGGCACTTGAGCTGGATCACGTCCACAGGGCTGAGTTTGCGAAGCGAGGCAGTAAACGAGGTGTCGGAAGGAGGCCGCGCGCCTTCGGGCAGGCGAAGGTGTTGAGCGATGATGCGGGCGAGGCTGGCCACATTGACGGGCTTCTCCATGAAGTGAAGCACGCCCCATTCGGCGGCCCGCTGGCGGTACTTGGGGAGCGGCGTGGAAGTAATGATTACCACCAGGGCACTGGGCTTTCTCTGGCCGATCTCAGCCAGAAAGTCGAGACCCGAACCGTCGGGCAAATGAATGTCCACCACAAAGAAATCGAGATCATAAGTCTTCAACAGCAGCCGGGCCTCGTACAAGGACTGCGCCCTCATCACGACACAGTCAGACAGTTCAAACTCCAGGGCCCGCCCAATGGCCACCGAGGTGACAAAGGCATCTTCGACCAGCAGGATTCGAATCTGTTTCATGCCGAAGACCGGTTCCAGGGCCACGCGCCGCGCGGAGGAACTGAAGTGATGTGAAAACAGCTCATGTCAGGAACGTTCCCGCGTGCGCATCTGGTATAGGTACCGGATCACCGAGCCCGGGAGGGGAACCTGACTCGCCGCGCGGGCGTCCCGCTCGCGGGCCATCTGGCCCAGCTCCTCCCGAATCTTCGCCAACTCCCCCGCGTCGAGCCAATACCCGCCGCAACCCGGGCATTCGTCCACTTCCACTCCCCGCCGGGGGCTGACGTAATGCCGTTTCAATTTCACGTCGTCGCACTTCGGGCACACGCGCTTGCGACTTGGATCGACCCAAACCGCCGGATCGCGCTCGATGTCGAACAGCAACTCGCTGGCCGATTCATGCGGTTCGTCCACGCGTTGCAATTCAAAGGCGTCAAACCAGACTCCGCCGCAGCCGCCGCGACAGACATCGACGGTGAGTTTGCCGATGGTCATCGGGCTGAGGTTGTTAAAGCACGCCGGGCATTTCATAGGTTCGGTCCCTCGTCTGGACCTGAAACACGTTTAATCACACTGCGGGTGCGGGGTCGAGTCCCGAAATCAGTTTCGTTCGCTCCCAGAACTTCTGTTTCAAAACGTAGCGCCTGGGTGGTGTTCCGGCCGGGTGATTTGCGCGGGCAGGCGTTGCCGGTCAGGACTCGTCCCGCTCCGCGGTCTTCATCTGGTAGATGTACCGGATCAAATCGGTGGAGATTTCCATCCGGCTGGCCAACTCTCTTTCCTGCGCGGCTTCCTCCATCTCGGCGCGAATCCGGGCCAGCTCGCCGGCATCGAGCCAATACCCGCCGCAGCCGGGGCATTGATCCACCTCCAGCCGCCGCTTAGCGCTGAAATGGTGGCGCTTCAGCTTCACGCCCTCGCACTTCGGACACGCCCGCTTGCGGTGGAAATCCACGTGGATCGACGGATCGCGCTCGACGTTCAGGAGCCAGTCGCTCTCCGGTTCCTGTGGTTCGTCCACGCGCTGCAACTCGAACGCGTCACACCAGATGCCCCCGCAACCGCCCCGGCAGACGTCCACCGTGAGGGGACCGACGGTCACTTTGCTCAGCGTGTTGTAACAGGCGGGACATTTCATACGTTGGTCCCCGTTTCCAAGCACGAACGTTTAATCACAGTTGGGTCGGCAGGTCGAGTCCTGAAATCACTCCAATTTGACGGTCGGTTCCACCTGCTCGGGGTCCGTCACGGGCTCGTCGGAAAAAACCACCTTGATCGTGTGAAACCGGTCGGTTCGCCACTGGTCTTCCTGGAGCAGCCACGTCTTGACAAATTCCGCCACGGTTTTGCGGCATTCGTCGCGCACGAGGGCCAGGTGCCGCTCATCGGCGGCGTATTGGGACAGTCCGGGGGTCATGGTCTTCTCGAGTTCAGTCATTTGCTCGCGAGCGTTGAACCGACCCCAACCGGCCTCGGATTTCTTCTCCATTCGATCGGTATGAATCGCCGGCGGCAGACTCGGGCGAATGGCCGGCGCCAGGACGATGCACGTTTGGCCCGAGACATCCAGACGCCACGTATCCGCCAGCCGAAGATGGTAGCGGTAGGTGACCGGGACGCGAATCTCAGACACGGTCTTGCCCAAATAAAGTTTGTCCCAGAAAATGCTTCTCTCATCCTCGGCGCGGAAGGTCTCGACCTGTTCGGACATCGCCAACTCCAGATTGCCCGTGCCGGTCGTGGTGATTTCAGGTATGGCGGCGATGAAGCTCTTCGTGATATTGCCGCTGAGAAATTTTTCGGCAATTGCCTCGGCTTTCCGGGCCACCATCTGGCCGGCGCGCCCACTGCGGTCCAGTGGTTCGTCGTACGCCCGCTTTCTGAACCAAAGAAACGCCAGGAACGCGAAAAGCGCCATGAACGTGACGACCAGCACCACAATCGGCCAGCGATAACCAAAAAGCCGGTCGTGCGCACGCGGGGCCGTGTTTTCCGGATTCATGGTTGACCAAGCACAGATACCCCAGCTCGTCCCGCTCTGCAACACGCGGCGTCAACCGGCCTGTCCAAAGAACAGCGACGCTGGCCGCGTATTTGCTTACCGTAGGCACCGAGCGACTCGAATTCCTCGGCGCGTTTCTGCGCAAGCCGGCGAGCACTGGATCGTTCGCGCCGAGTTCGGCCTGGTTGGCGCGGGCGATGGTCCATGGCTGCGATCTGAAACAGGCCAAAGCGGTGGTGGAGTTCGGCCCCGGCACAGGCGCCTTCACGCGCCTGATCCTGCATCGCATCGGACGCCAGACCACGTTCATCGCGCTGGAACTGGATGGGGAACATGTGCGGCGACTTCGCCAACGTTTCCTGGGGCTCCGGGTTTACAATGATTCCGCCGAAAGGGTTCAGAGGTATCTCACCCGGCACGGCTCCAAGAAGGCCGATTACATCATCAGCGGTTTGCCTTGGGCCAATATGCCGGCGAAAGTGCAGGAGCGCATTCTCGGCGCCGTTCTGGCCGCGCTCGCACCGGACGGGATGTTCACCACATTTACGTACGTTCACGCGTGTTGGATGCCGAGCGCGCGTCGGTTTCGAAAACGACTGCGCGAACACTTCGCCGAAGTCCGAACGAGCCGGATCATTTGGAGGAACGTGCCGCCCGCCTTCGTTTACCGCTGCCGATTACCGTCGCCCTGAACCGTGGCCCGGCGGATGGACGCTTACATTCGCAAATTCCCGCGACTCTCCCTCACCCCACGCCCTCTCCCGCTGGGAGAGGGAGATACATTTGCCGCGTGGTCGGCGGTACGAACCGCAGTTAGCATCCGGTGCGCGGTGGGGACAACGCTGCGCTGACGCCGAAGAGCTTTCTGGTTCCTGGGGTAGGCGGCACGCCATCGTCGAGCATTTTCGCTGGGCATCCGAGAGCCTCGTGCTGAATATTGCCGAAGGGGCCAGGCTTATGTCCGGCCCGGACAAAGCCAGGACGTTGGATTACTTTTGAGCCGAGTCGTTGCCAGGCTAACCAGATTCTAAAGATCAAGCCCAGTTCCGGTTCGACAAGTTTCCGACAAAGTTTACGACAAAGGGGTCGAACCGGGGCACGGGCTCGCCACCAAAATGTCCAAACTCCAGAGGGCGGCATCCTGCCGCCCGGACCCGAGTCGCCCGATCGGCAGTGCCTTCTCGAACAACGCGCAATTTCCGCCGGACAGGATGCACGGCTCTACGGCAGGCGGGATGCCTGTCGCTACGGTAAACACACACGATCCGACTCATTACTTTGTCGTTTGTCCGCGGTCAGTTGCCATCTGCTTAGTTCCGCGTTTGCATCACTCGTATCGCAGCGCTTTCATCGGATCGACCTTGGTGGCTCGGCGCGCGGGCAGCCAACAGGCCAGCCAAGGGCCGCCAGCAACAACGCCAACACTCCGAAGCCGCTCAGCAACGTTGCCGCCATCCGCTGGAGCGCCAGCGACCCGTCCTTCTGTTGGGCCAGAGTGCGCAGGCCGAACAACGGCACCGCCGCATCGAGCGATTTTACCAGTTCCCGCAGCACGGCGACAGTCGCCGCCGGCTCCAGACCGGTACGCACCGCCAAGGTCAGGGATTTCTCGGGCCATTGCGTGATCGGTCGGAACATCGTCGAACGTGGATCGTCCTGAACCCGCCACGACAGCGTGCTCCGGACCACACCTACCACGTCCCACGCGCCGGCTTGCGGGCCCAAGAATGACGGTTGATAGAGGCGCCTTCCCAATGGCCGCCAGTCCTACCGCCACCCCAGCTTGAAATTCACTGGTGCGTTAATCGGTTTGTCATTCGTACAGCAACACCGCCGCCATGGATCAAACCCGTCCTTTCGCAGGCCGCATGCCGAGGCGAGCGCCACCGCTAGTTCGTCCAAAAATGAAGGTTGCGCGTGGACAATCTCCAACCAACCCGGCCTGGCTGTTCGCCACTGGGATTCGTTCGTCCCACTTGCGGGACGCGCTGATTCAACGCTCCAAGCCATTGAAGTGCGCCCGTCCGTACCTCTATAGCGCTGGGCGAGCGCAGCCGCCTCGGCTGCACCGGTCGGCGCCCTCGCCGTCCGGTGCGTGTGTTCGGCGAGGGCGCGAACACCGCACGCAAGGCGCGTGCGCTCCTCCACGGTCTTCATCGTAGCGCAGATTCATAAACTCATGATCTGCCGTATCTGTCCAATTCGTCGCGGCGGCTGACGATATAGGGGAGATCCCAGTGATCCCGATGTTCAGGATTGATCCTTCTCGAGCGTAGCTGCCATGCTGCGGGTGAATGGAGCTCGAGGCGTCCCGCAAGTGGGACAAGCCAATCCCACGGTCGAATATGCGGCTCGCTCAATCGCCGCGCGGATTCCGCGCAACTTCAATCTTTCCAGCGAGTTACTTCTCGCTCTTTCAGCGGGTACGCAGCTTGCGAATGGTAAAGTCCGATCCGACCATGGAAAGCGGTTTAACGCTCCAACGCAGCAACGTAACATGAACGACCTGCACTACGCCATCCGCATGCTGGTGAAGCGTCCCGGCTTCACCACCGTGGCCGTGCTCACACTCGCGCTCGGCATCGGCGCGAACACGTCGATTTTTAGCGTCGTCAACGCCGTCCTGCTTCGGCCGCTCCCCTATCGCGAACCGGGCCAGCTCGTACGCGTGTTCAAGCAAGCACCACCCGGAGGAGGTCCGGTGCTCGGTGGCGGAGAATTCATCGCCGGCCCGGAATACGTCGCCTGGAAAGATCAGTCGCAGTCCCTCTCGAAGATTGCGGCCTATGGCGGTGGCGGAGTCAATCTCACCGGCCTCGACCAGGCGGAGCGCGTCGTGTGCGGCCAGGTCACGGCCGAATTTTTCCCCTTGCTCGGCGTGCCGCCGCTCCTGGGCCGCACGTTCGCTCCTGAGGAAGATCGGCCCAACGGACCAAAAGTTGCCATCCTCAGTCACGGCCTGTGGCAGCGGCGCTTCGGTTCAGATCGCAGCATTCTGGGCCGGACGGTGACGCTCGACAACGCCGGCTACACCGTCATCGGCGTGCTGCCGCCGAGCTTTCAGTTTCCCGAACCATTCGAGATCTGGACGCCGCTGGCGCTGGAAGATGCCGCCGAAGGCGCCGGAATTCGGATCAGCCTCGTGCACGTGCTGGCGCGCTTGAAGCCAAACGTGACAATGGCCGTCGCGCAGGCCGAGTTGGAGACAATCACTCAACGTCTCTGGCACCGAACGCCGACCCGACCCGGCCCGGAGCTAATTCGCAGCGACAATGTACAACCGGCTCCCAGCGTGCCCGGAGATGTGACGACCAAAATATTTTCGAAAGGTTCCGCTGGGGGCCCGCTCGCACAGTCCCAGAAGGACGACGAGACGCCTGCGCTAGCTCAGCAGGCACCCCTGCCGCCGCCCGGCAATTTGATCATTCAGCCCCAGATTCCCCTGGGCGCGGACCAGCCGGAACCGTTGTTTGGCACGGGCGGCAGGGTCAAACTGGTTGGCTTGCACGAGCACGTCGTCGGCAACCTGCGCCGGGCCTTGCTGGTGTTGTTCGGCGCTGTGGCGTTCGTGCTGCTCATCGCCTGCGCCAACGTGGCGAACCTGCTGCTCGCGCGCGCGGTCTCGCGCCAGCGCGAGCTGGCCATTCGCGTGGCGCTCGGGGCAAAACAAATTCACGTCGTTCGTCAATTGCTGGCTGAAAGCACTGTGCTCGCGCTGGCCGGGGGCGCTTTTGGCCTCGTCTTGGCGTTTTGGGGCGTCGAAATCCTGCGGTCCCTCAGTCTGGCCAATCTGCCGCATGTGCCAACGATCGGCATGGATGCCCGCGTGCTCGGCTTCACCCTGATGATTTCGCTGCTCACCGGCCTGGTATTTGGACTGGTACCGGCGCTGCACGCCTCGCGCCCCGATTTGAATGAGGCGCTCAAGGAAGGCACGCGCAGCGCCGCAGGCAGACTTCCCCGCCAGCACCTCCGTCATCTGTTCGTCATTTCCGAGGTGGCGCTCGCGCTGGTGCTCTTGATCAGCGCAGGTTTGATGACCAGAAGTTTTGTCCGGCTCCGCGAGGTCAACCCCGGCTTCCAGCCCGACGGCGTACTGACCCTGCAACTTAATCTGGCGGGGGGCAAACACGCAGGACAGGAGGGCGCCTTCTTCCAAGAGCTGCTGCAAAAACTGCAGGCGTTGCCTGGCGTGAAGTCGGCGGCGGTGACCGACCATTTGCCGCTCTCGGACTATTCGCTCATGACCACGGTGCAGATCGAGGGCCGACCGCGGCCGAACTTCGGCAAAGAAGCGCCGGTCTCCATGGCCGCGGTGAGCCCGGAATACTTCCACACCATGGGCATCCCGCTCAAGCAAGGGCGCGCGCTCACCGAGAGCGACGGCGCATCCAACGCCGGCGTCGTTGTCGTGAATGAAGCGTTCGTGAAGCGCTTCCTGCCAAACGAAGATCCGATCGGCAAGCGGGTCATCGGCGCCGGCCCCGGCTCGGACGGATTGAGCATCGTGGGCGTCGTGGGCGATGTGCGGCAGAGCGGGCCGGAAGTGGAGGTCACGGCGGAGATCTATCGTCCCTATGCGCAGGGCGGCACCGGGCTCGCCAGCGTGGTGGTGCGCGCTACGGGTGACCCAATGGGTCTCGCCACCGCCGTCCGCCTGCAGGTGAATACGCTCGACAAGGACCAGCCGATTTACAATCTCATGCCGATGGAACAGCGGCTCGCGGGCGTAATCGCGCCACGCCGGTTGAACATGACGTTATTGGGAGCATTTGCGGCGCTCGCCCTCTTGCTCGCTGCCATCGGCATCTGCGGGGTGATGTCGTATGCGGTCACGCAGCGCACGCACGAGATCGGCATACGGTTGGCGCTCGGGGCGTCGTCCGGCGACCTGCTCGGCCTGGTCGTGCGCCAAGGTATGACGCTCACGCTCGTGGGCGTTGGGATTGGACTGTTCGCGGCCTTTGCGCTCACGCGGTACCTGTCGGGCCTGCTCTACTCCGTGAAAGCGACCGACCCGGCGACGTTCCTGTGCGTCACGCTGCTTCTGGCAGGCGTGGCGTGGCTGGCGTGCTATTTGCCGGGCCGACGGGCGGTGCGGGTGGATCCGATGGAGGCGCTGCGCTAGGAGTGATTCAAACGCGGAACGCGGAGCGCGCAGTGCGGAATGAAGATCGTGAAAGTTACGTCGCTAAAAGAGTTTCAAAGTTGCATCGTTCAAGCGGCAAAACGCGGAGTGAGAGACGTGGTGCGTCACCGCCAACTGATTATTGATGACTGCCTTCTGACCACAGACCGGTCAGCTTTCCAGTGACCAAAGAGCCCGATCATTACCTTCACGGCACGCGACCCAAGGAACAACAGCGGCTCGCCAAATTAAACGGGCTCCTGAACGACGCTTGCCTCCGCGAGCTGGCACTCCAACACGGCCAACGCGTCCTCGACGTCGGCTGCGGGTTGGCGCAGTTCGCCCGCATGATGGCGCGCGCGGTCGGGGAGGACGGATGTGTGGTCGGAGTTGAACGCAACGCGCGGCAGCTTTCCGAGGCGCGCCGGCGGGCGCGGGCCGCCGGCGAAGAGGATCGGGTGCAGTGGCGCCGCGGCGACGCTCTGTCACTGCCGCTGCGAAAGAAAGAGTGGGGAGGCTTTGACGTGGTCCACGCGCGATTTGTGCTCGAACACCTGGCCGCACCGCAGCAGGCGGTTGACCAGATGGTGCGCGCGGTGCGACACGGCGGGCGCGTGGTGCTGTCCGATGACGATCATGACCTCCTGAGGCTCCATCCGGAGGCGCCGGCGTTCGAGGCGGTTTGGAGGGCCTACGTGCGGGTCTATGACCGGTTGGGCTGCGACCCCTTCGTCGGGCGCCACTTGATTGCTTTGTTGCATCGGGCCGGTGCGCGGCCGGTCCGCAACACCTGGGTCTTTTTCGGTTCCTGCGCCGGGGACGCCAACTTTGTGGCTTACGTGGAGAACATGATTGGCGTCGTCGAAACCGCGCGGGATGTGATCACCGGGGAACTGGGCGTGAGCCCCGGTGATTTCGATCGCGCATTCCAGGAAGCGCGCGCCTGGGGCCGCCGCCCCGACGCAGCCATCTGGTTCGGCCTCTGCTGGGCCGAAGGCGTGCGACCTTGAAGTGGATACCACTTGGACCACGGGCAACGGACGACGGACAACTCACAACGGACAAAGTTATGATCAAACTGCGAAATATCGAAAAGAGCTTTAAGACGCGGGCGGGCGAGACCTATGTGTTGCGCCAAATCACCCTCGACATCAACGAAGGCGAGTTCATCACCATCATGGGGCCGAGCGGGGCGGGCAAATCCACCTTGCTGGCGATCCTCGGACTGTACGACAGCGCGTGGGAGGGCGAGTATTACCTGGAGGAGAACGCCGTCCATAAATTGTCGCTGAAGGACCGCGCCGCGCTCAACAAACGCCACGTCGGATTCGTCTTCCAGCAGTTCCATCTGCTCGACAACCTGACCGTGGCGGAGAACCTCGACATCCCGCTCTCCTACCGGAACGTCAAACGCTCCGAACGCGAATCCATCGTGGCCGACACCCTCGATCGTTTCGGCATTGTGGCCAAAAAAGACCTGTTTCCGAGCCAGCTTTCCGGCGGCCAACAGCAGCTTGTCGCCGTGGCGCGGGCGATCGTTGCCAAACCGAATTTGTTGCTCGCCGACGAGCCGACCGGGAATCTGCACTCCGACCAGGGCCGCGAAATCATGCACCTCTTCAAGAAACTGAACGAGGATGGCACGACCATCGTCCAGGTGACCCATTCGGAGTCGAACGCCGCCTATGGAAACCGAATCATCCGGCTCCAGGACGGCTGGCTGGCGAAGTAAACACCAGCCACCCGCCGCGTCCGATGTTGAGGAAATCCCATGCCCCGGTTGGTGGACGATGCGAATCGCTATCGCGGTTCGGCGCGCGGCGATGG
>WNFU01006887.1_pt1 | contig 13646 bp, 13 predicted proteins | sample 5400121 | NCBI WGS metagenome assembly WNFU01 (sample SAMN13153360, study PRJNA577476) | soil metagenome | isolation source: 100 cm soil or saprolite under grassland replicate 1 | place: USA:California | collected 2016-06-15
TCTACGTGCTCACCGCGCGGCTCTTCGAGAAGGCGAAGTACATGCTCGACGTCCCCTGGAGCTACATGATCGGCGCGACGCTCATCCGGAAGGAGACGTGGGAGAAGATCCCCGCCGACCTCCGGCCGAAGCTGCTCGCGGCCGCGGTGGAGCTCGGGAAGAAGGTGGACGTGGAGGTCCAACGGCTCAACGTGGACGCGGTCGGGGCGATGCAGAAGCAGGGGCTCGAGGTCGTGAAGGCGGACCCGATCCCGTGGCGCGGCGCGATGGAGAAGTCCTGGCCCATCGTCCGCGGGGGCGTCATCCCCGCCGCCTTCTTCGACGAGGCGAAGGCGGCGCGCGACCAGTGCCGCACGGCGAAGCCGAAGAAGTAGCGATCAGCGCGCCGGCGCGAACGGCGCGTCCGCGGTCCGCGCCGCGAGGAAGCGCGCGAGGTCGCGCCGCAGCGCGCGGCAGGCGAAGAGCAGCGTGAGGTGGCCGCGCGGGTAGACCCGCGCCGTCGTGCCCCACGCGCGCGCGAGCGCCAGCGCGCCGGCGCGGAGCGCGATCCGGTCCTCGGCCCCGATCGCGACGAAGACCTCCGGCGCGGTCGGGCGGCGCAGGTCCGCCCGGAGCGGCGCGAGCATCGCGGCGAGCGCCGCCCCCGCGGCGATCTCCGTCCCGGCGCGCGCCGCGAGCGCGAGGTAGCGCCGGCCGATCCGGGTCTCGGCGAACACCGCGGCGAGGTCGGCGGGCGGCGCGACGAGGGCGACGCGATCGACCCGCTCCGGCGCCGTCGCCGCGAACGCCGCGGCGAGCGCGCCGAGCGAGAGGCCGACGAGCGCGGTCTCGCCGCCGCGGCCCGCGGCGAGCGCGGCGAGGACGCGGAGCTCGAGGACGAGCTGCTCGAACGCGGTCCGCAGCACCGGGAGGTCGGGCGACACGAACCCCTCGCCGCTGCGCGTCCCGGGCGCCGACCGCTCGAGGTGGCGGGGCGGGACGAGCGTCCACACGTCGTACCCTGCGCGGGAGAGGAGCCTGGCGTAGCCCGACACCGTCCCGAGCGAAGGCACCTTCCACGGCGGCACGAGGATCGCCGTGCCGCGCGGCGCGGCCGCCGCGGGGAGCGCCTCGACCGCCATGATCCCGTCGCCGTCCACGGCGCGCGGCGACGGGGCACGCCAGGAGCCCGAGCGCGGCGGCGCCGGCGGGAGCGGCGGCAGCGGGCCGAAGCAGTCGAGCGGGGCGCCGTCCCCCGCCCGGAACGGCACGGGCTCCCGGGGGCGCCGGTCCTCGGTCCACATCGCGACCGCGTCCACGAGCCGGTGGAGGAGCGCCGTCATCACCTGCCCATCATGCCAGCGCGCGGCTCCCGCGGCGTTCCTCCGGCGGGGCCCGCCGCGCGCGCCGCTAGGCCGCGCAGAGCCGGTGGACGGTCGCGACGAGCCGGTCGAGGTCGAACGGCTTCGAGAGCGCCGCGGCGGGCGGGAACCCGTCGAGCGCACGACGGTCCGGGTAGAGGGTCGCCGACAGCACCACCGTCGGGATCGCGGCGAGGCGCGGGTGGCGCCGCTGCTCCGCGCGGAACGCCCAGCCGTCCATCACGGGCATCACGAGGTCGAGCAGGATGACGCTCGGCGCCGGCCGCCCCCACAGCGCCTCGAGCGCCTCGAGCCCGTCGCACGCGCACGCGACCTCGAACCCGCGCTCCTCGAGCAGCTCGGCGAGTGCCGACCGCAGAGCGGTGTCGTCCTCGACGAGCAGGATGCGTGCGTGCGAAGCCACGGCTGGCTGTACCTTGGGCACGCGGATCCCGCGCGGGAACCCCGGTGCGACGGACACCCCACCCATGCGGGTCGGGTCGGTGTGCCACCGCGGGGCTTGCAGAGCGCCGGCGTTGACACTCCCCGACGCGCGCGGGTAATCCAGCGACGCAGCCTCGCGAACGCAGGACGGCCCGCTGCGACCACGCCCCGCACCACCGGAGACTCCAGATGAGCGAGCGCGAGGCGCCCCCCTCTTCGAGCGCCGTTCACGGCCGGGCGCCGCCCCCGCGGGTCTCGTTATCCGAGCGCGGCGTGGCGATCGGCCTGTCCTGGAGCGGCATCGAGGGCGCGGGAAACCAGATCGTCGCCGCCAAGGTCGAGTGCGGCCCGGAGCGCGCGCGGCTCATCAGGATCTGGCGCCCGTTCGTGGACGCGCCCGGGCGGCGTGACGTCGTCACGCGCTTCGGCGCGTGGGTCGCAGAGGAGACGCGCTGGGCGGAGGGCAAGCTCGTCGTCGGCGTCGACTTCGCGCTGTCGCTCGCCGAGACGCACCTGCGCCAGCTCGGGGTGTTGCGCCAGGGCCTGCGCGGACCGGCGGTGCTCGGGCGGAACCTGCACGATCGCTTCGTCGGGGCGTCCGGCGACTTCACCGAGGCCGCCGCGCGCTTCCGCGCCGAGCTCGGCAAGGACCGGGGGCGCGTGACCGATTGCTACCGGGCGGAGCTGCACGCGCCGACGAGCGCGCGCACCCACCGGCAGACGTTCTTCGGCCTCTGCGCGATGGCCCACGCCCACGCGACGTTCCCGCCCTGGGATCCGCCCGCCGCGGGGAAGCCGTCGATCGTCGAGGTCCGCCCCGGCCACGTCGCACGCGCGCTGCTCGGCGTGTGCAGCTACCGTGACGACGACCGGGACGGCGTCGCGCGCGCGTCCATCCGCGCCGCGATCCTGCGCACGCTGCGGACCGCGGCGAAGGTCGAGTTCGAGATGGAGCAGGCGGCGCAGATCGTCGAGGACGCCGAGGGCGACCACCTCGACGCGATCCTCTCCGCGACCGGCGCGGCGGCGGCGTGGGGGGACGGCTTCCGAGGCGTCCCTTCGAACGTGCCGCGCTCGGAGGGCTGGATCCACTCGATCCGCGAGGAGCCGTGGCGCTAGCGCGCCGGCGCGGAGGCGACGCCGCGGCGCTCGAGCGCCTGCGCGCGGTCCACCGAGAGATCGCGAGGTTCCGGCCGCGTGGCTTCGGCCCGCCGGTGCACGGGCCTGCGGTGGCGAGCCGGATCTTCCTGCTCGGCCAGGCGCCGGGCCCGCACGAGGCGCGCCTCGGGCGGCCGTTCGCGTGGACCGCCGGGAAGACCCTCTTCCGCTGGCTCGAGCGCGCGACCGGCGCCGGCGAGGAGAGGGTCCGCGACCGCGTCTACATCGCCGCCGTGGTGCGCTGCTTCCCGGGCAAGATCTCGGGCGGCGGCGACCGCGTGCCGAGCGCGGACGAGTGCGCGCTGTGGCGGGGCTTCGTCGCGCGCGAGGTGGAGATCCTGCAGCCCCGCCTCGTGATTCCGGTCGGGCGGCTCGCGATCCAGGAGGTGCTCGGGCACGAGGGGCCCATCGCGGCGGTGGTCGGCCGCGCGGCGAGGACGCAGTTCCACGGTGTGGACGTCGACGTCATCCCGCTCCCGCACCCGTCTGGTGCCTCCACCTGGTTCAAGATGGAGCCGGGGCGGACGCTGCTCGAGGAGGCGCTCGCGCGCGTCGCGGCCCACCCCGAGGTGGTGCGGACCTTCGCGAGGCGCGGCTGATCGCGCGCCGCGTCGCGGGGGCGCTCGCGCTCCTCGCCGCCGCGGCGTGCGCGCACGCGCCTGCGCCGCGCGAGGAGCGGCCCGAGGAGCGGCACGAGGCCGCGCAGACCAGGGGCGAGGTGGGGCTCGCGAGCTACTACGGCAAGCGGTTCCACGGGCGCAGGACCGCGAGCGGCGGACGCTACGACATGAACGCGCTCACCTGCGCCCACCCTCGCGCGCCGTTCGGGTCGCGGCTCAAGGTGACCGATCTCGAGACCGGCCGGAGCGTCCTCGTCACCGTCACGGACCGCGGGCCGTTCGCCGCCGGCCGCGTCGTGGACCTCTCGCTCGCCGCGGCCCGCGCGCTCGGGATGGTCCACCGAGGCGTCGCGCGCGTCCGCGTCGAGCGCGCGGCGGAGTGAGTCGTCCTCAGCGCCGGGCCGCGGTGGCGGCTGCCCGGATGGCGCCGATCGCCTCGCGGTAGTCCTTCTGGCCGAAGACCGCGGTGCCGGCCACGAGCACATTCGCGCCGGCCGCGGCGACGGTCGCCGCCGTGTCGGGCTTCACGCCGCCGTCCACCTCGATCTCGAGCGTGGGGTTCCGCTCGTCGGCGAGGGCGCGCAGGTCGCGGATCTTCCGCGTGCAGGCGTCGATGTACCGCTGGCCGCCGAAGCCGGGGTTCACCGTCATGACGAGCACCATCTCCGCGTCACCGATCACCCACTCGATCGCGGAGAGCGGCGTGGAGGGGTTGAGCGCGACGGCGGGGCGCGCGCCCGCCGCGCGGATCGCCTGAAGCGTGCGGTGCAGGTGCGGCGACACCTCCGCGTGGACCGACACGAGGTTCGCGCCCGCCCGGGCGAACGCCTCCACGTACCGCTCCGGCTCGACGATCATGAGGTGGACGTCGATCGGGAGCTTCGTCACCTTGCGGACGGCCTCGACGACGAGCGGCCCGATCGTGATGTTCGGGACGAAGCGGCCGTCCATCACGTCGACGTGGATGACGTCGGCGCCTGCGGCCTCGACGGCGCGGACCTCCTCGGCGAGCCGGCCGAAGTCGGCCGACAGGATCGAGGGGGCGATGCGGATGGGGAGGGTCATGGCTGCGGCTAGTGTAAGCGAAGCGGGGCCCGCCGCGCCCGCGCAGCCGGGCGGGGTCAGCTCGGGGGCGCGCCGCGGATCGCCGCCGCGATCGCCTCGACGTCGGCGCGATCGCCGCCCGCGCCGAGGAGCTGCACGCCGCGGCCGCCGTCGGCGTACCGCGGCAGCACGTGCACGTGGAGGTGCGGGACGTGCTGGCCCGCGGACCGGCCGTGGTTCCAGCCGACGTTGAACCCGAGCGGCCGCAGGGCTGCGCGGATCTTCGCCTGGACCGCCTTCACCGCGAGGAAGAGGTCCGCGACCGCGGCGTCGTCAAGGTCGAGCAACGTCTCCGCGTGGACGCGCGGCACGACGAGGGCGTGCCCGCGGGCGGCGGGGTGCACGTCGAGGAACGCGAGCGCGCCGGGCGCCTCGTGCACGAGGTGCGCGGGAACGCTCCCGGAGACGATGCGGCAGAACAGGCAGGCGGTCGTGGCATCGGTCATGTCGAGCTCCGCGGGCGGACGAGGCGGCACGCGTAGAAGCCGTCCGCGCCGTGCCGGTGCGGCAAGGTCAGGAGATCGCCGTCGGAGGTGAGCGCGTCCGCGGGGAATCCGGCGGGGGCCGGCGCGCGAACCCATCCCTCCGCGAGCTCGGCGGCCACGATCTCCGGCCCTTCCGCGCGCGAGAGCGAGCAGACGGAGTAGACGACCGCGGCCCCCGGTCGCGCGTAGCGCGCCATCGCCCGGAGGATGCCGCGCTGCAGCGCCGCCATCCGCGCGAGGTCGCCGGGGGCGCGGCGGAGCTTCAGCTCGGGGTGGCGGCGGAGCGTGCCGAGCCCGGCGCACGGCGCGTCCACGAGCACCGCGTCGAAGCTCCCCTCCTCGAGCCCGGGGATGGGCCGCGAAGCGTCGGCGCAGACGACCCGCACCGCGAGGCCCCGGCGCCGGGCCTCCTTCGCGAGCTCGTCCGCCTTGCGCGGGTGGAGCTCGATCGCGACGACCTCCGAGCCGGACCCGAGGAGCTCGGCGAGGTGGAAGGCCTTGCCGCCGGGCGCGGCGCACGCGTCGAGCACGCGTACCCTGCGGCCGCGGAGGTCGCCCGCCGCGAAGAGCGTCACGAGCTGCGCCGCCTCGTCCTGGATCTGGAACGGGAGGCCGCCCGCTGCGCGCGCGACGTCGGCGGCGGACCCGCCTGCGAGGACGATCCCGTCCGGCGAGCGCGGCGCCGGCGACGCCGTCAGCCCGGCGGCGCGCAGCCGCGCGAGGAGCGCGTCACGGTCGGGGGCCCGCAGGCAGAGCGGGGCGGGGGCGTTCATCCCGCGCGCGAGCGCGAGCGCCTCCTCCGCCCCGAGCCACGCGACCCACTCCTCCGCGAGCCAGCGCGGCAGCGCCTCCGCCGCCGCCACGTGCCCGGCGGGATCGGCCTCGAGCGCGGGCGCCGGCGCCGGGACCGGCGCGCGCGAGAGGGCGCGCAGCACGGCGTTCACGTACCCCGCCGCCCGGCCGTGCTCGACCTCCTTCGCGAGCGAGACGGTCTCGCCGACCGCGGCGTGGGCTGGCGTGCCGAGGTGGAGGAGCTGGTAGGCGCCGAGCCGCAGCGCGACCCGCGCGGCGGGGTCGAGCTCCGCGACGGGCCGCCGCGAGTGGGCCGCGAGGGCCGCGTCGAGCGCGAGCGCGCGCCGGAGCGTGCCGTAGACGAGCTCGGTCGCGAGCCCTGCCTCGCGCGGGTCGAGCGCGCCCGCCTGCCCGAGCGCGGCGTCGAGGGCGCGGGAGGCGTAGGCGCCGCCCGCCTCGACGCGCATGAGCACGTCGAAGGCGATCTTCCTCGCAGAGGTCGCGCTCACCGTGGCCATCAGGTGCCGAGCGCGAGCTGCTTCCGGCGCAGCCCGTTCGCGAAGTCGGCGGCCGCCTGGGGGCCCTTTCCCTCGAGCTGGACGCGCCGGACGAGGAGCGCCGTCGGATGGGCGCACGAGACCGCGAGGCCTCGCCCCGGGACGACCGTCGCCGTCCCGGGCGCCGAGGGCGCCTCGCTCGCGCGGACGTCCTCCACCTCCGCCTCGAGCACCTTCAGGACCTTGCCGTCGAGCGTCGTCCAGGCGCCCGGCCAGGGAGTGAAGCCGCGCAGCCGGTCGAAGATCTCCCTCGCCCCGCGGGTCCAGTCGATCCTTCCGTCCTCGCGCGAGAGGATCGGCGCGAGCGTCGCCCCGGCGCCGTCCTGCGGCACGGGCACGAGGCCCCCGTCCGCGGCGCGCGCGAGCGCCTCGACGAGCGCCTCGCCGCCGAGCGCGGCGAGCCGCGGCGCGAGCCGCTCGGCGGTGTCGTCCGGGGCGATCGGGAGGACGCGTTGCAGGAGCACGTCGCCCGTGTCGAGCCCCTCGTCCATCTGCATGATGGAGACGCCGGTCTCCGCCTCGCCCCGCGCGATCGCCCACTGGATCGGCGCGGCGCCCCGGTACTTCGGCAGGAGCGACCCGTGCACGTTCACGGCGCCGTGCGGAGCGAGGTCGAGCAGGTCCTTGCCGAGGATCCGGCCGTAGGCGGCGACGCACACGACGTCGGGACGGAGCGCCGCGATCGCCGCCGCGAGCCGGCCGTCGCGGACCTTCTCGGGCTGGAGCACGGGGACGCCCTTCTCCTTCGCCCAGACCTTCGTCGCGGGCTCGCGCAGCGCCTGCCCGCGGCCCGCCGGCCGGTCGGGCTGCGCGACGACGGCGGCGAGGTCGTGCCCCGCGCGCGCGAGCGCGTCGAGGCAGGGGACCGCGAAGGTGGGCGTGCCCATGAAGACGACGCGCATGGCGGGTCTGTATCACGGGGCGCACGGTGCCGCGCGCGAACGCGCCCTCCTACTCGACGGCGACCACCACGAGATCGCAGAGGTGCGTCCCGGTGTCCTCGCGCGGGATGGCGGCGCCGAGCGCGACCGCCGCCGGTCCGGAGCGGGCCTCGGCGAGCGCGGCGGCGAGATCGAGGCCCGCCGCCGCAGCGTCGGCGGCCGTGCTGCCGTCCACGACCGCGCCCGCCTGCTCGGTCGGGCCGTCGCGTCCGTCGGAGCCCGCCACGAGCACCGCCGCGGAGAGCCCGGCGAGGTCGCGCGCGGCGAGGAGCGCGAGGTGCTGCGCGCGCCCGCCGTCGGGGGCGCGGGCGTCGCGCGGGATGGCGATGGTCGGCTCGCCGCCGAGCGCGAGCAGGCGCCGCCCGCGCCCGGCGTGGGTGCGCGCCCACGCGGCGAGGCGGGCCGCGACCGTGGCGACGTCGCCGGTCAGCGGCGCCGGATCCACCTCCGCGACGAAGCCGCGCGCGCGGGCCTCCTCGGCCGCGGCGCGCGCGAGCTCGACGGGTCCGGCGAGCAGCCGGTGGGCCACCCCGGCCAGCCGTGCGTCGCCCGGCTTCGGCGTCTCCGCCTGCGCACCGCGGGCGCCCGCCTCGAGCCGCGCCGTCACCGCCGCCGGGAGCTGCGCGCCGCGCTCGCGCGCGAAGCGGAGGGCGTCCGCGAAGGTGGTGGGGTCCGGCGCGAACGGTCCGGAGGCGATCGTGGAGAGGTCGTCCCCGGGGACGTCGGAGAGGACGAGGACGCGGGCGGGCGCCGGCGCGAGCCGCGCCGCGAGCTGCCCCCCCTTGAGCCGCGACAGGTGCTTGCGGAGGGCGTTCAGCTCGCCGATGGTCGCGCCCGCCCGCATGAGCGCCGCGACCGCCTCGACCTTCTCCTCGAACCCGATCCCCTCGGCCGGCGAGACCGCGAGCGCGCTGCCGCCGCCCGAGACGAGCGCGAGCACCGGTAGACCCGCGCCGCGCGCCGCCCAGGCGAGGATCGCCGCGCCGGCGGCGGCCGAGGTGGCGTCCGGACGCGGGTGGGCGCCACGGACCACCTGTGCGCCCGGGAGGGCGCCCGTCACGAGCGCCGGCACGACGCAGAGCGCGTCGTGCGCGCGCGCGCCGAGCACGTCGAGCGCGGCCTCCGCCATCGGGAGCCCCGCCTTCCCGAGCGCGAGGAGCCGGACCGGGCCGGGCGGAAGCGGCTCCGCCGCGAGGGCCGCCCGGACGAGCGGTCCGGCCTGGGTCCGGCGCAACGCGCCGCGCCAGATCGCCTCGCAAACGGCCGCGATGCCTCGCCGCGTTTCCGTCAAGTCGTCCCCGCGCTAGAATCCGGCCCTCGAAAGGGGAGCATCGCATGAGCGAGGCATCCTTCGCACCGACGGCGACTCCGGTCACGCGCCGCCGCTATCTCGTCGACCGGGGGTTTCAGGTCAAGTACGCCCTCCTGATGGCCGTGGCCGGCCTCCTCGTCGCCGCCGTGTTCGGCGTGTGGCTCCACCAGGCCCACGCCCAGGCGACGGCGCTCCTCGCGCCGGACCCCGACACGCGCGCCCTCGTGGAGCGGAGCGACCGCCTCCTGCTCGGTGCGTTCGCCGCGATCGCGGTCCTGCTCGCCGCCGCGCTCGGCCTGCTCGGGGTCGTCATCACCCACCGCGTCGCCGGCCCGGTGTTCGTCATGGGCCACTACCTGCGCATCCTCGCGGACGGTCGCTTCCCGCGGATGCGGACGCTCCGCCGGAGCGACGAGCTCAAGGCCTTCTTCTCGACGTTCATCGACGCCGTGGATCTGATGAAGGTCCGCGAGGCGCGCCACACCGCCGTGCTCGAGGACGCCGTCCGGCGGATGCGGGCGGCGGCCGCGGTCGCGCCGGAGCTGGCGCCGGCGATCGACGCCCTCGCCCGAGCGGCCCAGGAGCGGCGCGCGTCGCTCGCCCAGGACGACCTCGAGCTCACCCCCATCGCCATCCCCGCTCCCCGCCAGAAGACCGGCTCGAAGAAGAAGTAGGAGACCGCCATGCGCCACGCCCTCATCGCTGCCGCCTGCCTGCTCGCCGCCTGTGCGAACCCCACCGACCCGGAAGGCTGGGCGAAGCGCGCCGCCGGCCGCAGCCGGATGGACGAGAAGCTCCAGGCGCTCGCCGAGGTGCGCAAGACCGCGGGCGACAAGAAGGCCGCCGTCCCGGCGCTCGTCGAGGTGCTGGCGCAGGCGCCCCGCGCGCGCGCCCAGGCTGCGCTCGCGCTCGGCGAGATCGGCGACCCGGCCGCGGTGAAGCCGCTCACCGACGCCATCGTGATGCCGACGACCGACCGCGACGTGCTCGACGCGAACCGGCACATCGCCGACGCGCTCGGCGCGCTCCGGGCGAAGGAGGCCGTGCCGCGGCTCACCGAGCTCGTGAAGTCGCCCGACGGCTACCTCCAGGTGGCGGCGGTCGACGCGCTCGGCCGCATCGGCGACCCCGCCGCGATCGACACGCTCGTCGGCGTCGCGACGGGCGAGGGCGTCGAGCCGTTCACCGCGAAGAAGGCGCTGCTCGCGCTCGGGCGGATCGGCGACCCGCGCGCGGCCCCCGCGGTGCTGAAGATGCTCTTCGAGGAGCGGCCCGGGGTGTCGTTCTTCCCCGAGGCCGCCTTCGCCGCGTCGCAGATCGGCCGGCCGATGGCGCCGGCGCTCCTCGCGGTGCTCGAGGGGAAGGACGCCGCGCTCGCGAGCTGGGCGAAGGCGCGGGGCGTCCTGCCGGGCGCGCTCTACGCGAAGTCGGCCCAGCTCCTCGGCGACGTCGGGGGCGCGGACGCGATCCCGGCGCTGCTCGCGAAGCTCTCGTACAAGGACGCCGACTCCGGAGTCGAGATGTACGTGCGGGTCCTCGCCGCCGAGTCGCTCGGCCGGATGCGCGCGCGAGAGGCGGTGAAGGCGCTCGGCGAGCTCGTCGCGAAGGAGCGGGACCCGAACGTCCGGGATCGTTACTGCGACGCGCTCGTCCGGATCGGCGACGCCGCGGCGGTCCCCGCCCTCGAGGCGGCAGCGGCTGCCGGCGAATGGGACCTGCGCGAAGGCCCGCTCGCCGCGGTGTCGCGCCTCGGCAGAGCCTCGGACCGGCCGTTCCTCGAGGCCGCGAAGGCGAAGGACTGCGCGAACGGGTGCGCCCCCCCGGTCGAAGCCGCGTTCGGGCGCATGCTCGCGCGGCTCGACGCCGCGAAGGTCTGCGGCGACGCCGCGTGCTGGGCGGGGAAGGTCGCCGACCCGAGCGCCGCGGTGCGCGACCGCGCCGCTCTCGAGCTCGGCCGCGTCGGGGGGGCGTCCCACGCCGCCGCGCTCGGCGACGCGATCGTCCGGCCGGTCGGCGACGACGCGGAGCTCGCGGCGCGCTACCACGCCGTCCTCGCGCTCGGCTGGATCGCGGAGCGCGAGAAGGTCGGCGCCGCGGGGGAGGGGATCGCCGTGAAGCTCGACGCGATGATCGCCGCGGACCGCGGCCGCCCGCTCACCGCCGGCGTCAACGAGGACGCCCTCCGGCTCGCGACACGGCTGCGCCGCGGCGCGTCCAGGTAAGCGCGCAGGGTCTCCGCGGCCTACCTGATCGGGTCGGCCTTCGGCGGCTTCTTCGCCGCCGGCTTCGCGTCCTTCGCCTCCGGCCGGTCCCACGCGCTCGGCAGGAGGTTGAAGGGGAGGAGCTTCGCGAGCAGCGGCAGGAGCAACATCCCACCGGGCGCGGCGAAGATCGCGAGCGCCGGGACCGCCTTCGCGAGGTCGATGAGCTGCACGCGCACCTTCCGGCGCTCCGCGGCGGTGAGCTTCGCGCCGGACGCCGCACGGGCGACGAGCTGTCCGAGCTCGCCGGTCTGGCGGATCTCGGTGACGATCGCGCCCAGGTTGTCGGTCACGGCGGAGGAGACCCGCTCGACGACCGCGTCGGTCGCCGCCTCCCACTCGCCCGCGAGCGCCTGCCAGTCGATCCGCCCCGCGTCGTCGAGCGCCTCGAACCAGACCTGGTGATCCCCGTGCTGGGCGGCCGCCTCGATGCGCGCGGCCGCGACCGTCGCGGCGTCGAGCCCGGACGCCGCCACGAACGCGTCCGCCCAGCGCGCCGTCCCATCGCCCGCGAGCCGCGCCCGCAGCTGGGCCAGGAAGACCTGCTCGACGAGGAACGGCCGCACGCGCTCCGGCGCCGCCGCGGCGAGCGCCTCGGGCGCGCGGGGCGCCACGAGCGCCGCCCGCGCCTCGCGCGCAGCCGCCCGCGAGACGCCGAGGCGCGCGATCTGGCGCTGCCGGACGGCGCGCGCGCGCTCGTCCGCCGGCTCGCCTGCCGCGAAGAGGCCCGCCAGCGTCTCCGCGAGCAGCACCGACTCGCGGTCCGCGAAGGCGGCATGGCGGGCGAGCGCGTGGGGATCGAGCCGCCCGTCGCGGTGAAAGCCCATCGCGACGCGGGCGAGCCTGCGCCGGAGCGCCGTCACGACGCCGGGGTGGAGGGGGAGCCCGAGCACCGGGTCGCCGGGGGGATGGAAGCGCGCGACGAGCGCGCGCTCCGCGCCGAGGAACGCAGCCTCGACGTCGCGCGCGTCCGCCGCGACGGCCGCGAGCGGCAGCGCCTCGAGCGCGTCGGCCACCTCGCCCACCGCCGCGGCGAGGAACGCGGCGATCTCGACCCGCCGCCGCGCGCGCTGGAACGGCAGGCCGCGGAGCATCGCCAGGTCGAGCAGGAGCGCGACGTGGAGCCGGACCTCGTCGAGAAACGCCGCGGTCGCGTCTGCGGGCTGCGGTCCGAGCCGGCGGAGGCGGAGCGAGCGGGCGACGAGGAGACGCGCCGCCGGTGCGAGGTCGGTGCTCGACAGCCCCGCGTCGCGGACGTCCACGGGCAGGCGCGCGAGCGCGGCGGCGGGGTCGTGCCGGTCGAGCTCGGCCGCGACGAGCGCGTCGAGCCAGCCTTTCTCGATGGGGTTCCTCGCGGTCACGTGTCTTTCCGGGAGCGGGGAGTCTAGCGCGGAAAGGGACCGGCGCCGCGGGCCCGGGCAGGGGAGCGGGCGCTCGATGGCGCCTGCGCGAAGAAAAAAGGGCCGGCTCTTTTCGGAGCCGGCCCGCATCTCACCGGGGCCGCGCCGCGGCCGGGTGGAAGCTCGTCCTTCGACTCCGCGGGGCCCGAGGCGCCGCTACGCTCGCGACGAACGGGAGGGCCGCTACTTCGCGGCCTTGCGCCCCTTCTTCTCGTCCGCCTTCTCGTCCGCCTCGTCGGGCGCGGGCGCCGGGACGGGCACGAGGCCGCGGCGGATGCCGAACTTCTCGAAGAGCCCACCCTCGACCCGCTGCAGGATCTCCGGGTGCTCGCGCAGGAACGCCTTCGCCTGCTCGCGTCCCTGGCCGATCCGCTCACCGTCGAAGCTGAACCAGGTGCCGCTCTTGTCGACGATGTTCTGCTCGGCGGCGAGATCGAGGACGTCGCCCTCGCGGCTGATCCCCTGGCCGTACATGATGTCGAACTCGACCTCCTTGAACGGCGGGGCGACCTTGTTCTTCACGACCTTCACGCGCGTGCGGTTGCCGATGACGTTGTCGCCATCCTTGATGGCGCCGATGCGCCGGATGTCGAGCCGCTGCGTCGCGTAGAACTTGAGCGCATTGCCGCCGGTCGTGGTCTCCGGGTTCCCGAACATCACCCCGATCTTCATCCGGATCTGGTTGATGAAGATGACGATGGTCGAGGACTTCGAGATGGTGCCGGTGAGCTTGCGCAGCGCCTGGCTCATGAGCCGCGCCTGCACGCCCATGTGCGCGTCGCCCATCTCGCCCTCGAGCTCGGCCTTCGGCACGAGCGCGGCGACCGAGTCGATGACGAGCACGTCGACCGCCCCGGAGCGAACGAGCGTCTCGACGATCTCGAGCGCCTGCTCGCCGGTGTCGGGTTGCGAGATGAGGAGATCGTCGGTGCGCACGCCGAGCTTGCGCGCGTAGCCGACGTCGAGCGCGTGCTCGGCGTCGATGAACGCCGCGATGCCGCCCTTCTTCTGGGCCTCGGCGATGGCGTGGAGGGCGAGGGTCGTCTTGCCGGACGACTCCGGCCCGTAGATCTCGATGATGCGGCCGCGCGGAAGCCCGCCGACGCCGAGGGCGATGTCGAGCGAGACGGAGCCCGTGGACACCGCCTGCACGTCCTTCACGAGCGCCTCCTCGTTGCCGAGGCGCATGATCGAGCCCTTGCCGAAGGCCTTCTCGATGGACGAGACGGCCA
>WNFU01012986.1_pt1 | contig 13646 bp, 14 predicted proteins | sample 5400121 | NCBI WGS metagenome assembly WNFU01 (sample SAMN13153360, study PRJNA577476) | soil metagenome | isolation source: 100 cm soil or saprolite under grassland replicate 1 | place: USA:California | collected 2016-06-15
AATTGAGGAATGCATCGACGGTCGCGAACTGGAATGTTCGGTCCTCGGCAACGATCATCCTATCGCATCAGTTCTAGGCGAGATTTTACCTCGCCACGAATTTTACTCATACGAAGCGAAATATCTCGATGAGAACGGCGCGGTGCTGGAAATACCGGCCAGGTTGCCGTCGGAGATTTCGGAACGTATCCGCCAGCTGGCTATCAAAACGTTTTCCGTGCTCTGCTGTGAGGGAATGGCGCGGGTCGATTTCTTCTTGAGAAACGACAGCGAAATTATCGTTAACGAGATTAACACCATTCCTGGATTCACCAGAATAAGCATGTACCCGAAGCTCTGGGAAGCGACCGGTATCTCTTACAGCGAGTTAATCGACAAATTGATAGAACTGGCAATTGAACGGTTTGAGCGCGAGAAGCGATTGAAAACCGATCGGGCATGATCCTCGGAAAATTCGTACTGATGCGACTGATCTTAAGAGCGTTGATAATCATAGGCGCGCTTGCGATTCTAACTACGCAAGCATGGGCGGATGCAGAGATTGTAATCGCGATCCGATACTTGCAGGCCGAAGGGACCAGCCACTCGCATCTCTATCTCTATCGCGAAGATGGGAAACTGCTGCGGCAATTAACGAACGACAACTCGGGACAGGACTCGGGCCCAATTTTCGCGGAGGACGGAGGCATGATTATCTTCACGCGCGAAAAGCCTAATGATGTGCACGAATTCTGGAGCATTGAGCCACGGGGGACACATTTGAAGAAACTCGATGCGGCGCCCGATTGGTACACACAAGCAAAAAGCTCGCCGTATTTCACAAACATCGAGCCGGAGGAATCGCCATCGCCCAGTCTGGCGGCGTCGCCTGAGGAATCTGCGTCGCCCGTCGAAACGCCGCCACCGACTTACAAATCGCCGGATAATTCTGTCGAATTGGTGTTGCGCGAAGATCCGAAGGATGAAGATGATCAGGGCGATGGTCCGGGTCATGGAAAACATTACCTGCTCCGCGATTTGAAAACGGGAGCTGAGACGGAATTCGACAAGCTACCCGGGTTTTATGGTGTCTTTGGGTTGTTGCATGAGAAACAGAACAAGAGGCTATCGCCCAATTGGGCCGCTCCAATTCCGCTTCCCGGTGAAGCCGCGTTTCTCACGTTTACAGAGAATCGTTACGTTCCCATCCCCGGCAGCAAGAAAACGGCGAATTGCTCTTACATGGAACGCTGGGATGAAAAGTTAAACAAGATTCGCTACGCGCGCGAGAAAAGTGCCGCGGTTTGCTACGGCGCATCGATGTATCGGCCCGGACTCACGCCATCGACAATCACGATGCGCAGAAGCTCGGATTGAAACTGCCGTGAAGTATTTCTGCGCATTGCTTTTTCTGAGTTCGCTTGCTCTGTCCGCGAGCGGCCAAACACAGGCGGACTCTCTCGATAAACTGGCAGACGATTTTTGGGCGTGGCGCGCGAAGTACGCGCCGTTCACAGGAGACGATGTGAATCGCATGGAGCGGCCGGGGGGTGTTCGCGATTGGTCGAAAGCGGCGATCGACAATCGGCGAAAAGATCTTGCTAAGTTCGAAGCGCGCTGGAAGAAGATCGACGCAAACGGATGGCCGATTCCGAAGCAGGTCGATTATCGGCTGATCGGTTCGGCTTTGTCGCGAGTGCGCTGGGAGTTGGACATTAATCCGCGTTGGAAGCGCGATCCGAATTTTTACATCGAGCAAACGCTCACGCCAGTCGTCGAAGCATTCACAGTTCCGGGCCCGTATGATGCAGCGCGCAGCCGCGAAAATCTTACACGCATTGAAAATATTCCATCAATCCTGCGGGAAGGCGTCGCGAATCTGGATAAGCCGCCGGCGCCATTCGCCTCGGTTGCGATTCAAGGGCTGGAAAATATTCGGCCGCGCCTGCATCAAATGGCGGCGGCATTGTTAAAATCCACAACTCTCAAAGAACAGGAATTGAACAGCGCAACCGATCGCGCGGCAGATGCGCTCGAACGTTTTCGCAAAAAACTTCAGGAAATATTGCCGTCGCTGCCCATTGAGACGGCGCTTGGGCGCGACGCCTACGTATTTTTTCTCAAGAATGTGGCGCTACTCCCCTACTCGCCCGAACAACTTCTCGCGATGGGCCGTCAGGAGTGGGATCGCACCGTGACATTTGAGGCATTTGAAGCGCAGCGAAACCGAGAGGTTCCGCCACTGAAACGTCGCGCTTGAAGGAGAATTGCATCCGGTATGTGACCGAGCCTTCGGGGAAGCTTGGCTACTTCTGGCGCGCGACCGCGGAGGACCCGCGGCCTATCACCGTTCACGAAGGAATTCCCGGCCATTATTTTCAGCTTTGTCTTTCCTGGAAGCACGAAGACCCGATCCGGCGGCATTACTATGACTCGGGCGCGAACGAAGGGATCGGCTTTTATGCAGAAGAGATGATGTTGCAGGCCGGTTTGTTCGACGACAGTCCGCACACGCGCGAGATCATTTACAATTTCATGCGTCTCCGCGCGCTCCGCGTGGAAGTGGATGTGAAACTCGCGCTTGGCGAATTCACCCTGGAGCAAGCCGCGAAATATCTACAGGAAAAAGTCCCGATGGACGCAAGCACGGCGCGTCAGGAGGCGATTGCGTTCTCCACAGGACCGGGCCAAGCAATCACCTACCAGATCGGCAAATTGCAGATAATGAAATTTCTGGCTGAAGCGCGTTTACAACAAGGCGAAAAATTCAATCTCCGCGCCTATCACGATTTCGTCTGGAAAAACGGCAACGTCCCAATCGCGTTGCAACAGTGGGAATACTTGGGCCCTTCGGCCGAACTTCTAAAATAGCTCGGCCGCTAACTGATTCATCCCGGACGCGGGGGCAAATCTCGCAATCGACCATGCCAGTAGTCTGGCTCGCGCTTCAGGTGCATGATCGCTAAAATGAAAATCTCATCTTCCATTAGGGCATAAACAATCCCGAATGGGAACGTCTTGACGAGAAAGCGCCGATATCGCCTCTGATGCGACGCCACGTAATCGGACTTCGCTCAATCTGTCGAAAACCGGACTCAATCGCGTCAACAAACCGCAAGCCGAGTCCAGCGCTCCGTTCTTCGTAATAAACGGCCGCCTCGTTGAACTCTTCCAGCGCTTCCGGGTGAAGAATCACGAGCGACTCTTCAATTTTTCTCTAATCCGCCGAAACGCTTCCTCGGCAGGAATTCCTTTGACCTTGCCATCGCGGAAATCTTGAAGCCGTCGTTCCAACTCCGCAATGATCGCTTCATCAACCAACCGATCGTGTTCTTCGTCGATAGTGAGCAAAAGGCTTTCAGCAAGAACGACCCGCTCGTCTGCCGGTAAACGGAGCGCTTCCTCAGTAATTTCTTTTAGACCCTGCCCCATGTCTCCTTAGTACCACAGCGCGCCACTTGGCTCAAGAATGCATTGTACTGATGACCGCGGCAAAGTCGATACATTCCAAATCATCAAATTTCTCCCCGAAGCGCACTGCAGCAGGGCGAAAAATTCAACCTCCGCGCCTTCCACGATTTCGTCTGGAAAAACGGCAACGTGCCGATTGCTTTGCAGGAATGGGAATATTTAGGCGACATCGGAAGATAGCCTTCCAGGCTGTCCCGGCCAACATGCATCTTGCATGTCGAACAAAAGGCGCCAGGCTGGAAGCCCAGCTGCCGAGTCAGGCCCGACACGGGATGAGGTCCGTCCGACTGGCGGACAAGATGCCTAACCTCCGAAAGCTGCCAACCTAATCGACGATTTCGAGGCCCATTTGGCGGGCGGTGCCGGCGATGATGCGGAAGGCGGCTTCGTCGTTGCGCGCGTTTAAGTCTTTGCCCTTCGTTTTCACGATGTCCATGACCTGTTTGCGCGTGACTTTGCCAACTTTGGTTTTGTTCGGCTCTTTGGAACCAGCGGCGATGTTGGCCGCTTTCTTCAACAAGATCGCGGCGGGCGGACTCTTGGTAATGAAGGTGAACGATTTGTCTTTGAAGACAGTGATGACCACCGGGAGAATGTCGCCAGCCTGTTTCTGGGTGGCGGCGTTAAATTCTTTGCAGAACGCCATAATATTGACGCCGCGCGGTCCGAGCGCGGTGCCGACGGGCGGCGCCGGGTTCGCCTGACCAGCGGGAATCTGCAATTTGATGTGAGCTACTACTTCTTTTGCCATAAAAATAATGTGTCATTCTGAGCGCAGCGAAGCGGAGTCGCAGAATCCCGTTGAGTTACCTTCAAGGTTTCATGGCGAGATGTCTCGACTTCGCTCGACATGACGGACATAAGTTTATCCACGTTCCACCTGCCAATATTCCAATTCCACTGGTGTGGCCCGACCGAAAATGGTGACGGAGACGCGTAGTTTGCCGCGCTCAGGATCAATTTCTTCGACGATGCCAGTTTGGTTCTGGAACGGTCCGTCGGCGACTTTCACCGATTCGCCTACTTCAAAGCTCACTTTCGGTTTCACCTTTTCCTCGCGCTCTTTCATTTGCGCAAGCATGTTGTCCACTTCCGATTGCCGCATTGGGATCGGCTTGTCTTTGGTTCCGGCAAAACCGATCACGCCGGGTGTATCGCGGATGAAATACCAGGTGCGCCCGACAAGCTGATTGTTTTCGTCGAGCAGATGCATGTTGACGATCAGATAGCCGGGAAAAAATTTGCGCGTCGTCTCGCTCTTCTTGCCTTTTTTGATTTCCGAGACGCGCTCAGTCGGAACGAGCACTTCGTAGATCAAGTCGCTCATTTCCTCCGTCTTGACGCGCTTCACGATGCTCTCGCGCACCTTGTTTTCCTGTCCGGAAAGCACGTGCACGACGTACCATTGATCTTTGCCTGCGAGTGTTTGCGCCATAAATCAATGCAATCGGGTAAAAAAGTGGACAAAGTTCACAAGGACGAAATCGAAAAGGGCAACGTACCCGCCGAGCAATAACATTGCGATGACAACCACGAGCGTCGAGTCCGTGAGCTCCTTATACCGGCGGAATCCCTTTTCTTTCGGGTCCCACGGCCACGACCTTCACTTCACTGAAGAAGTTTTTCGCCTTGGTGAACATCAATAATCCAATTCGTGATTTGTTGAAGAGTTGAAGTCGGGCTGACAACATCGAGCATCCAACATCGAACGTCCAATATCCAAGTGTCGGAGTTCAGGATTCGATGTTGAGCGTTCGATGTTCAATGTTTGGTGTTTTCTCACATACACGCCAGGAGGGACTCGAACCCCCAACCGACGGTTTTGGAGACCGCTACTCTACCAATTGAGCTACTGGCGTACTAAAATTTGTCATCCTGAGCGAAGCGAAGCGGAGCCGAAGGACCTTTCGCTCAAACAGTGAGAGATGTCTCGACTTCGCTCGACATGACAGAACGAACTTTAATCCAAAATCTCGGCGACGCGACCGGCGCCAACGGTTTTTCCGCCTTCGCGAATGGCAAAACGAATGGTCTTCTCCATGGCGATTGGTGTGATCAGCTCGACTTCAATCGAGATATTGTCACCGGGCATGACCATTTCTACGCCTTCAGGCAGTTTGACCGTGCCAGTAACGTCGGTGGTGCGGAAGTAAAACTGCGGACGATAATTGCTGAAAAACGGCGTGTGACGGCCACCTTCCTCTTTGCTCAACACGTAGACTTCCGCCTTGAACTTCTTATGCGGCGTAATCGATCCGGGTTTGGCGATGACCTGGCCGCGTTCGACGTCTTCTTTCTTCAGCCCACGCAGCAGAACGCCCACGTTATCGCCGGCGCGCGCTTCATCGAGAAGTTTGCGAAACATTTCGATATCGGTCGCAACCGTCTTGGCGGTGGGACGAATTCCAACCAGCTCAACCTCCCCCATTTTCTTGAGGATACCGCGCTCAACACGACCGGTAGCGACCGTGCCGCGGCCTTCGATGTTAAACACGTCTTCGATCGGCATCAGGAATGGCTGATCGATCGGCCGTTCAGGAACCGGGATGTAATCGTCAATGGCTTCTACGAGGGCGAGCACCTGCTTTTGCGCTTCCGCATCGCCATTGAGCGCCTTGAGGGCACTACCCTTAACGATCGGGATTTTATCTCCGGGAAATTCATATTGCGTCAGCAGATCGCGCACTTCCATCTCAACGAGATCGAGAAGTTCCGGGTCATCGACCATATCGACCTTGTTCAGGAAAACGACAACCGAGGGCACACCGACCTGCCGTGCGAGCAGGATGTGTTCGCGGGTTTGAGGCATCGGTCCGTCCGCGGCCGAGACAACCAGGATAGCGCCATCCATTTGCGCCGCGCCGGTGATCATGTTCTTGACGTAGTCGGCATGACCAGGACAATCAACATGCGCGTAGTGACGTTTGTCGCTCGAATACTCCACGTGCGCGGTATTGATCGTGATGCCGCGTTCTTTTTCTTCTGGCGCGTTATCGATCGATTCGTAGGCGCGCACTTCGGCCATGCCCTTCTTTGCCAGCACCATTGTAATTGCTGCCGTCAGCGTGGTCTTGCCATGGTCCACGTGACCGATCGTGCCGACGTTCACGTGCGGCTTGTCGCGTTTAAATGCTTCCTTAGCCATTTCAATTCTCCTGGTTAATTAAACTGTCTGCGTTTCTCTGAGTTTATCCACTGCTGGTCCCGGACCCATTCTGGAGCCCATGACCGGGATTGAACCGGTGACCTCGTCCTTACCAAGGACGTGCTCTACCAACTGAGCTACATGGGCCGTTCTTCCCGCAGGCGCGGGACGACCCGGTTTCACCTTTTGCCAAAGAGATAAAAGTCCCAAAGCCGCATCAAATTTGCAATTTGAACGACCAAGGGACCACCTCGTTCCAGCAAAAAGCGTCCGCAAGCTAACCGCGCGTATAAGTGTGTCAAAGAAATTTCTTTTGGTTAGCAGGGGTGCGTGACGCCATCGTGGACATCGCCGCGCGATGTCTCACCTATCGAATTCTTCCGCTGGTGGGCTCCCCCCTGCCCCGGGTCACTAGACGCGCGATCACCGCGATGACAATCAATATGCCAATTGCAATCCCGACATTGAGCGGCGTAATCAAACCCGGTTTTGGGGGAGTCGGTGTGGGCGTCGCCGCCGGAGGAGGCGCATTCTTCGCTGCCAGCATCGCCTGTACATATTGCAGGCGCTGGACGGTATCGTAATCATCCGGTTTTAGCTTTAGCGCGGCCTGGTAATCAGCAATCGCCTTCTCGTACTGCTGCATCGAGGTGTATGTGGCGCCCCGTTTCACTAAATGCTCGGCATCCGCGGGATTTTTTTCGATCAACACCGTGTAGTCTGCAACGGCCGCGTCATAATTTTTCAGATTTCGGTTCGCCCAGGCGCGGCGATCATAATTTTGCGGATCGTTTGGTTCCTTCTCGATCGCCTTTGTAAAATCTGCGACGGCCTTGTCCCACTGAGTGAGTCCAATTTCAGCAAACCCACGGAATTTATAGGCGTAGCCATCGTCAGGCTTGAGTTCAATCGCCTTGTTGAAGTCTGGCAACGCCGCTTCAAACTGGCTTTGCATCACCTGCGTATTGCCACGCTCGCGATATGCGACTTCATCCTTGGGCGCGACTTCAATCGCCTTTGAAAAGTCAGCGATGGCATCTGGTAATCGGTTACTGGCACGATAAGCGGTTGCCCGGTTCGTATAGCCGCGCGCATCCTTCGGATTTGCCTGGATCGCCTTCGTAAATTCGGCGACGGCCGCGTCGTACTGCTTCTGCTGGGCTAACTCGATCCCTTTCTGCATATGTCCCGCACTGGCCGCTGGAGGTTTGCAGAAGCCGGTTCCAGCGGCTGTGAAACAAAAAAGTGACGCGATCGCGATGATGATTGTTGGCTTATTCAAAATATTCATTTCTCCTTCCAGCTTACTTTTTGAGCGATTTATCGGTTGTAAGCGAGCAAATTAACGCACCAAAAGAAGCAAAGCGATGCAGAGACCGGATTCCACCCAAGATATTGTCAATCTACGGGGTCGCACAAATCTCTCAGAAGGTTACGCGGCAGTCTTCGCCACGATCGTTATCTGGTCGACGCCATCGCTCTTTCAATACTACTTAAATCGTTATTACGATCCGTGGGCTCAGAATTTCTATCGGTATCTTGTCGCTTGCCTCGCCATCGCGCCATTACTGATTTATCGCATCCAACGCGGCGATCCACTGCTCAATTGGCGCGCAGTGGTAATCTGCTTTATCCCCTGTCTGCCTAATGTGATTCACCAGATCACGCAGGTAATGGCCCTCTTTTACATGGGACCAGGCGTTTACACGATTTTTACCCGGGCGTCGGTGATTTTCACCGCGCTGCTTGCGCTCGCGTTTTTCCCGGAGGAGCGCCACGTGATTCGTCAATGGCAGTTCCAATTGGGCACAGTGCTTGGGTTGATTGGCGCTTTTGGGGTGGTGTGGTTTCAACCAGGCTGGAAATCGGGACACATCGCGCTTCCTGGATTATTTATCGCGTTTACCGCCACATTCTGTTGGGCGCTATATGGCATCCTCGTGAAACGCCCGTCCGCGCAGCTTGGCTCGATTCGCAGTTTCGGGTTAATTAGTCTAATCACTTCAGTCCTGTTGTTTCCGCTCACCCTCGCGTTTGGGAAGGTTGGCACTCCTCTTCATGCCGGGGCGCACGTCAACCTGGTCTTGATCATCTCCGCCGTGAGCTGCATTACGCTGGCGCATATATTGTACTACGTCGCTATCCGAGAGATCGGCGTGGCGCTTGCGCAAACGCTTCAGCTTCTCTGCCCCGCCGGCGCGCTGGCGTTATCCGCCTGGATTTATGGTGAACGTCTCACTCATGCTCAGCTTTGGAGCGCAGCTATTCTGCTCCTGGGCGCATTCCTGGCCATGCGTGTGAAGCCGGTCGCCACGACCGAAGCGGCAGAGAATATCTGAGGCTGCTAAAGAACTTTGGTGCCGAAAAATAATGCGACGCTCACCGAGGACCGCTACAATCGGCATCCAGTATCGCAATGAATCTGAAAGCGTATCTCAGGTCCCGCCGAAAGGAGATTGACCGGGCGCTCGACCATTATTTGCCGAAGCCGAACGTCAAACCAGCGACGCTTCACAAGGCAATGCGCTACAGTCTCTTCGCCGGCGGCAAACGGCTGCGACCGATTCTTTGCCTTGCGGCCGCTGAAGCTTGTCGGGGTAAGGTCAGCAACGCGCTTCCCCTCGCGTGCGCGCTCGAATGCATCCACACGTATTCGCTCGTGCACGATGATCTCCCAAGCATGGATAACGATGATTACCGTCGTGGGCGTCCCACTTGCCACAGAGTCTTTGGCGACGGCATCGCCGTGCTCGCCGGAGACGCGCTGTTAACGATCGCGTTTGAAATTGTCTCGAGCGCGAAGCCAGCGCCGCGCTACGACATGTCGATCTTGTTGCGCGAGATCGCGGTTGCGGCGGGAAGTCAAAAATTGATCGCAGGTCAAGTGGCCGATCTCGAAGCCGAAGGCAGGAAGGTCAAACGTAACCAATTGCGCTTTATTCATGGAAACAAAACGGCGGCAATATTGAAAAGTTCGGTGCGACTTGGCGCAATGAGCGCCAACGCAGACGCCAAGAAACTCCGGGCTGTCACGCAATTTGGGCACGGGCTCGGGCTGGCTTTTCAGGTCATCGACGATATCCTCGATGTAACGCAGAGCTCCGAGATATTGGGAAAAAGTGCCGGCAAAGATATCGCGGCGAAGAAAGCGACCTATCCCGCGGTGATTGGTCTGGAAAAATCGCGCGCCGAAGCCAGGCGGCTCACGCGCCAGGCGCACAATGCTTTGTCGCTGTTTCGCGACGCCGAGGCCGAACCGCTGCATTGCCTCGCAAATTATCTTTTAGAGCGCGAGTACTAGAGCAGCGCGACCGTCCCGTTGCGAAACCTTTGCGACGCAAACGAGACGCTTACGCTACTTTCAAATTGGGATCGATTTCCTCTGTCAACTTCGATTGAAATCCGACCTGCGAGCGCAACAACGCGGCAAACGCGATCATCGCCGCATTATCAGTGCACAACCACGGCTCGGCATTTTTGAATTCAAAACCTTCGCGCACGCATGCGTCTCGCAATTGCCTTTGTAATTCCTGATTGCAACTGACCCCGCCGCTGACCGTCACAAGATCGACATCGTACTTCTGCGCTGCTGAAATTGCCTTGCGCACCAGAACATCGACAATCGCCTGTTGAAACGATGCGCAGAGATCGGCGAGAAAGTCACCGTTCAATTTTGGAAGCAAATATCGCACCGCTGTTTTTAATCCGCTGAAACTGAAATTCTCCGAGTCAAGCATGCTCCGCGGCAAATCAAATCGATCCGGATCGCCAGCGCGCGCACGTTCTTCGATTTCGGGGCCACCGGGGTAACCGAGCCCGAGCATCTTGGCGACTTTATCGAATGCTTCGCCGGCAGCATCGTCGACTGTTCGCCCGATCAACTGGTAATCACCCAGCCCATGCACTCGAATCAACATGGTGTGTCCGCCGCTCACAATAAGCGAAACATTCGGTCTGATTTGGCCGCCATCTGCGCCGCCGAAAAATGGCGATAGCAAATGGCCTTCAAGATGATTGATCGCGAGATAAGGTTTGCCAAAGCCAATCGCCAATCCTTTGGCAATCGATGCGCCAATCATGAGCGAACTCGCCAGACCGGGTCCGCTGGTTGCCGCAAATACATCGACCATCGACATGTCGATCTTTGCATCACGTGTCGTTCGTTGCAGGAGTCGCGGCGCGTGCACGAGATGATTGCGCGCGGCAATCTCGGGTACGATCCCGCCATGTTTTTCATGCTCGGCGATTTGGGACGCGACTTCGCTTGCGAGCAACTCCGAGCTCGCCACGGGACGAGTCAGTCCGACTGGCAGACCGGAAGGGCCATTGCGCTCGCGCAAAATCGCGACGGCGGTTTCGTCGCATGAGGTTTCGAGTGCCAGAATCGTTTTCACGGCAAACAAAATACGCGGGTCATCCTGATCTCTCCACAGCGGGAGTAGAAGCTTGCGAAGCCTAATGGATCACACTCGATAGATTGCGTGAGATCTTCTGTTTGTGGGAGGTCTCTCGCCGTCTGTGCGGCTCGGGATGACAGCACTGTCTATTTCTTTACCGCTTCCGCTTTCGGTGCGTTCTCTTGCGCGTAAATCATCACGCCCTTCAGCGCGTCGATTGCGCGCAACATCTGTGGATCTTTAGCCTTGATAATGCTTTTCTCGTCCTCGGGCTTCACATTTTCCGCGTTGCGCAACGCAAAGAGCGCCCGCTCCTGCTCGGCGGTCATAGCAACACGAATATTCGGGGTCACGCCATTTCCCTGAATGACCTGCTTACTCGGCGTATAGTATTTTGCCGTGGTAAAACGCACCGCGGAGCCGTCGGGCAACTGCATCACATTCTGCACGGAACCTTTCCCAAACGTGGTTTCGCCGACGAGGATGGCACGATGCAAATCCTTGAGCGCGCCAGAGACGATCTCCGCGCCGCTCGCGCTGCCTTCGTTGATCAGGAGGGTCATCGGAAAATTCGGACGCTCTTTTTTCATGCTGGAAGTCGAGTAATCATGTTGCTGAGAAGCAATCCGGCCTTGCGTTGAGACTACCTTGGTGTTGGGCGGCAAAAATTGAGCGCATACATCCACCGCGCTATTCAATAGCCCCCCTGGATTGTTCCGGAGATCGAGAATGAGCGCCTGCATACCTCCCTTCTGCAATTCATCAAGCGCTTTCGATAATTCCTCGGCTGTCGGCTCGTTGAACTGAATCAGCCGGATATAACCGATCTTAAATGGGCCGGTCAGCTCCGCGTCCAGCAACCTCGCTCCCTTGACGCTTTGGACTTTGATCTCTGCGCGCTCCAGAGTGTAGTCTTTGATTTCCTTAGTCGAGGGGCGCAGCAGGGTGAGAGTGACTTTGCGCCCAGTTGGCCCGCGCAAGACATTAACGGTGTCCTGAAGGTCCATTCTATCCGTTGAAATGCCGTTTATTCTCAATATTTGATCGCCCGACAGAATGCCAGCCTTGGCCGCAGGCGTGTCCTCCATCGCGGTCACAACCGTAGGCAAACCGTTTTTCATCGAAACCTCGATCCCGAGACCGTTAAAGCGGCTGCGCGTATCATCTTGCATGTCGCGGAAATCATTTGGATCCATGAATTGGCTGTGTGGATCCAGCGACGAGAGCATCCCTTTCATTGCCGCGGTGACGAGATCGTGATAGCTCGTCTTGTTGCCATCCACGTAATCTTGCCGGATCAATTCGATCGCCTTTGCGAAAATGGAAATTTGCGAGTAACCGTTATCTTCTTCGTTCTTTCCCGGCTGCGCTTCCTGCGCGCGGACGCCAGACAAAACGCCAAGCACCAACAGACAAACCAACGATAGTATAACAATGGGGCGTCTCATATCTTAGCCAGGATTCGAAGCAACCTGATCATCGCTCATTCGGAAATTTTTGGCAACGCGCAAAGCGTTGCCTTAACTTTGCGCCGCGAATGAAACCTGCTTTTACCGCGAAACCTTCCTCGTTCGTCCTTTCTCTGGTCGCGCTCTGTCTCTCCTGTGGAAACACCTCCGCCGTGCAAACAGAGGATGCCGAGTACGAAGCGGTGGCCGAGGAATACATCAAAACCTATCTCGCGGCCCACCCTCTCGAGGGAACCGCTCTCGGGCTTCACGAATATGACGGCAAAATTACCGATTACAGCCGTCTCGCGCTTGATGCCGAGCTTTCCCGGTTACGGCGGTTCGACGATCGATTGACCAAGTTCGACCCAGGTAAGTTGAGCCCTCGCCAATCCATCGATCTGCGAATCCTGCAAGCGGCCGTTAAGAAGGAACTCTTCGAAATGCAGGACATGTCGGTCTTCGAACGAAATCCCATGGTCTACGCGCGCGCAGCCGATGTGAATGTTTACGTCAAAAGAAATTTTGCGCCGCTGGAGGATCGCGTTCGCAGTCTGATCGCAATCGAGTCTCAAATTCCAAATATCCTTATCGCCGCGAGAACAAACCTGAATGACGTGCTTCCCAGGCCGTATGTAGAACTTGCCATTCAGATCGCCAGAGGTTCCTCGGATTTTCTAAAGAAAGACCTCGTCGCCGCTGTCGCAGGACTAAAGGACGAACAGCTCCGGGTCGCGTTTCAGGAAGCCAATCGCAAAGCAGCCGGCGCGCTTACCGATTATGCAGCGTGGCTGGAACGAGAAAAACTTCCCAAAGCTTCGCTCGATTTCGCCCTGGGCGAGGAAAAATTCAGACGCCTGCTGGCCCAAACCGAACTGGTCGATCTTCCGCCACAAAAAATTCTCGAGATCGGCATGGCACAATTAAAAGCGGAACAGGAAGCTTTTGCCGATGCCGCAAAGAAAATCGATCCAAACAAACCGCCGATTGAAGTTTTCAAACAAATCCAGAGTGAGCATCCGACACCGGAAAATCTCATCCCCGATGTAGCCAAAGACCTGGACAAAATTCGGAAATACGTCTCGAGCCATCATTTGGTCACCATCCCGTCGGACGTTCGGGCCAAGGTTAAAGAAACCCCGCAATATCTGCGGGCTACGTCCTTTGCTTCAATGGACACGCCCGGTCCATTCGAGAAGCGCGCGA
>WNFU01006889.1_pt1 | contig 13645 bp, 10 predicted proteins | sample 5400121 | NCBI WGS metagenome assembly WNFU01 (sample SAMN13153360, study PRJNA577476) | soil metagenome | isolation source: 100 cm soil or saprolite under grassland replicate 1 | place: USA:California | collected 2016-06-15
TTGTCTACCGCGGAGCGCGCAGCGACGCCGTGCGATGCGCGTGAAACCTGCGACCGCTATTGTGGTCGGAGTAAGTCGCCTGCACGACGGCGGTCGCTTCGACAACCGTCCACGCGCCGCGCGCACATCCGTAGGCGCGAAACAAGAACAGGAGCGCAAGTTGAGCGCAGAGCAGGGGGGGATGTACTGCGTGAAACCGGCGGTCACTCGGTGGCGGCGCGTGCACGCGCTTGGCCGGTGCAGGAGCGCTCGTGTTTAGCTTCCTGCGGCAGAACATTTCGGTCGCGACGCTGTTGCAGCTCGCGGTCGAGTTGTCGTGGCTGTTCGTCGCCGGCATGGTCGTCATTTATGTCGAGGGGGGCGGCTCGAAGCCGCTTTCGTCGACCGCCGCGCCGGCTTTCGTGTTCGCGGTGCTGATGCTGTCGTTGAACGGCGCATTCGGCATCTATCGCCGGCACGAAAAAATTTCCGCATCGGCATACGTGTTGCGATTGCTGCTTGCGCCGGCGATCGGAGTTCCGCTCGCCTATCTGATTGCCGAAGCGCTACCGGGAGGATTCCTGTTCCAGGATCATCTCGGCGTCGTGGTGCTGTTCGCGTTCGGAAGCCTGCTGCTCGTCCGTCACGTCATCGTGCTGCCGATGGTGGCGATGCTGCTGCCTCATCGAGTCATGGTGCTCGGCACCGGTCCGGAGGCTCGGCTCGTCGAGGCGTCGCTCGCCGCCGCGCATCCGCCGGGACTGCGGCTCGTCGGCTTCTACGCGCTCGAGAAGGTGCAGGACATGGTCGTGTCGCCGTCTCGCGTGATCGCCATGGCCGGCCCGTTCGAAGACACGGTCAAGGCGCTGGGCATCGACGAGATCATCGTGGCCGTGCGCCAACAGCGCGGCGGCGTGCTGCCGCTGCGCGCGCTGCTCGACTGCCGGCTGAACGGCGTGCAGATCACCGACCTCGCGCGGTTCTTCGAGCGCGTGCACGGCCAGGTGCCGATCGAATCGCTCAAGGTGAGCTGGCTGATCTACGGGAACGGCTACCGGCAGAACTGGTTGCGCTCGTTCGTCAAGCGGACGTTCGATCTGTCCGTCGCCTTGGCGCTGCTCACGCTGACGCTGCCGATCATGATCACCGCGGCGCTCGCGATCGCGCTCGAGGGTGGCCGGCCGATCATCTACCGGCAGGCGCGCGTGGGCCTGCGCGGCCATCCGTTCACCGTGCTCAAGTTCCGCAGCATGGCGCGCGACGCCGAGAAGGACGGCAACGCCGCGTGGGCGACCGCGAACGATGCGCGCATCACCCGCGTCGGACGTGTGCTGCGACGCTTCCGCATCGACGAGCTGCCGCAGCTGATCAACGTGCTGCGCGGCGAGATGAGCTTCGTCGGACCGCGGCCCGAGCGGCCCGAGTTCGTCGCGATGCTGACCGAGCAGATCCCGTTCTACGCGGTGCGCCACAGCGTCAAACCCGGTCTGACCGGATGGGCGCAAGTGCGGTACTCTTACGGCGCGACCGTCGAGCAGTCGGTGCGCAAGCTCGAATACGATCTCTATTACGTCAAGAACCATACCCTTGTCCTCGATCTCGTGATCCTGCTCGAGACGATCCGGGTCGTCCTGTTGGGAGAGGGAGCGCGGTAGGCTGCAACGGCAGCCGCGCCCGGCCGGTTCGCCGGGGTGTCCGCGCCGGGTATTTGCGACGGTCGGGCTCGCACGTCGCTTGCTTGCCTGAGGCATGGGCGCCGGGCAGGGCCGGCGTACACTCCCGATCGCCTGCGGCTCGTCTCATGAAGCCCCCAACGTGACCGAAAGCGCATTCGCCACTGCCGCCGCATGGAGCTACGGAGTCGCCGCGGCGGTCTACGTGGCGTTCGCGCTGCGCATGCTTGTCGGCTGGCGGCGTAATCCGCGCGCGCTGCTGTTGCTTGCCGCCATGCTCGCGACCGCGTTGTGGGCGAGCACGGGCATCGTTGCCGGCATTACCGATATCGCCGGCGCGCGGATCGCCGAAGATGCCGCCGACGCGATTCGTTATGCCGCATGGTTCCTGTTCGTCGCGAGATTGCTCGCGGGTGGGCACAGCCGCGACGAAGGCGCGCCGGCGTTCGAGTCCCGAAAATCGACGCTTGCGCTGGTGATCGTCGCGCTGGTTGCGGGCGTCGTGCTGTCGGACTCGCTGCCGGTGGCGAAATCGCTCGGCCTTGCGAACACGCGCCTCGTCTTCGGCGTGCGGCTCGGGCTTGCGGTATTCGGTCTGATGCTCGTCGAGCAATTGATCCGGCGCGCGCACCCGCAAGCGCGCTGGGGCGTGCGGCCGCTGGTGATCGGGCTCGCCGGCGTGTTCGGATTCGATCTGTTCATGTTCGCCGACGCGATGCTGTTCGGCCGCATCGATCCGGACATCTGGGTGGCCCGCGCGATCGCGAACACGATCGTCGTGCCGTTCATCGCCGTGTCAACCGCACGCAACACCGGCTGGGCGATCGAGATGCACATGTCGCGCGGCGTCGTCTTCCACACGACGGCGCTGTTCGTCTCGGGCGCGTTATTGCTCGCGGTCGCGGGAGCGGGCTACATCATCCGCTACTTCGGCGGCGACTGGGGCCGGGCGCTTTCGATCGAGCTCGTATTCGCAGCGCTGCTGCTCGGCGCGCTCGTCATCGGCTCCGGCCGTTTCCGCGCCTGGCTCAAGGTGTTCGTCAGCAAGCACTTCTTTTCGTACCGCTACGACTACCGCGAGGAGTGGCTGCGCTTCACGCGCACGCTCGCGACCGAGTCGGCGGTTCAGGGTGTCCAGGAGCGCGTCGTGATGGCGCTCGCCGATCTCGTCGAAAGCCCGTCCGGCGGGCTATGGCTCGCCGATGCGACACGCGGCTTCGTTCCCGCCGCGCGCTGGAACATGCCGGTGGTCGCCGCCGTCGAGCCCGCCGGCGGCGCGCTCACGTCGTTCCTCGAGCGTACGGGCTGGGTCGTCAATCTGGGCGAGTTCGCGACCGAGCCGACGCGCTATCCGGGTCTTTCGCTGCCGCCTTGGCTTGCGGCGCTGCCGGGTGCGTGGCTCGTCGTGCCGCTTGCGTCGGGCGCGGAGCTGCTCGGCTTCATCGTGCTCACCACGCCGCGAACCGAGATCGACGTCGATTGGGAAGTTCACGATCTGCTGAAAACGGCGAGCCGGCAGGCGGCGAGCTACCTGGGCGAGATCCGCGCAACGGAGGCGCTGCTCGAGGCGCGCAAGTTCGATGCCTTCAACCGGATGTCGGCGTTTGTCGTGCACGACTTGAAGAATCTGGTCGCGCAGCTGTCGCTGATGCTGAAGAATGCCGAGCGCCACCGCGACAATGCCGAATTCCAGCGCGACATGCTCGCGACCGTCGAGCATGTCGTCGATCGCATGAACGGATTGATGCTTCAGCTGCGCGCCGGCACCACGCCCGTCGAAAAGCCCCGGTTGATCGAGCTCGAGCCCGCAGTGCGCCGAGTGTGCGCCGCGAAGTCCGGCGCGCACGCGCCGATCGAGCTCGATCTCATGCCCGGCGTGCTCGCGCTCGGCCACGACGACCGGCTCGAGCACGTGATCGGGCATCTGGTCCAGAATGCGCTCGACGCGACGGCCGGCGGCGGCCGGGTGACAGTACGGCTTGATCGCGACGGCGAGTTTGCGAGAATCGAGGTCGGCGATACCGGAGCGGGCATGAGCGAAGATTTCATCCGCGAACGGCTGTTCAAGGCGTTCGAGACAACCAAGGCGGCCGGCATGGGCATCGGCGTTTACGAGAGCGCGCAGTACGTCGCGGGGCTCGGCGGGCGAATGCTCGTCGACAGCACGCCGAACGCCGGCACGCGCGTTCGCGTGCTGCTGCCGTCGGCCGACAGCGCCCAGGCGGCGTCGGCAAGGCAGAGCGAGGCCGCATGAGCGATCGAGCATGGACCCCGAGGCGAGAGCAGGCGGCCGCGTGAGCGATACCCGCCGACCGCTGCTGATCGTCGAGGACGACCCTGCACTGCAGAAACAGATGCGCTGGGCGTTCGATCAATACGAAACCGTCGTCGCGACCGACCGCGACTCGGCCCTCGCGCAGCTTCGCCGCTACGAGCCCGCGGTGATCACGATGGATCTCGGCCTGCCGCCGCATCCCGACGACCCGACCGAAGGCCTGCACCTGCTCGAGGAAATTCACGCGCTCGCGCCGGACGCCAAGGTGATCGTGCTAACCGGCCAGAACGACCGCGCGAACGCGCTGAAGGCGATCGCGCTCGGCGCGCACGACTTCTGCACGAAGCCGTTCGAGCCGGAGATCCTGACGTGGACGATCGAGCGCGCGTTTCGCGTCCACGAGCTGCAGGAGGAGAATCGGCGGTTGCAGTCCGTGCAGCCTTCGGTCGCGATGGCGGGTATCGTCACGCGCGATCCCGAGATGCAGCGCATCTGCCGCACGATCGAGAAAGTCGCGCCGACGTCGGCGACCGTTCTGATCCAGGGCGAATCCGGCACCGGCAAGGAGCTGCTTGCACGTGCGCTGCACGATCTGTCGCCGCGCGCAACGAGCCGCTTCGTCGCGATCAACTGCGCGGCCATTCCGGATACGCTGCTCGAAAGCGAGCTCTTCGGCTACGAGAAGGGCGCGTTCACCGGCGCGGTGAAGCAGACGCCCGGCAAGATCGAGATCGCGCACAAGGGCACGCTGTTCCTCGACGAGATCGGCGACCTGCCGATCGGACTGCAGGCGAAGCTGCTGCGCTTTCTGCAGGAGCGCGTGATCGAGCGCATCGGCGGCCGGCAGGAAATTCCGGTCGACGTACGGATCGTGTGCGCGACGCACATGGATCTGAAGGGTCACATCGTCACCGGCAAGTTCCGCGAGGACCTCTACTACCGTTTCGCCGAGATCGTCGTCGAGATTCCGCCGCTGCGCGCGCGCAAGGGCGACGCGGCGCTGCTCGCGCACGGCTTCGTGCGCCGTTACGCCGAGGTTGAGCGGCGCGGCACGATGTCGCTCGCGCCCGATGCGCTCGCCGCGATCGAAGCGCACACATGGCCCGGCAACGTGCGCGAGCTCGAGAACGTCGTGAAGCGCGCGGTGATCATGGCGGACGGCTCGATGATCGGGGCCACGGACATCGGGCTTCCCGGCCCCGGCTCCGGGCCCGCCGTGCTCAATCTTCGTCAGGCGCGCGACGAGGCCGAGAAGGACGCGGTTCTGCGCGTGCTCGGCCGCGTCAACGGCAACCTGAGCAAGGCCGCCGAGCTCTTGGGCGTGAGCCGGCCGACGCTGTACGATCTCATGCATCGCTTCGGCCTCAAATAGGCCGCTGCGCCCGCCACCCCGCTCATCACAACGGAAAGTCAACCGACATGGACGTACGAAGATTCTGCGTTGCCGCCGCGATGCTCTCCGGCGCCTGCATCGTTGCCGCGTGCAGCGACAGCAACCCCGCCGCGCTCGTGAGCTCCGCGAAGACGTACATGGCCAAGGCGGATTATCCGGCGGCGATCATCCAGTTGAAGAACGCGCTGCAGCGCTCGCCCGAAAATGGCGAGGCGCGCGTGCTGCTCGCGCGAGCGCTTCTCGACACCGGCGACGCCCTGTCGGCCGAAACCGAGGCGCGCAAGGCGATCGACGGCAAGTATCCCGAAAACGAGGCCGTGCCCGTGCTCGCGCGGGCGCTGCTGGGTCAGGGCGAGTTCCGCAAGCTCGTAACCGAGCTCGGCGATCGGAAGCTCTCCGATCCCAAGGCGCAAGCCGAGCTCGGTACGATGGTCGCGATCGCGTGGCAGGCGCAGAACGAGCTCGACAAGGCGCTCGCCGCGATCGACGCCGCGCTCGCGGTCAAGCCCGATTCGACGCAGGCGCTGGTCGCGAAGGCCGGCATCCTCGCGCAGCGAAACGACGCCGCCGGCGCGTTCAAGCTGCTCGACGCCGCGCTCGCCGCCGCGCCTGCCGACGTCGACGCATCGGTGCTCAAGGCGGAGCTGCTGACCGCGCAAGGACGCCGCGACGAGGCGATCACGGTGCTCGAAACGTCGGCCAACGCGCATCCCGCCGACCTGCTCACGCGCTTCGCGCTCGTCGGCAAGCTCGTCGCGACGGGGCAGGTCGAGCGCGCGGGCGCGCCGCTCGAGGGGATGAAGAAGGTCGGGCCGAAGGATTTCCGCACGATCTACTGCGATGCGCTCGTCACGTTCGCGCGTCACGATGCCGCCCGCGCGCGCGATCTCGTCCAGCCGCTGCTCGCGGTTCACCCCGATCACCTGCCGTCGCTTTACCTGTCGGGATTGATCAATCTGGATCTCAAGCAGTACGCGGCAGCCGAAGATGCGCTGCGGCGCGTGCTGACGAAGGCGCCGGGCGAGCCGGGGGCAACGCGCGCGCTCGCATCGCTCTACCTGCTGACCGGCCGCGCTGGACAGGCGCTCGAGATCATCGAGCCTGCGCTCAAGCGCTCGCCGAACGATCCGACGTTGCTGCGCGCGGCAGGTGAGGGCTACCTGCAAACGGCGAATCCCGGCCGCGCGGCGCAGTTCTACGAGCGCGCGAACCTCGTCGACAAGGGCAACGTCGCGAGCGGAGTGCGGCTCGCGCAACTGCGGCTCGCCACCGGAGACACGGGTCGCGGCATGAGCGATCTCGAATCGCTTTCGCAGGCGGAAACGGCGAACACGCAGGCCGACATGGCGCTGCTGACGGCGCACCTTCGCCGTCGCGAATTCGACAAGGCGCTTGCCGTGGCTTCGACGATCGAGAAGAAGCAGCCGAGCGGACCGACCGCGCCGTTCGTGCGCGGCGTCGTCTATATGGCGAAGCGCGATTTCACGAACGCCCGGTCGAACTTCGAGAAGGCGGTCGCGGCGCAAGCCAACTTTTTCCCTGCCGTCTACAACCTCGCGCTGCTCGACGTGCTCGACGGAAAGGCCGACGCGGCGCGCAAGCGCTACGAGGCGCTGCTCGCGAAGGAGCCGAAGAACGAACAGGTGCTGCTCGGACTCGCCGAGCTCGTCGCGATGAGCGGTGGCACGCCAAGCGAGCTCAAGGCGTCGCTCGAGCGCGCGATCGAGGCCAATCCCGACTCGGTTCGTCCGCGGCTCGCGCTGATCACGTACAACCTGAAAACCCGCGATGTCAAGGCCGCGCTCACCGCCGCGCAGGCGGCGCAGGCGGTGCCGACGCTGCGAAACGAGCCGCAGGTGATCGACGCGCTCGCGGCAACGCAGCTCGCATCCGGCGAGACGAACCAGGCGATCGACACGCTGAAGCGCCTCGTCCAGGCCTCGCCGCAGAACCCGACGCCCTGGCTCCAGCTCGCCAATGCGTATGCAATGGCGAAAGACTACGAATCGTCGATCGACGCATCGCGCAAGGCGCTCGCGATGAATCCCGATCTTGCGCAATCGTGGATCGGACTCGCCAAGGCGTATCTCGCCGCCGGCCGTCCCGACGACGCGATCGCCGAGGCGCGCAAGCTCCAGCGCGACAAGCCCGATCGTGCATTCGGACATCTGCTCGAGGCCGAGCTGCTCTCGCAGCAGGGCAAGTGGCCGCAGGCCGCCGCGGTTGCGAAGGAGGGACTCGCCCGCGAGCCGTCGCCGGTGCTCGCCGTACGACTGCAGATTGCGTTGCGTAAAGCGGGCCGCGAGCAGGAAGCGGTCGCGCTGGCGGATCGCTGGATCAAGGAGCACCCGAAAGACGTCACGTTGCGCGCCTATTTCGCGCAGCAGAGCCAACAGAACAAGGATTGGCGCGCGGCGGCGACGCACTACCAGGCGGCGCTCGAGGCCGATCCGGACAACGTGCTGATGCTGAACAACCTTGCGTGGGTGCTTGGCGAGACCGGCGATCCGAAGGCGCGCGAGGTCGCCGAGCATGCGTATCGTCAGGCGCCGTTCAATCCGAACGTGATCGACACGCTCGGCTACATCGTGCTGCAGCAGGGCGACGCCGCGCGCGGCGCACAGCTTCTCAAGATGGCGTCGAACCTCGCGCCGAACGATCCGTCGATTCGCCTTCACTATGCGAAAGCGCTGATCAAGACCGGCGATCGCGCCGGCGCAAAGCGCGAGCTCGATACGGTGACGGCGTCCGACCGCGCCACCGCTGTGAAGAGCGAGGCCGAAAAGCTTCGCAGCGAACTTTGAGCGTGCGTAGCGTGTCGATGCTCGAGCCCCGGGATGAAGCCTCCGCGCGGTCCGATCGCGCAGCCGCCGACGTGACCTCGAACACAATGCCCACCGTCGCCGTCGTCGGGCTCGGTTATGTCGGGCTGCCGCTTGCCGTCGAATTCGGCAAGAAGTTCGCGACAATCGGATTCGATCTTTCGACGCCGAAGGTCGATGCGTATCGTCGGGGAGTCGATCCGACCGGCGAAGTGTCGTCCGCGGATCTCGAGGCGGCCGTGCGCCTCACCGTCACGACGGATGCAACGCAGTTGAAGCAGGCCGACATGATCATCGTCGCCGTGCCGACGCCGGTCGACGACGCGCATCAGCCCGACTTCACGCCGCTGCTTGGCGCGAGCGAGTCCGTCGGCCGCAACCTGAAGCGCGGCGCGATTGTCGTTTTCGAGTCGACGGTCTACCCGGGCGCGACCGAGGAAGTCTGCGTTCCCGTGCTCGAGAAGCATTCGGGAATGCAATGGCGGCGCGATTTCTTCGTCGGTTATTCGCCCGAGCGCATCAATCCCGGCGACAAGGAGCACACGCTACGGCGGATCACGAAGGTCGTCGCCGGCGACACGCCCGCGACGCTTGCGCGTATCGCCGAAGTCTACGGCGCGATCGTCGACGCGGGGGTCTACCGCGCGTCGAGCATCAAGGTTGCCGAGGCGGCGAAAGTGATCGAGAACACGCAGCGCGATCTGAACATCGCGCTGATGAACGAGCTCGCGCTGATCTTCCACAAGATCGGCATCGATACGACCGAGGTGCTCGAAGCCGCGGGCACCAAGTGGAACTTCCTGCCGTTTCGGCCCGGGCTCGTCGGCGGTCACTGCATCGGCGTCGATCCGTATTACCTGACGCACAAGGCCGACAAGCTCGGCTATCACCCGCAGGTGATTCTCGCCGGGCGCAGGATCAACGACGGCATGGGCAAGTACGTCGCCGAGCAGACGGTGAAGCACATGATCCAGTCGGGCTTTCCCGTCAAGGGCGCGAACGTGATCGTGCTCGGGCTCACGTTCAAGGAAAACTGCCCCGATCTTCGCAACTCGCGCGTGATCGACGTCATCCACGAGCTGCAGTCCTACGGCGCGACCGTGCACGTGCACGATCCGGTCGCCAATGCGACCGAGGCGCGGCACGAATACGAGGTCGAGCTCGCGTCGTGGGATGCGCTGCCGCGCGCGCACGCGATCGTCGCCGCGGTCGCGCATCGCGCGTTCAGGGAGCGCCCGCTCGCCGACTATGCGGCGAAGCTCGAGAAGGGCGGCCTCTACGTCGACGTCAAGTGCCAGGCGGACGCCGAGGCGATGCGCGCGCTCGGCGTGAGCGTATGGCGGTTGTGACGGCGGTTGCCAAGGCTTCGCGCGCGCTGGCGGCCGCGCAGGCCGAGCTCGCCGCGCGGCCGCGTCGATGGTTGGTCACGGGCAGCGCCGGGTTCATCGGCTCGCATCTGGTCGAGGCGCTGCTCGCGCTCGGCCAGGATGTCGTCAGCGTCGACAACTTCGCAACCGGCCACCGCAGCAATCTCGACGCCGTCGCGCAAGCCGTCGGCGACGCCGCGTGGCGGCGCCACATGTTCATCGATGGCGACATCGCCGACGCCGCGCTCGCGCGACGTGCGTGCATCGGCGTCGACGTCGTGCTGCACGAAGCGGCGCTGGGCTCGGTGCCGCGATCGATCGACGATCCGCTCGCGACCCATGCGGCGAACGCGACCGGATCGCTCAACATGCTGGTAGCTGCGCGCGACGCCGGCGTGTCGCGCTTCGTCTACGCGGCATCGAGCTCGACCTACGGCGATCATCCCGGATTGCCGAAGGTCGAGGACGCGATCGGACGGCCGCTGTCGCCGTACGCGGTGACCAAGTACGTGAACGAGCTCTACGCCGAGGTCTTCGGCCGCTGCTACGGATTGGCGTGCATCGGCTTGCGCTATTTCAACGTGTTCGGGCCTCGGCAGGATCCGCAAGGTGCGTATGCGGCCGTGATTCCACGCTGGGCGGCGGCGATGCTGCACGCGCAGCCGATCACGATCTACGGCGACGGTGAGACGACGCGCGATTTCTGCTACGTCGCGAATGTCGTGCAGGCGAATCTGCTCGCCGCGACGGTCGACGATCCGCACGCCATGGGCGAGGTGTACAACATCGCCGTCGGCGGCCGGCTGTCGTTGAGCGAGCTTTACGCCCTGATGCGCGAGCTCGTCGTCGCGCGGCATCCGGCGCTCGCGGTCGCGCCCGCCGTGTACGAGGATTTCCGTCCGGGCGACGTTCGCCATTCGCAGGCGGACATCGGCAAGGCGCGCGCGCGCCTGCGCTACGAGCCGACGCACGATGTTCGCAGCGGCCTCGCCGAAGCGCTTCCGTGGTACGAGGCGCACGCGGGCACCGATGCGGGCGCGGCGCCGGCGCAAAGGATTCGCGGTGTGGCGTAACCGATGCGCCAGTGTCGGTCGCGCAGCGCGCGCTGTCGCGCCGGTCGTGTTCGGCCTCGCCGCGGCGAGCGCGCTCGCGCAGACGCCGCTCGACGGCCAGGCGGCCGCGCTCACAACGCAGGCGCTCGCCTACGAGCATGGCGAGGGTGTGGCGAAGAATCCGCGCCGTGCGGCCGAGCTGTATTGCGACGCGGCACGCAGCGGCGATCGTGACGCGCTGTTCGGACTCGGCTGGATGTATGCGAACGGCCGCGGTGTCGCGCGTGACGACGCAGTCGCGAGCACGCTGTTCGCACAGGCCGCGGCGGCCGGACACGCGCAGGCGCAGCGACTGCTCGGCGTCGTAAGTGCCGAGCGCGCCGTGCTGCCCGAGTGCTTGATGCAATCGGCCGCCGACGCGCCGATGGTCGTCGATCCGGGCACCGGAACGATCACGCTGCCCGAGCTCGACATCGATCCGTTCACCGAGCTGTCGCCTTCGAAGCGGAGGATCGCCGACCTCGTCGCGCGCGTCGCACCGCGCTATGCAGTCGACACAAGGCTCGCGCTCGCCGTCATCGCCGCCGAATCGAATTTCGATCCGAACGCGCATTCGGACAAGGACGCGCGCGGGCTGATGCAGCTGATTCCCGAAACGGCGGCGCGCTTCAACGTACGCAACGCGTTCAACCTCGCCGAAAATCTGCGCGGCGGGCTCACGTATCTGCGCTGGCTGCTCGCCTACTACCAGGGTCACGTCGCGCTCGCGGTTGCCGCCTACAACGCGGGCGAAGGCACGGTCGACCGTTACGGCGGCATTCCGCCGTTCCCCGAAACGCGCCAGTACGTGCAGAGGGTCCTCGGCTCGTTCCGGCGCGAGCGTCATCCGTACGATCCGAGCGTCGTCGATCCGTCGCCCGTCGTGACAACGGCAGCGCGCGCACGGTGACGCTGCTATGCGCGCGCACCCGCTGATCCGCGCCATTGCGAGCGTAATCGTTGCGACCGGCGCGGTGATCATCGTCGGCGTTGCGCCGGCGAGCGCGGCCGAGGTGAGCGCCACGATCGAGCGTGTGAAGGCGTCGATCGTCGCGGTGGGCACGTTCCAGCGCACGCGCTCGCCGCCGTTCGACTTCCACGGCACGGGCTTCGCCGTCGGCGACGGCACGCTGATCGCAACCAATGCGCATGTGCTCCCCGCGGTGCTCGATCCCTCGCGCGCGGAGACGATTGCAATCGTGCTGCCGGCGCCGCCGAAGGACGGCCAGCCTCAGGTGCAGGTTCGCGAGGCGCGGCAGGTCGCCGTCGACACGAGCGCCGACATCGCGCTGCTGCGGATCACGGGCCCGCCGCTGCCCGCGCTCAAGCTGCGCGACTCCGAAGGCATTCGCGAAGGGCAGGAGGTGCTGTTCACCGGATTTCCGATCGGCGCCGTCATCGGGATCTATCCGGCAACCCATCGCGGCATGATCTCGGCGATCACGCCGATCGCGATCCCTCAGCCGCGCGCGACCGATCTCGACGCGGCGACCATACGCAGGCTTACGAGCGGCGCGTTTCCGGTGTTCCAGCTCGACGCGACCGCCTATCCCGGCAACAGCGGCAGCCCCTTGTACGATCCCACGACCGGCGACGTGCTCGGCGTGATCAACATGGTGTTCGTCAAGGGCACGAAGGAAGCCGCGCTCACCCAGCCTTCCGGCATTACCTACGCGGTTCCCGCGCGCCATTTGCGCGGACTGCTCGACAAGGCGCGCTGACGCCGCGGTGCTCGACCCCTCGCTCGGCGATCCGCACTGGTGGCGCGCGCTCGCGAAGACGCTGGTGCTGCCGCCTGCAGGACCGCTGATCGTCGCGCTCGCCGGTTTCGCGATCATGACAACCCGCGCGCGGGCCGGCCGCGCGCTCGCGCTCGCCGGCGTGCTGCTGCTCACCGTGCTGTCGATGCCGGCCGTCGGCGCGCTGCTGTTGCGCGCCGTGGACACGTCGCCGGCCTTCGAGCCGTCACGAACCGCCGGTGCGCGCGCGATCGTGATCCTCGGCGGCGGCGTGCGTCGCGACGCGCCGGAATACGGCGGCGATACGCTCGCGCGGCTCACGCTCGAGCGCGTCCGTTACGGCGCGCGCGTCGCGCGCCAGACGTCGCTGCCGGTGCTCGTGTCCGGAGGATCCGGCCTCACCGGTGGAGCGACCGAAGCGTCTCTGATGCGCGCCGCGCTCGAACAGGAATTCGGCGTGCCGGTGCGCTGGGTCGAGGATCGCTCGCGCTCGACGCACCAGAATGCGCAGATGAGCTCGGCGATGCTCAAGGCCGAAGGCATCGACCGCATCGTGCTCGTCGCACACAGCTTCGACATGCCGCGCGCGACCGCCGAATTCGCCGCCGCAGGCGTGACCGCGATACGGGCGCCCACGGGTATCGTGCTCGACACGACGGAAACGCTGCTCGATTTCGTGCCGTCGCTGGCCGGGCTCACCAACAGCTACTACGCGCTATACGAGCTTATGGGCGAAGCGGTGAGGCGATTGGGCTGAACTTCCTAGATCGTCTCGGCGCGCGCCTCGAGGAAGCCGTCCGGCGGATTTCCTTCGCGCAACGGATGGACGAGCGAGACCGACAGAACGCCGTCGATGCGGCTCAACGCGACGTACGCCTGCGCGGCGGCGCCGGCGTCGTCGTAATCGGCGATGACGACGATCTGGGCCGCGCCGGTTTCGCCCTCGACCGCCACCCCGCGCGTGCAGTCGAGCGCCGCGCGCACATCGGCGCGGCGATCGCGCCGCGCACGGATCACGAGACTACAGGCATTCATTGCACCGTCGCGGTGAACAACGCCCACGGCGGCATCAGCGCAGTCTCAGCTAAGCGCCCGCGGAGGAGTCGGCGGCCGTCGAACATCGGCGAATCATCGGATGGCAGCCTCGCGGTCGACTTGATATTGGCTAACTTTCGGACAGAGACCACAACCGGAGCGTGGAATGGCGCGCTTGAAATGGCACATGACCGCAGCCACTTGTCGCACATGCCTCCGCTCGACCTTCCGAACGCCGCCCTGGTGTCGGGGCTCGGTGCTGCCGACGTGG
>WNFU01015959.1_pt1 | contig 13644 bp, 16 predicted proteins | sample 5400121 | NCBI WGS metagenome assembly WNFU01 (sample SAMN13153360, study PRJNA577476) | soil metagenome | isolation source: 100 cm soil or saprolite under grassland replicate 1 | place: USA:California | collected 2016-06-15
CTCCTCGAAAATACTGTTGACATGGAAATCAGGAAGATAGGTGGTGATGGGTTCATCCAGGTCAACCAATCCATCCTGCACAGCGAACATGGCAGCTGTGGCAGTGAAGGATTTGGACATGGACTGGATGGAGAAAAGCGTGTCTGGCGTAACAGGAGTTCGGCGGTTCCAATCGGTGTAACCAAAGCCCTCCGCCCATAAGATATTCTGATCATCGACGACAGCAATTGCCAGTCCAGGCACATTTTCCTGCTGCATGCGCTGAGGAATCTCCTGACGGTATTGTTCGATAATGTCAGCAATCGCGTCAGAGGTAACGGACTCTGGCAGCTCTGAGGTTGAAGTGTAGGCCGTCCCACAAAGCAGAACGGCTGCCAACCAAAGAACAAAGATTTTTTTCAACATCATGGATCCCTCATGCAAAATCATATTTTGATCCTTAAAGCTTTTATCAACCAAATTTTCTATTTCACTCGGGTTGAACTTGCGGATGCTTTGCCCGGCGAGAACTACCTGGTGGTTAGCAATTGGCGCTGTCGTTCATTTAGGTCGTTCCCTTCTTATAGAAATATGCCATCTATCTGAAAACTGCATCCAGCGAAACTTTAATGGGTTCAATCTTGACGATCACTCGCGTTTCTTTTTCCTTTTGTTCGGGCGGATAAATGTCGCCGTAGAAATAATGTTTGCCGGGACAATAACGTTGTGTTAATTTATCAGCGTGAACCTCGGCGCGATCCCGTGTCATTTCTTGAACTTGTCCGCGTACTTCAACCCAGACAATGCTCGATTGCGGCATACCGTCAGGCATCATGGTGGTTAGCACGCCATGAACTGGCCTCTGGAATAAATCAAGATGTGTGTTTGGTATGGTCACTTGCATTCCTCCTCAACTTTCCACCCGAATATGGGTCGGGGATATCTTGACACGCACCGATGTATATCGCATCTGCCATTCCGCCGGGATCGCCTCGCCAAAGAATTTTGCATCCGCTTTCCCCAAATAAAGCCGGGCAAGTTCATCATTATGTTCCACCGCCCCGTCTTCCGTCATCTCGATCACACAACCGCGAATTTCGATATTGTGCAGAGGATTCTTTGGATCGTACGCCAGCAGTGAGACCTTCGGGTTCAAGCGCATATTCTTTTCTTTACGAAAGCCCTTCATCACATTGATGAAGATACAGTCATCCTTGCGGTTACACCAGACAGGCGTCGTTTGCGGCTGACCATCTGGCATGACCGTGGTCAATGCCACAGCATAGGGTCCATCAATCAATTCGAGATGCAACGCAGGAATATTTTTCATTCTCATCTATCCTTTTGTAGTTTGAGATCATCCCTGATTCGTTCGGATACCAGGCGACCGGAAACCATGGTGGTGGGCATTCCAGTGCCAGGATGTGTGCTGGCTCCCACAAAATATAGATTTTCATAACGCGGATGTCTGTTGGATGGTCGAAAGGAAGCCATTTGAGTCAACGTATGAGCAAGCCCATGTGTTGAGCCTTTCATCAGGTTATATCGTTTGCGCCATGAGAGTGGGGTATACGTCTCTTCGAACTTGATATGTGATTCAAGGTCGGTAATGCCGAGAGTCTGCAGTCGGCGAAATACGTGTTGACGCGCCTCGTCTCGAAGCTCACCCCAATTCTGATCACCGTCTTTGCTCATGTGTCCGACCGGGACGATCGCAGTCAGAGTATCTTGGCCGCGCGGAGCCATGGAATGGTCGAGCCGCGCTGGGGCGTGGACATAAAGACTGGGATTATCATGCAGGCCGAGATCTCGGTCGATGCGTTTGAAGTTCTCGCGGTAATCGTCCGCCAGGAAAAGAGTATGAGGTCCAAGTGATTCATACGTCTTATCCACTCCCCAGAAAAAACTGATGGCGGAACAGGAGAATTGCTTGCGCGACAAAGCCTTGGACATTCTGTCCTGCGGAAGCAGATCTTGATAAACATAGGGTAGATCCGCATTGGCAAGGACCACATCCGCATCGAGGCGTAGTCCCTCTGCAAGAAGAACGCCATGAGCATGCGTTGCATTCGTATTAATTTGTTGCACCGCCGAGTTGAAGAGGAATTCCACGCCAGCCTCGCGGGCAAGATCCGTAAGGGTCTCGACCACCCTATACATGCCACCTTTGGGATACCAGACGCCATGCGCCAATTCCGTGTAAGGCATCATCGAAAAAGTGGCTGGCGCTTCAAATGGACTCAATCCTGTGTAAATATCCTGAAAGGTAAAAGCAGCTTTCAAGCGCGGCTCATCAAAGAAGGCTGACATGTTTCGATAATGCTTGACGAGCGGCTTGAGGCGAAAGAGCAGAGCCAGATTCTGGATGCTGAGGACATCGGAGGCTTTGCGAAAATCGCGGTTCACCAGTTTTCCCAAAACCAACTGGTAATGTTGTTCACCTTCTTGTAAGTAACGCAGAAGACCCTGGAAACTTCCTGGCTGGATCGACTCAAGTTGCTCGTGCATGGATTGCATATCGGAAGTGAGCGCGAGCTGACTGCCATTATCGAAGACCAGATGATAGGTTGGGTCGACGCGCTGAAGTTCGAGCTGTTCGTGCATGGATGTTCCCAGGGCGCGAAATTCTGCTTCGTACAACAGAGGCATTACAAAAAGAGTGGGTCCGGTGTCAAAATGATGACCCTCACGGCTAAAGCGGTCGCAGCGCCCGCCGGGGCGCTGGTTCTTTTCCACGACTGTAACATGCAGCCTGTGTTTGGCAAGATGGATTGCTGCTGTGATCCCACCGATGCCCGCGCCGATGACAATTACTGATTTTGGTTTCATAGTTTCCCTGGCCGTTGCGAGGCGACCGGCCGATAGAGATCGCCAGACCCTGGCAAATTGATCGTGGATGAAAGGGCAAGCCAGCTCATTCGCAATCCAGTTCTGAGGTGTTTTCTTTCATCATATTGAGGGCGCAGGCAGTAGCCTTCCCTTTCAAGCGTATCCAGCAGCCAATCAAAGCGGGCGATATAGGCGAAACATGCCAGACGACAACGCGGATTCTGGACGTGGGCAAAGTAACTTCTACCCGCCTCAAAGTATTCCCGCGCCAACTGCACCCGGCTCTTCACCCAGGCACGATACGCGTCATTCTGCACATCCTGTGCTCCAATGTGATTCGCTTCAAGCACCTCGCGCGGGATGTTGTAGTACCCTGCCTGCACATCATCGAATGTATCCCTCAGCATGTGCACGATATGTGCTCCAGAGACAGCCAGATAACGCGTCTCATCATGAGGCGCGAATTCACCATGCTCGATGAAATGATGCAATTTATCAGTCACTGCAATCGCCAGCCAGCGCGTGTACTCGTTCAACTCAACCAGCGAAGTCAATCCACCTCGGCGCCTGGCATCGAAATCCATCACTTGCATCATGTTGTGCAGGTAAGACTGCAATCCGCTATTCTTTTCATGATCGTGTTGAATCAATTCGATCAGCATTTTTTCCTGGATGTTTGCATCCCACGGCATTTCACCCTGAAAACATTTCTCAAGCAGGGACTTCTGTCGCTGGATAAATGCGCGGAAGGACTACATTCGAGGTTGTAAGTGACGACCAAGCCACTCTCACAATCAGCGTTGAGATTCCCGATATGGATGAGTCGATGGAGAGCATGATGACCAGCGGAATACAGAAAAGCATCAAAAACATCAAGCAACTGGTCGAGTCTTAGACCTAAAGCCATTTTGCAAAATGGCTGTGGCAGCCGGGTCACCTACTGTCTGTTTAATGAAGTGTTCAATCTGCTTCGGCTTGCCGATCCAGTTCGTATTCTTGGCTAGCTTTGCTGTTCGAGTGAGAAAGGAAAACAATTATGTCCAAGCCAATTGTTTACATCAGCCACTTCAGGGTCAAGGAAGGCAGGCTTGACAGCTTAATGCAACTTAACCAAAAGGTAACGGAACAGATCAAGACAAACAAACCCGGCACGGTTGCTTTTCTCCAATACCTCAATGAGGAGGGAACAGAGTTGAGCATCATTCACGTATTCCCTGACGCGGATTCATTTGACCGGCACGTGGCAGGAGTGGACGAAAGAGCGAAGGCTGCCTTTGAATTCATCGAGCCTACTCGCCGAGAAGTCTATGGAATGCCAAGCGACCAGGTCCTAGCGCTGCTGAGACCACCTGATGGATCGGAGATTACCCTCCAAAGCATGCCCCAATCCGCGGGCGGCTATATCCGCTTCGAGCAAGGATGAACCGGGAAACTCAACATGGTTATCTTATCCTCGCGGACATCTCCGGGTATACATCCTATCTGGCTGGAGTGGAACTGACTCACGCCCGTGAGATGATTAGGGCGGGATTACCGCCTGGCACCTTCGTAACGGCCATGCCGCAACACATCAGCGGATTCACACGGTCTTCCGCTTTGGAGTGAATAGACTGAGCCACTAGCAATTCTTCGAGAAAGGAAATCGAAATGTCTGAGCCGATTGTCTTCATCAGCAATCAACGAGTCAAGGAGGGCAAGCTCGAAGGGTATAAGCAATATTACCGGCAGGTTGCAGAACAGGCACAGGCGGACAAACCCAGTACGATTGCCCATCTCGCGTACCTCAATGAGGAGGGCTCGGAACTGAGTATCATCCACATCTTCCCAGATGCAGAGGCAATGGAGTTGCACATGAGAGGCGTGGACGAATTGGCGAAAAAGGCATATGAGTATGTGGAAATCCTTGGCTTCGAGATTTACGGTAAGCCGGCTGATCCGGTCCTTGAACGTATGATGCAGATTGTGGGTTCCCGGATCGCATTAAACATCAAGCCACAACTCATTGGCGGTTACATTAGATTCAAACCTGAACAGGCGTGACGACTTGCCCTTCCTCAATTTGATATCTGTTCCTTTGTTTGATAGGGGCCGTATCATCGCTCTGTGACCACTGCAACCGCCCAAGCCTTCGCGAATATCGCGTTCACTAAGTTGGTGCAATGGAACACAATTTTTGGTGACTGCACGGCTGGTTTTGCCCATTAGTAAAGCTCGTCAAAGAAAAGCTTACACAGAAAATCACGCTGTCCTAGACATAGGAGAGCGTGGTCACTTAAATAGTATTCCTTGAATTTTCGGGAACAGGGATGAACATAATTGGACAAGTTTTTCCTTCTCAGTAACGCCTAAACACTTGATTTTGAAGAGATTCTTATTAAGATATTTTTAGAAAAAATCACCATGGTGGGTGATCGTCAACAGCTGAACACCTCTCCTCCTTAATCTAATTGAGGTATAACAGGATAGACCGTGAAGTCTGAATTTGCCTTGGCAACAACTGCTTCCTTTTTACCCATACCGAAGACATCCCAATAACGTAGCAGCATCACTTTGATATGATGAAGCCCGATGGCGCGGCATAATTAAGGTTTGAGTGGAGCTGGATGACATTCACTAATTTGCCGGTACAGTTGACAAGTTTTATTGGTCGTGAGCGCGAATTGAGAGAGGTCAAGGATTTGGTTGTCATCTCCCACCTCGTCACGCTCACCGGCGCAGGTGGATGTGGCAAAACGCGCCTGGCTCTTCGCGTGGCGGCAGATCTCAACAACCAATATATGGACGGTGTTTATTGGGTTGAATTAGCGCGACTCCCGGATTCGACATTGATCCCTCAGGCCGTTGCAAAAGTATTGAACGTGGTTGAACAGCCTGCGGTCCCCTTGATGGACACGCTGCTGGAGTCACTCCGTGACAGACAAATGTTACTGATGCTCGATAACTGTGAACATTTGTTGGAAGCCTGTGCACAGCTGGTCGAAGCATTCGCAGGCTGCCCTAATATAAGCGTCCTGGCGACCAGTCACGAACCACTCGGCGTGATCGGCGAAACGCTCTACCCGGTATTACCGTTGGAGCTTCCAGAAGCCCAGATCTCTATTGACGAAATCAGACGTGTCGAATCGATACAGTTATTTATCGAGCGCGCTCGGAGCATTCTCCCCACCTTCGGCATAACAGCGGAGAATGCCGAAACCGTCTCCACGATCTGCCGCGATCTTGATGGCATTCCGTTAGCGATTGAACTCGCCAGCGCCCGCGTGAATGTCTTAAGCGTGAACCAGATTCAAGAACGTCTTGACCGTCGCCTTGATCTGCTAGTCTCATCAACGCGCGCAGATGAGCGGCATCGCACTCTGCGGGCTGCCATTGACTGGAGCTATGACCAGTTGTCCTCTTCGGAACGACTCCTGTTGCAGCGGCTCACACTTTTTACCGCCGGCTTCACCCTCAGCACAGCTGAGCCAGTGTGTGCCTGGGGTGAGATCCAACATGAAGACGTTCTGGATTTGTTGTCATCCCTGGTCAGCAAGTCGCTGGTTGTAGCAGAGACGCTGCAGGGCAGCGAGGCGCGCTATCGCCTGTTAGTGACGATACGCCAATACGCGCAGGAAAAGCTCAGAGCTTCGGGGAAATGGGATTCCGCACATGACCACTACCTGGAGTGCTGGTTACGGTTGACTGAGGAAGTTGCCCCTAAATTGCATGAGCAGTATCAGCATTTGTGGTTGGACTGGCTGGAAACTGAGAACGACAATATTCGTGCGGCGCTGGCCTGGGCATTGGAACAGGGGCGCATCGAGGCGGGAATGCGGATCGGAACTGCCCTTTACTCGTTCTGGCAGACACGCGCTTATATTCGAGAAGCGTACACTTGGTACGAGCAATTTCTGCATCAAACAGACGATAATGTTCCACTGGCGGTACATGTGAACGCCCTGACTTATTCGTCCACCATGGCTAGTTTCCTTGGCGACGCTGTTACAGCAACGGCTCGTGGGCAGGAAGCAGTTGCCTTGTGTGAGGCCGCTGGCGAGGAGGGCAAACCGCTACTCGCCGTCGCGCTGATTGGTGTAGCTTCTGGAGCAAGGGCGGCAGGTGACTATCAAACAACCTATGCAATAGGCGAGCGAATCGTCGAAGTGTACCGTGAGCTGGATGACCTGGTTTCGCTGGGCATCGCGATCATGTTACATGGTGAAACGGCCATCGCGCTAGGTAAACACGATACGGCTCAATCACTGCTCGAAGAAAGTATGGTCCTGGCCCGTGCAGCCGGCGACAAGTCTCGGATTGCACTCACACTTAACTATATGGGTGATCTTGCCCGTAGTGAACGAGAGGTCGTTCAGGCGCGCTCCGTGTACGAGGAAAGTCTGTCTATCTTGCGTGAACTTGGCGCGGCGAAGGAAATGCCATCCACGCTGCATAACCTGGCCTATGTTTGCTTGTATCAAGGTGACCTTGAACGAGCCCATGCTCTGTTTTATGAAAGTTTAGAAGCACAGCGTGCACAGAACAATCGAGAAGGTATTCTAGAGGGTTTGCGAGGCTTTGCCGCCCTGGCCTCGAAGACCGGATTGGCGGCCGAGAGCGCTTGCTTATATGCGGCGGCTGTTGCAAACGGTAGAGGAGGAGACCCTGCGAGCTTGTGGGCGCTGGAAAAGCTCGAATATGAACATTACATCGGATTGGCGCGTGCCAGGTGCAGGCAAAAGGGCGCATCTTATCCATGGAGCAGGCTATTGAGTACGCCCTCAACCTGCCATTTGGCCCGCCGAAGCCCTTACAGAAAGGACTCGAGCCAATACAGGCATTGACTGAGCGCGAGCGCGGAGTCGTGACCCTGATCGCGCGCGGTCTGTCTAATGGCGAAATCGCAGATGAACTGGTTCTCAGCAAACGGACCGTCGAACATCATATGGCAAACATCCTCTCCAAACTTGGCTTTACGAATCGAGCGCAGATCGTCCGCTGGGCCATCGAAAATGGACTGACACACGCATCGAGGTAAGCTTTCCAGTAATCACAACCTAAATTGGATCACTCGGGCGGTTGTTCAACTCTGAACAGCCGATTTTTTGGTTTACCCAACAGCGCGAAATAGGTGTGCAGATAGGTACGCACACCCATGACAAATCGGAGCGTTTCTGTCAGAATTCAGATTAACAAAGGAGAGTTACCATGTCAGCAAATGTCAGTTTCGGCCAAAATTCACACTTCAAGATGGGATGGATCATCTTGCTTGTCATTGCCGCCTTAATGACCCTGGGTCACTTTGGCTTGATATTCTTTTTTATGGATGAACGCGTCCTGTTCGCCGGCTTGGCGGCCGCCAACCTCCACGCTTTCATCGCCATCTATACTGCGTTCCGTCGGGGCGAAAAATGGGCATGGGTTGTCACTTGGACGCTCCCCGGATTGGCTCTCCTCATCGCAGCCACCGTCCCCAGCATAGCGATTTATTACTATGGGGTCGCTGCCATATGCGTGTTGGGATTACTTTTTACAATGCGGGACTTCTATTCTCAGGCCAGATAACAAGTTGTTGGGCAGAGCCTCACGTTTGTCAAATTATGTTTCAGTGCCACAAGCTTTGTGATTGAAGGAGATGTCAAATGGTCGTGCTCTACTTGGGTTTATTAGGTCTTTTGGTCTTTTTTTGGAAGGGGTGATTTTGACGCTATGGCTGAAAAGGCATCTGTCCAAAGTGAATGCCGAAAAATCCAGCCGCATTATGCACTTTTTATTCTTTGCTGGGTTGGGCACACCGATTTCTATTAGCTTCTTTTACCCGGGTTTCACACACCTTGATGAACTTGTTGGTTTAGATCCACTGCCATTGAAACCTTTCTTTCTCATCACTGGCATACTTTTAGCGATACCAGGCTTATATTTCCTTGGGGTCTTCAATAAATCACTACGTGCTTTGGGAAGCGGAGCGAATGCATTCCGCCTGACAAAGCGAATAGTTGAACAAGATATTTACAAGTACACCCGCAATCCAATGTCACTCGGATATTATTTATTCGCTCTTGGCGTAGCTCTCATTTCAGGCTCAACGCTTTTAACGTTGTATGTCCTTTTGGGAATTATTCCTGCTCATCTTTTCTTCCTCAAATTCTTTGAAGAACTTGAGCTGGAACTTCGTTTTGGCGATTCCTACAAACAATATAAACAAAAAGTACCATTCCTGATTCCAAAATTATCTGCTGATTAATTAAAGGAAAGAGTGAGCATGTCAATCGAGCAAAACAAGTCCATCGTTCGTAAATACACTGAATTGACCAATGCAAGAGACCTGGATGCTGCCTTCGCCCATTTCAGTCCCAGCTTTGTCGACCATGCTGTTCGTCCAGGAATGCCACCGGGAATCCAGGGCACGCGATTATTTTTCAATATGATGTTCGCAGCTTTCCCTGATCTGCACGCGACAATCCAGGACATCATTGCCGAGGGAGATAAAGTCGTTGACCGGATGACCTGTGAAGGAACCCATCAAGGGATGTTCATGGGCGCACCGCCAACTGGCAAGCGCGTGAAGTGGTCTTTTATCGACATCAACCGGATCGTGGATGGCAAGGTCGTCGAACACTGGGCTGAGGTCGATACGATGGGCATAATGCAGCAGCTTGGCCTCGTTCCACCACCGTCAGGTCCTTGAACCAGGAAACAAAAGATGTGCCAACCGTTCCAATCAACTAAGGAGATTTTCAATGTTTGATATTGTAGGTGTTTTCATTATCATTGTTCTGATTACCTTGTTCGGGTACCTGACTACTCGCGCCTGGAAGTTGAAAAACGCCATGCTGAAATGGGGTGGTGTGATCATCGCCGGGCTGCTGACCTTGATATCAACCGCTCTGCTTGTATTGGCACTGGTTGGCTTTTACAAGCTAAACGAGCGGTTCGACAACCCGATCGCCAACGTCCAAGTGACGGGGACTGCCGCACAAATCGCTCGCGGCGAGCAACTGGCTCACATGTGCGTGAACTGCCACGCAACGGACAGCCAACTCCCGCTCTCTGGGACTGACATGGCGGCGAAGTTTCCTTTTCCGCCCTTGGGCACGCTCTACGCACCCAACCTCACACCCTCCGGCAACATCACCGACTGGACCGACGGTGAGGTCATTCGTGCCATCCGGGAGGGGGTGCACAAAAATGGCCGCTCACTACTCGTTATGCCGGCAGAGACTTTCCGGAATCTGAGCGATGATGATGTGCAGGCCCTGGTCGCCTACTTGCGTTCGCAGCCTGCTACCGGCGGACCCACCCCCAACAATAAATTTAACCTGCTCGGCGCGCTCTTCCTCAATCTGTCTGATTTTCGGACCGCGCAGCAACCGGAGGGCAGCGTGACCGCGCCCCAACCTGGAACGGCGGAATATGGCAAGTACATGGTGGATATTCTCGGGTGCCGGTTTTGCCACGGCGACCAACTTCAAGGCAAGTTGGACAATGGCCAGCCCGGCCCGCCCCCCGGCCCAAATCTCACCCTGATTGTGCCGAAGTGGACTGAAGACCAATTCATGACCTTCTTCAACACTGGCAAACTGCCCGGCGGAGGGACGGTGCCAATGCTCACACTACCAGCGGGTTTTCGGAGCCTCGCATGCCCTGGCCGACGGTACGCGCCGCTACCACCGATGAAGAACTGATGGCAATGTACGCGTATTTACACAACTTGCCGCTAGTGGAAGGTCCGGCCAAGTGAAAGAGCCGGTTCGGATCCCATTCAATATGGAGCTTTACTAACACATGGTTGGATATCCACCAATAATTCCGTCAGAGGTAAAAATGAATAGTTCTGTGAGACATATCGCCTTGTTTGTCCCCGATCTACGATCAGCTGAACGCTATTACCGATCGATATTTGACATGGAGCTAGTCGGACGTGAGACTGAACTTGCGGAATGACAGTGGTATACGCTTCCCTTCGACAAGGGTTGGGGTGAGGCAGAAGCGGCTGGCATCGAGCTCGGTATGGTCTTTCTTCGAAAGGATGACTTTGGTTTGGGATTGTTTAGAGGTATTGGGCCAGCGGGGCAAATTTATCTCATAGGCCTCAAGATGCCAATAGAGGAGATCGCCAAGGTTCGAGCTCGATTGCCGGGGATACGCAAATCAGTAAAGATAGACCTGATAGCCTTGAATTCCGCGATCCATACCTGATCACCTGGCAGATCGTTCTTCCTGAAAGTGATTTCCGCACAAGCGGTGAATTCGCAAACCGTTGGCTCAAGCTTTGATCGTTGATGTGTCATTACACCATCGGCCCGTCTATCTTTTGCTACCTTAAACCCAAGCAGCCGACTCGTTGCTCTCGTACCCGGCGCTTGCCATCTGTGGCATTGCTGGCTGGTTTCTGTCTGGACTATTCATGGCGACAGGAAATACCATGATTGGCTTGTGCTGGTATTGATAATTCACACTAGAAGGTATGGGCATGGACTCCGGCGATGACACTCCCATAGCTAAAGCCTATGGGTTTCAAACTTTCGTTAGCAACGTTGGCTTGTGTCCGAAGCTCTACTCCGTCCAAGTGGTCGGAGATACATCATGGTTTGCACTTGAACAAACCCATACGATCCATAGCGAGCGCGTGAGCAGATATTGCTTGCTCCATTAGCATCTCGATGGATCACAGCACCACAGCCAGGACAGACATAAACCCGTCCTCGTGGTGCACTGTTCTTTATCAACCTACAACAACTGCATGTACGTGTCGAATAGTCTTCTGGAATATAGCCAGTTCGCATCCCATACCCTGCGGATTTGTAGGCAATGTACTTCACAAACTGACCATGTGGCCATTGGCTGACCTTCTGGTTTGTGTCCCAAGATCAACGCCATCTTGTATATCCCGCACATCCCCGACCACAATCGACTTCACATCATTTGCCTGGCAGAACTCAACCGCCTGACGGCTGGCTTTGTGCAGGATGTCTCTCTGTTGACAATACATCTTCGCGCTAGCTTTGGCTTTACTTTTCTTCAGCCTGCGATGCCGTTTCGATCCTGGTTTGCAGTGAGAGATCAGAGCGTCCAGTGCGGCATGGCGCTTGTTGCGAAGTCGTTTGACCGAGCGCAATGCACGACCACTAACAACCAAAGCATCTCCTGCCACCTCAGAAAATTCGACGATCCCAAGAAAGTGCTTCTCTAATGGCTCAACCGCGCAGGCGTTGTTCTTGCGATCTTAGCCGTATTTTGCAGTGGACGGTCCATCGACCACCCCTGCTGTTGAAAAACTAGAATAAAAGATGGAAAGTCGTACGACTTTCCATCTCCGAAAATATAAAACAAGGAGCACATCATGGCAGAAATCACCAATAGCTTTCCGTTTCAGTTTTATGGCACGATGATTGAAGTCCACATGGCCGATGATGGCCATTGGTATATCCGTTTGGACCATATGTGTGAGCATCTGGGGCTTGATCCGGCTAGTCAAAGGCGTAGATTGCAGGAGCATCCAGCAATCGGGGATCGCTGCGTGCCAATTGTGATAGACACACCCTATCGCGACAGTACAAGAAAACAGGAAGTCTGGTTTCTGGATATCCACGTCCTGCCTCTCTGGCTGGGTATGATTCAGGTGTTAAAAGTACGAGAAGAACTACGGGAAAGGCTTATTTTCTCTCAACGCGATCTTGCACACTCGCTTTGGCTGCTGTATCGCTCTGAAACTTTCCCGAAGGAAATTCTGGACGAGATCAATGCGTCCATGTCTCCCGCCGACAGGCAGGTTGCAGAGATTTTTGAAGCTGCCCAGCAAGTACGAAGGAAAGTAGATATCCTGAATGGTCGCCTGGACGAGGAACTGAGCCGCCTTGGGTTGGTCATTGGCAATCTGGATAACCGTTTAGGGGCGGTTGAGACAAAGATTATCGGCGAGGAGACTATAAATTCACAGCAAGCCAAACAGATCCAAGATATGGTCAGTATTGTGGCTGATGCCCTACACCTGTCCAATAAATCCAAGTATTCCAAGTCTACGGCTCACGCCACCGTACACAATGAATTCAAACAGCAGTTTCAGATCCATATCTACAGCGCGCTGCCGGCGAGCCGCTTCGATGACGCCCGCAATTTCCTCGGCAGTTGGTGGCAGAAGCTATCGAAACGCGGCGCTCCGCTCCCGTCTATCTTCAAGGGGCGACAAGACTCATTGTTATAAGATCGTGAGGTCAATTACTAAACTGAGAGCGTTGCTTGGCCGGCGGAAAGTAGGGACACCGCTGACGATTTCACCAAATTAATGGATCTCAAAAAAATTCCTCCACGTCTGGCTCAAGCGCGCCGACATTGTTCTGGCGATCTTAGTGGCTGCCGGTCTGCTCGCAAATTTGATTGGGATTATCTAACCCCTCCTGATGTGTCAGATCGTGAGTTAAATTATGAGAATCTGATTAGAAAAACAATCTTCTGTCATTTTGACCCCTTCTCATTCGACGTTAGAATAGAACGACAAAAATAAACCATAATCCAACAATTTAAAGATAAGGAGATTCTCATGAACCCAGGTAAAAGCACCACCAAGAGCACCACTGCGACCGGCAAGACGTCCAAGGGATTCTCGGACGAGGAAAAAGCCGCGATGAAGGCTCGTGCCCAAGAGCTGAAGGCGGAAGCGCGCGCGAACAAGGACAAGGCGGAAGGAGAAAGCGCCGTGCTTGCGGCGATCGCTGCGATGAAGGAACCGGATCGCTCTATGGCCAAACGACTCCATGCGATCATCAAAGCCAGCGCGCCAACCCTCTCGCCGAAAACCTGGTACGGGATGCCCGCGTATGCCAAGGACGGCAAGGTCGTCTGCTTCTTCCAAAGCGCGCA
>WNFU01006893.1_pt1 | contig 13641 bp, 13 predicted proteins | sample 5400121 | NCBI WGS metagenome assembly WNFU01 (sample SAMN13153360, study PRJNA577476) | soil metagenome | isolation source: 100 cm soil or saprolite under grassland replicate 1 | place: USA:California | collected 2016-06-15
CAATCACGGCATTCCCATCGTCACCTCGAGCCTCGACTTCTTGGGGGCGGTGTCCCTGATTCTGGCTATCGTGCTCCTGGGCCTGTCATGAGGCCCCACCCTTGATGGACGAAAAACCGCCACGAAACCTCCGGGCCATGCTCTCCGAGGCGAAGGACGCCTCCGAGCTCATGGTCGACCTCGGCTACGCCGCCCTCTTCTTCGGCGACGCGGCCATGGCCGAAGAGGTCGTCGACCTCGAGGAGCGTCTCGAAGGCCTCGTGCACGAGATGCGGGAGGTGTGCATCCTCGCCGCCCGGTCCCCGCACGACGCCGAGCGGATGTCGAGTGTGCTGCACGTGATCTCGGCCATCGAGCGGATCGGGAACGCCGCCGTCGACGTGTCGCGCATCGTCACCCACCGTCTCGGCATCCCCGCCGCGCTCGTCGCCGACCTCGCCGTCGCCGAGGAGATCTCGCACCGCGTTCGTGTGCGCGACGGCTCGGAGCTGGCGGGGCGATCCCTCGCCGACGTCGAGCTTCCCGTCAAGGTGGGCATGCGTGTGGTCGCGATCCGGCGCGGCAAGGAGTGGGTCATCGACCCCGACGGCGACGAAGTCATGCTGCCCGACGACGTGCTCATCCTGCGTGGCGCGCCCGACGGCATCACCGAGCTGCGCGCCCTCGCCGGCGCCCCGGAGTGGCGACCACCCAACGTCGGTGAGGACCCGACGATCACCGACCTCGACCGCGCCGTCGACGTTCTCGTCGAGATGAAGAACATCTCCGAGGTCGCGGTCGGGCTCGCGTACTCGGCGTTGCTGTTGTACGACCAGAGCCTTGCCGCCGAGGTGAATCATCTCGAAGACCGGCTCGACGAGATGCGCGAGCGCCTCGAGGTCTGGGTGCTGCGCGGCGCCGCCGAGCAGATCGATCCGTCGCCGTTGCGCGGCCTGCTGCACCTCGGCAGCGCGGCCGAGGAGCTCGGCAACGCCGCCCAGCAGATGGTGTGGCTGGTCGAGCAGGGCGAAGAGATGCACCCCGTGCTCGGCTTGGCGTTGGGCGACAGCGACGAGGTGATCGCCCGCGTGCCGGTCGCGGCGCGCTCCGCGCTCGACGGCCGGACCCTGCGCGAGGCGAAGCTCGAGCTCGAGACCGGCACGTACCTGCTCGCCGTCCGACGCGCCGGCCGCTACCTCTACCGGCCCCGCGGTCTCGTTCGCCTGCAGGCGGGCGACGAGCTCATCGCCATCGGCCCCGACGACGGCCGCGACCGCTTGGCCGAGCTCGCCGGCTTCCGTGTGCTCGCGGACGACGACACCGGCGAGATCGAGCTCGTCCGCACGCCCGACGCGAGCTAGTCGGGTCATTCTCGCAAGCCGGAAGTCGGTTTGCGCCCTCGGCTACTTTCGCCATCGTGACAACACCGCCGCGTTCGGGCCAGCCCGTGGCGCCCGAACTGGCGCACGAGACACCGCTCACCGGTCTTACCGCGGCCGAGGTCCAGGAGCGCGTCGCACGGGGAGCGACGAACACCAGCTCCGAGCGCACCAGCCGCACGTTCGGCGAGATCGTGCGGGCGAACGTCTTCACCCGGTTCAACGCCATCCTCGGCGTGCTGCTCGTGGTCATCCTCGCCGTGGGGCATCCGCAGGACGCGCTGTTCGGCGTCGTTCTCGTCAGCAACGCGCTCATCGGCATCATCCAGGAGCTGCGCGCCAAGCGCACCCTCGACCAGCTGGCGGTGCTCAGCGCGCCACAGGTCCGCGTCGTGCGCGACCGCGAAGTGAGCGAGGTCGGCGTCGACGACGTCGTGCTCGACGACGTCGTGGAACTTCGAACCGGCGACCAGATCGCCGCCGACGGGGTCGTGCGCGCCACGACCGCGCTCCAGGTCGACGAGTCGCTGCTCACGGGCGAGTCCGACCCGGTCGACAAGGACGTCGATGACCACGTCCTCTCGGGCAGCTTCGTGGTGGCCGGGTCGGGACAGTTCCAGGCGACCGCGGTCGGCGACGACGCGTACGCGCGGAAGCTCGCCGCTGAAGCCCGTCGCTTCCAGCTCGCCCGCTCGGAGCTCATGGACGGCATCAACCGGATCCTCCGCTACGTCACGTGGGCGATCCCGGTCGTGTCCGTGCTGCTGCTCGTCAGCCAGTTCAACGCCAACGACGACTGGCGGGAGGCGATCAGCGGCACGGTCGCGGGCGTGGTGGGCATGGTGCCCCAGGGCCTCGTGCTGCTCACCAGCGTCGCGTTCGGGGTAGCCGCGGTCACGCTGGCCCGTCGCAAGGTCCTCGTCCAGGAGCTCCCGGCCGTCGAGGGGCTGGCGCGGGTCGACGTCGTCTGCTTCGACAAGACCGGCACGCTCACCGACGGGAACATCGTCTTCGACCGGCTCGAGCGGCTCGACGATCAGGCGCCCGTCGAGGCCGCGCTCGGCGCTCTCGGCGCCGACGAGGACCGCAACGCGACGCTGAACGCGATCGCTGAGGCCTTCCCCCCGACCGACTCGTGGTCGCGCACCGGGTTCGTCCCGTTCTCGTCGGCGCGCAAGTGGAGTGCGGCGACGTTCGGCGATCGGGGCACGTGGGTGCTCGGCGCCCCCGAGATGGTGTGGGCCGGGCGCGACGGCGACGTGTCGGCGCAGGCAGCGACGCTCGCCGCCACCGGGCAGCGGGTGCTGCTCCTCGCCCGCACCGACGATCCACTCGACGGCGAGGCACTGCCCGCCGGGCTCCGCGCCGTCGCCCTCCTCCTGTTCGAGGAGCAGGTGCGTCCCGACGCCGCCGAGACCCTGACGTACTTCGCGCAGCAGGGCGTCGCGCTCAACGTGATCTCCGGCGACAACCCGGGCACCGTCGGGGCGGTCGCCGGGCGCGTGGGCATGCCGCGTGCCGACGATCCCTTCGACGCCCGTCGACTCCCAGAGGACCTCGACCAGCTCGGCAAGACGCTCGAGGAGCACTCCGTGTTCGGGCGCGTCACCCCGCACCAGAAACAGGACATGGTGAAGGCGCTCCAGGCGCGCGGTCATACGGTCGCGATGACGGGTGACGGCGTGAACGACGCGCTCGCGTTGAAGCTCGCTGACATCGGCGTCGCCATGGGATCGGGCGCGCCGGCGACGCGCGCGGTCGCGCAGCTCGTGCTGCTCGACGGAAAGTTCTCCACCATGCCGGGCGTGGTTGCCGAGGGCCGTCGAGTGACGGCCAACATCGAGCGAGTCGCCAACCTGTTCGTCACCAAGACCGTGTGGGCGACGCTGCTGGCCGTCGTCGTCGGCATCGCGCTGTGGCCGTACCCGTTCCTCCCGCGTCACCTGACGATCATCGACACGCTGACGATCGGCATCCCGTCCTTCTTCCTCGCTCTGGCGCCGAACCTCCGGCGGTATGTCCCGGGCTTCGTCGATCGCGTGCTCCGGTTCACGATCCCGGCCGGTTCCGTCGCCGCCATCGCCGCCTTGGCGGCCTTCGCGCTGGCGCGCTTCGACGACCTCCCTTTGGTCGAGCAGCGCACGGCCGCCACGCTCGTCATGCTGATGATGAGCCTGACCGTTCTCGTGATCCTCGCCCAGCCGTTGACGTGGCCGCGGGTCGTCCTCGTCGGGCTGATGATCCTCGGGTTCGTCCTGCTGTTCCCGATCGAGTCCGTGCGTGAGTTCTACGGCCTGAACCTTCCCCACGACGTTCTCGTCGGGACGTTGCTGATCGGGATTGCGGGCGTGGCGGTGCTCGCCGGGGGTTGGGAGCTGTCGCGGCGTCTCGGCCGGGGGCCGGCTGCCGCTGTTCAGGCGGGGACGGTCACAGCCAGTCGCGCCGCTTGAACCAGATGTAGAGGGTGACCGTCAGCACGAGCATCGACCCGATCGCAGCCGGGTAGCCGAAGGCCCAGCCGAGCTCGGGCATGTTCTTGAAGTTCATCCCGTAGATCCCGGCGATGAGCGTCGAGCCCAGCAGGATCGCGCCCCACGAGGTCATCCGCTTCATGACCTGGTTCATGCGGTTCGACACCACCGCGAGGTCGGCTTCGAGCAAGCCGGTCAGCAGGTCGCGCTGGGTCTCGATCCAGTCCGTGACCCGCAGGACGTGGTCGTAGACGTCCTGCATGTGGACGATCGCCTCGTCCCCGAGGCACTCGGCTTCACGCCGGAGCAACTGCGCCAGCACCTCGCGCAACGGTGCGACCGCACGACGGAAGTGGACCATGCCCCGACGCAGGTCGAACACCTCCTTGGGGATGTCGTCACCGCGGGTCGTCGAGAACACGATCTCCTCGACGTCGTCGAGGCGGTCGTCGAAGCGGTCGGCGACGTCGAAGTAGCGGTCGACGATCACGTCCAGGAACGACCACAGCAGAAAGCCTTCGTCCCAGGCCTCCTCTTCGCTGCGCTCCATCTCGAAGCGGCGGATCACCGGGTCGAGTGCGAACGCCGCGGGCCGGGCGGGGTCGTCGCTGGGCTGGCGGACCGACAGCAGCCACCCGTCGCCGAACACGATGTCGATCTCCCGCGTGGTCAGGATGTCCTCGACGAGCACGCAGTCGTGGACTGCGACGTGAAAGTGGTCGTGGTAGTGCTCGAGCTTGGTGCGCTGGTCCCCGTGATGGAGGTCCTCAGCGGCCAGGTGACTGATCTCGAGCTGTTTGGTGAGGGAGTCGAGCTCCGACTCGGTCGGGTCGACGCAGTCGACCCACAACAGCGCGTGCTTCGGGTCGATGAGATCGGCGAGGTGGTCGGTCGGGGCGTCGTCGTGCCCCTCGACGCGGGGATGGTACAGCCATGCCCTGATCATTCGGGCCAGCGTAGAGCCGCGCGCGTCGCCGTCCGCGAACCTGACCGACCGGTCAAGAGATCGGTACCATGCGTGCATGGCCGTCGAAGCGCCCGAGATGACCGCGAAGCAACTGCGAGAGCAGACGCTCAGCTGGCTGCGTGACAACCTGCCGCCGGGCTGGATGGAGGCGGTCGACGCCGGCGACGACGAGAAGGTCGCCGCCCTCCGCAAGGAGGTCGACTACGCCGAGTGGTGCGTCCGCTTCGGCGAGGCCGGGTACGCGACGCCGACGTGGCCCAAAGAGGACGGCGCCGGGCTCTCGCTCACCCCCGGGCAGGCGAAGGTCGTCAACGAGGTGCTGAACCACTACCGCGTGCACCGGCCGTTCAACATCATCGGCATCGGCATGGGCGGCCCCACGATCATCGCGTGGGGGACGCCGGAGCAGCGGCAGCGCCTGCTGCGCCCGCTCGCGACGAACCAGGAGATCTGGTGCCAGCTCTTCAGCGAGCCGGGCGCCGGGTCCGACGTCGCCGGCTTGTCGACGCGGGCGGTCCGCGACGGCGACGAGTGGGTCGTGAACGGCCAGAAGGTGTGGACGAGCCTCGCCCACCTCTCGAAGTGGGGCATGCTCCTCGCCCGGACGAACCCCGACGTCCCCAAGCACAAGGGTCTGTCGTACTTCGTCGTCGACATGCAAGCGCCCGGCGTGACGGTGCGACCGCTCGTGCAGATCACGGGCGACGCCGAGTTCAACGAGGTGTTCTTCGACGACGTGCGCATCCCCGACTCGATGCGCGTCGGTCCGGAAGGCGAGGGCTGGCGCGTCGCGATCACGACGCTCATGAACGAGCGCGTGTCGCTTTCGGGCGCAGGGTCGGTGAGCGGCGACACCGTCGGCGGCAGCCCGATCTCTCGGCTCCTCGAGCGCCACAAGGGCGTCACCGATCCGATCACACGGCAGCGCCTCTCGCAGGCGTACATCGAGAGCCGGTTGATTCGCATCAACAACGAGCGGGCGGCCGCGAAGCGCAAGAGTGGGGGCGAGGTGGGGCCCGAGGGCTCGATCACGAAGCTGATGTCGGCGGAGTTCAACCAACGTCTCCAGACGCTCGCCGTCGACCTCGAGGGCGTCGGGGGCGTGGCCTGGGAGGGCGAGCACGCGCAACGCGGCCAACGCGGCCGGCCCACGTGGCTCGCCGACGGCAACGACCGCGGCGCGCTGGCGCGCGGCTTCCTGCGTTCGCAGGCGAACACGATCGAAGGCGGGACGTCCGACATCATGCGCAACATCCTCGGTGAGCGCGTCCTCGGTTTGCCGAAGGACCCCGACGTGTCCCGGGAAGTCGCATGGAAGGACGTCCTCCGCTCCGGCTAGACCAGCGGGGGCCGATGAACCGCAAGCTGCAGGCTTACCTGCGCCGGCGGGGTGCCACGTCCGAGGAGATCGCGCAGGCCGAGCGCGACGGCCGCGTGTCGCTCCTGACCTTCGACCGGATGCTCATGCCGGGACGGCCGCGCTACACGTTCGCGGAGGCGTGCCGCCGGGCCGACTTCGACGAGCAGGTCGCGAAGCGACTCTGGCGGGCGCTCGGGTTCCCCGACCCGCCTCCCGACGAGCGGCTGTTTCGCAACGAGGACGTCGACGCCATGATCACGCTGCGCCGGCTCATCGAGACCACGATCGTCCCGAGAGGCACCGACTCTTCAGAGCTGGTGCAGAACGTCCGGGTCATCGGGGGTGCGCTCGCCCGCATCGCCGAGGTGCAGAGCGACTCGATGGTCGAGGTGATCCGCGCCGAGCTCGAAGCCGGAGGCTCCGACGAGGAGATCGCCCGGCAGCTTCCCGACCGGCTCGACTGGGACCGGCTCTCGCGCTTGCTCGACTACGCGCTCCGACTCCAGCTGCGGGCGACGGCGCGCCGGAAGCTCACCTCGGCCGACCCCACCACGATCGGCGCCGAGCAGCTCGCCGTGGGCTTCGTCGACCTCGTCGGCTACACGGCCCTGAGCCAGGAGCTCGACCCGCACGAGCTTGCCGCGCTCGTGAGTCGGTTCGAGGAGCTCGCGTACGACACGGTCGCCGAGAACGCGGGGCGCGTCGTCAAGACGATCGGTGACGAGGTGATGTTCGTCGCACCTGTGGTGGCGGACGCAGCGAGGATCGCCCTGCGCCTCACCGAGCGGTCGGCGGTCGACGAGCTGCTGCCGGAGGCGCGTGCCGGGCTCGCGGCCGGGTCGATGCTCGCGCAGGAAGGTGATTACTACGGCCCGGTGGTCAACCTCGCCAGCCGGCTCGTCGAGCTCGCCCGGCCGGGAGGCGTCCTGACGTCGAGCGAGCTGCGGGACGCGCTCGCCGACGACCCGCAGTTCAGCTGGCACCGTCTCCGGGGCCGGCGGCTGCGCGACATCGGGCGCGTCGAGGTGTGGGCGCTCGAACGCGCCCGCCAGGAGGTCGTCGAGCCGTAAGCGCGGCCGGTTCGGTGCGGTACCGTCGTGGCCGCATGGCTGCCACCCCCCGCGACCACGCAGGCAATCCGCTGCGCTTGCTTGCCGTGCACGCGCATCCCGACGACGAGGCGTCGAAGGGGGCGGGCACGGTCGCCAAGTACACCGACGAGGGCATCCGCTGCGTGCTGGTGTGCTGCACGGGCGGCGAGGCGGGCGACATCCTCAACCCCGCGGCCGATACGCCCGAGGTGCGCGAGAACCTGCGTGAGGTGCGCATGGCCGAGCTGCGCGCCAGCGTCGACGCGATCGGCTACGCCGAGCTCTATCTGCTCGGCTACCACGACTCGGGCATGCCCGACACCGAGACCAATGCCCGGTCCGACAACTTCGCCAACGCGCCGCTCGACGAGGCCGTCGGCAAGCTCGTCGGGGTGATCCGGGCCGAGCGTCCGCAGGTGATCGTGACCTACGCCGACGACCGCGAGTTCTACCCGCACCCCGACCACATCCGGGTGCACGAGATCTCGGTGCCCGCATTCGACGCCGCCGGCGATCCCGACCTCTACCCGGAGGTGGGCGAGCCGTGGCAGCCGTCGAAGATGTACTACATGGGCTGGTCGAAGCGCCGTGTCCTGGCCTTGCACGACGCGTACGTCCAGCACGGGCACGAGAGCCCGTTCGAGCGGTGGTTCGAGCGTGGCTTTCCTGACGACGGCGACCGGTTCACGAGCCACGTGGACGTCGGCGGCTACCTCGACCGGCGCCGCGCCGCTCTCCTGGCGCACCGCACGCAGGTCGATCCCGAGGGCTTCTGGATGAAGCTTCCCGACGAGGTCGTGCGGGACACGTTCCCGTGGGAGGAGTACGTCCTCGCCCGCTCCCTCGTCGCGGGTGGCGTCCCCGCGGGCGAGCCGGCGGAGCCGGAGACCGATCTGTTCGCCGGCATCCGAGCCGAGGTGGGAACCCGCCGCTAGCCGGGTGTTACGACGCGAGGGCTCTGCACGCTTTCTCCGCGCCCAGGATCTTGTTCGCGGCCTTGTACTTGCGTCCAGCTGACCGGAACGTCTGCGACAGCTTGGTCCCGCCCTGCGTGATGTTGTTGCCGATACTGGACGCGGCAGCCTTGAACTGCGTCAGATCGGTCGTGTCGAGGTTGGCGGCATCCTGCTGTCCCGTGGCGAAGAGGTCCCGCACGTCCGTCATCGCGTTCTGGAACAGTCCTGCGACTTTGCTCCCGCCCTTGAAGTCCGGGGTTCCTGCTTCGTCCAACTGCGTCAAAAGCGTCTCGGTTTCGTTCACGGTGTTGCCCAGGAAGGCCACCAGCGTGTTCTTCACCTGCACCGGATCGTTCGAGCTCCCTCCGCTCGCCCTGAACTCGCTCGTCAGGTCTCTGATGTTCGTTTCCCAATCACCGAGGGACGTGCACAGCGAATGCGCCCATTGCTTCGGAGGAACCTTCTTCGCCGGCGCCTGGGCAGCCAGCGGCGCCCGCGGCTCGTTCGCCCATGCCGCCTCGGCGGGCATCACCAGCAAACCCGCCACAGCCAACCCGAGAACCCCTGCCCAGAACCGCATCTCCTGCCCCATTTCGCTTGGTTGTCCAGCGCCCCGAAGAACATACCGAAGATCGGCGTCGCCGGGAGTGGTCCGGAGTCGTATTGGGTACAAAAAGGCTTCTGCGTGTCGGAAGGAGAGCATGATGCTCCAGGTCACGACGAGCGCGGCCACGACCCTGGCCGACGCTCGAACCCAAGTTGGGCTTCCCGACCATTACGGCATCCGCATCTTCCGCGGGGTCACCGACGGGAGGTCGGCGTTCGAGTTCGACTTCGTCGAGGAGCCCGAGGACGGGGATGAGGTCGGCGAGATCCAGGAGACGCGGTTCTACGTGGCCCCGGAGGTCGCCCGGCCGCTCGCCAACGCCGTGCTGGACACCGAGGAGACGACGCAGGGCCCGCAGTTGACCCTCAAGCGGCAGGAGTGACGACCCGCGCAGCTGGCGCGCGAGGGCACGCTGCGCGGGACGTGAGCGCGGTCCTACAATCCGCGCACCAGGACCAAGGGAGGACCGCGCGATGCCCAAGTACCTCTCCCAGGAGTGGCTCGACGAGGTCACCAAGATGGCCGAGGGGCAGCCCGAACGCCCTGGTGCCTCCGCCCGGATGCAGTACGTCGTTACGGGCGGGCCCGAGGGCGACATCAAGTACTACTGGGCGCTCGACAACGGGAAGCTGCTCGAGAACAAGCTCGGCGAGATCGCCGACGCCGACTTCACGCTCACGCTCACCTACGACGACTCGGTGAAGGTCCAGAAGGGCGAGCTCGACGCCAACGCGGCGTTCATGCAGGGCCGCATGAAGGTCACCGGCAACATGGGCAAGCTCATGCAGCTCATGCCGCTCACGAACTCGCCCGAGTACAAGGAGCTCCAGGAGCAGGTCCGGGAGATCACCGACTTCTGACTCTCCGGCCCCATCGTTTTGGCGTCGCTGCGCCGCCGTAGAGACGGTTCAACGACGCCAAAACGGTTGGGGAGCGCCCGAGCGTCACGCGGCGCGCTGGAGCTCGCGCAGCTGCCGGTAGCCGATCAGCTGCGCGCCCGCCCGCTCGACGAGGTCGCGCAACGACGGATCGTTGCAGAGGTACTCGTGGTCCTCGACCCGCCCACCCCAATCGGTGTACGCCGCGCGTAGCTCGTCGGTGTCGATCCCGGGATGCAGGTACACCTCGGTGACCCCGGGGCGCAGGTCGAACAGCACCCGCTCGATGCGTCGCCGCGCCCCGACCGGGCACAGCACGAAGTGGTCGGGGAACACGATCCCCTCCTCCTCGGCCAGTCGCCGGAACGGGAAGCCGACGACGCGCTCGGCGCGTGCGCTCGCCATGCGGAGCGGCAGCCGGAAGTCGACCGCCAGCTCCAGGTACACGTCGAAGAAGTCCGCCCGCTGCTGCATCGTGCCCATGTGGCTGTCGAGGTGGCTCACGTCGAAGCCCCACACGATGGCGCGCTCGACCTGAGCCCGGCACTCCCGGCGGACCTCGTCGAGGTCGGCGTGATCCCACGAGTCCTCGACGGTGCGGGGGAAGCCGCCGTCGCCGTCGAGCAGGCTCGACGAGTGGGTGATCGGCCCCCAGCGGTACGTCTCCCACTCCGCGTTCAAGGTGAGATGCACGCCGACGTCCTCGCCGCGGTACTGGGCGGCGGCGTCACGCGCCCACGGGCACGGGACCATCAGCGAGGCGCTCGTCGCGACTCCGTTGCGGAGCGCGTCGTAGACGGCGACGTTCGCCGAACGCGTGGAGCCGAGGTCGTCGCAGTTGACGACGAGCAGCTTGGCGTCCGGTGCGTACCCCAGGCGTTCCGCGAGGGTGGTCACGAACAGAAACTACTGCCCGACCCGACCCGGGTCGGCCGACAACACCCACGCCAGCTGCTCCAGGTGTCGCTCGCGCGGCGCCTCGATGAAGAGCCGGGCCTCCTCCTCGAAGCCGAAGCGCACCTGGGTCCGGGCACCGGCCCGCTCGACTTCCGCACGCAGGAGGCGCGAACGGCCGACGACCCCGAGGAGCTTGCCGGCCTGGGTGGGCACGCGCGCCACGTCCCAGACGAGGATGCGCTCGTCGCTGACGCCGACGACGACGGCCGAGCCGGCGTCGGGCAGGCTCGTGCCGGTCGAGTCGACGATGCGGCACGGCACCTCGACCAGGAGCTCCTCGCCCCGCCGCAGGCCACGCGGCTCGGCCCTCCGCCAGGGAGGCACGGCGTCCCCGTCTACCCGAAGCGGGAGACGAGCAGCTCGCCGGCGCGCCGTACGGTTTCGGCGTCCGCGAACGGCAGGTTGAAGATCAGCGTGTCGAGACCCGCGTCGACGAGCGCCGCGACCTGGTCGACCACCGCGGCCGGCTCGCCGACGGTGAACCGCTCGCCGAACTCGTCGCCGGCGGCGTCGCGGAGGAAGCCCGACGTCTGCTCCGCCTCTTCGGGCGAAGAGCTCAGGAACAGCGAGCCGAGGCGTGTCGTCGTGATCTCGGCCGGGTCGCGACCCACGTCCGCGCAGTGCCCGTGCAGCACACCGAGCAGGCGTCTGACGGTGTCGGGACTCCCGTGGATGTTGCACATGTCGGCGTACTGCGCCACGAGCCGTAGCGTCCGTTTCTCTCCGCTGCCGCCGACCATGATGCGCGGGCCGTCGGGTTGGATCGGACGCGGCAGGTTCAGTGCCTTCTCGATCTGGTAGTGCTTGCCGGTAAAGCTCGGCGCCTCCTCGGTGAACATGGCGCGGCAGATCTGCAGCGCTTCCTCGAGCCGGTCGAGGCGTTCGCCGGCGGGCGGGTAGTCGAAGCCGAGACCGACGTGCTCCTCCTCGTACCACGCCGCGCCGATGCCGAGGATGGCGCGACCCGCAGACACGATGTCGAGCGTCGTGACCTCCTTGGCGACGAGCGCGGGGTTGCGGTACGTCACCCCGGTGACGAGCGTGCCGAGCTTCACGCGGCGGGTGCGCGCCGCGAGCGCGCCGAGCAGCGTGTACGCCTCGAGCATCGGCTGCGAGGGACCGCCGAGCGGCGGCAGCTGCCAGAAGTGGTCCATGACCCAGACAGACTCGAATCCCGACTCCTCGCCCGCGTTCGCGAGTTGGGCGACACGTTCGAACATCGACTCGTCGGGAGCACCCGGGAACGTGAAATTCGGAATCTGGAGCCCGAACGTGGTCATTGCTCCGCCCTTTCGAGAATCGTGCCCGTTCCGAGACCGCCGCCGCAGCACATCGTCACGAGCGCAAACGTCCCGTCGCGGCGTTCCAGCTCGTGCAGCGCGGTGGTGACGAGCCGGGCGCCGGTTGCGCCGACCGGATGGCCGATCGCGATCGCACCGCCGTTGGGGTTCACGCGCTCCATGTCGGGCTTGAGCTCGCGCTCCCAGGCGAGGACGACCGATGCGAACGCCTCGTTGATCTCGATCGTGTCGAGATCCGACATCGTCATCCCCGTTCGGTCGAACAGGTGGCGGGTGGCGTCGATCGGGCCCGTCAGCATCAGGACGGGGTCGACGCCCACGAGGCACTCGTCGACGAACCTCGCCCGGGGACGCAGACCCAGTTCCTTCGCCTTGGCCGCCGTCATGAGCAGGACGGCGGCCGCGCCGTCGGTGATCTGCGACGACGAGCCCGCCGTGTGCACGCCGTCCTCGCGGGCGACGGGCTTCAGCGCGGCGAGCGCCTCCAGCGACGTCTCCCGCAGCCCTTCGTCACGATCGACCCGGTGCGTGCTGCCCGTTGGCTTGCCGTCGTCGTCGAGGTCGGGCGCGTCGATCGGGACGATCTCACGCTCGAAGCGGCCCTCGCTCCAGGCCTGCTGGGCACGCTCCTGCGACGTCAGGCCGAAGCGATCGCAATCCTCCCGGGTCACGCTCCATTTCTCGGCGATGCGCTCGGCCCCTTCGAACTGCGAGGTGACCTCGTACTGAGGGAAGTACGACTTGGGGATCGGACGGCCCGGGCCCTGGCGGACGGTCGTGCCGAGCGGGACGCGGCTCATCGACTCGACACCGCACGTGAGCGCGACGTCGACCACGCCACCGCGCACGAGCGCGGCGCCGAGGTTGGTGGCCTGCTGCGACGATCCGCACTGCGAATCGACGGTCGTGGCGGCGACGCCGATCGGGAACCCGGCCGTGAGCCATGCCGTGCGGGCGATGTTGAACGTCTGCTCGCCGGTTTGTGTCACGCAACCGGCGATGACCTGGCCGACGTCGGCCGGGTCGATGCCCGAACGCGAAACGACAGCGCGCTGCACCTCGGCCAGCAGGTCGGCGGGATGCATGGTCGACAGCCCACCGTTCCGGCGCCCGAGCGGGGATCGGGCTGCCTCGACGATGACGACGTCGGTGTCGGCGATTGCGGCCACGGCGGTCTCCTGTGCAGGTGGGACGACTCGGCGATCGTACTGCCGCGGTCTAGCGTCGTCCGCGGGCGATGGCGGCTTTGCCGACCGTCGCCGCAAAGCCGGAGCTTGCGACGGCGACAAGGAGAAGGGTGAGGCATTCTGCGATCGCTCGGCGCGCGACGCCGCTGTTTCTCGTTGCGGCTCTGCTCGTCACGAGCTGCCGCGGGTCGTCGGACACGTCACCGCGGTTCAAGCAGTCCCGGAACAAGGACAGGGGCACCAACACGTGCGGGATCCGCGCGTCGACGGTCAGCCGGGAGAGCGCGCAGGGGCCCGAAGTGTCCCTGCTGCAGACGGCCAACGTGTCGCGAGGCGAGTGCACCGACGACGTGCGCTTCGAGTTCGCGTCCGGCGACATCGACCTCCCGCCGCGCTACGTCGCCGAATACCAGGCGGGGCCGTTCATCGACTTCAACCAGGACGTGCCCGCTTCACCCGGAGGGACCGTCTTCCTCGTGATCCGCTTCGAGAAGACCACGTCGAGCTA
>WNFU01006895.1_pt1 | contig 13639 bp, 12 predicted proteins | sample 5400121 | NCBI WGS metagenome assembly WNFU01 (sample SAMN13153360, study PRJNA577476) | soil metagenome | isolation source: 100 cm soil or saprolite under grassland replicate 1 | place: USA:California | collected 2016-06-15
TGGAAGAAGTTCTACTCACCGATATTTTGCCTGCGGGATTGACCATCCGTTCTGAATTCAACCAACACCTACTGAGGCTGGCGAAAGGGGAGTCCTACACGTTTGGGTACACCGTTTCGGGCCCACGCGGCGGATATGTGTTTGAGACGCTCGAACTGAAGGTCAGCGATCCTTTGGCGGTCAGCAGTTCGAGGGTCCGCGTGGGAGCGAAGGGACGATTGTTTGTCCTCCCACCGGTGACACGTGTCCGTAACATAGCGATCCGGCCACGCCGTACGCGCGTCTACGCCGGGACAATTCCTGCGCGGGCAGGTGGGGCAGGCACAGATTTCTTCGGCGTCCGCGAGTATCAACCGGGCGATCCGCCCAGTGCCATCAATTGGCGTGCCAGCGCGCGGCAACTTGACAAGTTATATGCCAATGAGTTTCAGCAGGAGCGCGTGGCAGATGTGGGGATCGTGCTGGATGGCCGTTTGCGGACCAATGAGTTTGCGCGTGGTCATTCGTTGTTTGAGTATTCCGTGCAGGCTGCAGCTTCGCTTTCGGACGCGTTGTTGAATCAAGGCAACCGTGTTGGATTGTTAATTTATGCTTCCTATCTGGCATGGACCTTTCCCGGGTATGGAAAGATCCAGCGCGAACGGATTTTGCATGCGCTTGCGAACGCCAGGACAGGTGAGAGCCAGGTGTTTTCAGACCTTGAACATATTCCCACCCGTTTGTTCCCTCCTGAGTCACAGATGATTCTTGTGACGCCATTATCGGAAGACGATTTTGTACCGCTGACCCAATTGCGCGCCCAGGGATATGATGTCATGGTCGTCAGCCCGAACCCAGTCAAATTTGAGTTATCGTATTTACAAACGAACGATAAGATTCAACTGGCAGGACGAGTGATTAATATGGAGCGCGTCCTGTTATTGCAAAAGATGGGACGTGCTGGCATCCATGTGCTGGATTGGGATGTAACAGAACCCTTCGACCTCTTTGTCAAGCGGAGGTTGAGTCGTTCGCCTGTCTGGTTGCGCGCGATTGGGAGATAACATCATTCGATGGTCGAGTAGCCCATGCTCCTCGGGCATACACTTGCACCGCACGTGATTTTTGAATTTTGAAATGCTTGGCATTTCATGGCAATTCATGGCAAATCATGCAGGTGTCGAGACCATCATTTTGAGGGAATTATAATGTTGCTTGTTGGTCTCGGTACGGGCTGAAAAGGCGCCCAGCCCTACTCGACCAACGGATTGCTGGAGTTTATGACAATCATCGCATTGATATTGAGCATTCTTCTGGGAACGATCTCCCTTGCCATCGGATATATACAGGGAGGAATGGCGGGCTATTCGCTTTGGTTTTTACTATTAGCAGCCGTCTGGCTCATCACACATTTTCGGAAATGGTATTGGTTCTCATCTATTGCTTTGATGATCGTTATCCTTGCTGCGGCATTTGGAGTCTGGAGTGAGTTTCCCACCGTATGGATGTTGCTCGGCGCGCTCGGCGGTTTGCTTGGCTGGGATCTCTCGGATTTTGCGCGGCGCTTAAGTTATGCCGCGCCAATGGACGATACCCGCAGTATGGAACGGCTTCACATGGAGCGCGTAGGCATTGTCGCAGCGTTGGGACTGGGGCTTGCCTTGCTGAGCGTGTTTATTCACATCCAGCGGCTTGCATTTGAGGTTGCGGTGGGATTGGTCCTGCTTGCCGCATTGGGCCTGACGCGGTTGGTGATCGGGTTGAGGAAATACTGAGGGTTGGCTTCTAAAGAATTTCGCTTAGGATTGAATACGAACACTTTCTACCGCATGTTCAAAAACTCATAATTTTTATCACAGACCTTAACTAAATAGGCATTTCTGACATCCAAACCATATCATTAGCCTTTGAGTCAAATTCCTATTCTAAAAGATTTTAACCATACTTATATCTCTGTGGTAGAATTACAGGAATTCTGAAATTCAGTGTTTCGGAGACTTGTTATGCCTACGCTTCAAATCCGCAGTAAAGGAACAATCACTCTCCCTGCAAGTTTGCGCAAGAAATACAAATTGGAGGAGGGAGAGGTCTTAACGATTATTGATCTTGGTGAAGGTACATTTTTACTCAAACCCAAAGCTTTACAAATCGATAAGCTCTCGAAACGCGCAGTACGGGTTCTAAAAGATGACAATGTTTTGCTTGAGGATTTATTCAAAACATTGGATGAAGAACACAAAAAATACTATGAAGAGAAATATGGGAAAAAGTAAAAAGAGGGGAAATCCATTCAGTGAAAAAACTCAATATCTTCCTTGATAGCAGCGCCTTAATCGCAGGTGTTTTATCCGAGACTGGAGCAGCTCATGTCTTGTTACTCCTCGGTGAGAGTGAAGATATTCTTTTGACGGTAAGTGAGATGGTGATCATTGAGTCGGAGCGTTCGATTGCGCGTAAGTCGCCAAGAAATATTCCAATTTTGCGAAATTCAATTATCAGGTCAAATTTGCAGATTGTGCGTGATCCTCTCCCCAAGGAAGTGAAATCTAATCTTTACCTGATTAGTGATCCGGCTGATGTTCCGATTCTGCTGGCCGCCATGAAAGCAAAAGTGGATTTCCTTGTCACACACAATCGCAGACATTTTTTGGATGATCCAAAAGTCGCCAATAATTCTGGATTGAGCATCGGGACGCCCGGGGATGCACTGGCATGGATCAGGGAACAGATTTAAGTTTACGAGCTTTATCAACTTCGAATCTTTCTAAATCAATTGCACATGCTTCGAATGGCTTTTGCAATTGATTTATTGACTTCAAAATACTTTTCAAGAAAACCCAAAATTGCCAAAGCGGACTCACGATTCTTTTCGTAACCTTGCATCCACCCACTAAATTGAGAAATTAAGTTTGGGTAGCGTTGTTCAATGCGTCGCTCGTTGACGAATGGATCTCGATACACTTCTTTTCCTGTTTCAACATAATCCACTAACTCTAACAACCGATCTACAGCATATCCCTGAATAAAACGTGTCGCGGAAAGTTTCTCGCCACGTTTTTCGCGGTTCAAGCCCACGTAGATGTTTGTCAGTGCTTCGCCCAATAGCCAATCCGCGTCTCGTTTAGATTGTGGTTTTGTTTGGGAAATTGGTTGACCTATTGAGTCAGCAACATCTGTCCGTTTCCAGACAATGCGGCCGGGAGCAAACGGAATATTCTTAAGTTCTGCAGGTTCAAAGACAGCAAACTCGCAGAAAATTCCATCTTCAAAAAGCACCTTATAACCATCTTCCGTATTGAGAAAACTGTAGGCAATCGGGTGGATGTCACTCAGCCAGTGAAGAGAATCTAAATAAGTGTGTTTATATCCTTCTTCCACAATTACAAAGAAATCCAGATCCGAATAGGAATCTAAGCGATCAAGTTCCAAGCCAACCGAGCCAAGACCAATCAGGGCGAGAGCGTGTTGGCTTCGTTCAAGGGATTGTCCAATTTCATCGAGGCGTTTGAGGAGAGATTGAGTGTCCATCGTTTGCTATAGGCCGTTGAACCATTCTTCCGTTTCTTTGGGATGTGCAAACCGAATCAATTTCAAATGTTTGTGCTCTGGCTGTGAAAACAACATTGAGAATTCGCGTTTTCTCCTCCAATATGTTTTGAATAACCAATTGTATAAAGACTCTTTTGACCAAAGTTTGAAATGCGTCCAAAGAGGTTCACGGTTTGTGCCCCAAAGTAGTTCCTGAGTCCACCAGCGGGTGAAGGAACGCCGCGTCAGTTGCCACAAAACGGTCAGGAAAGGATAATCCAACCAGAGGATCGCTTCCGCTTTGGGCCAGATGAGATCACGCACCACATGGTAATTTCCGGCGACGATCCATTTTTCGGCTTGGGTCGCTTTTTCCACGCGAGCACGAAAGACTCAAGAGGCGCAGACTGCCAATTCAGTTCCCAATTGAGGGCATCCAGCTCAATATAATTCAGGTCAAAGCGTTTGGCGAGCTTTTCCGCGAGCGTAGATTTGCCCGAACTGGTCACACCGACCACGACAACGCGTTTGTAGGGAAAAGATGACATATGAATTTCACTATGGAGACCAGATGTTTGAACCGCAAAGCACGCAAAGGACGCGAAGGACGCGAAGAAAAGCCTTAAGATCTTTGCGCGCTCCCTGGCACCGTGCGGCTTAAGCCGTACCAGGGCAGGTGTAGCGCTCTTCGCGGTTAATTCTTTTGGAAGTTTACCGTACATAAATTGGATTGCTGAATATCCAGCCGCGTTTGAGACCAAGATAATTTTTCCAGGCCTCCACACGGTAAACACCAGGTTCAGTAGCACTATACGCGCAGGCTTGGGAATCTCTCCAGATGCCGATCGTCTTTCCATCCTTGATCAAACGGATCTCAGCGGCTGTTGGCAGATGTGCCTGTAACGTCACGCCGCGTTTGGCAGAAATCTCTTCGCCCATAATGGCAGATTGCTCAAGCCCCTTGGCTTTGAAGATGAAGCCACGCGTTGAGCCGGGGAGATCATAGCCGATAAAACATCGTCCTGCCGCGAGAGCCTCGTAGATCATTTTTTTATCAGTAGGAACATCACCAGTCAGTGGCTGCGAAATGAATACATGCGTATTGACTGCCCGAAAATGGAATTCATATGGAAAGATCACTCGATGGAGTGGCCCCATGTGCATATGCAAGGCGTGCGCGTCCGAACCACCGATGGCGACCACGCGCTGACCATCTGCAAGCAAATCATCCCAGCGTTGAAGTGTTTCCAGAATGGGGCTATGTCCGATGAATTGGGGAAAGAATGCGTAGAAGGCCCCATGGATTTTGGTTGGGACAACTGTCTTAAGTTCACTCAGGCCATTCCAAAGTTCGATGCCAGTGTAGCCATGTACATCCCAGGCTTCCCACGAAATATCTGTCTCGTTGAAGGCAGGCGCCTCTGGGTCGCGTGGATGTGCGATAAAAGATAAGCCGCCTGCTTCGGCGACTCGATTGATCAGTGTTTGCGGATCATCTGCCAGTGTAGAAACATCCCGGTTGGCGTTGAACACCAGAAGATGGTTCTTTTGCGGGTCACGGTCCTGGTCGTGGACCTCTTGTCCTACCAGGAGCAGGACGCGGCTTGTCCTGCGAAGTCCTCGTAGAGGGAGCGAAGTCGAAGGGCTGCGACTGACGCGATAATACCCCTCCACACCTTGAACGAGCACATTATGGTCTGTCACGATGACCGCATCCAAGCCCGTTTTGAGGGCAGCTTCGGCGATATCCTTATGTGTACCTGTCCCATCTGAGTAGCGGGTGTGCATGTGCAAATTGACGACGATTTCGTGCATACCATACCTTGAATCAGCCACAGAGAGCACCAAGACAAATGAGTTTAAAAGCTTTTCTCAGATTCTCCGTGCGCTCCCCTGGCGCCGTGCGGCTTAAGCCGTACCAGGGCAGGTGTGTGGCTAAAAATAAAAGAGTCTAAATTTTATGTATGATACCTCAAGTTGACGTTTTTTCACCCTAGCAGGTATAATGTCTCCGCTTAAGTAAAGGAGGCACGTTGTAAATGGTTACCTATCTCAATATCGCGCTGATGATCATCTCGGTCCTGCTCATCCTCAGCGTTATCATACAAAGCAAGGGCGCAGGCTTGGGCGGGCTGACAGGTGCCGACACTGGCAGTATTTTTACTGCTCGCCGCGGCGTTGAGCGCACACTGTTCTGGATCACCATTGTTTTGAGCGTTATTTTCTTTGCATTGGTCATAACGCTTCTGATCATTGCATAATTCAATGCATCTTATCTGAAAGGCCGTTTGATCCGCGCGGCTCGCTTGCGCCCGCGGGATGGGAAACGAGCCTTTCTTTTTGTCTATGAAACAATTACGCTGGCAGATATTGGTCGTCCTGGTCACGCTGGCGATTGTGGCTGTTTTGTTGTTCAGCCAACAATCACCTGTGGCGAATGGACCCATCGTGCCACTTCCTGAACAGGGAGGCGTGTATACCGAGGGACTAGTCGGCTCGTTGCTACGGCTTAATCCATTATTGGATTGGAATAACGCCGCAGATCGCTCTGTAGACCGATTGCTCTTTAGCGGTCTCATCAAATTTGATGAACATGGCCTTCCGCAGAAGGATCTTGCCGATTGGGGAGTTGCAAAAGACGGCACGGTCTATAATTTTTCGATTCGACCCAATGCAGTCTGGCAGGATGGAACACCTGTAACAAGTGATGATGTGATCTTTACTGTGAATATGATGAAGAGCGCCGGATCATTGTATCCGCAGGATATCAAAGACTTGTGGAGCAAGATCGAAGTCACGCGTTTGAATGACAAGAATCTTAAGTTCACCCTGCCCGAGCCTTATGTCCCTTTTATTGATTACTTGACCTTTGGTATCCTACCGAAGCATTTGCTTGAGTCGGTGTCGCCAGATCAGATGCCAGATGCAGATTTCAATATCAACCCTGTGGGTAGCGGGCCATACAAATTCGATCATTTGATCGTGGATAATGGTCAGATCACGGGCGTGGTGTTGACTGCCTCTGATACGTACTACGATAAACTTCCATTTATAGAACAGGTTGTCTTCCGTTATTATCCTACTTCGGCAGATGCGCTGGACGCTTATCAACAGGGCGATGTGCTCGCGGTGAGTCAGATCACTCCCGATGTGTTGAATGCTGCGCTGGAGGAGCCGAATCTATCCGTCTATACGAGCCGTCTGCCACAGATCAGTTTTGTGTTGTTCAATTTGAACAATCCTGAAGTCGCGTTTTTGCAAAATGAAAAAGTGCGCCGCGCCCTCATGCTTGGACTCAACCGTTCTTACATGATCAACAAGTTTTTGCAGGGACAGGCCGTGACCACAGATGGACCCATTTTGCCAGGCTCATGGGCGTATTACGATGGCAGTGATCATTTTGAGTATAACCCGGATGAATCCATTAATTTGCTTAAGACAGAGGGGTATGTGATTCCCGCAGAGGGTGGGGATGTACGGGCAAAGGAAGGAACGCCGCTTTCCTTCACAATGCTCCATCCCGACGATGCCATCCATACCAAGATCGCGGAGACGATTCGAGATGAATGGAAAGCGATTGGTGTCCGGGTGGAATTACAGTCGGTCCCCTACGACAAACTCGCCGCGGATTTCCTCTCTTCCCGCACCTATCAAGCCGCGCTCGTTGATCTGAATCTTGCACGAACCCCAGACCCAGACCCCTATCCCTTCTGGCATCAGGCAGAAGCCACGGGAGGACAGAATTACTCACAATGGGATAACCGCGCCGCAAGTGAATATCTCGAGCAGGCGCGCGTCACAGCCGATTACTCTCTCCGCACACGACTCTACCGCAACTTCCAAGTGGTTTTTGCGAAGGAGTTACCCGCGCTTCCTTTGTTTGCCCCCGTCTATTCCTACGGCGTGGATTCGCAGGTTCAAGGCGTACAGATGGCAGCGTTATATGATCCAAGTGATCGCCTGGCGACGTTTTCAAGCTGGTATCTCCTTACACGCCGCGCCCTCGAGCAGACAGAAATCCCCACGGCTACGCCGTAAATATAGGTGACAGTCACTTCATTCTCTCTTTTTTCATTTCGAGAGCGCTTCCCAAAAGTGACTGTCACCTTACAAATAATAAAGAGGAATTATGAGCGAACTTCAAAAAGCACTCGATTATGCAAATCAGAACCGTGAACGATTTTTGAATGACTTGATCGAAGTGCTAAAGATCCCATCCATTTCCACGGATGCGGAATATAAAAATGATGTGCAACGCGCCGCGGAATGGATGGCAAATCACCTTAAGCAGCTTGGTATGGAACATGTGGAAGTGATGCCAACCGATGGTGGACATCCGGTTGTGTACGCGGATTACATTAAGAAGCCCGGCGCGCCAACAGTACTCGTTTATGGCCATTATGATGTTCAGCCCGCCGACCCATTGGAGTTATGGGAAACGGGACCTTTTGAGCCTCAAGTGCGCGGCGATCTGTTGTTTGGTCGCGGCTCCTCCGATATGAAGGGACAGGTTCTTGCGGCATTTAGCGCAATTGAATCGGTGATGAAGAATGGAGCGCCTAATGGCGTGCCTGTCAATTTGAAGTTCCTTTTGGAAGGCGAAGAAGAGATTGGTTCAAAGAATTTGGAACCATTCATCAAAAAATATGCCGAAAAGTTCAAGGCAGATGTTTCACTGAATCCCGATGCTGGTATGATCGGTATTGGTATGCCAACGGTTACCTATGGATTGCGTGGATTGGCATATTTGGAAATCAATGTCTGGGGTCCGAAGGCAGATTTGCATTCTGGCTTGTATGGTGGCGCGGTTCACAATCCTGCGCAGGCTCTGGCAGAGTTGATCGCAAAAATGCATGATGAGAAGGGACGCATTACCCTGCCAGGTTTTTACGATAGCGTCCGTCCGTTGAGTGATCAGGAGCGGGCCGACTTTGCTCGCCTCCCGAATGATGACACGAGTTATTTGGAGGGAACAGGGGTTCCGGCATTATGGGGTGAGGAGGGATACACCTCTGCGGAAAGGACTGGTGCGCGCCCGACTTTGGAAGTGAATGGATTGCTCTCCGGCTGGACAGGCCCCGGCTCGAAGACAGTGCTGCCTGCCAAAGCCATGGCAAAAATTTCCTGCCGTCTTGTTCCCGATCAAAAACCGGAAGAAGTGAAAGCCCAAATGATCCTCTTTATGGAAGAGAACGCGCCGAAGACAGTAAAGTGGGAAGTCAAAGATTTGACGAGCAGTCCATTTGCTATAGCAGACTTGAACAACCCAGGCGTCAAAGCCATGCACAAGGCGATGGAGACGGTCTGGGGCACACGTCCACTTTATCGACGCGAGGGCGGTTCCATCGGTGCGGTGGCAATGCTGCAACAAATCTGTGGCGTGGAATCGGTGCTGGTAGGCACAGGTTTGCCGAGTGACAATGTCCATTCACCCAATGAGCATCTCCATTTGCCCACCTGGTACAAAGGGATTGACGCCTACATTCATTTCTTTTATAACTTGGGATAGGATAGAAGAAACCTTCGCAGGCTAGAATTACTACATTTACTCTCCCGCGGGTTTGTCCCCGAAGAATAAAACCTGCGGGATGTTTTATAAGGTGATCAAAACAATTATGGAAGATAAAATTATTACATATGGTGGGCAGGCGGTGATCGAAGGCGTGATGATGCGTGGCCAAAAAACTCTGGCAATTGCGATGCGCGCGCCCGATGGAAATATTGTTGTTCACAAAGAGAATCTGGCCTCGGTCTATCGTTCGCAAATTACGAAGATCCCATTTTTACGTGGCGTCATCCTGCTCTGGGATGCACTAGGGCTTGGGATGCGCGCCCTTACTCTTTCTGCCAATACGCAAACCGGTGAGGACGAAAAGCTGGAAGGTCCCGCTCTGTATCTTACCCTGGCGGTTTCTCTGGCAATTGGCATTGGGTTATTCTTTCTTCTCCCGGCAGGGGTCGGCGGCCTGGCTGAGAAATATCTCGGTTGGAGTACATGGCTGGCGAACTTACTCGAAGGCATTGTCCGTTTGGGTTTGCTAGTGGGTTATATCTGGGCAATCGGCTTCATGCCAGATGTCAAACGTCTCTTTGGCTATCATGGCGCCGAGCATAAGACCATCAATGCTTATGAAGCCGGTGCGGAACTGACTCCCGAGTCGGTGGCGAAATTTTCTCTTGAGCATCCGCGCTGCGGTACAGCGTTCATCCTGACGCTGGTCTTGGTCTCGATCCTTGTTTTTACCGCTCTGGGCCCCTTATCCCTCTTTTGGAGACTCGCCAGCCGCGTTTTGTTGATTCCGGTATTGGCTGGTATTTCTGTGGAATATATCCGCTGGACCGCTAATCATTTGGATTCGCCCATCGTGCGCTTCCTCATCAAGCCGAATCTTGCCCTGCAAGCCCTGACGACTCGCGAACCCGACCCCTCCATGCTGGAGGTCGCGATCCAATCCTTCAAGACCATGCGTCAGGCCGAACAGGAATTGGTCACATAAGCTTTCGCGCTGAGCGGAAGGTTGCGACACGAAATTGTCGAAACCTGTAGTCGAAGCGCATGCAACACAATACCTTCTCTGTAATGTTATATCTCTAAATAAGGACAGATTCCTATCTGCCCTTATTTATTATTAATTTCGTGGCTGACTATCCACGTTAGAATTTCTTCCATGAAAGCCAGAAGGTTGACTAGAAATATCGTTGGCATATTTGTCTTGATCCTTCTCTGTATTGTTGGATATGCCCTTTACGACCGTGGACGACCGGCACCCATCCCAATAAAGCAAAAACTCTACGAAGGTGTGACGTATCGCCGCGTGATTCGAGTTTTTCCGCGCCCGATGATTGCGCATGTGTTGACGATTGATACAAAAACAAAGGGGATTGAATTCCTTGTGACCCCACCGGATTCTAAAGGTGAAACTCCCTTGAATGCGCGCACCACCTCTCAATTCCTCAAGGAATTCAACCTGCAGATCGCGATCAACGGCGGTGGATTCTCGCCCTGGTGGTCGCACAGTCCTGCGGACTATTATCCACATGAAGGCGATCCTATTACACCCTTTGGGTTCACAGCCTCGAATGGAGACGTCTATTGGATGGGGGATGCCACCGATGTTGGAACAGAGCCGACTCTTTATATTGGTCGCAGGAATACCTTATCGTTTAACAACAAACCTGGCAGAGTGTATAACGCCATCTCGGGTGATCGTATGCTTGTGCTAAAGGGCGAGCGCGCCTCTGATTTGGACAATGAAGAATTGGATCCGCGAACGGCAATCGGAATCAATCGAAATGGGCGTTACCTCTATCTTGTTGTTGTGGATGGGCGCCAGCCCTTTTATAGCGAAGGAGCGACCTTTTCTGAACTAGCCAACTTGTTGATTGACCAGGGCGCATTTATGGGAATGAGTTTGGATGGCGGTGGTTCTTCGACCATGGTTATCGAAGGAGATAACGGTACACCGATCATCCTAAATTCACCGATTGATAACTACATTCCAGGGAGAGAGCGACCTGTCGGAACTCATTTGGGAATTTATATAAAATAACCGTCATTGCGAGCGAAGCGAAGCAATCCCCTAGGAATGGTGAGATTGCTTCGTTACTTCATTCTTCGCAACACTTGCGCCGCACTGCGTTCATTGCAGTGCAGGTGTGACATCAAAACGCGATTTCCCCAATCTGCTCAAAGTTGACGTCAAACAGTTCCTCCGCTTCCATCTCTGCCTCAGCCTGTTCCATATTCCCAGCCTGGATACCGCGCTCGCAGTAGGACCTGTAGGTGCAGTAAAGGCACTTTTGACGGTCCTCCGTAAGCGGGTAGGAAGGAGCGGACGCAATCTCCTCTGAAAGTTTGAGAAGCAAATCCCAATCTCGTTTGAATTGAGCGGATGAGTACGCGAATCGGGCAGGATCATTCGGGAAGTCTGCAAACCAGTAGATCATCTCGATCTGTTCCGGCTCAAAGGGTTTGCCGTTGTTCAAATGCGCGCCCGCCTTGACCAACAGCGCCTGATAAACGCGTGTCTGCATGCGCGCCGAAAGCCATTCTGTACGCGGTCGCTTGCGATACGTCTTCCAATCGTAGATGACGGCTTTTCCATTTTGGATGGTGATCAGATCATATTTTGCAAGCAAACGGTGTTTGCCAAGCGGAGCAGAAAGCGTTGCTTCGGGATGTAGACCTGACAGGTCTCTGCCCCCTTTACTTCGTTTCATAAGTGCTTCGCGAAGACCTGTCAGGTCTTTTGAAGACTGGAAGTTCTCCCACCATCTTTGCAGATTCATCGTGTTCGCAAATTTTTCAATCTGTTCGGCTGGGATCCCGATCAGATGCTGTTGGACGAGCCGATGAAAATATTCACCCTCCTGTTGATGTTTCTCGTTTTCCAGTGTGGGTTCTGTTTCCGCGGCAGGGTAAGACAAACGATCCAGATAACGAAGTTTGAATCGTTGTGCGCAATCCATGTAATCTTGCAGAGAGGACTGTGAAAGAGTGGTCAGTTGGAAGGGTTGAGTGTTCATATAATCATCAAATTATAGCATTATGTGGAAGCGCCTTTGGCGAATGGAGTTCGGTTATACTTTAGCGAGATAACAATTTAAGGAGATGGATTCATGGATTGGATTACCCAACCCGAAACCTGGATTGCGTTTCTCACACTTGTTGCCCTGGAACTTATCCTGGGTGTGGACAATGTGATCTTCATTTCGATATTGGCTGGCAAACTCCCGCAGGATCAACAAGGCCGGGCACGTCGCACGGGAATCATGCTGGCTGTAGTAACTCGTATTCTTCTTCTGATTTCCTTGCGCTGGATCATTGGTCTGGAAGAACCACTCTTTACGGTGTTCAGTCTGGATGTCTCGGGCAAGGACTTGATCTTATTTGCAGGTGGACTCTTCCTGATCGCGAAAAGCACTCATGAAATTCATCAAAAGCTGGAGGGGGTGGAGGGAGAGACTTCCGCAAAAATCAAAGGGGCGTTTTGGAGCGTCATCATTCAGATCATGTTACTGGATATTGTCTTCTCGCTCGATTCGGTGATTACCGCAGTAGGAATGGTCGATCAATTGGCGATCATGATCGCGGCAGTTATCATCGCGGCAATTGTGATGGTGTTTACTTCCGGACCTCTTGGTAATTTTGTCGAGCGCCATCCTACGGTCAAGATGCTGGCATTGAGCTTTCTCTTGTTGATCGGCTTTACGCTCATTGTCGAAGGCTTCCACCAACACATTTCAAAGGGATACATTTATTTTGCCATGGGCTTCTCGGTCTTTGTCGAGATGTTAAACCTGAGATTGCGCCAGGCGTCGGTCAGACCAGTCAATTTGCGCGATCCCTATAAAGAGGCGCGCGTCGTTGCTGAGGGTGTGCCTGTTGCCCATATCCCTGTGAAGACCCCTGCAAAAAAGAGATCAAATAAGAAAAGAAAATAAGACAGACCTGAATCAAAACAATTCCGGAATTCATTTCGGAATTGTTTTCTATATGCTAGGAATTTACTTTTTTCTTTTCACTTCTTACTTCCTACTTTTTACCGTCTCTCTCTTTTGCGGCCTTGATGAAGCCTGAAAACAAGGGATGTGGCTTCATGGGTCTTGACAAAAACTCCGGGTGGAATTGACTTCCCACCATAAAGGGGTGATCTTTGAGTTCGGCGATCTCCACCAGTTTTCCATCTGGTGACATGCCGGAGAAAACCATGCCTGCTTTCTCAAATTCCTGTTTGAAAGCATTATTGAACTCAAAGCGATGGCGATGGCGCTCCTGCACAGAATCCTCGCTATAGGCTGCGGCCGCTTTCGAGCCCGGCTGCAGGTCACAGGGATAGAGTCCCAGTCGCATCGTTCCACCCATATCGGTGATCGAGCGCTGGTCGATCATCAGGTCAATGACCGGATATTCCGTGCTGCGGTCAAACTCGGAGGAGTTTGCATCCTCGTGATTCAAGACGCCACGGGCGAAATCAATGCACATGGTCTGCATTCCCAGGCATAAACCTAAATAAGGGATTTGCCTCTCACGCGCATAACGCGCTGCCATGATCTTGCCTTCGATGCCGCGTGATCCGAACCCGCCAGGGACAAGGATACCGTCTGCCCCTTGAACCACATCCCAGCCTTT
>WNFU01006899.1_pt1 | contig 13633 bp, 9 predicted proteins | sample 5400121 | NCBI WGS metagenome assembly WNFU01 (sample SAMN13153360, study PRJNA577476) | soil metagenome | isolation source: 100 cm soil or saprolite under grassland replicate 1 | place: USA:California | collected 2016-06-15
GCGATCTTTCCGATCTCGGCAATCGGATCGATGACGCCCTGCGAGTAGCTGGGCGCGGAGGCAACCAATAGAATTGTATTTGGAGTAATCGCCTCGCGCATAGCCTCCGCACGGACTTTAAATGTTTGTGGATCAATATCCACAAGCACAGGCTTCACGCTTAAATAATGTGCTGCTTTATGGAATGCAGCATGCGCGGTCTTTGGCAGGACCATTTCAGGTTGTGTGATTTCTGGATGTTGAGCGCGTGCCCTGTCACGCGCGGTTTTCACAGCCAGTATGATGCTTTCCGTTCCCCCCGTGGTGAGATGACCAACCGCATTGGGGTCGCCACGCAATAAATTAATGGTGGCGCGCACAACCTCGGTTTCAAGTTTCAATAGAGATGGAAAGACCGTTGGATCAAGTCCGTTTTCAGAGAGGAAGGAAAGATAGGCTTCCCGCGTGACTTCGGCGGGATCCTCACCGGGACTGTAAACGTAACACCATACTTTGCCTGCCTTCCAATCCATGTCGCGCGCTTTGAAGGCTTGTAGCGTGTTGAGAATTTCTTCTTTTGAAAGACCTTGTTGTGGGATATTCATTTGTTCCTTTTGCGTTGAAAGCCCTCCTCAGAGGAGTGAGAAAGATGATTACGAATGTGTTTCGCGCCCCAGCGGATAATTCCACATGCACCAGGCAATAATTAACGCCGCGATGGCAGGTGTGATTCCGATCAGGAAGCGGATGCCCCAGATCGCCGATTGTGCTTGCACATCGCTACCCTCTGCAAAGCCAGTTACAGCTGTCACGAATGCAAAGAGCAGTCCCTGCGCGGAGAACGCAAGTTTGATAATGCCGCCGTTCATACCAAAGAACAATCCTTCACGGCGGAAGCCATGTTCCAGCTTTGAGTCTTCATCAATAATCTCTGAAATAACAGGGAAGGGCATGATCATCGAGTTGGCAAGTCCGGGAATGGTAAGCAGGGTTCCAAGCAAGCCGGTATAAAAATTATTGGCAAATGTCATCACAAGCAAGCCAGGGATAAAAGTGAGCGTGCCGATGATCCAGGTTTTGCGATAGCCGAGTTTTCCAACAATGGGACGCCATATCAGCAAAGTGGGAATGGCAAGCAGAATGGGTACACCGAGCAGGACAGCTTCCGTGTCACCGCCTCCCAGGTTTATACCAAATACACTGACCGTGCCCTGAATGCCCAACGCGTATTTGCGCCAAAACGGTAGCATGCTCGCGAGCAAAAGCCAGATATATTCCTTTGAGATATTTGCACCCAAAAACCAGCGAAAGGCTTTGTTGGCAAGCACGATTCGGAGCGAATGTCCAAGCCCAAACGATTGTTCCTTAGTTTCATCGATCTTTTTTTCTTTTACCCCGATCATCGCAATGAGATAACCGGCCGCGATGAGCGTGCCCATGATCGCGCCCATAGTGAAGTATCCCACTTCCTCTGCAAGGATAGGCGCAAGAATAAATGAGGCCAGCAATGCTACCGTGGCAAGAATCTCGCGCGTGGCAGAGAGATCAATACGATCGCGTCGAGTCGGCGCGATCTCGGGGAATAACGAGTTATAGGCAATGAACGTCAAACTATAGAGCGTATCGAAGATGAACAGGATCATTAGAAAATACGCACCCAGGATAAATGGGCTTTGTGAGGGTGGCGTCCACAAAAAGAAGAACGAGAGCCCAAGGGGTATTGCACCAAACGCGACATAAGGCACACGTCTGCCCAATCTGGAACGCGTTCTGTCTGATATCTGTCCCATCAACGGATCGTTGATCGCATTCCACAAGCCATAGATGCTCCACAGTATTCCCGCCACGCTTGCGTTGAGTCCGAGCACATCGATATAATAAAAATTGATGCGATTTCCAAATACCTGATAAGCAATGGTATTTGCAAAATTGCCGAAAGAGTAACTAATGAATTTTAGGATGCGCATTTTTTTGTTTGCGGGCGTCTTTATTCCCGAATTCTCATTGGATTCCCTTAAACCTACAAAAGCCAGAGATACTCTCTGGCTCTAAAATAGAACTCACAAGGGTCTATAACATTCGTTTGCGAAAGCCATGTTGTGTGATAACACCGCGAGTGAGACGATGTACCTCTATTTTAGCAGAGAAAATAACCCCCCATCTACGAAGTGCCGCATAATTTTCTTACCGCTTGTCTCATAAATTACTAGGGCGTGTATGCAAAATCCTCTGACATGTCGTTCTGAGTGAGCGGCGCCCCAGCGACACGACGAAGAATCCCGTATTTTGCCTGAGAACCAGCCTAGAATCGAGACTCTTCGCTCCGCTCAGAGTGACATAATCTTAATTTGCATACAGACCCTAGACTCTTGAAGCGAAGTGTAGGCTAGGTTTTCAATTTTTAGTTTCTGGTGTAAAAGCCTTGCGAAGATTGTTTTGAAAGAAACATGGCCGCTTATGAGGAACCTTCGCAAGGCTCATCCTGAGCGTTTTGCACCAAGGATTAGTTTAGATACACATGCCCAGCATGCGTGCGGCACTCTGTAATTTGAATTTTGAATTCAGCCTACTAATCCAATTAGAAAGTTAACCTATATAAGAGCCACGCGGTGACCCATGGAGGCCGTCATCCTCTGGTTGGCAAGCGACTTTAGATATTCATAAACCTGTATCGCCTCATTGCCCCCAGCCTGGGCATGCGAGATCAAAGGGATACCATGAGGTCCAGGGATATTGATCGCCTCGGGGTATGCCTCCAGCGCCGCCTCGACGATTTCCAGGTTACCGAGCATGGCAGCGGCAAAGAGATCGAGGCGCGCACCATGTTCGAGGAGGTAATTTGCGATGTCGCTTCTGCCCATGTGCGCCGCGGCACCCAGACCGGTTTCCCAATCTCCTCCGCCCCAATCCCAGGCGGCATCGATCAAAGCAGGTTCCTGCGCGAGCAATTCTTTTACGCCCTCAAAGTCACTATGTGATTTGCCCACAAATTCTTCTATGAGTGTGGATTCTAAAGCAGATTTCTTTTCCATTCTTTTCTCCTGTAAGTCAAACTCTCAAGAACGTAAGCAAAGTCATCTTTTAAATATAACCGCACTTTCCCGTTGACTGTTACGCAAAAAAGACAGGAGTACCTAACTCGGACAAGCCGAAACCAAATGGGTCTGAATCACCGAGACACGGAGAATAAAAAACTCCGTGACTCAGTGTCTCCGTGGTGAAACTAGCAGGCTGTCGGAGAGCAGTGCATCGCGCGAAAAAAAGCCAGGTTGAACCGCAAAGAGCGCGAAGCACGCGAAGTTTTAAAGGTTTTCTTGGCGTTCTTCGCGGTAAAAAATGCCCGCCACTGTGGTTCTCCGACAAGCTGCCAGCTCAAATCCACGGGGATTCTCATACGTCTGCGATTGATTCAACTTATCGTTTATCTTTGACGGGCGGCTGTAACCTATTGCTGGCAAAATTTATTGACTATCTTTATTGAGATGATTAGAATAAACTTTGTATTATTCCTTTTTACGGCAAGTCAAGTATTGTGTAGATGACCCTTTATTACAGAGTGCCGCACGCATGTTGGACATGCGAAACCCAGCCTGCAATTTGCTCCAAAAGTTTAGTAAATTATGAGACAAGCGGTAACTGGGTGAAAGGTGGTGTGATGGGCAAAACATATTTGATCCAACGCGGAGGAGCGGCTGCGCATTTGCCCGTGCTTGCAGTTCGATCTCATATCAAGTATTCCAGAGGAGAGAATAATAATGCTTAAATTGATTACGATCCTACGAAGCAGAGCCTCACATCGTATTCCTCTGCTTCGTTTGTTTTCAGTTCTATTGATCCTTTCTCTGTTGGTTCTTCCGGCAGGGGCGCTGGCTGCGCCCGAAAATGCGCCAGCCAATGCAACAGCTCTTACAAGTAAAGTGATCTTCTTTTCGTCGGATGGCATGCGCCCCGATTTGATGGAGCAGTATGCCGCAGCGGGCGCAATGCCAACCTACGCTGCATTAATGGCTTCGGGCGTACGTGGGGATAATGGAATGGTCCAGGCCTTCCCGCCGAACACTGGTGTGGGATGGTATACGATGATGACCGGTACTTATCCAGGCGAGCATGGATCAACGAATAATACGTATCATCGCACGGGTGAAGGGAACTTCAATAACCGAACTTCCTTCTCCTTGGCTGGCACTTTGCAGGCGGACACGTTGGCTGCGGCTGCAGAACGCGCCGGGAAGAAAGTGGCACAAATAGACTGGGTTGGCGGAGTACAGAGCAATATCGCTGGTCCAACGGTTGACTTCGTCAACTTCTTCTCAACTCGTGGTGTATTGGCCGCTCCACTCAACGCGACCGAGCAGGCTGGCGCCGCGGCATTTGGTATATCCTATCAAGTGGCCGGGTTCGCTCCCGCTAGCGGCTGGAGCAACGTTCCTGCGGGTGACCCGGCTGCTCCAGCTCAACAAACTCAACTCACGGTAGCAACGACTTTTGCCGCGAATAACCCAACGCGTCTTTACGATATTTATCTTTATGATAGTGTTGTAAATGGCACAGCCGCTTATGACCATGCAATCCTTGTACGTAGTGCTGCCGCGAAGGACGGAAGTCAAGCTTCAGTAGATCTCGCCGTTGGTGATTTCAAGGAAATCAAGTTGAGAGGAGCAGATGGTTTGATTGGCTCGCGCGCAGGACAGACAGCTGGCTTCTATACCAAGCTCATCTCGCTTGCCCCTGATCTTTCCTCCTTCAAACTGTACTTCACTTCGGTTGAGCGTGTCATTGCGACCTGTGGATTAGCGGCATGCGCGGCGCTGCCTGGTGGAAATCTTGAGAGTTATCTTGCCGATACTTTCCCGACCTTCATCTCCGCTGACTTTGCTCCTCTTGAAGCACGCATCATTGATGAGGAAACCTACGTACAGCAAGGACGCGACCTTGAAAAAGCATCCGCAGATGCTTATATGAACTTCATCCTGGGAACTCTCCAACCGAATACGGATATTGCTTTCGTGGGTTATCCAGTGACAGACGAATTTTCACATCAGTTCATGGCTTTGGTAACACCGACAGATATTGATGGCAATCCAAACCCATACTACGATGACGATAACGGTGATGGCATCAAAGACAACCGTATTGCCATCCGCGAAGAATATATCCGCAGTGCCTATCATGAAGCAGATGTCAAGTTGGCACTTGCGCGATCGCTTATGGGCGGTAATCCCACAACCTTCGCGGCTTCCGATCATGGCTTTGCGCCGCAGTGGTATGCGGTCAACGCTCGAAAAGTTTTGTTTGATAACCAAGTCAATGGCACCTCCCTTTCAGCGAGTAGTGGCAGCACTGCAAGTAACTGCGGCGCTGCAGCGAATGACCTTACTAAAGCTTGCTGGGCAGGTGGTACCGCTCAGATTTATGTAAATACCACACTGCCAACCGGAACCACTTATGCACAGGTGCGAACCGCAGTTGTCAACGCTTTCAATAATTTAACGGATCCTGCTCATCCTGGCGCGCAAGTTGTAGCGAGGGTCATGCTGAAGGAAGAGTTGCGAAATGTAGATGGCAGTGATTCGCTGCATCCCAATCGTAGTGGTGATGTTGTGGTTGTTTTGCGACCACCATATCAATTCGATGCGGCCACACCCGGTCAACGGATCGCCTTCTCGCAATTCTTTGGCCAGCACGGTTATTTGCCCAATCTTGTCGATCTTGCTCACAACGTCAATATGCATGCGACATTTGTCGCTGCTGGTCCAGGAATTGTTCATCAGAATCCTATCTCTGGGGTACGCGCCGTTGACCTCGCGCCCACTCTGGCTTTCTTGATGGGTATACCGGGTCCGCAGAATGCGCGCGGTCGTATTCTCTACAATCTCACAGCAAACGCCGCGCAATATAAAGAGATCACGATCCTCGACATCAGTGATTATCATGGACAGCTGGTTCCGCTCACTGAAGCAGCGGATAACCTTGCAACGCCTGGTGTCAACCCAGTCTTCACAATCGGAGGTTCTGCCTTCCTCAAACCGTGGTTCGATCTCTATCGGTCAGAGGCGCCAAATGGATCATTGACCGTCGCGGCTGGTGATTCAGTGGGTGCAACGCCGCCGATTTCCTCATTCTTTGGAGATACACCGACGATTGAGTTGATGAACGCGATGGGCTTCAGCGCGGATGGCCTTGGCAACCATAATTTCGACAAGGGCCAGGCTTATTTACGCAATACGCTTATCCCTCTGGCGAATTTCCCATATGTGTCGGCTAATGTGATTGATCCCGCGACCAGCGATCCGCCGGCCGAGTGGTCGAAGAGCCAAGTGTTCACCGTTGGAGGTGTAAAGATTGGCATAGTTGGCTTCACTAACGATGATGCTCCCACGCTGGTATCGCCGACAGCCTTCTCGCCATTTGTTGTGACCAACTCATTGGATGCAGTGAACAAGCGCGCTGAACAATTGCGTAAGCAGCAGAAGCTCCCAGTGATCGTCGCGATCGGCCACCTTGGTGCAACAGCTGGAACCTTAACTAGCCCAACGGGTCCACTAATTGATCTAGCCGACGGTGTCACAAATGTGGATGCAGTTATCGGCGATCATACTGATTTCCAGGTTCTCACAACCCGGCCCAATGGCGTACTTGTAACCGAGAATCGCAGCAAGGGCATCCGTTTCACGCGTGTTAGGTTGGTTTATAGCACTAGCGCAAAAGCCGTGGTCTACAAGACGGCTGACTTCCACAAGCCCTGGGATATTGGGGTAACACCTGATCCAGCAATCCAGGCGCGGATCGATCAACTTAATGCACAGCTGTCACCGCTTCTGAGCGTGGTCATTGGCAATTCCACGCGCTTTATCCCGCGCGCCGATGCTTGTGGCAACAGTGCTGGTCGAACATGTGAGTCGTTGGTTGGCAATGTCACTACTGATGCAATGCGAGCAAAATACGCCCCAATCGGTGTAGAGTTTGCAATTACGAACTCTGGTGGTCTGCGCGCAGATCTAACTTGTCCGACGACCGACATCCCAAGTGACTTCTGTCCCGCTTATACACCCCCACCTTATCCAATTTCGCGCGGCCAGGTGCTTACCGTTCTGCCCTTTGGCAACATCGTGGTCACTCTACAAGTGAATGGCACCGAACTGAAGACGATGCTGGAGAACGGCGTTTCAGCGATGCCTGCAGTCAATGGGAAATTCCCGGAGGTTTCTGGATTATGCTTCACATATGACATTTCTGCACCGGCTGGAAATCGTGTTACCGGTGCGGTTCGCCAGGCACCCGATGGAAGTTGTACTGGCGCTCCAGTTGATTTGACAGCAGCTTCAACCTACAAAATCGCGGAGAATGACTTTATGGCTTCAGGCGGTGATGGATATCCAGTCTTCACCAGCCGTGCAACCTCACAGGATATTATGGATCAAGTCCTTGCGGATTACATCACAGCGCAGGGCACAATCAGCCCTGCTATCCAAGGACGCATCGTCTGCACCACAGGTGGCTCTCCTGCCTGTCCGGTGGTGACACCGTAATTTCTGAAATCTGTTCGATAACAAAGCATATTGCGAGTGGCGCCTTAGCGCCACTCGCAATCTATTGGTTATGAAGATAATTACTTTTCGTTGTTTCCCGATTGCAATCGTAATTATTCTTGCTTTTACATTCGTTCATCCCACTTTGGCGCATGGAGGCCACCCGCGCTTGGAGATCAACGTCGAACGTATCAATCCGGGTGGGACCTTGGATGTGCGGGGCGTTGAATTTGATTATGAACAATCGGTGACCCTTTATCTGGAAAGAACCGGAATCGTAGTTCAACTGGGTGAAGCTATCACCGATCTGGAAGGCGTTTTTATTCATATTGTGGTTCTGCCGGTTGATCTACCAGAGGGAGTTTATAACATTCGTGCAGTGACCAGTCACCATGATGTATTGAGTCCCGCACTCACGATTCAAGGTTCCCCAATTCTGGGTGAGGGAGGAGGTCAGGGGGAGCGCGACGAAGATGACGGATTGCTTGCCCCCATGCCTACGTTTGCGCCAGGTGTTTCTTCCACGCCTCTGCCTCAGACCGCTGCGTTGGAGCCGCCTCTTTCAAAGAGAAATTCAACTACACTTATTTATTCAATTTTAGTAGGGGTCATAATCGTTGCTTTGTTGGGGTTAAGAATTTTGAAGAAGCGCTAGAAAAAGTGGCGGACGTAAATCGTCCGCCCCACTCAATGAGCCTCAGGCAGAGAGGTTGATGGAGCCAGTGAAAGACATGCTGGAGTAGGCGAAGTTACGAAATCACATAGTATCGCATAATTTACTAAACCGAACTTGTGATATTCACTCGTAATTTTTACCAAAAAGTCTAGTAATTTATGAGACAAGCGATAAATACTCTTTTCCAGATCATCTGAGATGTTTTTTAATTCATCTCAGATGATTTTTTTAAATCATCTAAGGCGATTTGGCAATCGATGCAGACGGGGACAACTTGCTCTTCCGAATGAGAGGCCTGGGGCAAATGGAGGGATTTCTGTAAGCCAATTTCATCGTGTGCCCATCCCGACGACTCGCCCCTAGCTGTCTACCCAACCCCAAAATGCCAAGTAACTTTTCCTAAAGTTATCGGTCATGATAGGGAAGTAGAGTAAGATTATTTTATTTTCTTGGAACCATTCGCAAAAATGGAACAAAAACCAATCCATCCTTTATGGTGATATTCCTTTGGCATCCATAACGACTCCTCGCCGTGCTTCCCGCACCGTCCTCTGGCTGGTGTTGATTGGCGTGCTGGCAGTGATCCTCTTCAGTATCCTGCCGTTCAGCTTACTGATTGCACTGGGCCCGAAACTGAACCTCTTCGCCACGGTGTTTCTGGGGATTTTCATCGAGGCGTTACCTTACCTTCTGATCGGCACACTCATTTCCGGGATTGTCGAAGTTTTCGTTGACCGTGAACAGATCATTCGGTTTGTGTCGAACCGTACTCTGCGCGCGGCTGTGACCGGCGCGTTAATGGGCTTGGTCTTTCCGGTTTGTGAGTGCGGTGTAATCCCTCTGGCACGCCGGCTATTCCACAAAGGGTTACCATTATCGGCGGGCGTCGCTTTCCTGCTGGCTGCACCGGTCCTGAATCCCATCGTCATCTTTAGCACGGCTGCGGCGTTTGGCTGGGGTCCCATGCTGCTCTGGCGTGTCGGGTTCACCCTGTTGATCGCCGTGATCGTTGGGCTCGTCTTTTCGATCGAACAGAGTCCTTCCAACATTTTGACAGGTTCACTGACACTGTCTCATGAACATACTCATGCCGAGTCTGGCTCTTCCTTTGCAGAGAAAATCCAACAGGCTCTTATTATCTGTGCCGATGAATTCTTTGAAATGGGACGTTATCTTATCATCGGCGCGATCCTTGCGGCGCTGTTGCAGACATTTATCCCGCAAACTGCGCTGCTTTCGGTGGGAAGTGGTCCGGTGTTATCGGTGTTGGTGATGCAGGTCCTGGCAGTAATCCTTTCCATTTGTTCCACGGTGGATGCGTTCGTTGCCTTAGGTTTTACAGGGGCATTCAGCTTTGGTTCCATCCTTTCGTTTTTGGTGTTTGGTCCGATGGTGGACATCAAGAGCATGTTCATGTATTTGCAGGTGTTTCGCCGCCGCCCAGTGGTGTATCTCGTAGTCCTGCCGTTTCTGATGAGTTTGCTGGCAGGCATCACCTTTAATTACTTTATGCCGTAACCAGGAATTTTTATGTCTCAGTATTTGTATCGTATCTTCCAAACTCTCCTTTTATTTGCCTTGTTGCTCTTTCTTGGTATGAAAGTCATTACCAATCAATTGACGTGGTATATCAACGCGCGCTTTGTGACAATCACTCTGATCGGCATCCTGTTTCTGGTTATTCTTATATTTCGATTGGTGATGGAATTGCGACACTCACACCATGACCATGCTCATGAACACGATCAAGAGCGTGCAGTCAGTCCTGTTAATTTGTTGATCATGCTCATCCCTTTATTGGTTGGCATTCTCATCCCCGCCCGTCCGCTGGGTGCTTCGTCCATCTCCACCAAAGGGTTTACCACCTCCTCCGCTCTGATCAGTTCTCAAGCGGTCAGTCACCAATTCGAGACCGAATCAGAACAACGCGACATTCTGGATTGGGTTACCTTATTTGATGTGGAAGATGATCTCAAGCCACTCATGGGGCAGCAAGCTTCTGTGGTGGGGTTTGTCTACTTCGATGAGCGTTTGCCAAAGGGCCAATTTTTTGTGAGTCGTATCGTTGTCTCCTGTTGTGCGGCAGATGGATTCCCGGTGGTGATGATCGTCGATTGGCCGGAGACGGCTTCGTTGAAACAGGATACATGGGTGCGCGTCAGCGGGCCGGTGGATCAGACTTATTTTGATCAGCAACCTCAAGCCATTCCCTTTATTCACGCGAAAACTGTTGAAATTGTCCCTCAACCTGCCTACCCCTATCTCTATCCATGAAGCCTGGAAAATTCTATTCTCTTGATTCCACGGCTGGTCTTTTAGCGGGATTTCTCGTTTTGTCGATTGGCATTGTGATCTGGCTGGGAAATCAAATAGGGATTCGGGTTACGGCTCAGTTCTCTACAGGAAATACGGTCGGTCCGTTTGGACCGCTGACTCTGGTCTTTTCCGAGCCTGTCGATGAATTCCTCGTGACAGACACGTTTTACACCGAACCGGAAGTAGAAGGGACGTTTACATCCGTAGATGCCAAGACAGTGCAGTTTGTTCCGACGGAACCCTTCAAGCCCGATATCACCTACAAGCTGGGGCTCACTGCAGGGCCGCTGACCAATGAAGGCGTCGTTCTCAAGAAATCCAAATCATGGAAGTTTCGAGTCCGCTCGCCTCTGGTTGCCTATCTTGTCGTCGATGCGAACCGCAGCCGGTTATGGAGTGTGGACCCGGAGACGGGTAAAACAAACCCTCTGACGAATGATTCTTTCAAGATATTCGACTTTGATACCTCTCGGAATGGTGAATTTGTTATTTTCTCCGCTTTCAATAACCAACAGGGGATCGATCTATGGCGTGTGTACCGCACAGGCAGCAATCCGGTCCTTCTGTTGCAATGCGGACCTGACCGGTGTTCCGTGCCTGCCATCTCGCCAGATGGACAATCTGTTGCTTATGTTCGTGAAGGGGCTAACCCCAGCCCTAACCTGCAATTTGGTTCACCGCGCATCTGGCTATTGAATATCGAAGCCAAAAAGGATGCTCCCCTTTATGAAGATAAACAAATTCTGGGATACAAACCCGTCTGGTCCCCGGATGGAACCTACATCGCCTCGTTCGATGGACTCTCAAATCAAATTCACCTGCTCAATCTTGCTACAAGCGAACATTTGATTATCCCATCCAAAAAGGGGTCCCCAGTCACCTGGTCAGGGGACGGTTCCACGTTTGTGTATATGGATATCAAAGCAAACGAGAAGGGTCCACGTACCTGGGTACGTGAAGCCGATTTGGTCACCGGTGAAACCACCACATTGTTTGGAGAAAAAGATGATCAGGACTACTACTACAATTCGCTGGCCTGGTCGCCGGTGGAGGATGCTCTGGTCATCGGTCTGCGGTCCGAAGAGAACAGTTCAGCCGAACTATTATGGTTGATCGACCCTGCGACTCGGGAAGGGCCGACCATCGCAAGCCAACCTGATTATGTTTACAACAGTCCCATCTGGGATCCCTGGGGAAAGGCACTTGTCTTCCAGCAATTCAACTTACGCGGAACGTATAAACCTGAGATCGACTTCTGGAAACCCGGCATGCAAGCCCCTAAGGTGATCGCGGAAGGGATCATGTCGCACTGGTTGCCTTAATTCGGACAAAAGTAGTCACCTTGACTTATTCTTCTTTTTGTATATACTTATTGAAAAAGATTTTCATTATCAAAAAGAAGGATTATGACTACTGAAACCTGGCTCACCCAATTACAAGAAAGCGGATACCGCCTTACCGGAGCGCGCCGCGCAGTAGTAGACGTTATCCAAAAATCCAGGCAAGCCCTTACGCCTGTGCAGGTGTTTGATCGGGCGCGCAAGAAATATCACGAATTAGGGTTGGTCAGCGTATATCGTACCCTTGAAAAACTTGAAGAACTCAGGCTTGTCCAGCGTGTTCACCAGCCGCAGGGCTGCCAAGCCTTTATCACCGCCGGCACAGGACACCAGCATTTACTGCTCTGTCAGAAGTGTGGAACAGCCACCCTCTTTGAGGGAGACAATTTAGAGGGATTAATAACGTCTATTGCTCGCCAGACGGGGTATCAAATTAAAGACCACTGGCTTCAGCTCTTTGGATTATGTGAGAATTGCAAGTAAAGGAGAAAACCATGTGTATGTTTTGTGCCGCTATCCCTGCCACAGCTGCTGTGGGAGCGAAACTCAATGCTGATCAACTTCATAAAGATGTATTCCAGCGTCTGCCAATCTCAAAGATGACAGCCTTCGTCATCGGATTGTTGGCGATTGGTTCGATCACCTATCACACACTGACTTGGCGGAATTGAGTCCGGATGAGGCGTTTTGCTTCCTCTAGCCATTTTCAGGGCGCTCTCTTCGTGGAGGCGCTTCACCTCACCTTAGCGCGCTGTGCAGTTATCGAGATAATTCAAAATCCATCTACACCCAGCTGCGCTTTTCCCTAGGTTGACTACTTTGATTTGGCGCGCGGATCTGATCGCACGCTTGAAAGACTATCGGAAGTCGGTCTGGTTCAGCGCGTGCAGGGGCATGTTCTGCTTGGTACCCAACAAGTTCTTAAGTCTTGTTTTAAGCGGTTATTATACTTAGCTTACGCAACCGACCGCATGAATAAAAACCCGCTTAAGATACCGGCATTAGAAATATACCTGCGGGCACACAGTATTCTATCGTTCTATGTTTAGGCAAAAGTCGATCATTCGTCAACTACCTTTGTCCATTATTTACAGGAGAACTCACCATTAAAAAACTTGCGATGTTATTGCTTTTTGGATCATTGATTTTATCCATGCTACTATCGGCATGTCAGACCAATGCGCCTGTGAAGAGCAGTCAGAAAACCATTGTGGTTACCTATTCCATCCTTGGCTCGGTCGTCAAGGACTTGATAGGCGATAAAGCACTTGTCATTGTGTCCATGCCTAATGGTCAGGATCCACATGAATGGGAGCCATCGGCCAAAGATATCGAAACGCTGACCAAAGCCGATCTCATCGTGCAAAATGGGTTAGGTTTGGAAGGTGGCATGGAGAAAGCGCTCGCCCAAGCCCAGGAGGCGGGTGTCAGGTTCTTTATCGCTTCCGACCACATCACGGTCCGGCATGTGGGGGAGGGTGAAGGCATCCCTTCGGGCGACCCAGACCAAGCGGTCGGCGCGGAAGACCCGCACCTTTGGACGGATCCGCTACTTATGAAAAGTATTGTGGATGCGCTTGCGGCGCAGGTCAAAACAGATCTGGGCATCGATCTTTCTGAGCGAGCCAAAGACCTGGACGCGCGATTGGACAGCCTCGACAAAGAGGTTGTTGATATCGTGAATACCTTGCCGGAAAATAATCGCAAACTGGTCACTGGGCACGAATCCATGGGGTATTTCGCTGAACGCTATGGTTTTAAATTAGTGGGAGCAATCATTCCCAGCATCACCA
>WNFU01006902.1_pt1 | contig 13631 bp, 10 predicted proteins | sample 5400121 | NCBI WGS metagenome assembly WNFU01 (sample SAMN13153360, study PRJNA577476) | soil metagenome | isolation source: 100 cm soil or saprolite under grassland replicate 1 | place: USA:California | collected 2016-06-15
TGGGGATGATGTACCAGGCTTCCGGTTGGCCGGTAAGCGACACCATGGCCAGATAGTAATCCGACGAGTTCGCGCGGCCGAACGCGGCCGGCCATCCCGCCTCGATCCGGGCATGCTCTGCCGTCCGCCCGACTTTGACTTGTTCGCGAATAATCGTGATCAGGGCCGGCTGGGAGGTCGGTAAACCTTGACCCTGTCCTGACAGCACGGCGGGGACCCCACACGCGAACGTGAGGATCAGGAAGCGAAGCCTTGTGTGCACGGGAAGACCTATGGTTGCGGGCCCGGCGAAGCTACCACGAAACCAACCTTTTGGCGAATCGTACCATCAAAGGAATAGCCAATCCCCGGGACAATTCATGATGCCGCTGACGCCGATCGCTGCCGTGATTTTGGCTCTGCAGTCAGGCTCGTCGCCACCGCCCCCGACGGCGCCGAACGCGACGACCGCTGTGGCGCACCGCGCTGCGGCCCCGCCGGTCATCGATGGGAAAGACAACGACGAAGTCTGGCGCCTCGCTCCGGTCATCAAGGACTTCCGGCAATTCCAGCCGACCGAGGATGCGAACCCGAGCTTCCCTACGGAAGCCAAGGTCGCCTACGACGACCACAACTTCTACGTTTTCGTACGAGCCTTCGACTCGCATCCCGACAGCATCAAGAAGCTTCTGGCCCGCCGCGACGTCCGCATCTGCTGTGATCAAATCAAAATCATGATCGATTCCTACCACGACCGGCGATCCGGCTTTGAGTTTGCCGTGAACCCGGCGGGTGTGAAGCGCGATTACGCGATGTACGGTGACGATCAACAGGAAGACGACGCGTGGGACGGTGTGTGGGAAGTCGCGACGCAGGTGGATTCACTGGGATGGACGGCGGAGTTTCGCATTCCGCTGTCGCAGCTCCGCTACCCGCATGCCCCCAGCAACGTATTCGGCTTCGCGATCTGGCGCGACATCGACCGCCACGGCGGCGAGCGTGTGGGTTGGCCGCTGTACCGCGTGTCGCGCCGAGGCTTCGTGTCGCAGCTCGGCGACGTCGTGGGGCTCAATGGCCTGGCCGCGCCGCGGCGCCTGGAGGTCGCCCCGTACGCCGTCGCCAAGAACTTGCCGGCCGCGGGATTCGAGCGCGACCAAAAGTTTGACGGCGGCGCGGACATCAAATATGGCATTACATCGAACATCACCGTCGATGCGACCGTCAACCCCGATTTCGGGCAAGTCGAAGCGGACCCGTCCGTCGTCAATCTCACGTCCTTCGAGACGTTCTATCAGGAGCGGCGCCCGTTCTTCGTGGAAGGAACGGGCACTTTCAATTTTGGTGTGAACTGCAATATCGTGAACTGTTCCGGCGAGGGGTTGTTCTACTCGCGGCGGATCGGCCACGATCCCAGTCGCATCCTGGGGGCCGCCAAGATCACGGGCCGCCTGCCCGGTGGCCTCACGATCGGTGCCGTCGAGGGGATTACGAAGCGCGCGACCCAGAGCGGCGTGACCGTCGAGCCGTTTACGAACTACGGCGTACTGCGGCTGTCGCAGGATTTCCGCAACGGGCAGAGCGGGTTCGGCGTCATGGGGACCGCGGTCAACCGCAATGTCGACCCGGCGACCGAGGGATTCCTCCGCAATCAGGCCTACGTCGGAGCGGTCGATTTCCGCCACCGCTTTCATGGCGGGGCGTACGAGGTGAGCGGCTCATTGGACTACAGCACCGTCAATGGCAGACCCGCCGCGATCGCGCGGACGCAACGGAACTCGACGCACAATTATCAGCGGCCCGACGACGATGTCGCGTTCGATAGCACGCGCACATCGCTCTCGGGCGACGCCGAGGAGCTGCTGCTCACTCGCCGCAATGGTTTCATTCAGTTCCAGACCAGCTACATGCGCCGTTCGCCCGGCTTCGAGATCAATGATCTGGGCATCTTGTTCCGCTCTGATCAGCAGGGGTGGAACACCTGGGGGTCCCTCAACTGGCAGAAACCGAACAAGGTGTTCCAGCGAGCGTTCTGGAACTTCAACTGGTGGCAATTCTGGACGACCGGCGACGGGCTGCCGACGGATCGGGCCGCGAACACGAACTTCCACGGCCAGTTCAAGAATCAGTGGTGGGTCCACGTGGGCGGCACCGTCGGCAATCTGGGCGATGTGTATTGCGATCGGTGCGCGCGCGGCGGGCCCGCGGCGCGCGTCGATCAGTACATTGCGCCGTGGGCCGGACTCCAGTACGACCAGCGCGCGGCGGTCGTCCCGCAGGTGTTCGTGAACTACTTCAAGGGCGACCGCGGTCATTCGCAATCGTTCAATATCAATCCACAAGTCGACGTGCGCGTGTCGTCGCAGTTCCGGGGCTCCCTGAGCTTCAGCGCGACGCACAACATCAACGGCACCCAGGACCTGAACTCAGTCACGGATGTTACCGGGACGCATTACTTGTTCGCGCACCTCGATCAATTGACCACATCGATGTCGTTTCGGATCGACTACACCGCCACACCGACCCTGACGGTACAGGTGTACGCCGCCCCATTCGTGAGCAAAGGACGCTGGTCCAACCTGCGCGAGCTTTCGAGCACGCCACGGGCCACCGGCTACGACAACCGCTTCCAAGCCTTTGCCGGGACACCGCCCAGCGATTTCAACATCAAGTTCTTCAACTCGAATTTCGTGGTGCGGTGGGAGTATCGCCCGGGCTCGACGTTGTTCCTGGTCTGGAATCAGGGACGGGACGACTTTGAGCCGACGCAGGGAACCCGCGATGTGACGGGGGACTTCAAGAAGCTGTTCAAGGCGTATCCGAGAAACACGTTCCTGATCAAGGCTTCGTACTGGCTTAACCGCTGACGCGGAATGTCCAATGATCAGCGATCAATGATCAATGATCATTGATCATTCGGCCCGTATTCCCAGCTCATCGATGTGCAACAGAAGGTCGGCCGCATCTTCATAGACCCGGTAGGCTCCTGCGCGCTCCAGCTCGTCCTGCCCGTAGCCCCCCGAGAGCAGTCCCACGCCGAGCGCGCGGGCGCGGCGCGCGGCGAGCAGGTCCCACACGCTGTCGCCCACGGCAATCGCCGATTCGATCGGCACGCCGAGCCGGGCGGCGGCCGCGATCCAGAGATCGGGATTGGGTTTGGCGTGTGCAACATCGTCGCGCGTGATCACCGGGACGCCGGGCGGGAGGTTCACCAGCTTCAATAGCGGGCGCGCACTCGCCAGCGCGCCGCTGGTCGCGACGGCCCATGCCACGCGCATCTTGATGAGGTGCCGCACGAGGTCGAGCGCGCCCGGCAGGGGACGCACGTCGCGCACCTGCGCGGCGAACAGTCGCGCGTGCGCTCGCTTGAGCTTGGCCGCCTCCTTCTCGCTCAGCTCGTGACCGGTCTCGCGTGCGAGACTGTCCGCCAACAGTCCACCACTCATCCCGATGCGCCGATGGATCCGCCACACGGACAGCCTGATACCCCCCAGCTCGAGCGCCTTGTGCCAGGCGATCGCGTGCTGGTACACGCTGTCGATCAGGGTCCCGTCGAGGTCGAGCAGGAGGGCAGGACGGTCGGTCATGAGCTTAAACTGAAAAGCACGGACATGCAAAAGCTAGATGCACAGACGCACCGCGGGCATGAGTCATTCGTCAGCGGGACCACCCCAGCGAGGGTAGTCCCGTCAACCATTGACGGCTTACCGCTGCTGCGTCGGTGCGTCTAGTTTTTGCATGTCCCCGTTTGTCATTTCTTAACCTTCATCACGGCCGCGTATGCATCCACAAATCCTGCTCCCACTTCCCACGTCCCATATCCGGACAGGGGTCGAGCGGTGGACGTCAGTGCGTTGAGTACCTGATCCGGTTTGAGCGTGCCACCCGCCGCTTCCTGCATCAGCGCCACGACGCCCGCGATGTGCGGCGACGCCATCGATGTCCCAGACGCGCACGTGTAGAACGGCAGGTTGGTTGCGTCAATCTGGCAAATCCGAACGTCATGGTTGGCGTCATCGCCATTGAGCACGGTTCCGGTAGACGCGCGGGTCGAGACGATGTGGACCCCGGGCGCCGTGATATCGGGATGGTACAGCGGATCACCCGGGATGCCGCGCGACGAGAAGTCGGCGAGCACGTGCGCGCGCGGCTCGTTGTTCGTCGGCACGAGGGGGTTCGAGCCATCGTCCAGCATACAGTGCGATTCGGAGTTGGTCGGATCGGTAACGCCGATCTTGCAGCCGGCCGCCACGCCGATCACCCAGGGCGCCACGCTGTAGGGGTTCAGTGTATTCTGGCCCGGCCCGTCATTTCCCGCCGCAAAGACGACGCTGATGCCGCGGCTGGCGACCTTCTTGGTTGCCTCGTTGATCGGATCCTTCGGGTCGAACGCGCCGGTCGTTCCCCAGGAGTTGTTCACCACCCTGATGTTGTACTGCTGCTGGTGATCGAGGATATAGTCGAAGCCGGCGAGCGCGAAGAAAATGAACAGCACGTCACCCGTCCCGATGCCGATCAGGTTGGCGCCCGGCGCGACGCCCGTGTAATAGCCGTTCGACGATGTACCGCGCGCCCCGACTATCCCGGCGACGTGCGTGCCGTGGCCAACCGAGGTCTCGGAATTGGGCAGGTTCTCGACGAACAGCGTCGCGCCTTTACGAATCGGCTTGGGCGCGTCTTTCCCGAACGTGAAGACGTCATTCTGATTGAAAAGGACTTTGATGTTCTGAACCGTGTATTGCGGGTAGGCGACATCGGCATTGTATGCCCCGTCGATCCCGCTGTCGAGGATCGCGACGCCGATGCCTTTTCCGGTGATTCCGGCGACATGCACCGCATCGGCGCGAATCGCCGGCACGCTCTCGTGCAGCATGTAGTACTCGAGCTGCTTGTTGGCGTAGATCCCTTCGAGGCCGGGCAGCGCGCCGATCGCGAGCAACTGCCCCGGAGTTGCGAGGGCCGCGACCATCGAGAAGTTGTCGAACTGCACGACGCCGGCGCCCGCGTTCAGAATCCCGTTCGTCACCGCATCCAGCGTGGTTCGCGTCTCGTCGAAATTCACGATGTAGATCGCCGCGTCGCTTGGAACTGTGGATGTCGCCGGGGTGGGATGATCTGGAACCGCGACGGGGCGAGTCTGGTCGCACGCCGCCAACGCGAGCAACGTGCCCGCCGCGATGAGCCACCTGCGCATGGGGTCCTCGGGTGTAGGGGATACGCCCGAGAACCAGCAAGCGATGTGCCGATTGCTAACCGCTGAAAACACAACGGCCGCCCATGGACGCGGCCGGTGCTGTGGCGCCGGTCCTGTGGCGCTCGCGCGACGGCTTGACGTCTACCTGACGACAGCATCGCTTCGTACCGTCGTCCCCACGGGAGCAGAGCATGGATCGTCGTGTCGCGCTGCCGCTGCTGATTTTGGTTTCCGCCTGCATTCACGTTTACCAGAGCATCCGGCCCCGGCTGCTGGATCCACATACGCCTGTCGTGGTGACGACGCCTGTGAAGGCCCATCTCGTCGATGGGAGCACCGTGGTCTTTCTCTCGGGCGTGACCGTTGACTCAACGCAGGTGCGGGGGGACGGGACCCGCTACAGCCTCACGCTGCGAGACTCGGCCGCAGTCACGAGCATTCCGCTCGACAGCATCGTCGGGATGGAAGCCTTCGAGCAGTCGGTCAATGGTGCGTCGAGCGTTGTCGTGTCAGTCCTCGCCACAGCCGGACTGGCGGCAGTCGTGGGCGCGCTGGCGGTCGCCATCTTCGGCTCCTGCCCCACCGTCTATGCGGACAGCGCCGGCACCGCGCTGCTGCAGGCGGAGGGATTCTCGTACAGCATCGCGCCGATCTTCGAGAGCCGGGACGTCGATCGGCTCCGCATCGTGCAGGCAGCCGACGGGTCGGTGCGCCTCGAAATCCGCAACGAAGCGCTCGAGACGCACTACCTGAATCACCTGGAGTTGCTGGAAGTCATGCACGGAAGCGCAGAAACCGCCCTCGTGGACGAGCTCAACCGGCTCGTGGTGGTGACTGATCAGCACGCCCTCACGCGGGCAATCGATCGGCGGGGTCAAGACGTATCGGGCCGGTTAGGGGCCGAAGACGGGAACGTGTATCGCACCGCCGCGAGGACGATGGAACAGGCGCAACTCCCCGACCTCGATGACTGGATCGACCTGACCGCCTCCGCGCCGCCCGGCGCGGACAGCGTGGCGATCGTGTTGCGACTGCGGAACTCGCTTTTGAACACCACGCTCCTCTACGATGTGATGCTCGGCGACCCTGGAGCGCGCTCGCTCGATTGGGTCGGCAAAGATCTCAAGCAGGTCGGACCGGCGCTCGCGGTGGCGCAGTGGTACCAGCAACGGATGGGGATGGACGTGGCGGTGAGCGACGGGCGCCAGTATCGCGTCGTCGCCCACCTCCGGGATACGGGACCGATCGCGTGGAAGGACGTCGCCATCGTCGTGCCGGTCGTGACCCCCGGCAGCGTGCGGGTGCGACTCACCTTCCCGATGGACAATTGGCGCATTGATCGCGTTGCCGTGGCGGATCGCGTTCGACGGGTCAGCCCGACCGTGATCCCGCTGGCGGAAGTCCGAGAAGGAGAGGCGCTGGATCCCACGGCATTGGCAAGCATGCGCGACGCCGACGGCCGGTATCTCCAGACCTCACCGGGCCAGCGATTCACGGCAGTTTTTCGTCCACCACACAGCTCGGCCGACTCTCGCACGTTTTTCCTGGCCGCCCAGGGCTACTACATGGAGTGGGTGCGCCCGAATTGGCTTCGCAGCCCGCGCGCCGATCATGGCTTTGTGCCGTCGGATACGGCGCTGGCGCAGGCGCTCGGCCGCTGGCGGATGTCGCAGGATTCGCTCGAGACGCTGTTCGCCGCCACTCGCATCCCGACGCGCTGAGGTGTCTATGCGTGCATTCATCATTGTTGCCGGCGCCCTGTCGTTGGCGGCGTGCTATCACGGGCCGAGTATTTACACGTTCGACCCCGTGGTCCGGCCGACTGGTGTTGACGCCGATCTCAGGTTGGAGAAGACGCGCGTGAGCGGTGAGCTCCTCGAGGTCCAGGACAGCGCCCTTATCGTGCTCACGGATTCCAAGAAAGTAGTGTCGGTGCCCCTGCGGGCAATTCGAGCTGGAATGTTCGACAAACTTGGCACGCTGATTGTCGAGGGGCTGGATACCGAATCTGCAGTGGTAGGGTTACGGCCCTTCAGCCGTTTCCCCGCCGGTCTCACTCCCGAGCTGCGCGCTCGGCTCCTCGCGGTGTACGGACAAACCGAGGCTCAGGTCGTGCGATGATCCTCCTCCTGGCCGTGCTCTCGACCTTCCAGGCGCCCGCCGACACGGCGCTCGCGAGCTTCGTCGCACGCGCGCGCGCGGGAACCGAGGCGCTCCGCCATCCGGATGCGGCGCGGCTTGCGGGCTATCATCCGGTCGGCCCTGACTTCCCCGGAATGGGGCGGCATTGGATTCACACGGCGTTGATTCTGCGGCCCATTCCGGATGCCGCGCAGCCCCCCGTGCTGGAATACGCCGAGCTCAACGGCACGCCGACGCTGGTGGGGGTCGCCTATGCGGTGCTGGTGAACGCCGACACCGCGCCCCCGTCGCTTCCCGTGCCAAAGGCAGCGTGGCATTTCCATCAAGGGACGGTCGACGAAGAGAGTTTTCTGCGCAACCACGCCGGCGCCGGCCACGTCATGCCTGGACCAGGACCTCGGCTGGCGGTGGTTCACGCCTGGATCTGGCTCGACAATCCGGACGGCCTGCTCGCGACCGACAATTGGGCGCTGCCGTATGCACGTCTCGGACTGCGTGTTCCGTCGCACGGATCACGCGCAGCGGCGCGCGCGCTCGCGCTCGCCTCGGGAGACGGCGGCCGGATGTATCTGGAGGCGTTGATCCATGCCGTGGGGCAGCCGAATGACGACGAGATGAAAGCGCTCGCGGCGGTCGTGAGGCGCCATCAGGCAGAAGCCGGGGCTCGAACATCGCAGAGCGTGGCGCTCGAGGAGTGTTGGGGCGCGTTGTGGAATGATGTGCAGACTGTAGTGCGTCCGGAGGTCTGGGAGCGCTTGGAAGCGCTCCGTTAGACCGTCCGCGTCAGACCGTCCGACCGCCCTACTCCGGCGCTATCCGCTCCAATGCGTAGCGCAGCCGTATCATCGCGGTGTCGAGCAGCCGCCGCGAGTCGTCGCGCAGCGCGCCCTGGTCCGCCAGCTCTGTGAGCAGCTCGAGGACGGCGTGGATCTGCGCCGTCGCCGATTCAACGATCATCCGGCGATCGAGGCCACTGCGGCGCTCGAGGTCAACCGGGGTTTCCTTCAACCGCCGATCCGCGCCCCGCCTCCGATTCGCGACGGTCATCACGGGACCACCTCCCAGGTGCGTTCGCTATTCAGCAGTGCGTCCAGGCTACCGCCGCTTCCCACCACCACTTCGCGTTCGTATGAGGTGGCTGGGTTGCAATAGAGCACACCCATGGCAACAGGGAAGGGGGGCTCCAAAGCCGCTAATAGCTGGGCTAATGGGCGATTGGTCTCGTCGTGGACGAGGACGTCGGGTGCGGCGGGAACGATTTCCAGCTCGAGCTTACCCGGCTTGAGTCGCAGCCCTTTCTCCTTGTTCTTGCCGAAGAGCAGCGGCTTGCCGTGCTCGACGAGTACTTGAGCATCGGGAGCGACTTCCTTGCCGGTGATATTCTCGAACACCGCATCGTTGAAGACGACGCAGTTTTGCAAGATCTCGATGAATGACGCACCGCGGTGGCCATGCGCCCGCTTCAGCGTGGCGATCAGATGCGCTTGCAGCGTGTCGATCGACCGGGCGACGAACCGCGCCCCCGCGCCGAGGGCGAAGGCGCAGGCGGAGACGGGATTCTCGATGGAACCCAGCGGCGTGGAGGGCGAGCGCGTGCCGCGGCGCGACGTCGGCGAGTACTGACCCTTGGTCAGCCCGTAAATCTCGTTGTTGAACAAAATGATCTTGAGGTCCACGTTGCGGCGCAGCACGTGCAGCATGTGATTGCCGCCGATGGACAGACCGTCGCCGTCGCCCGTCATCACCCAGACGTCGAGATCGGGATTCGCGAGCTTGATGCCGGTCGCGATCGCGGGGGCGCGCCCATGCACGGTGTGGAAGCCGTACGTCGACATATAGTAAGGAAAGCGCGCCGCGCACCCGATGCCGCTCACGAACACAGTGCGCTCGCGCACTACTCCCATGTCGGCGCATGCCTTCTGCACCGCCTTGAGAATCGCGTAATCGCCGCAGCCCGGACACCACCGGACCTCCTGGTCCGAGGCGTAATCTTTGGGCGCGAGCTGCGCGTCGGTGATCGTAGTGACTGTCATATGACGTGCGTCGTGCGTGGTGCGTCGTACGTGGAACTGCCCCCTCCTTCAGGACGGGCGCAGTGGCCGAGCCGGCCCTTTAGGGCACGGATAAACGACGATCTCATTCCTTCTCTCCATCAATCTTCCGAATTGCCTGCGCGATCTCGATCACCCGGAACGGCTTGCCCGTCACCTTCGGGAGTGATTCCGCCGGAATCAGATACTCCGCCCTGAGCAGCTTCACGAGTTGGCCGTTGTTCATCTCGGGGACGAGTACGCGATCGTAGCGCCTGAGCAGGTCGCCAAGATTGCGCGGGAAAGGACTCAGGTAGCGCACATGAATGTGCGCGACGTCGTTGCCCTCTTCGCGCGCGATCTTCACCGCTTGATGAATCGCACCGAACGTCGAACCCCACCCGACCACCGCGAGCTTGCCGTGGTCGTCGCCCAGCGAGACGCCTTGCAGCGGGATGTCGTTCGCGATCCCCGCGATCTTGTCCGCGCGCGCCTTTGTCATGCGGGCGTGATTGTCGGGATCGTAGGAGATGTGCCCGGAGTCATAGTCGCGCTCGAGCCCGCCGATGCGATGCTCGAGCTGCGGGGTTCCCGGCTTGACCCACGGCCGCGCCAGGGTGGCGGGATCGCGCAGAAACGGATGGAATCCTTCCGGCTCGGTCCGGTACTTGACCGGGAAACGTGGCAGCTCCGCTTCGCGCGGGAACCGCCACGGCTCGGCCGCGTGCGCCAGATAGCCATCGCTCAAGACGATCACCGGCGTCATGTACTTCGTGGCCAGGCGTACTGCTTCGATCGCGATGTCGAAGCAGTCGGCTGTTGAAGTCGGGGCGATGACGGCGAGTGGTGCGTCGGCGTTGCGCCCATGGACTGCCTGGAACAGGTCCGACTGCTCCGCTTTGGTCGGCATGCCGGTGGATGGGCCCGCACGCTGCGAGTCGATGACGATCAGCGGCAGCTCGGTGGCGATCGCGAGCCCCAGCATCTCGGTCTTGAGCGCGATTCCGGGCCCCGAGCTCGACGTCACGCCGAGCGCACCGGCATACGAGGCGCCCAGCGCCGCGCCACTGGCCGCGATCTCGTCCTCGGCCTGGAAGGTGACGACGCCGTACGCGCGCAGATTGGCGAGGGTGTGGAGCAGTGCGGATGCGGGCGTGATGGGGTAGCCCGCGAACACCATCTTCTCGATGCCCGCGGCGCGCATCCCGGCGACGAGCCCCCAGGCCAATCCCTCGGTTCCGGTCACGGTCCGGTAGCGGCCGGGCTGGACGTGCGCTTTCGGCACGACGAAGCCGACCATGTGCTCCGCCATCTCCGCCGTCTCGCCGAACGCGTGCCCGGCGTTGAGGGCCGCGATATTCGCGGCCGCAATCACCGGCTTCTTCGCAAACTTGCGGTTCAGCCACTCGATCGTGGCCGTGCGCTCGTGGCCGTACATCCAGAGCAGCAGCCCCAGCGCCCACATGTTGCGGCACAGGTGCGCTTCGCGGGACGAGAGCCCGTGCGGCTTTACGGCATCGGCGGTGAGCTTCGTGATGTCGAACTTGAGGACCTGATACTTGGCAAGCGAATCATCCTCGAGCGGATTCTTCGCATAACCCGCTTTCTTGAGGTTGCGCTCGTTGAATGCGTCGGTATCGACGATGACGGTGCCGCCCACCTTCAGGTCACTCACCTCGACGGTCAGCGCCGCCGGATTCATCGCGACCAGAACGTCCACGGCGTCGCCCGGCGTCATGACGTCCGTGCCGCCGAAATGGATCTGGAACGCAGACACGCCGAACGTGGTGCCCGTCGGCGCTCGAATCTCAGCGGGGAAGTCGGGAAACGTGGAGAAGTCGCTGCCGGCGAGTGCGGTCTCGAGCGTGAACTGGCTGCCGGTCACCTGCATTCCGTCGCCCGAATCGCCGGCGAATCGGATCACAACCGAGTCGCGGGTTTCTCGCCCTGGGCGGGGAACGGTGGAGGTGGCCATGTGTGTAATCTACACGACGTTTCGCAGCACAAACCACACGTTCGCGGGGCGTTCGGCAAGCCGTCGCATGTACCAGGCGAACCAGGCGCCCCCGTAACTGATCAAGACACGCACTTTGGCACCCAGGGACGCCAGTTTGCGCTGCTCCTGCGCCCGAATCCCGTAGAGCATGTGAAACTCGTACGCCGACGGATCGACGCGTTTCGCCACGGCCGCCTTACGGATCCACTCGATCAGCTGGAGGTCGTGCGTGCCGAAAACGGGCTTCGCCCGCTGGCGGGCTGCCTCGGCGAGCAGCCGGTCGGTGAGCTGCCGGTAATTCTCGTCGACGTCACTTTTCTTGGGGAATGCGACGTCCGGCGGCTCGTTGTACGCGCCTTTGACGAGACGGATCGCCGGGGCCACCGCCAGGAGCCCGTCGAGATCCTTGGCGGTGCGGCGCAGGTACGCCTGCAGGCACACCCCGACGCTCGGCCACTCGGCCTTGGCGCGCCGGTAGACCTCGAGGGTCGCATCGACGTACCGTGACTCCTCCATGTCGATCCACAGGAAGGAGCGCGCCTGCTCGGCACGTGCGGCGAGCTTCAGCACATCCTGGACGCAGCCTTCCTTGCTCGCCTCGAGACCCAGGTGCGTCAGCTTGACCGACACGTGCGCCGGGAGCTTGCGCCGTTGAATCTTTTCGAACACTCCGAGGTAATGATCGCGGACCGCGGCGGCTTCGGCACGATTCGTGACCTGCTCGCCCAATTCGGTGAGGACAGTGCCGAGACTCGCCTTCGCGAACTGGCCCGCGGCCTCGAGCGCATCGTCGAGTGTCTCGCCGGGCATGAAGCGCTTGACTGCACGCTGGAAGAAGCGGCGCTCGCGCAGCTGACGTGCGAGCCACTGGCTGCGGGATGCCTTGAGGAGGAGACTGCGTGCGAATCCCATGTCGCGTAACCTCACCCCCTGACCCCCTCTCCGCAAATGCGGAGAGGGGGAACGAAACTCTAGCACGCGTTCCCCCTCTCCATGACATGGAGAGGGGGTCAGGGGGTGAGGTCATGTTATCGTTATTCATGCCTCATTCACGTCTTTTCTCAATCTCACTTCTCGCTTTTGTCGCGGCCTGCGCGCACCCTCGAATCAGCGCAGGCCCGGGCGGGGGCGGCGAGACACGTGCCGCGCCCGAAGAGAGCTGCCTCCTTTCGACCGGCGCTGTCACGGCGCGGTCGCGCACCATCACCATCGGTCTCAGCGACGCCGTCGACCCGCGCCACGCTCCGTTCGCGCGCAACGACGCCGAGCGGATCGTGTTCCGCCACCTGTACGACTCGCCGGTGCGCATCGACTGCGACGGGCATGTGCGTCCCGGGCTCGTTGACCGCTGGGAAAAGGACGACGGCGGCCACCGCTGGACGTTCCACCTGCGCGAGGGCGCGCAGTTCTGGGACGGCGCGCCCGTCACGGCCCAGGACATCGTGTTCGGCAAGGGCGGTGTCGGCTACACACTCGCCGCGCCCGAGAAAAGCGTCGTGGCAATCTCGTTCGCAAAAGAGACGGACGACGTTCCGGCGTTGCTCGGCGACCCGAGCCTGGCGGTGACGAAGCCCGCACCCGACTCGAGCTGGCCGATCGGCACCGGAGCGTATTGGGCGACGAGCGCCACTACGACGGCGCAGGAGATCCGCGCACACACTACTCGCGGCGACACGCTCGTGTTCAAGTTTGCCGCCAGCGGCGATGCCCGGGACCTGCTCGACGCCGGCGTCGATTTGCTCATCACGCGCGACCGGGCGCTGCGCGACTACGCGGCGACGCTTCAAAATCACACGGTCGTCGCGTTGCCGTGGGACCGCACCTATGTCTTCGTCACCGCCGCGGCAGGCAGCACCCGCTTCGACGCGGGTGGCCTCGAGCAAGCGGTGCGCGCCGAGGCGCGGCGTGCAGAGGGCAGCTCCTGGTGGCTCGACCTCCGCGGCTGCGCCATGGCGCGAGACACCACGCCACCCGCCTCCACCGGCCACCACCGCATTCTGTACGCCCGTGGCGATCCGACCGCCCGTGAGCTGGCGGGTCGGCTGGCCGCGCTGACCCATGCTGTCGCCACGGGCCGCGCGCCGGACGACTTCAGCGACGCGCTCGCCGGTGGCAAGGAGTGGGGGTACGTCGTCGCGCTGCCGCGCGCGACCACCGATGCGTGCCGGTCCGCCAAGGATCTGCCGACGTGGCCGGCGAGCTTCACGGCGCTCGTGGACACGCGTCCCACCGCAATCGTCCGGCGTGATGTCGCGCGCTGGACCGTGGATCAAGATGGAGCCGTCCATCTCGT
>WNFU01006904.1_pt1 | contig 13630 bp, 9 predicted proteins | sample 5400121 | NCBI WGS metagenome assembly WNFU01 (sample SAMN13153360, study PRJNA577476) | soil metagenome | isolation source: 100 cm soil or saprolite under grassland replicate 1 | place: USA:California | collected 2016-06-15
TCGACACGCGGCGGCGGTTACCGCCGCGATCAGCCTAGTCGGTAGGCTGGACCGGGTTGCGTCCCCGTATCCCAACCGGCAGAGGAGCGGAGCTCAAACCTCCGACAGTGTGGGTTCGAATCCCACCGGGGGCACGTCATAGATCTACAAAATCGCAGCGTGATCGATCGACGACTGCTAGTGGAAGCGACCTTCCCGCTCGGATAGCAAGTGACGAGGGCATGGCCTCGGCGTGAGCCGGGGCCATGCCCTGTGCTGGTGTCGGCCTGCCCGCGGGACCTTCACCGCTGGAGCACCTTGCACGACAGTCATGCAGGTGTCGCGGTCAGCGTCGCGGATGAGGTCGATCTCTAGCTCAGCCTCAACCCCGAGCAAGCCCGCAACCTCGCCGCCGCGCTCGTTCTAGCCGTCGACACCGCCGAGGCCAGCGTGCTAACGCTCGCGATGTGGTGACGCCACCGTGAACCGACCGACGGCAACACGGCGAACGGCCTGGTTGAGCCCGTCTCCCGGCTGGGCGATGGGCCGACCGTCCCGTGCTTGATCGCGCTGTGGAGCAACGCCGGAGTCCATGCGTGTGCCGTGCGGTGCGGCACCCGGCAGAGGGTGGGCGGCACGTCGGTCGTGATGAGTCTTTTGATCACGTTGTCGCTGGCGTCGTCGTCCGCTGGGCCGCATGTTGGCCCTGTATCCTGGCTGTCCGGAGGTTCACGCGTCGGTCCACTCGGGTGTCCCCGCCGCGACACGTTCGGTAGCGCGACATCGTGACGTACAAGATCCTCGCGCTCGGCCGTAGCAACGGCTTCGTCCGGCCTCGACGTAGAAAACACGGTGTCCATGGGCGTGCTGCAACAGATCACCGACCGGTACACCCGGTTCGCCCGCCTCATCCCCGCGATCTTGGTACTGCTCCCGTTGACCGTGCTCGCCGTGACCTCGGTGCCGGTCGTAGTCACCATCTGGGGCAAGGTCGCCGCGCTCGTCGTGGTCGCCGGTCTTCCGTTTGTGGTGTCCCAGGTGGTTCGCGACCGAGGGCTACGCGTTCAACCACATCTGTTCCACGCGTGGGGAGGGCGCCCCTCAGAGATCATGCTGCGGTGGCGGGCGACGTCCACGAAGGCCGCTGTTGCCCGCCGTCACCAGCTCGTGCAGGCCCACCTGGGCATCACCTTGCCGGACGAGGCGGCCGAGGCCGCCGATCCCGCGGAAGCCGACGAGGCGTACGCGGTCGCCACTGCCGCGCTGCGCGAGCGGACCCGGGACAAGGCGATGTTCCCGCTGGTGTTCGAGGAGAACATCACGTACGGGTTCCGTCGCAACGCCTACGCCTGCCGGACGGCCGCGATCGTGATCTGCTTCCTGACCGCCGTCGGCACGGTCTTGCTGGCCCGGTTCTCCGTCGTCCCGCTCGGCTGGAAGCAGCAAACGGCGCTCGTCACCTTCGACGTGCTCGCAGCGGTCGGGTGGTTCACCTGGTGCACCGCAGATGCGGTGCGTCGTGCGGCCGAGGCGTACGCGCGTCAACTGTTCGCCTCGCTCGAAACGCTGGGAAATCAGCAGCAACAGTCGCAGCCAGACGCTACTCAATAGTGTGAATGCGCTCACCCTTGTGGTTGGTGATCCAGATGTCGCCGTCGCTCCACACCTTCACCTTGATCGTCCCGTGATACCGGGTGGACAGCACGGTGGCTCCATGGCTGGCGTACTCGTCGGAGGCGTCGGTCGACGGCTTCTTGCCAACTGAGCAGATCACCACCTTGGGCGACATGGCCTCCGTCGCTTCCTCGTGGTACCCGGACTCGCGGCCATGGTGCGACGCCTTGAGCACGTCGCATGCGATGGCCTCCGCGCCGGGGTTGTCGAGGATCGACTTCCACGCCGACGCCTCCGCGTCGCCCGGCAGGATGATGGTGCGGCCGGCGTAGGTGAGCTTCAAGACGTACGAGCAGTTGTTGTACTTCTCGGACGCGTTGCACTCTTCGATCAGCGCGGCCGTCGGTGACAAGATCTCGATGCCGTCCTCGTCCCAGAAGCTTCCGGTCTCGCCGCGCAGGTTGTAGAGGACGCGGTGGTGGCTCTCATCGATTGAGCCATTCGCCGGCCACCACCCGCGCCGCAGCGCCTGGTAGGTCACCCAGTCCTTCCAGTCGTACGGACAGTTCTCGAAGCTGTCCTCATCGAGGTGCTTGGTATGCGCGACATCCCAGAAGTTCACAAGCGGGATCTCGTCCTGCCAGAAGAAGCGATGCAGCCCGCTCATGTGATCCAGGTCAGGGTGCGTCTGGACGTACCGGAACACCGACTCGTTAGGAAAGTGGACCTTGAAGTACTCGGCCGGGTCGACCAGGAGCGACTCGTAGTACCCCTCCCACGACCGCGTCGACCCGGCGATCACCCGGCTCTGGTTCCTGAAGTCCCACATCGACACCCCAGCGCTCTCAGCCAGGGCTACGACGTCGTCGTCGGGAAGGGTCTTCGAGTTGTTGATATCGATCATCATCACCCGCCCGGAGGGGAATTTGATGATCGTGCAGTCGCCGTGCCCGACGTTCAGGAAGTGGATCTCCAGGGCCATGGAACACCTTTGAAAATGATCGTGCTAGTTGGCGGATACGAACACTACTCCGGGGGACCGACAACTCCCGGACGGCGAATTCGGTTCACTTTCAGCTCGCTTTCCCGCCCGCGCCGTGGCCGTCTCGGTACCCGGCCGTCGCAAAAGCCGCCGTCGATATCCCCGTCCTGGCTCCGCTGGAAGGATCAGCCTGCACAACACAGCGAGGCGCCTTGAACGGGCACTCTCCGGCACCAGTTGCGTGATCATCCAGAGTTCCAGCGGGCGCAGTATGGGCACCCAGCGGTGGGCTGGTCGAGGTTGATCCGGACGCCGCCCTGGTCGGCGCGGTAGGTCAGTTGCTTGGCGGGCGAGCGGAGTCCAGCGAGGTGGACCATCGCCCCGGTGGCGGCGAGCGAGGCGACGACGCCGTTGATCGTGACCACGGAGGGTCCGGTGGCGTCGAGCGCGTCGACGGGTACGCCGTAGATGGCCGCCTCGGCTGCGAGCTCTTCGGGAGTCATGGTGGCGCGCCGGATCTGTCGCTGGTCGAGGAGGTCGAGGCAGAACAGGCAGCCGGGACTGGTGCCGGCGGTGACCACCCGGCCGCCATAGATCAGTGGCCCGTTGGACGCGTGGACGTCCGTGGCGGCGTCGATGTAGACGATCCGGTGCGCGGAGGCCAGGTCGGTGAGCTGCAGTCTCGGCCCGTCGTGGTCGAGGCCGCCAAGGATGAGATCGACCTGGGCAAGTGCGGCCCGGGCCTTCGGGTGCGGCAGGTGGTGCGGGACGTTGGTCACCTCAGCGTCCGGCTGGATCGCTCGGATCCGACGTTCGCCGATGTCGGTCTTGTACTGGCCGATGTCGTCGGGGTACGCGGTGACCACGCGGTTGAGACTGTGCGAGCTGGCCTGGTCGCCGTCGACGAGCGCGTACCGGGTCACGCCGAGGTAGGCCAACTGCTGGGCGAGGTGGCTGCCGAGCCCGCCCAGGCCGACGATGCCCACCCGGGCGGCTTTGATGCGGTTCTGGCCCTCCATGCCGAACAGGGAGATCTGCCGGTCGTACCGGTCGGCGTCCTCGATCACGTCGGGCTCCCAGACCGTACGTCGGCCAGGCGGGCGATGCTCAGGCCGGTCGGGCTCAGGTGCTCGCCGTCGACAATCAACGCGTCGATCGTCGTGACCTCGCCGTTCGGGTGCCACTGCAGCGCGTCGAAGCTGTCTGGGCCGAGGACGAGCGCGGTGTACGGCCTACCGGGCAGCCGCCATGTCATGTGCGGTCCGAGGTCGCCAAGCCCTCCCAGGTCGGTGCTGCTGAACCGGGTACGGGCGCCGGGCCAATCGTGGGCGTGCGCCTCGACCACGGCGTACCCGTGCTGGTGCGCGGTACGGATCAGCTCGGGGCGTACGTGCTCGGCCAGTTCGACGCCGTGCCGGTCGCGCCGCAGGTAGTCGTGGCCGGCGAGCAGCCGGACCTCGGCGACATGCGCGTCCTGGTCCGGGCCAACAGGCCGGGTAAACAGGAACCCGATCCGCTCGGCCGCGTCGAACAGGTAGGCCCGCAGGTCGGCGTACTGAGCGGCGGTCAGGTTCAGGCGCATGTCAGTTCAGCTCCCGGAGCCGGCCGGTGAAGGAGCGCACGAAGTCGACCATGCCGGTCCCCTGACCCGGTTGCGCGCCGGGTGCCCAGGGGTTCAGGTTCCAGGAGAACTGGCCCCACCTATCGCCCCACGGGGTGGGCTCGACCGGAAAGGTGTAGTTCGTCGGCGCGACGTCGTTGGCCAGCACGAGGCCACCGCGCACCCAGAAGGCGTACGGCTCCTGACCAGGCAGGCCCTCCGGGATCTGGAACGCGACGTCCGCGCGCGACCGGTTCCAGCCGGGCGGCAACGCGAAGTCTGGAACCTTGCACCAGTTGGTGCCCTCGCCGTGGACCAGCGACGGCCAGCAGCGGTGCAGGAGCCGAAGCTCCTGCACCCCCACTCGTTCATTGATCGCCCCGCTTGAAGCCGATCTTCTTGCCGAACCCGTGGCCGGGCTTGACCTCCACGACCTCATCCTCGCCCAGGGTGCGCTCGGTGTTGTCCTGGAAGTTGATCTCGATGACCGGCTGGTCCGCCGGCAGGTCGCCGAGCGTACGGATCTGCGCCGGCGTGATGGTGCTCTCGTGCCACTCGTACGTCCGACCCTCGATGTTGATCTCGTAGGTCGGCCCCCAGCCGCCTCGATCTCGCTGCGGATCCGGCAGCCTCGGCGCCCTCGCCGCCGCCGGTCCGCAGCTGCTGCGCCGGGTGCTGCCCGCCGCGCCGGCCGACCAGCGGTACTTCCTGACCTGACCGCAGTCGCGCTGCTCGGCGGCTACGCCGCCACCCGGCTCAGCCGAGCCGTGGAAGCCGACCCGCGCACACCACCCGTGCCCAGCCCGCGCGGCCGGACCTGCGTGTCGCGGCGGCGCCGGTGGTGTGGCGGCTGGCCGGCCTGTTCGCCGTCGACTCGTTCGGCGGCGGCTTCGTTGTGCAGGCGTTCCTGGTCTACTGGCTGCAGCACCGCTACGCCGCCTCCACCACCCAGGCCGGGGTGGTCATGTTCGCCGTCGGGGTGCTGCAAACCGGCCGCTTCCTGACCGCGCCGCGCATCGCGCACCGCATCGGGCTGCTGCCCACCATGGTCGCCACCCACTTGCCGTCCAACCTGCTGCTCGCCGCCCTCGCGATTCGCACCCACCCTGACGGCCGCGGTCGGACTGCTACTCGCCCGGACCGCGCTGTCCCAAATGGACGTGCCCACGAGGCAGGCGTACGTGATGAGCCTCGTACCGGCCGGCCAGCGCACCCGGGCCGCCGCGGTCACCAACACCGCCCGCTACCTCACCCGGCCGGTCGGCACCGTACTGCTCGGCCCGGCCCAACTGCTCGCACCCGGGTGCCGTTCCTCCTCGCCGCAGATCCTGGTGGTTAATTCGAGGAAGCATCGCGACCTGCGGACACCTGGCTCAGATCGGGGCCGTGGGCTGCCGGGTCAGCCGTCGGTTCGGCCGATCCAGCGCCGATCTTGGAGACACCACGCCGCCGCTCAGGACGGTTCTGCAAGGCTTTCCCCAGGTCATGGCCCTACTCGAATTAAAAATTTAACCACCAGGATCGCCGCAGCGGTCAAAACCGGCTACGACCTGACCCTGTGGACCTGGTTTCGCCACGTCCGGCTGCCCGAACCCACACCCGCCGGCACACCCTCCGGAGGCATCCCATGAAAATGGGTCACCCGCGCCCGACCCAAAACCGACCGGATCGCCTGCCCCTGGCTGATCCGCCGCTTCATCGACCCCGACGCGCAGATCCTGTTCGTCCCCGCCGACCAGGTCCTCGACATCGCCGCCCGCGACGGCGGCCACTCCTTCGACACCAAAGGCGCCACCTACACCCACCGCCGCACCCCGGACCGGGAACTGTGCACATTCGAGGTACTCATCCACGAGCATCACCTCGGCGACGACCCGGCCCTGACCCGCCTCGCCGCGATCGTGCACGCCGCCGACATCGCCGCCGACCTGCACACCGACCCGCTCGGGCCGGGGCTGCTGGCCATCGGCCAGGGCGGGCTGCACGTCGAAGACGACGACCAACGCCTGCTGGAACGCGGCCTGTTCGTCTACGACGCCCTCTACGCCTGGTGCCAACACAACAGCCCGGAAGCGAGCTGATGGACCGTACCGTCCTGTACGTCTGCGCGCACGGCGCGGGCCGCAGCCGGCTGGCCGCCGCCTGGCTCAACGCCGACCCACCAACCGGCTGGCACGCCACCACCGCCGCCAGGGAAGAACCCTCCGACGCCCTCAACCCGCGCGGCACGCCTTACCTAGCGCCCCGGCCACCCCTTGTCAGTCGCTCTTCGATGGCGAGCGTTAGTGGATCTCGATCCTGGCTCGGCCGAAGCCCAAGGATATTCAGGAGCAGCTCCGTCACGTTGCCGGTCGAGCCGATCCACCGATCCCTGACCAGTCTCGCGAACGTTTCACCGTCAATGTGTCGACGTCGGTACACGAAGTGCACCTGCCCGCCCCGAGGACCAAGGTCAGGAGTCGTCAGCATTCGGCGAACCGCATCTGCGGGGAAGTACCTACCCTCCGGCCGTTGTTGATCGAGGCCAACATTTCCTGTAGGGACGATGAACTTCACAAACGCGAAATCTCCGCCCAAGCGCGCATCGTCTTCGTCGGCACCTCTCTCGATCGATGTCGGCGAGAAGGCAAGCATGCGTGCAACCTGGTCCGGAAGTCGACCGTCAGGGCGGAAAATCGGCTCGTCACCACGCTCAAGGATCTCAAGCAATTTGTACTGGACGAGAACGACCGTGTCAGGCTCCCGCCTGACGTACACAAGATCGGCTCCCGTTCGATTTTCTGCACTTGAGACGTTGATGTTCTTGAGGTGAAGCCGCATGTTGCCGTTGCGGAACTCCCACCAGCCTTGTCGGCTCATGAGGGAGCGGTCCCAGCCGAGAAACTCGGCTGCATCATCGGCGATGTAGTCGTTCTCACTGCCCCGGGTGGCGAACTCGATGCTGATGGCAAAGCCAGACGGTGCCGAAGCCTCAACGGGCTCAAGTCTGCGCCAATGCCTCGAAAAGAGGCGCAAGGCGGTCAGGTTCGCATCAAGGTTCGCAGGTCGATTGCTTCGACGAAGTGACGGAAGGGGGCGATCCGGTAGCAACCTCAACAATTCTTCATAGTTGGGAACTCGTTGCCTGAGAACGTCATTGAGCGCGACAGAAAGCCGGGGAGGCAAGGGCCGGCTTTGTTCTTCTCGAAGAATGCGGTTGAAAGTGCTAGCCGCGGCGGCCGTCAGGTCGCCGAGAACGACATCAATAGCGACGGACTGTGGGAAGAGGCACCACGGGCCAAGAAAGAGACGTCGAGCGCCGCGCCGCCTGCTGCGCGGACCACCCGCAGCTATTGCGACGCCAAGCAACGCGCCGCCGTGCTCGCCCCGGCCGAGCGAAACCAGGAGGGCTCGCTCATAGGAGTACCGCGGCCAGTGATGCGCTCTAGCGATCTGCTCCAGGGGTTCGGTCACCTCGGCTTGAGGGCTAGGCTCTCCCGACCAAAGATCATCAAGCCCCTCGTCCTCGTCCTCGTCGAGATCTTCGTTGTAGTCACGCGAGCGAGGATGAGGGCGGAAGCCTGGCTCTTCGAGCCGGCCCTGGCTTACCAGATCCGCCTCTATCTGACTGAGAAACACCACGGCGGTCACAGAACCATTGTGAGCAGCTACGGGTGTCCTCAAGAGCCACTACGTTGATCGACTATGCCGAACCATGCCCCCGGATCGTCCCCATAGTGGCCTTCCAGGTGATTCGTGTAGCCGTACGGTAGGCGTGACGGCATGTGGTAGAGCGGTGGGTCTGTCGATCGTGTCTTGCGGCCAGCAGTAGATCCACCACACCTCGTCGTCGTATAGCGCAGGCTGGGCATGGGCCGCCAACTCGCTCCGGCCATTCCTGGATGGGCGATGCCGTAGTCCGCGTACTGAACGCCGAGATCCCCCACGCGCTGCCACAACTGGAGGTCCCAGCGCCGCACCGGCGTGGGCGTGTTGACCGGGAGGTGCGAGATGCTCTCCGGCATCGCGCCGCCCCCCTCCGCCGCTTGGCGGCGGCACCCCGCCGCTTCGGCGCCCCCTTCAGCGTGGCGATGTGTGGTTCGCCGATCGAGTGGCGCTTGGCTGGATGGCTGTCGAGGTCAGGATTGGTCGGAACCGAGTTTGTCGTATCGATCGATGCGGGCGATCTGCTCGTCGATGGCGGCCGCTGCTGGGGAGTCGTGGCCGGCAAGGCGGGCTAGGTCGCGGCGAAGGTCGGTGAACGCGGCGCGGGCTTCGCCGGGGCGGCCCAGGCTAGCGAGCAGCACCGCGATCTGTTGCCGCACGCTCAGGGCGCGTTCGTTGTCGGGACCTTTGACCCGCTGCCAGGTGCCCAGGAACCGCTGTAGGGCATCAAACGCTCCTTGGAACTCGCCCATTTCGGCGCGGCACAGTGCCGCTTGGTAGCGACATTCGAGGGTGAGATCGTCGTTGCTTCCATAGAGGTGCGTATAGCCGCGGGCGGCCTCCTCGAACTGGGCCAGCGCCCGGCGGTAGGAGCTAGCGAGAAACAGGGTGGCGGCAAGGGTCCGGCGTAGGTCAGCCATCGCGTCTTCGGCGCCACCCCGGGCGAGTGCGGTGTCCAGAAGATCTATGGCCTGGGTCAACTGCTCGTCACCGACGAGCTGTACGACATGCTCATGGATGGCGTCGACGTCTGAGTTCGACAGTGGCGGCTCGCCGGAAGGCGTAACGGGTGGGGCCTGGAGGCGACGGGCCGCGGGAGTCGCGGCCATGGGGCGTACGAAAGGCTGGCACGGGTTGACCTCGTCGTAGCCAAAGACGGCAACCATGCGGCCGGCGAGCGGCAGCAGGACGTCGTAGACGTGCGCGGCGGCCGGGCGCTGTTTGGCGGTCTTGGCCAGCATCGCCAGGATCAACGTCTCGACATCGGCTGGGACATCGGCGCGGAGCGTACGGATGGGTGTCGGCGGGGTCCGTACGTGATGCTCCGGCACCGACATGCCATGGCCGCCGGTAAACGGCGGTCGGCCGACGAGCAGTTCGTGGAGGACGCAGCCGAGGCCGTAGACATCCGTCGCTGGACTGACGGTGCCGGCGAGGACCTGTTCAGGGGCCATGTAGGGCGGGGTGCCGACGGTCTGGCCCATGCGGGTCAGGCGGGTCGTGTCGTCGCCTCGCAGCAGCGCGGCAACCCCGAAGTCGAGGACTTTGACGATCCCGCCGGGGGTGAGGTAGAGGTTGCGGGGCTTGAGGTCACGGTGGACGATCGAGCGCTCGTGGACTTCGACGAGGACTGCCGCGATCTGGGCGCCGATGGCCGCTGCCCAGCAGATCGGCAGCGGCTCATTGTCCCAGTCGGTTTCGTCGACCAAGATCTGTAGTTCGGTGCCGTCGAGTAGTTGCATGACCAGGTAGAGCTGGTCGTTGGCTTCGTCCTCGCCCGTGTCGTAGACGGCGGGGATTCCGGCGATGGTGAGCCCGGCGGTGGCGCGTACCTCGCGGAGGAAACGCAGCCGCCGGTTCCTCACCTCCTCGGCGGCCTCGGTGCCGACCAGGCCGTCGGGGCTGGGCTGCGGGAGCAGTTTGACGGCGACGCGCCGGTCCAGCCGGGTGTCATATCCAGACCACACCTCGGCCATACCGCCCCGACCGATCGGGTGGTCGAGCCGGTATCGGCCCGCGATGACTCGGGCACCGCCCGACCACGACATTTCCGTCACAGCGAGTCAGCTTGTCAGTACCGATCAATCCTCGGCAACCGGCTGGCCGGTCGGGTCTTCGGCGACGCGCAAGGCATCCGAACTCGCTCCGAGCAGACGCTGCGCAGTTTCGCGGCGGGTGGGCCTACGGATCAGGTCGTACGCCTGCTTGCGGGCGACGTCGGTGAACGCCTTCTTGAAGGTGCCGTCGTCGAAGAACCGCTGGAATAGAGTGCTGTTGCCCTCGGCTCGTTCGATGACCACCTTCTCCCAGTGCTCGTCGAAAACCTGCCCGAACTTGTCGAAGTCGTTGACCAGGCCGGCCTGCGCGATGGTGGAGTCCTCCGCGGAGGCCACGATCTGCTGGCCGAGCCAGATCTGATCGGACGTGCCCAGGTTGAGCCCGTACTCCTGGTTGAGGTCCGCGATCACCTGGGCCAAGGGGACCTCCTCGGCGTCTGCTCCGGCACCACGGCCGTCACGGAAGCCGGGCAGCACCTGATCGCCCTGCGGGGTGAGACGGACGTCCGCTCGGCCGGTCTCGACGATGCGCAGGTGGGTCAGGTCGACCTCGCCGATGTCGATGCCCGGGTCCTGCCGGCGCGGCAGCCGCTGCCACAGGAACTTCCCGAACAGGTACAACGCCTCCAGGTCGCGGTCGTCGTAGCCGACGACCTGCGACAGGAACCCGTACGCCCTGATGTAGTCGTTGAGCGCGGACCGGAACTCGTCGGCGGTATCCGGGTCGGTCTCCAGCAGCACGGCGTACCGGTCGACGGCCGGCTCGGTGAACCGGTAGAGCTGGGCGTGGGCCTTCTCCTTCTGGGCTCGCGTCGCCGACGGCCGATCGGCCTCTGCGTAGGCGAGTGCGAACGCGTTGATCTCAGAGTCGACGAGGAGCTGGTACCCCTTGAGCGCGCGCTCCTTGTCATAGAGCAGGTTCGGATCGGTGGGCTCGGCCAGCGACGCCTCGAAGAAGGGCTGGAACGCGATCTGGATCTGCCCGGCCTCGTTTGCGAAGTCCAGCACGCACAGATCGTCCTGGCTCTTGAACGGATGGATGCGGTTCAGCCGCGACAGGGTCTGCACAGCGGCCACCCCGACCAACGGCTTGTCAACATACATGGTAGTCAGCAACGGCTGATCAAAGCCGGTCTGATACTTCTCCGCCACGACCAGGATTCGGTACTCGTCCTGCTGGCGCACCGCGGCGTGCGGGTCATCTGCCCGGGTATAGCCGAACCGGGCCGGCAGCTCATCTTCCGCGAAGCCGTTGAGCTTGGTCTCGGTGTAGTCCGTGCGGTCCAAGGTGAGCGTGCCGGAAAACGCCACCAAAGTGCCGCAGTCGGTGTAGCCGCGCAGCGCGATGTAGGCGCGGATCGCCTGGTACAGGCGCACCGCGTGCTCGCGCGAACGGGTGACGACCATCGCCTTCGCCCGCCCGCCCAACCGGCCCATGGCATGGTCGCGGAAGTGGTCGACAATGATGCGCGCCCGCTGCTCCTGCGATGTCGGATGCAGCTCGGCGGCCCGCACCAGCTTCGCCTTCGCCTTGCGCGCGTCGACCCGCTTGTCCGCCTCGTCCGCCGCGGCGTTCTTCAGCCGCCAGTACGTGCCGTAGGTGATGTAGTTGCGCAGCACGTCGAGGATGAACCCCTCGTCGATGGCCTGCCGCATCGAGTACACGTGGAACGGCCGCTTGTCACCCGTTACCGCGTCCGGGGTCCCCCACAGCTCGATCGTCTTCGCCTTCGGCGTCGCGGTGAACGCGAAGTACGACAGGTTCGGGTGCCGGCCACGCGCCAGCGCCGAGGCGGTTAGCGGATCGCCGTCAGGATCGACGTCGTCACTGCCCAGCCGCCCCAGCACCCGCTTGAGGGCGTTGGCCGTCTCGCCCGACCATCCCGAGTGCGCCTCGTCGATGACCAGCGCGTAGCGGCGGTCCCTGATCCCGGAAACCTTCTCGATCACGAACGGGAACTTCTGCTGGGTGGTGATGATGATCCGGGCGGTCTGCCCGAGCAGCGCCTCGGCAAGCTGCGCCGAGTCCTGGTCGATGCGTTGCACCACCCCGGCGACGTGCTCGAACTGGTAGATCGTGTCCTGCAATTGCCGGTCCAGCACCCGCCGGTCAGTGATCACAATGACCTTGTCGAAGACGAGCTGGTTCGGGCCGAGCCCCGCCTCCTTCGCGTCGGCGTCGATCGCCGCCGGGTTATCGGGGGTGTGTAGCGACGACAGCCGGTGCGCTGTCCACGCGATCGTGTTCGACTTGCCCGAACCGGCCGAGTGCTGGATCAGATAGTTGTGCCCCACACCGTGGGTGGCGGCGTGCGCGACCAGCATTCGGACCGCGTGCCACTGATGGAACCGGGGGAAGATCAACGGCATGGTGTGGGCCGCGCCCGGCCGGTGCGCCGGCGCCCGCCCCTTCTTCAGGTTTTCGTCCTCCACGTGCAGGAACCGGTGGATCAGATCGAGCCACGCGTCACGCTGCCACACCTGCTGCCATAGGTACGCGGTGCGGTGACCGCCATCCGCGCCTGGCGGGTTGCCGGCACCGCCCGAGCGACCTGGCCCCTCAGACCCGGTGTTGAACGGCAGAAACCGGGTCTTCTCGCCGGCCAGCCGGGTCGTGACGAAGACGAGGTCCGGGTCCACGGCGAAATGTACGAGGGTACGCCGCGCGAACAGCAGTTCCTTCGGGTCGCGGGCGGTGCGGTACTGGTGCTTGGCGTGCTCCACGGTCTGTCCGGTGAACGGGTTCTTCAGCTCGGCCGTCGCCACCGGCACCCCGTTGAGGAACAGTGCCATGTCGACCGAGTCGTTCGGGTCCTTCACCGAGTAGTGCAACTGGCGCACCACGGTCAGCCGGTTCGCCGCATAGTCGGCAAGAGCGTCCTTGGCCAGGGTGTGGCTGGGCCGGAAGTACGCGAGGCGGACGGTGACACCGCGATCCTTGACCCCATGCCGCAGCACATCCAGTGCACCACGAGCGTCGATCTGAGCCGCCACCAACCGGGCGAAATCCCGCCGCGCTGCTTCATCCCCGCCGTACGCCGTGACTAGCCGCTCCCACTCCTTCGGCTGAGTCGCGTTGACAAACGTGAGCAGCTCGATGGGGTCCAGCGCGAGATCTTTCCTGTAGTTGTCGGGCTGCCCCGGCAGCCAGTCCAAACCCAGCAGCGACGACTCGATCGCATCTTCAAACGACGTCTCGTCGTACGCCTTGCTCATGTCAGGCTCCTTCCCGAAGCCGATGAGACATCGAACTGACCGGCGACGGCCGCCGTAATCAGTGCCTGCCACCGTTCTATCAATACATTGTTGGAACGCTCAAGAACACTTCGCAGCCTTAGCTGGGACTCTGTCTCGATCTGGATTGCGTTTACGATTCGCTCTTGTTCCCCTCTTGGAGGAACGGGCACCCGAAGGGCCAGGAATGACTCCGGGTAGAGGCGTAGACGCGAGGTCCAGACCCCTTTTGAATACCGAGTCATCTCACATACATACGCAGGAGCACGGTATAGGAAATCGAAGTAAGGCCCGTAGAACCGCCGATCAACCGATCGGTAAACTCCGTACGCAGGGCTCACTATCCCTTCGTGGTCCGATACGCCAAGCGCCCCCATCCAGGCCCCACTGCCCTAAAGACAACGCGATTCATTGATCTTTGGGCAGATTTGACGCCACGATGGTGATGGTGTAGCTGACGTCGCGTGTTCGCTCGGTTTGTCGTTGGGTTTTCGTGCGTGGGCTGGTGCGTTTTCGGGT
>WNFU01006905.1_pt1 | contig 13630 bp, 13 predicted proteins | sample 5400121 | NCBI WGS metagenome assembly WNFU01 (sample SAMN13153360, study PRJNA577476) | soil metagenome | isolation source: 100 cm soil or saprolite under grassland replicate 1 | place: USA:California | collected 2016-06-15
AATATGGACCGAGGGTGCAGGGCCGGGCTAGGCCATGCAACGACTAGGCAACAGACGCACCGCGGTAAACAGCGAAACGGGGGCTAGGACAAACCGCTTGTCCCAACCCCCGTCGACTGTGGCCCGCGGTGCGTCTGCGGCCTAGTAGTTGCAGGTCCTACGGTTGTACGTTTTCCATCTCCTGATCAGCCACTTCGTCGTGATCCCGGTGGTTGTCCCGGATATGCTCGACGAGCCGGTGCAATATCTGCATCCCTCTCAAATTGAGAGCGAACGCCGTGACCTTGTCCCCTCCGACAAATGCCTGGTCCGCCTCGACGCGCAGCTGCTTCACGTGCGCCAGAACCGCGCGGATCCGCGGCGCATCGCGGCCGCCCAGGAACTTCTCGATCCTGTCGATCGCATTGTCGACCGCGAGACCGGTGCGCTCGGGTGCGTTCGGGAAGATTTCGATCACAGCCGACAGCACATCTCGGAACGCCGTGCGACGGTAGGCACGTGCCGCGGCGGTATCGCCCGCCTGCAACGCGGCCCACGCCGAGTCGCGGTTGGCGCGTGCCGAGTCGAGGTACGCGCGGGCCTCGGGGTCGTCGGTGGTACGGAGGGTATCGAGCAGTCGTCTAAACCAACCTTCGCACGTGGTGCCGCCCGCAGGCGTGGCCGCCACGTTATCCGCGATCACCTGGGCGTTCTGCGCGAGCACCAGCTCGTTCGAAGACGCGCCCCCCCCCGTCGGATCCTGACTACAGGCCGCCGCGAACGTGAGGGCGGCAAGTGCGATCGTCATCCGCTTGTGCATCAGCTGCTCCGTGAAAAGTCTGGCTCTTTGACGTTGAAGCCTAGATCCCGTTAAGCCTCGGGGGCAGGGGGAGGAGCGGATGGAACCGGGGGAGAGACCGGCGCCTGACCGGGCGCCGCGTGGTGCGGGGTAGGCGCGAGACTGAACCCGGCCAGACCCTCGAGCACCATGACCACGCCGGCGAGCAAAAAAGAAGTGACTGGGCTCACAACGTCGTAGACCGTGCCGATCAGCGGCGGCCCGGCGGTCCGTCCCAACGCCGCGATCGCCTGCGCGGCACCCAACACGGTGCCTTGCTCATTCGGATCTGCATACACGGACACGAGCCCGGTCGCGGCGGGAGAAAAGACGCTGTTTGAGACGGCCAGCAGGAACGTCCAAGCGTAAAGCCATGACGAGCTGGGCAGGAATGGCACAATCGCGATAGCGAGGGCCATGCCGAACGTGCCGGCAATCACGAGGGTGCGCTCGCCCGTGCGCCGCACGATCTTCCCGAAGAAGTAGCCCTGCACTGAAGCGGCCGTGACGCCGATGATCGTGAACAGAATGGCCATCTCGCGCTCTTTCCAGCCGAGCGCGGCAGCGGCGCGGAGGGGCAGCGCGACGGTGTAACCCGCAAAGGCGAGCGGCACGAGGGCCCATACCGCCATGAGCGGCCGCAGCCGGGGGCGGGCGATCGCCTCGCCGATGTGCGCCAGGTCGAGCACCGGCCGCTTCACGCGGTGCTCGTGCTTCAACGATTCTGAAAGGATGAAGTAGGCAGAGACGAAATTCGCGAGTGACAGGGCCACTGCGACAAGACCGGGCGCCGTCGTGCCGCCATAGTGCGCGGCAAACCCGCCGATTGCCGGCCCAAGACTGAAGCCGATGCCGAACGCGGCCCCCACCATTCCCATGCCGCGCGACCGCTCGGCAGGCGTCGTGATGTCAGCCATGTATGCCTGCGCCGCCGAGATGTTGCCGCCCGCAAAGCCCGAGACCACGCGCGAGAGAAACAGCACCCAGTATGAGCCGGCGAACGCAAACAGCGTGTAGCCCACGGCGTTCACGAGCATCGTCGTCAGCAGCACCGGCCGGCGTCCGATCCTATCCGAGAGTTTACCGAGCAATGCCGTCGCGACGAACTGCATCAGCGAGAACACGCCGATGATGGCGCCGTACCCCAGGCCCGCGGCCCCGAAGCGCTGCGCGTAGAACGGCAAGATCGGCAGCACGATCCCGAAGCCGATGAGATCGATGAGGACCGTGAAGAAGATGACGCCGATGCGGGAGCGGGATGCGGGCATGGGGCGTAGAATGTAATACCTAACCATGGTTCTCCCGACGCCGAGCGATTTGCGGCCGATTCATCGACATGTGCGCTACTGGCTTGCCTGGGTGCCCGGGCTATATGCTGCGGCCATTCCGGGCCTGTTCGCCGTCCGTGCCGCGCAAAGCGCGGCACATCACCCTTCGGTCAACACCCAGGTAGCGGTTTGGACGGCGCTCACATGTGCGGCGGTGCTGGCGCTGCTCCTGCTGGGCCGGGCCGGCGCCGAAGCCGACTCCCGTATCCTGAAGTGGGCCCTGCGCGCCTGGGGGGGAAGTTTCTTCGTCTCGTTGGCCGTTGGACTCTGGATGCTTGGCAGGATGAACTCGGTCTCTGAGTATGGGGCCGCCGCCGTATTCACGCTGTTAGTGTTCGCCACTGTTATCCCTGCTCAGCTCTCGGCGTTTTTCCTGATCTCGGAGCTCACAACGCTCCCGGCGCCAACCGGCCGGCCGCCTCCCACCGTCTGGTCGTCGTTGTTCTTGCTCGCGCTGGCGACCGTCGCCTTTCTCTCGTTCCTGGTGATTCCACCGCGCGGTCGCTGACCAAGGGTTGCATGTGCATCGGGGTCGAGCTTGCGAGCGGGCAAAAACCGAGACAGCTTCACGATCCCAACGCTCCCGAGTCCATCCTCACGTCCTTGGGGTTCACGATGCACAAACACGTCCAGCGATTTACTCTCGCGATCGGCGCGATCGTCGCAGCTGCCTGCGCGTACGACGCCCCAGTCACTCCGAAGGACAACAGCCCCTCGCTCCAAGTCACCGCATCCACAGCAACCTCCGGAATCGCAGCGCGATACCTGGTCGTCTACAGACCAGGCGGCGCCGCAAGTTCGGACGTCAGCGCTGAGCTCCGCTCGAGCGGCGGGGTCCTCGAAGGCGCGTATGACAAGCTCGGCTTCGCGGTCGTCTCTGGTCTTTCGCCCGAGGGAGCGGCCCGCCTTGGACAGTTGAGCGACGTGAGCAGCATCGAGCCCGACGTGGAATTTGCGATCGAACCCGTGCGTTCGGGTGAACAACTGGAGACGGGTGACGTCGACATACAGAGTGTAGCGGCACCTCAGGGCGCGTTCTTCTTCGCGTTACAGTGGAGCCTGCGTGCGATCGCGGCGGACGCTGCCTGGGCGGGTGGTTCCCTCGGTTCACCGGACGTTTCGGTAGCGATTCTTGATACCGGCATCGATTATCGGCTACCGGACCTCGCGGGGCTGGTGGATCTGAATCGCTCGATCTCGCTGCGACCCGATGAGGACGCGCGACTGGCTGACGCCGTCAGTAGAGGCTGGTTTCCGGCGGGGCTACACCCCATTACGGACTTGAACAAGCACGGCACCCTGGTCGCGTCGCTCGTCGCAAGTAAAGCAAGTCTCTTCGCCGGTGTGACGAGCAGGACCACGCTCTTTGGAGTCAAGGTCTGCACCGTGTTCAACTCGTGTTCGACGGCAGCAGTATTGAACGGAATCGTATACGCCGTCGATCAGGGCGCCGACGTAATCAACATGAGCCTCGGTGGGGCGTTCCTGAAGAAGCTCGGCCCAGGATTCGTGTCCGTCATCAACCGGGTCTTCAATTACGCGAACCGGAACGGCACCGTGATCGTGGTTGCGGCCGGAAATGAGTCGGCGCCGATGGACGCATTCGCCAACGCGTACTTCGCCTACTGTGATGCTCCGCACGTCCTCTGCGTCTCGGCGACCGGCCCGAACGCCGTCGTGGACGGTCAAGTCAGAAACCCCGACACGTTCGCGTCCTATTCCAACTTCGGTCGGTCTGTGAGTGTTGCGGCGCCGGGGGGTGGCCTGACCCCGTCGCTGCTCTCGAGTATCATCGGGCAATGCTCTCAGACGGCATTGGCGTGGCACCAGGACGATCCGCCATCACCTGGAGCTCCGCCGCCGCCACCGGTAATCGACGGGCCTGCATGCCAGCCCCCTCCGGGCTTTATCTCGATTGTGGGAGCGGTAGGCACAAGCTTCTCGTCCCCACATGTCGCCGGCGTCGTTGCGTCGGTGATTGCGAATGGTCAAACGAACCCTTCACAAATCCGCAGGATCGTGGAGGGAACGAGCGACGATCTGGGCGCGAAGGGCAAGGATCCGTTCTTCGGCAAGGGCCGGCTGAATGCGGCCCGCGCGGTAGGGGCGATTCCCTAAAGCGGCTCGTTCATTAGGCCACCAACCCCCGCTCGCTACTTGGGCGGGGGTTTTTGTTGCGAACATCGACCACCATCCGCCCCGCAGTGGCGCCTAGGATGAGCGCTCCACCCGCGAGTGTCGCCACCCCAGGCGTCTCGCCATGAACCAGCCAGGCCCAGATCGGATTCAGCACCGGCTCGATAAGAAGGAAGAGGCCGACTTCGAGCGCGCGGACCCGCGGCACCGCGCGCGCCAAGAAGAGGTACGGGATACCGAGCTGGCAGACGCCTAGAAAGACCACGACCGCCCAGTCCACCGGTCGGCCGGCGGCGAGTGGTTGCGCCATCACGAGGGCGAACGTCCCGGCCGTCATGTTGCCCGCCACGGCCGCCGCCGCGACAGACGCACCGCGCGCCGCCAGCCAGCGGTACCCCATGACCGTGAACGCCCACGTCACGGCGCAGACCGCGGCGAGCACGTTCCCCAACGCAGGATTCGGCGCGGTCGCCGACGGCTGATCGAGGCCGAGCAAGAACAGTCCCAAGCCCGCGCCCATGGCCGCCATTTGCCCAATGTCGCGCCGCGTCGCGTGCTCGCCCAGCAGCCATGGCGCGAGGAGCAGGATGAATAGAGGACTGGTGGACTGCAGGAAGATGGCGCTGGCCGCCGTGGTGTGTTTGTTCGCCTGCACGTACAGCAGCGTCGTCGCGGCGTAAGCGAAGCCGACCACGACGGTCCGCCAGCTCCAGCCACGCCGGGCTTCGGGAAGCAGGACGAGGATCGTGAGCATCGCCAACGCCGCCCGAAACGCCGCGAGCTGCCACGCCCCGAAGCCGCACCACTTGATGGCCGCGCCACCACTCGAGAATAGGATGGCGGCGGCAATGATTTTTGATCGGGGACTCATGGTACCTCGCCGGGAGCGAGGAATATAGGCTACCTTTTTGGCGATGAAATTCCCGATCGTGACGGCGAGCGTCCTCGTGTTGAGCGCCTGCGCTGGGAATGCGACGAGACAGTCACGCGACGCCGCGCCAAGCCACGACTCTGACGTCATCATGGCGGAAGAGCTGTCCGGCACCAACGGATCGACGGCCTACGACGCCGTTCGACAGTTGCGGCCGGCCTGGATCATGCGCGGCCGGCCGACGGCGGTGCTGCAGCGCAACCAGGCGCAGCTCATGGTCTACGTCGACGGTGTTCGCTACGGCGCGGGGATCGAGAGCCTGCGGCTGCTGCCCCTCCGGTCCGTCGCCTCGCTCCGATACTTCTCGCCTGGTAGCGCCGAAGCGCGATTTGGCGCGGGCCACCTGCTCGGCGCCATCGAGGTCCTCACCGCCTCCCACTAGGCAACCAGCGTGGAGGTTCAGATTTTCGGTGTGCGCAAGAGCGCCGATACGCGCGCGGCGCTGCGCTTTTTCGCCGAGCGGCGTATCAAAGTCCATTTCGTCGATCTGAACGAGCGCGCGGCGTCGGTCGGCGAGCTGCGGCGCTTCGCGCAGAAGTTCGGCGTCAGCACGCTCCTCGACCGCGAGTCGCGCCGCTTCGCCGAGCTGGGGCTCCGTTCGGCCACGCTGAGTGAAGAGCGCTGGCTGGAAAAACTCAGTATCGAGCCGCTGCTGCTGCGGATGCCGCTGGTGCGCAACCAGCAGCAGCTCACGATCGGCGCCGCCCAGGAGACCTGGAACGCGTGGTACGCCGCTGCGAAATCCTGACGCTCGTCCTGTGTACCGCGTGTGCAACCGCGGGTGGACCGCGCGTGAACACTGACGACCTCTTCACTGCCTACCGCGGGCCTCTTGTGCCTGGCGCGAGCGTTGTGGTGATCTCGGGCGGCCGCGTGGTTGTGCGTCGCGCGTACGGGATGGCTGATCTCGAGCATCGCATTGCCGCCACACCAGAGACCGATTACCGCCTCGCCTCCGTCTCGAAGCAGTTCACCGCCATGGCCGTCATGTTGCTCGCAAAGGACGGCAAGCTCCGCTACGACCAACCCGGGCGCGATTTCCTGCCTGAGCTGCCCGCCGCCGCGCGGTCGGTGACGGTCCGACACCTGCTCAACCACACATCGGGACTCTGGGATTACGAAGACCTGATCCCGGAATCCCGAACAGCGCAGCTCGAAGATCGCGACGTACTCGCGCTCCTCAGCTCAAAGGATTCGCTGTATTTCCCGCCGGGGAGCCAATATCGCTACAGCAACTCCGGCTACGTCCTCCTCGGCCTGATCGTCGCCCGCGTGTCGGGGATGTCGTTCCCCGAGTTCCTGCGAGCGCGAATCTTCACGCCGCTCGGTATGGGCGCGACCGTCGCGCACGTGGAAGGATCCGACACGATCCCGCGTCGCGCGTACGGATACTCACCGCGCGGCGGAGCGTTCGTGCAGACCGACCAAAGCGTCACGAGCGCGACACTGGGCGACGGCGGCATCTACACAAACGTGGATGATATGACGCGGTGGGATGAGGCGCTCTCTGGAACGTCACTCGTGGATAGCGCGGCCCTCGAGCTGGCCACGACGCCGCCGCAGCTGCCCGGCGGCGCTCCGACGCAGTACGGGTTCGGCTGGTTTGTCGACAGCTATCGTGGAGAGCAGCGCTGGCGCCATACCGGCGAGACGAGCGGATTCCGCAATGCGATCCAACGTTTCCCGCGCCGGCGCCTGACGATTATCGTGCTGACCAATCGCTCCAGCGGCGAACCGGAGGCGATCGCCGAGCGGATTGCCGACCGGCTGCTATTTCGCTAAGGAAGCTCTGCACAAGTCACATGACGCTGGGGGTGGGAGCTAGGGCGCCGCACGCGATGGCGCACGGCGGGCACGGAATCACCCATCTCGATAGTCTTCGGGCGCCGCGTGCCGCCGAAGCGCCATCGCGTGAACGCGCCCGGCGCTCCCACCCCCAGCGTCACCCATTTTGTGCAGAGCTTCCCTAACGCTCGATCCGGTACCCGAATGTACGCACGGTGACGATGTGGCGCGGATGGGCGGGATCGTGCTCCAGCTTGCGCCGCAGCATGGCGACGTGCGTATCCACCGTCCGGCTCATCACGTCGTCGGCATATCCCCACACTTCCCTGAGCAGCTCCAGGCGGCTCGCCACGCGTCCGCCCCGTTTGAGCAGCGCCACGAGCAGCGCGTATTCCTTGGGCCGAAGCTCCGCCGTCCTCCCGGCACGCCGCACCTGATGACGCGCGAAGTCGACGCTGACATCGCCGAAGCCGTGCAGAGACGGATCGGCCGCGCCCTCACGCCTGATCCAGTCGAGAAAATCGGCCGCGCGTTTCACCGTCGCGATGATGCGCTCATCGTCGAACGGCTTCAGTAAGTAGTCGAACGCTTGAATCTCGAAGGCCCGCACGGCGTGCTCGTCGAACGCCGTGACGAACACGATCGCCGGCGGCCGCTCTTCGTTCGCGGCCGCGGCCACTGCGAAGCCGTCGAGGTCGGGCATTTGGATGTCCAGGAACACCAGATCAGGCGCGCCACGCCGCAGCAGCTCCACGGCGTCGCGGCCGCTGGCGCACTCGTCGATGCGCGTGACGCTACTGATTTGTTGCAGCACGCCGCGCAGGCGGCGCCGCGCCGGCGCTTCGTCGTCAACGATGATCGCGCGCATGATCGGAGTAGGGAATCTCGATCGTGGCCAACGCGCCGCCGGGAGCCGGTGCGTTGGTCAGCTCGAATCGATGACTGGGACCGTACAGCTCCACCAGTCGGGCCCGCGTATTGGCGAGTCCCAATCCGCCACCGCCGGAGCTGCCGTTGAGGCCTGGCCCGTTGTCGCGCACCTCGAGATGCAGGCGGTCGCCCTCACGGATCGCGGCGATCTCGATCTCCGCGATGGCGCCGTTCGGGACCACGCCGTGTCTGATGGCATTCTCCACGAGTGGCTGCAGGAGCAATGTCGGGACGACGGCGGACGCGGCCCGCGGATCGACCCGAAACGTCACGCGTAAGCGATCGCCGAATCGCGCCTCTTGGATGGCGACATAGTGGTCCAGCAACTCGAACTCCTCCTCGAGTGTGACGAGCGGACCCCGTTCCCGGTTAAATGATTGGCGCAGCAACTCGGACAGCCGGGTGATCATCCGGTTCGCCTGCTTCGGATCTTCCAGAACGAACGCGGAGATCGTGTGCAGGGTGTTGAAGAGGAAGTGCGGCTGCAGTTGTCCCACGAGGGCATCGAGCCGTGCCTGGACGAGTTGCATCTCGAGACGGGCGGCGCGCCAGGCGTGGTACAGCCCCGCGACCATCGCATAGACCAGCAGATTGAACGTCCAGTACATCGCCACCGCATCGCCGACGCCGGTACTCACCGTGTGAGGTGTGCGATACAGACCGAACAGCCACTTCACCGCGCCCTCGAAGCCGGCGCACGCCACGGCCGTAATCAGTGCCATCGGCACGTGGGCCGCGATGAGCATGGCAGGCCGGCGGATCCGAACCGCCCACGCCGCGAACGCGCACACCGGCGCGGTAAACACCGCCCAGCTCCACCATCCCGCGAGCTGCCAGGCGAGAATCCAGCGCCAGGGTCGCGGGTCGGTGCCGCCAGACGTCTGGTAATGCATCTGGATCGCGAACAACAGCGCGACGGCGGTCCAGGCGCCGAACACGATCAATGACCGTCTCATGAGCCTCATTGTAGCATGGTACGAAGCCGGGGATTGGCCCGTAGGAGCGCGGTGGTCAGAATCGTGTGAACTTCACAGGTTGACAACGTGCCGCCTCTACGCTGGTTCCGTTGGTGCGGCCAGATTGTCGACCGGGGGAGGTCATCACCATGCGACCACTGCTGCTCAGTCTCACCGTGCTCCTGGCTGCCGGCGACAGGACGTCCGATCGTGACGCGTTGCTGGCCGCTGATCGTTCGCTCTCCGACAAGACCGCAGCGCTCGGCATGGTGCGAGGCTTCCTGCCGGCGTTGACCGAGGGCGCGGCCTTTCTGTATCCCGGCGCGCCGCTGCTGCGCGGCACCGATCACATTCGCTCGTTCCTCGAGACCGCCGACTCGATCGTGTCGCAGACGTGGACGCCGGCGTTCGCGGACGTGTCGGCCGACGGCCGGCTCGGTTACACGTACGGCTGGACGAGCTCCGCCGGAACGCGGGGCAAGTACCTTGCGTGTTGGCAAAAAACACGCAACGGGTGGCGCCTCGCGGCGTACGCAAACACCAGGCTTGTGCCCGTACCAGACTCGGTTACGCCGTCGCGTCCCAGCGGCGCACTGGGCGCGCAGGTGCGCGGCCGGGCTGATGCCAGCGAGTTGATGCACGCGGACTCTGCCTTCGCCGCGCTGTCGGTGGCGAGCGGCGCGAAGAACGCGTTTCTCGCGTTTTCAGCCGAGGATGCGATCTCGTTCGGCGCCGGCGCGCAAATCACGCAAGGGCGCCAGGCAATTGGAGCGGGGTTCGACGGCTTCCCGGCCGGGGCAGTGCTGGAATGGTGGCCGGTGGCTGCGGAAATCGCGCCGTCGGGAGATCTCGGTTGTACGGTGGGCGAGGCCAGGATCGCGAGCCTGAACCACTACAGCAAGTATCTCACGATCTGGCAGCGTCAATTGGGCGGCGCTTGGAAATTCGTGGCCGACGGGGGGAGCGTGCGGCCGGCGCCTTAGTGCTTGAGCGTCACCACGATTCCCGGACCGACACTCGGTCCGAACCGCGCGCCGACTTCGGTCATGCTCATGAACTTGAGCGTGTAAATGAGCTCCGCGGGGATTGACTTGAGGAAATCGACGTCGCCCTTGTCCCGGTCTTCCATGTAGACGTGGACTTGTGCCATCTGGGGATCGGTCCCGCCGTTGTACGCATTCCCGGGCAGCTGCACCATCTCGCGCGACCGCAGCCACCTCGGCCGTAGCAATTGCACGACATCGAACGCGTTCCCGACGTTGGGGCGGGCGCGATCGATCTCCTCCTCTGTGATCAAGGTGCTGCTGCTCTTCGGCTTGGACTGCGCCGCGAGCGCGGAAGTTAGGAGCACCATGGCGCTCAACAGAAGCTGTACACGCGTGATTCTCGACATACGTCCTCCCTGGCCCACGTTACCGGTATCCTGCCGCCTGTAGAGAAAATAACTCCGCGTACAGTCCTCCGCGCGCCACCAATTCCTCATGCGTGCCGTCATCCACCAGCTCGCCGCCCTGGAGCACCAGGATGCGGTCCGCCATCCGCACCGTCGAGAAGCGATGGGAGATCAGCACCGCCATCCGGCCCTGCGTCAGCTCGGCAAAGCGCAAGAATACCTCGTACTCGGCACGCGCATCGAGGGCGGCGGTCGGCTCGTCGAGGATCAGGACCTGCGCGTCACGCATGTACGCGCGAGCGAGCGCCACCTTCTGCCACTCGCCGCCTGATAGCTCGACGCCGTTGTCGAACCGTTTCCCGAGCATTTGATCGAAGCCTTGAGGCACGCGTTTCGCGACCGAGTCGGCCAGGCTGCGCTTGGCGGCCTCGCGAATTCGGTCTTCATCGTTCAAGGCTTCGACCTGACTGACACCAATGTTCTCACGCAAGATGAAATCATACCGCACAAAATCCTGAAAAATGATCCCGATGTTTCTGCGCAGGCTGTCGAGGTCGTAGTCGCGCAGGTCCACTCCATCGAGCAGGATTCGGCCTTCGTCAGGGTCGTACAGCCGAGCCAGCAGCTTCACCAGCGTCGTCTTCCCCGCCCCGTTTTCGCCAACGAGAGCGATCCGCTCGTGCGGTTCGAACCTGAAGGAGAGCCCGCGCACCGCCCAGCGTTGTGAGCCTGGGTAGCGGAATCCAACGTTCTCGAAGCGGAAGCCGGTCTGCAGCGGTCGTCGCACCGGCCTGGCTCCGGGTTTCGAGACGACACTGGGTCGTACATCGAAGAACGTGAACAAATCGCTCAAATAGAGACTCTGTTCGTAAATCGAAGAGAGCGAGAGGAGCACGCTCTGGATCAGGCTTCTACTCTGGCGGAATGACCCGGCGAGAAATGTCAGCGTGCCGATCGAAAACACGCCGAGCACCGTGCGATAGATGATCACGCCGTAGGCGCCGTAATAGCCGAGCGTGCCCAGCGTCACCAACAGGGTAGAGACGATGTTGCGCCTGACGGCGAGGCGCTTGTTTTCCTGATAGAACTTCTCAGACAGATTCGCGTAGCGTCCCACGAGAAAATCCGACAGACCGAAGAGCTTCACTTCTTTGGCGGATTCATTGGACGCTCCCATGTAGCGGAGATAGTCGAGCAGCCGGCGCTCCGGGGTCCACTGGAACAGGAGCGAATAGCCGAGCGATGCGAAGTGCGCCTCGCCGAGGAACGCCGGCAAGACCGCCACGGTCAACAGGAGCAGCAGCCACGGCAGCTGCACGAGCAGGACGCCCGCCAGCGAGATGAGTGTGATGAGATCTTGGGCGGTTCCCAGCAGGACGAAGAACAGACCAATGCGGCCGACGGTTTGGCGGCGGGCGCGCTCGAGATGATCGTAGATCTCGGCGTTCTCAAACTGGGCGAGATCGAGGGTGGCCGCGTGCTGCATGAGGCGCACGCTCAGCCGGTTGGCGAACAAATCGCCGAGCAGGCTCTCGAGCAGGGACGAGAGGCGCGCCAGCCCTTCGCCCACCACGGCAATGCCGAGCTCCAGCCCGACGAGGCCGGCGAGATGCCACCAATCCGGCGTGCCGCCGGCGTGCGCGGTCGCGACGCCGGCGATGACGCCATCGATGATGAGCTTGCCGATCCAGAGAACCGCGACGGGAATGAGGGACCGGATCGCCCGCAGCACCAGGATGCCGGCGGTATAGCCCCGGTGCGTTTGAAACACCAGGCGCACCAGCGGCGGCACGTGCTGCAGCGCGGCGAGCCGTTCGCCCCAGGTGGGCGCAGCGTCGGGGCTTGCGCCGTGCGCTACGCGCGCCGCGCGATACAGACGCCGTTTGCCCATAGCGTTAACTTCGCTTAGACCAGGACGTCAGACCAGACGCATGCCGCTATCCCTGATTGCAACGCTGTGTTTGCTCACCGCGCAGGCTCCCGGGCCGAGTCTGACGCCGCGCGATTCGGCGTTCCACGCCCTGAATCGGCTGGCCTACGGCGCCCGTCCCGGCGAAGCCGACAGCGTCGCGCAGTCCGGGGTGATGAAGTGGATCGAGCGCCAGCTCGATGCCGAGCACGTGTCAGACTCGCGCCTCGCGGAGCGCGAGCGGCAGTTCAAGATCCTCGATTACGATCGCGCCGATCTTGCCGGGCGTTACCGAAACGCGATCCGCGAGCGCCAGCGCATGCAGCGCGAGGCGGCCGCGGCCGGTGACTCCATGCGACCGGCGGGCGGCGGTCCCATGCGCGAGTTCCGGGAGCTGGGCGCGGAGCTGCAACAGCTCGCGATCGTCCGGGCCGCGCTGTCGGAGCGGCAGCTGCGTGAGGTGATGGTCGACTTCTGGACGAACCATTTCAACGTCTTTGTCGGGAAGGGCGCCGATCGCTTCCTGCTGCCTTCCTATATAGAGGAAACGATCCGGCCCCGGGCGCTCGGCCGCTTTGAAGACCTGCTCCTCGCGACCGCGCAGAGCCCCGCCATGCTGTTCTATCTCGACAACGCGCAAAGCGTAGCCCCGGGGTCCTCGCCACCTCGTCCCGTCAGGTCCCTGTTCAGACGGCCGCGGTTCGGAATGAACGAAACGAACGAAGAGCGGCGCCGGCGCCAGCCGACCGGAATCAACGAGAATTACGCGCGCGAGCTACTCGAGCTGCACACGCTGGGCGTCGACGGCGGTTACACGCAGCAGGATGTCATCGAAGTCGCCCGGATTTTCACGGGCTGGAGCATCGAGCCGCCGGAGCGCGGGGCGGGATTCGTTTTTCATGATTGGGCGCACGATCACGGAACCAAGCACGTCTTTGGAATGACGCTTCATGACGATGGCAAGGGTGAAGGGATTCAACTGTTGAAGTATCTGGCGATGCAGCACGCGACGATGCATCACGTCAGCGCGAAGCTGTGCGCGCGCTTCGTGGCCGATGAGCCACCCGACGGTTGCATCGATGCCGCCGTCGACGCGTGGCAGAAGACGCGTGGCGACATTCGGGCCGTGTTGCGCGCGATCTTCACCTCACCCGATTTCTGGACGCCGCAGGCGGTCGGGTCCAAGGTCAAAACGCCGTTCGAGTTCATCGTGAGCGCACTTCGCGCCACCGGCGTCGAGCCCGATAGCAGCCCGAGATTCGCTCAACTCGTGGCGCGGCTGGGAGAGCCGCTGTATCAGCAGCCTGCGCCCACCGGCTATGCAGAGACGGAGGCTCACTGGGTGAACAGCGGCGCGCTGCTGGCGCGAATGAATGCGGCCCTGGCCATCGCCAAAGATTGTTCCAGCATCACCCCCACCGACGATCATGCCAAGCTCGTCGATA